>Ga0181561_10000730_pt1 | contig 28094 bp, 19 predicted proteins | sample 011ome_19_FD_133760 | JGI IMG/M metagenome (GOLD analysis project Ga0181561, IMG submission 133760) | Coastal salt marsh microbial communities from the Groves Creek Marsh, Skidaway Island, Georgia - 011510BT metaG (megahit assembly) | ecosystem: Environmental > Aquatic > Marine > Intertidal... | reverse complement strand
GAGGAGGACGACGCGGACCCATGAGAAAACCCGGAAGAGTACCGAGAAGACTCCGAGTCGTCGCACGCGCCGCCGAAGCGCGGCGTGACGCGCCCGTGAATCGATTCGCCCGTCCCGGAGGCGGACGAGACCCATGAGCCCGCGGCGGCGGCGGCGGGCTTTTGGTGCCACGCCGCGGCGTCGTTCCAGCTGTGCCGTTCTCGCGAGCCTCGAAACGTCGCCGGGATGGGAACGCCGGAGACGCCGAAGGTGTGCGGCCGAAGCTCCAGCGTCGCGCCGTCGGCGACGCCGTACACGTTGAGCGGCCCGTCGCGAAGCTCCCGCCCGCCGAAAAACAGCTGCGAGTCGCGCGCTCTATTGTCGCGCGGGTACGGTCCGCCCAAGTGGCGCGCGCACCCGGGGCGCATACGCTCCAGCTTGGCGCGCAGCGACGCCGCCGTCTCGTCCGCGGTGAGCGTCACCTCCAGGTCCTTCGTGCCGCGCATCTTGACGGTGACGTTGGCGTCCTCCGCCACGGCGGCGTGCGGATCTGGCGGCGGCGGCGGCGGCGCCGGCGCAAAGCCGTACGTCTTCGTGTGCGGCTTGGTATGCGTCACCAGCGGCGAGGTGGGCGAGTCCATGGACTCCTTGCCCGCGGCGAAGACGCGGTGCGTGCCCCGCGGGGTGGAGGGCGTGCCCTCCCCCTTCGGAGCGAACGCGAACGCGTCGTCGTCGTCAAACTCGTCGTCGGTGTCCTCCTCGCGGAGCGCCGCGAGGAGCGACGAGTGGTGGCCGTGCATCACGTCCGGCGCGGTCCGGCTCAGGCGCGACGCCCTCCGCGCGCGCGAGGCCCCGGGACCGGTCTTCGTCTGCGGCAAGTCCATGGGCGCCGTCGGCGTCGGCCGGGGATCCGCCACGGTGAACATAGCGGCTGACGGGCGCGCGCGACGTAAAAATTGTGCGCGCGCTCGGGGGTGCGTTTGGGGTGCCAACGTTGGGGCGTGCCACGATCGGTCGGTCGACGGAAGGCCCTCGCGAGGCCTGCTTGCTCAGGGCTAACGACGGGCTCGACCTTCTCGAGCGCGTCGATCGGAAGAAGAACCTGTCGTCAGAGAGCGTGAATACGTCGGGGAACCGCGCGTCAGTCGGTGTGGGTCGTCGCGCGCGTCGCGCGGACCAACCCCCGGGCCGCGGAGTTCGCGTTTCTTCCTCGCGTTTCCGTCGATGCCGTTGCTCTCGAAAGCCGTGGAAACGAAAAAGAAGCGTCCCGGACGCGCGTTTGCACGCGGGCGCGCGGCGCGTTCGAACGCGCGTTCGCGCGATACGCGCGCGTAACGCGAGGTTCGAGTCGTGATCACGAGATCCGCGCCTCCGCGCGCGCGCGGGACGCGTCGAGGGCGACGGTTAAGCGCGGGAGACGAGGGCGCGGAGGGTGTTTCGGGAAAACCGCGAGGGCACGCGCACCTTCCCGGAAAGAATTACTTCCCACACCGCACCGCCGTTCGCAGTCGCCGACGCGAACGAGCGGGTATCGCGCCTCGCGCCTCGAGACACGCGACGCACAGACCCTTCCGCCTAGCACGGAGGGTTTCTCTACCCCGGCTCCACCGGACCCGGGGGGGTTGCTAAGGATAGTCGACGCAATCGAATATGACTCGAATACCCGCGAAACGTGTCCTTTTTCTCCCGAGCCAGTTAAAATCGAGCGACGCGCGTGTCCAGCTCAGCGCCCGCGCCAAAAACTGCCTTTGGAGACTAGAACCCCGTGGAGTCTCCCTCGAAGTTTCCGGTTCATAATTCGAGCACTTTTTCCTTTGAAAAATCTACACTCGGGTAAGAAATCCACACGCGATATAGTCTGCCAAAAGAAGCCCAAAAAACGATCGTGGACTGCGAGAGGAAACTGACGTCGCCGACGACGATTGGAATGGCGACGAATGCCACCGCTCGTCGGACGACACTGCGAGACGCGCGCCTGAGGAGGCGGTCCCTCTCGAGTGAGCCCGGTGTGCTCCTGCTGGCGAACATCATGGTCATCTCGGTCACCGCGTCCGCGACGCTCGCGGTGGTCCGCGCGCGCCCCCCGCGCGCGCGCCCCACGGCCGCCGCCGCCTCACGAGAAGGCCCGCGCTCGCGCTCTCGATGCGTGCCCGCGCGGCGCCGCGTCACCGCGGCCGCCGCCGAGGAGGACCCGCTGGTAGAAAACGTCGAGCGCGCGGCGGGGCTGCTCGACCTGATCATCAAGGAGACCGTGGAGCAGGTGTTCGTGGAGGAGGCCGTGGAGGAGGTGATCCCAGGCGACGACGACGCCGACGCCGACGCCGCCGCGACGCCGTCGTCGGCGCCCGCGGCGGAGGTGGACAAAGAGGCCATCCTGCGTTCGGTGGTGCGGAAGCACCTCGGCGAGCTGGACGGCTCGTTCATGGCCGCGCTCTCCGCGTACGTGCAGGTGGCGGAGAGCTCGGGGGACTTCGCGCTGCTCTCGATGCTGGCGGCGATCCGCGAGGAGGTGCTCGCCGCGGTCACCGGCGAGATGCAGCCCGACATCCAGGTCGTGCAGCTGGTCTCCCGGCTCAAGTCCCGGGAGCAGCGCGTGGAGGTGCTGCGCGCGGCGCACGCCGGCGGCGGGACCGTGGCCGGGATGGACGTCCCGGCGGCATCCATCGAAGCTGTCGAGACGGTCGCCGCGCGGCTGGTCGACGAGATGGAATCGCAGGAGCGCGTCCCCAACTGGCAGCTGCTGTGGCAGCTGCTGCTGGTCCGCGAGACGGCGAGGCAGTTGCACCCGCGGTGCGACGACGACGGGGTGTTCGGCGCCACGGTCGTCAGCCGGTCCTTCTCCCCGAGCGAGATTCCAAAGGCGGAGGCGGCGATGATCAAGGAGCTGTGCGTGGTGAACGAGTCGCGCGCGCGGCGCGCGCGCGTGCTCGCCGCGCTGGACGAGTGCCGCGCGCTGGACGAGGCGCGCGACGTCGATGGCGGGAAGATCAAGCTTAAGCGCTCGTCCAACTTTGGGCGTTCCCGGAGAGGAAGGAACGACGATGACGACGACGACGCCGCAACCGACACGTCTTCCCCTCTGGACGTCTTCGACGTGCGAGACGTGCGTCCCGGGCGGCTCGTCGATTGCGTGATCAACATGCGCGTCGCGCTCGCGCGCGACGACGCCGACGCGCGCGTCGTGGACAGGCTGGCGGACGTCTACTTCGAGTGCTGCGACGTCGTGCTGGAGCAGGCGGACAAGGGCGCGAGGAGCGCGCGGGCGGACGAAAAGGCGAGGCAGGAGCTGGGGGAGTGAGTGAGGGGGAGGGACGCGCGCGGGGAACGAGCGTTTGCGTGTCGATCGTCGCAGAGTCGATGGATCGTTCGATTCGATTCGATTCGATTCGATTCGTTCGCACGATGGTGTCTTCAGTCGCACATAATCGATCGACGCGCGTCGTCTCGCACCGCGCTCGCGAACGCCCGTCGCGGAGCGCCGGCCCGCGTTTCCGGAAGCGCCGCGCGCTCGACGCGTCCGAGCGCGCTCCCGACCTCCACGCATCGGACGCGCGCCGCCTCAGTCGTGGACGATGGCGAAGCGCGGCGCTGTCGCAGGCGACCAACCGAGACGGCGCGGCACCCGAGCAGAGCCACCTGGCTCGCCTCGCGCGCTTTTCGCGTCCCCGAGACGCGCGAAAGGACGTTGAGCAGCCAATCACGTTGCGTTATGATTCGGGCCGCGCCATTTTATATCCGAAAAGCGTTCGCGACCGTCACACCACTCGCGCGCCTAGAGGTGCGCACGCCCACCCGCCGATCCTGCCCCCCCCGCATCTCCTGTCATCGCCTTTTCGATCGCGCTGATCACTGACCCTCCCGTCCCTCCGCAGCGCTCGACCGCCGCACTTCCCGTTCGACCCAGACACAAAAATCACGATGGCCTTCTACTTCACCGCCGCGCGCCTTCCCGGCTCTCTCGTCCGAGCCGAGGCGAAGCCCAGCCGCACGGGCAAGTCCGCCCGTCGCCTGGCGCCTCGCCGCGCGATCGCCGAGCCCGCGAAAGCCGCGGGCTCGAAGTTCACCGCCGCCTGGAAGCTCCAGGTGCGTTCGCGCCCGAACTGACCGACGAGCGTCCCGAAGCGTCGCGCGTCGGCACCGACTTCGTCTGCCGATCGGAAGGGTTCTCCCGCGGCCGATCGCCGCTGACGCGTCCCTCTCTCTTCGATCATCCCACGATCCAACCTCCACGAACCTCCATGCAAACCACACGATGACGACAGGGTGTCCCCACCGACGACGAGATCGCCGGGACCTTCGTCACGCACCTGGAGTGCTCGTTGACCGGCGAGAAGTACGAAGCGGACGCGCTGCACGGCCTCGCCGATTCCGGCAAGCCGCTCCTGGTGCGGTACGACCTTAAAGCCTTGAAAGGCAAGCTCACGCGCGAGACGCTCGCGGCGAGGCCGCCCACGCTGTGGAAATGGCGCGAGCTGCTCCCCGTGCGCGCCGCGGAGGACTGCGTGTCGCTCGGCGAGTGGGCGACGCCCGTGGTGGACTTCCCCGTGCTCGGCGCGTTGAACGGCCTCGAGGACGGCGGCGCGCTGCTCGTGAAGGACGAGGGCCGGCTGCCCACCGGCTCGTTCAAGGCTCGCGGGCTGGTGATGGCGGTGTCCATGGCCAAGGCGCTGGGCGTGAAGCGCATGGCGATGCCCACGAACGGTAACGCCGGCGCGGCGCTCTCGGCGTACTGCTCGCGGTGCGGCATCGAGACGTACATCTTCGCGCCGGAGGACACGCCGGACACCAACATCCGCGAGATGGCGCTGCAGGGCGCCAACGTGTGGCGCGTGAACGGGTACATCGACGACTGCGGGAAGATCGTGGGCGGGGGGAAGGAGGAGATGAACTGGTTCGACACGTCCACGCTCAAGGAGCCGTACCGTATCGAGGGCAAGAAGACCATGGGCCTCGAGCTCGTCGAGCAGTTCGGGTGGGACGACCTGCCGGACGTGATCATGTATCCCACCGGGGGCGGCACCGGCCTCATCGGGATGTGGAAGGCGTTCGCGGAGCTCAAGGAGCTGGGTCTGATCTCCCCCGACACCAAGCTGCCCAAGATGGTCGCCGTGCAGGCCACCGGCTGCGCGCCCATGGTGAACGCGTTCGAGGCGGGCGAGGAGTTCGCGACTCGCGTCGATGACGCGTACACGCGGAGCGCGATGGGCATAAGAGTACCAGCCGCGGTGGGCGACTTCCTCATCCTGCGCGCGGTGCGCGAGTCCGGCGGGTGGGCCGTCGCCGTCGACGACGACGCCATCGACGAAGGCGTCTCCGAGTTCGCGAAGAAGGAGGGCTTCCTGCTGTGCCCCGAGGGCGCCGCGACGTACGCCGCGTTCAAGAAGGGGCTCGCGGACGGGAAGATCGCGAAGACCGATAAGGTGCTGCTCTTTAACTGCGCGACGGGGCTCAAGTACCCGATGCCGCCGTCGAACAACGACGTCGACCGGCATCAGCCCGTCGATTACGGCGTCATCGCCAAAGGCATCGTCTAACGCGATCCGTCTGATACCGTCGAGACGCTCTCCTTCGAATCCTCCAGACTTGTAATATCGATATATGCTCCTAAACGTGACCTACAGGCTCTCTCCCAACCCCGGGGAGGACTCCTCCGCGAGCGTCGTCATCGCCGCGCCCTCCAGCCCGGCGGAAAACTCGGAAAACCCCGACAAACCGGTTCCGTCGCGTCCCCGGCTCGGCGAGCTCGGGTTTATGCTCGCCACGCGCGTCAGCCTCCTCCCGAGCCCCAGGTTGGGTGACATCATCTGCGCCTCCACCGCGGCCTCGTCGTCCGAGCGGAGCGCCTTCTGCAGCTCGGAGAGCCCCTCGCTGGAGATGGCGCGGCCCATGGGCGGCGCGGTTCGCTCGGCGGGCGCCCTGTCTGGTGGCGGGTCGCGCGAGAAACACACCACGATGACGCTGACGTTGTCCGCCGAGTCTCGTCGCCCCGCCTCCTCACACAGCTCGCGCGCCGTTCGCCCCGGGTCGTTGTGCGCGCGCAACGCGCGGCGCGCGAAGTCCACGGCGTTGTTCGACGAGAAGACGTCCCACAGCCCGTCGCACGCGATGACCAGGAACTCGTCCTCGCCCGTGAGCCGCCGCCGCTCAACCTCCGGCTCAACCGTGAGCGGCCCCGGCGCCGTCTCCGTGCCCTTCAGGCCCTCGACGTGGAAGTTCCCGAACGCGCGCGCGACGCCGAGGTGCCCGTTGATGTACCCATCCTCCACGAACCCGCCCGCCCTCTCGATGCGGCTGGTCTCCGTAGAGCAGTTCGGGCGCTGGTCCGTGGACAAGTCGATTGCCTTGCCCGCGCGCGAAAGCACGACGCGGCAGTCGCCCGCGTTGGCCACCACCAGCTCGGACGTCCCCGCCTCATGGTCGGACGCCACGCACACCACCAGCGCGGTCGCGCCGCTGGCGGCGTCGTCCTCGCTCGCCGCCTCACGGAACTCCCTGTCCGTCTGGAAATACGCGTCGCGCATGCTCCTCTGCAGCGCGTCGCCCGAGACCCGCGGACCCGCGGCGGCGCGGATGTTCGGAACCAGGCGCGCGCCGACGAAATCGGCGGCGGCGCGCCCGCCGTGCCCGTCGAACACGCCGTAGAACGCGCACTGCCCGCTGGTGGTGGGCTCGGAGACGTACGTCGCGTCCTCCATCGAGCGCCGGGGGCCGATCTCGCCGTGCTCGCCGCTGCGCAGCGCGGGCAGGAACGACGCCGGCGCGGACGCGGCGCGCTGCGAAGGAAAAGGAACGCGAACGAGGCGTGTCAGTCGCGTCGAGGCGCGTCCGAGGGTTCGGGACTGGAAGGAACGCGTAACCGCGCGTGACGCGGCGACGGGGGCGCACGCGACATTTCGATTGATTGTCAGGGCTCACGGGTGGCCCGCCGCGCCCGTGCGCGCGCGCTCCGAGCGAAACGGTGTCGTCGTGGACCGTACCTCATCGTCGGCCACCGTCGTGCCGTTCGACGCGCCGAGGGGTGCGTCCGTGACGTGCCGGGCGTCCGCCGCATTCGCGGGGCTCGCCATTTTCGTTGCACGTCCTGTCAAAGTCAGCAGCACACCTGGATTGAGGACGACTCCACCTTTGGCGTCGCCCTCGGTGTGCCGGTCCGCGCGGCGCGATGCGAGCGATGCGCCTGTCTATCGACAACGACCGCTTCGCGGGAGAGAAGGCGGGGGACGGATCCTTATCCGGGGCGGCGTGGGCGTGCGCCGCGCCGCCAAGAGAGAGCTTCGCGTTTTCTCGGCAGCTCTCGACATTCCCGATAGACTCCGTCACGTCAACCGTGGTCGTGCCGGGTAATGTGGACTCGGAAAAATCGGACGCGTATCTGTACCATGGTAGGGTTGAGCGGGAGGGGACAGGACGCGCGAGGGTCTCGAGGTTCGAGCGCTGGTGCGCGTGACTTCCACGATGAAACGTGGGGACAAGATGTTGACTGGAGATTCGTGTGGACAACGTCGAGAACGCTCTCGCGAGGACGCGGTCTGCGCGTGTGCGGTCGTCATCGACGCGCGTGTTACGTCGCCTTCTCGCTCGCCTAAGCGGACAGACGCTTGACCACCTCGCAGTACTTCTTCATCGCGTCTTCCTTGGACGTGCCCTTGCACTTCTCCCATGCGTCCCATTTGGCCTTTCCCTTCATGTCGAACATGCCGGGGCGGTCTGCGAAGAGGGGAAGCGACGCGGCACCGGTCAGTCGCCGATCGGGGGGCGCGATGCGCACGCGATGAAAACGAGCGGGTTCGCGGGGCACGGACGCACCGGTGTTCACGTCGCCGACGTTTGCCTGCTTGAACCAACCGTACAGCTCGAGCATGTCCTCGTTGGAAGCCTTGGGAAGCTTGTTGGCCACCTCCACGGCGAGATCGAATTCCTCCTGGAGAGACATGGTGGACGGCGCGTTCGAGATTGGCGGATCGCGGAACTTGACGGCGCCTTCCGAAACCGAAACCCACTCGCTCATCGTTCTTTAGGAGCGATTTTACGAAAACGTGTGACTAAAATGTCTGTGTTGTGACGTTTGTTTAAATGATTAAAACCGTTCACTCTATAGATAGGACAGGCGTCCGCGCGACGCGACGAGGTACGTCGCGTCGGGTCGCTCGCGACGCTCAGAGAGGAGACTTACGCCTTGGATTCCTCCTGCGCGGGGCGGTGCTGGGGCGCGCGCTCATCCCTGCAGTTGTCGCAGAACTTCTGGACGGGAACGGCGAGGCCCTCCTTGATTTCCTCCTCGGAGAACTCCTTCTTGATGTAGTAGTCCTCCTCGGTGACGCTGGGGTCGCCGGGGAGGAACATGGAGCCCCACATGGGGAAGTGGATGGGGATCACGAGGAGCGTGACACAGATGATGAGGTAGCCCATGTACATGATGCCGTCGTAGGTTTCGATCTCGGGGTCCTTGAACCAGAGCGCCATGTTGATGGTGGCGCCTGCGTTGCCGCCGGCGCCGATGTAGCCGGACGCGACGCCGAGCGCGCGGCGGGTCAGGAAGGGCACGACGCCGTACGAGGCGCCCTCGGAGGCCTGCACGCAGATGGAGAACAAGACCATGAAGAGAATGGTGGTGGCCAGGGAATCCTTGGCGAGACCCATAAAGATGCAGAGCACGCCCTCGAGGGTCTGGCACAGCCAGAGCGTCCAGAGGCGACCGCGCATGCCGAACTTGACCGAGGCGAAATCCGAAGCGAGACCGCCGAGCGAGCGCGCGAACAGGTTCATGAGGCCGTAGCACGACGCGAGGGTACCCGCGGTGACGAGGTCGAGCTCGAACTGGTCGTACAGGTATCCGGCGACGATGTTGTTCATGGTAAGCTCGACGCCGAAGCAGAAGCCGTAGGTGGCGACCATGCACCACATGCGGTAGTTCTTGCAGCCGAGCATCTGGGTCTGGAACGCGTTCTTCTTCTCCAGCTGGCCGGAGGTGTGCAGGAGCATGTAGTTGCCGTCGGGGAGATCCTGGCCGAGGAACATCACAGCGACGCCGGCAAGCGTGTGCATGAGGCCGGGGACGATGTACGCCCAGCGCCAGGCGGAGTAGATGCGGCCCTCAGTGCCGGCCACCATGCCGGAGTAGATGAGCGGCATGAGGAACTGAGTGACGCCGCCGCCGAGGTTACCCCAGCCCGCGGCGGTGGCGTTGGCGATGCCGACGCACTTGCCGTTGAACATGCAGGACATCCAGTACTGGCACGCCACGAAGGTGGACAGACCGAGACCGATGCCGAGGCGGCAGATCAGGAAGCCGGCGGCGTCTTCGACGTAGGACATGCAGAAGCAGAACGGAGCGGAGAGCAGGAGGACGATGGACAAGCCGTAGCGCGGTCCTACCACGTCGCAGACGGATCCCATGATGACACGGGCGATGATGGTGCCGGTGACGGCGGCGAGGCCGGCGTCGCCGAGGTTGGGCTTGGTGAGCTCGAGGTCCTCGCGGATGATCGCCACCATGGGTGCGGCCGCGAAGGTGGACACGAAGGACACGAAGAAGCCGATCCACGACATGTGGAAGGAAGCATGGTGGGGGAAGCTGAAGGAGAAGATGTTGAGGCTCTTCGCCTTGTTCTCGCTGTCAGGATAAGGCGGGAGGGTGGGATCGGAAAAGGTGAGCGACACGACACGCACGGAGAACGCGAGGAGAGCGACGACGATCGTCGTCGTCGAAGCGCGGCGCGCGGCGCGCGCTTCCGGAGTCCGCCCTGTTCGTCGCGCCTCTTCGCGGTCGTGACCGACAGCCCGAAGAGACAACGACCGACATCAGACGGGCGCCGGAAGGGCGCGCGCGCGCGCGGTTTGGCGGGAGGGAGAGACGAAGGGGAGGGACGTACCTATCCACCGGGATGGTGAAGGTGGGTTGCACGATGGCAGCCATTGTGGCGTTTCGGACAAGTGCGGCCGGTAGCGGCGCGTGTCAGAAAGTGACGAGAGCGTGGTTCCGCGAGGCGCTTTTCAGTAAAATTTTCGCGAAAGGTCAGCATCATCTCGTTGCCAAATGTCGGTAACCGTCTTTTCAACGATTCTAACGACATTTCAACCGCTTGTCGTCTAAAAGGATTGCTTTTCCCGCGCTATTTTTTTAGTGATTTTACGAATCTCAACCCGAAACCAACCAGAAGTGTCTTTTCGAAGTTGTGTCTTTTGGACTTCGACACTTTTCTTCTTCGGACGTTTCGGAAACGTATGGGCAAACAGTCTGGCGCGAGATGTGAGACGCATCCGAGGTAAAAAGGTTTTTCCGGTCGTTCCGCGACCTTGAGGCCACTCCGCACCGCACCTGCAACCGTAACACACCATGCGTACCTTCAGCACTGTCGCCATCTTCGCGCTCGCCCTCACCGGCGCGAACGCTGCCGTCTACACCGGCGACGGCGCCGTCACCCAGAGCGGTGTGGTCACGGTTGGCGACCCCGCCGCTTGCCCGGTACGTCTCCCCGCGCAATCATCACTGTTTTGTGTCGGTCGCTTCGCGAGCGTGTCGGTCACGACGCGCGCGCCCGCGCGCGGCGCGCGGGGGATCTGCTCACGTCGCGAGCGCGCGCGTGCGTCCGCGACGAATCTCCGCGATACACGCGCTCCTGTGCGCTCGCGCGGCGCGGCCGCTGACCTTCCCTCCCCGCCGCCTTTCCGCCGCGTCGCAGACCGAGTACACCTCAGGGGCCAGCTCCATCGACGTCTCCTACACCGGTTTCCCCGCCGGCGAGACGGTCGACATCAAGCTCTGCTTCACCGCTGACAAGATCAAGGAGCGCCCGTGGCGCAAGTACGTCAACAACCTCGAGAAGAACAAGCAGTGCTGGCAAACCGCCGATCTGCTCAAGATCTTCAAGAAGGCCGCCGTTACCACCGGCTCCGACGGCGCCGGCTCCGTCTCGGTCGAACTCCCTGTGAACGTCGCCCCCTCCGAATACACCATCATGGTATACTCCAAGGATGCCGACGGCGCCTTCACGCAGTGGCAGGACTCCAAGGAGAACGCCGATTCCTGCCCGATCAAGACCAAGATCTACAACAACTTGCCCACCTCCCTCGTCGGCGTGCAGGCGTTCTTCACCGTGTTCTCCATCTTCGTCCTCATCGGGTCGTACACCTACGACCGCGCCAAGCAGGCGCAGTTGTAGATGAACGCCGCAAAGTCGTGCGGCGCAACGAACGTACATAGCTACGGTTAAAATTTCGCAGTTCGCACTAGCAAGACGGAGTGCATTGCGTAGCTAGACAGAATAATAAATAAACTAAACATCTATTGATCCCTACCGAAACAACGTAGAGTAATACATAGCTACGGAAGAGTAAAGTTGCGAGTACAAGGTGAACACCGCACTCGCGTCGCGCGCGGCGCGATTCTTCCTCTCGACCAACCTCCGGCGCGGAAGATGGACGACGCGTACGCGCGCGAGACGACAGAAACGCGCGTACCGTCGCTGAACACCGTCGAATACCATTAAAAAAAGCGAATAAACACTCTCGTCATCGCGTGTGAAAGAAGAATCTCAGAACTCCATGTATGAGTCTTTCGTGAACCCCAAGGTCTCCAGCGCCGGCTTCACCGCCTTCTCCATCATCGCTGGCGGGCCGCACATCAGCACCTGCGTGTCGCTCGCGGCGGCCGGCAGGTGCTTCTTGAGCATCTCAGCGTCCACGAACCCGGTCGAGCCCTCCCACTTGTCGTCCGCCTCGTCCACCGTGTAGTGCACGGCGAGGTTTTTGTGCGTCGCCGCGAGCTCGTCGAGCTCAGCCTTGAGCAGGACATCCGCCGGGGACTTGTTCGCGAACACCAGCGAGACGCGCGTGGTGTCCCCCACGTCCTTGAACACCTGGCGGATCACCTGCAGCATGGGCGTGATCCCGGTCCCGCCGCACACCATGCCGAGGTGCTTGATCCCGGCGCGCTTCGCGGTCTCGCCGGAAACCGGGTCGAACACGCTGAATTCGCCGCGGTCGGTGTACGTCAGGTTCCCGAGAGGCCCCTCGAACGTCACGGCGTCGCCCGGCGCGAGCGCGTCCAGCCGCGTCGTCATTGCGCCGCCGTCGTACACCTTGACGCAGAACTCCACGTACCCAACCTCGTCGTCCGACGAGATGGGCGTGTACGGCCTGGAGACCACGACCCCGTCCGAGCCCTTGAACGACATGGCGACGTGCTGCCCCACGGGAAGGCCCAGGATGTGCTTCTCCGAGGGCAGCGCGAAGCGGAACACGCGCGTGTCCGCGGAGACGTCCGCCTTGGACTCCAGCTTGAGCTCCACGGTTTGGCCGGGCCCGGGCAGCGCGACGAGCGTGCCCTCCGGGTACGCAACGGTGGGCCGGGAGGACTTGGGCGCCTCCGCGCCCTCCTTCATGGCCTCGAACTTGCTCTTGGGCGCGGAGCAGGAGGGGCAGACGTACTCCTCGCTCAGCTCGCCGAAGGGCTTGTCCTCCTGGTAGATGTACCCGCACCCGGTGCAGATGTGCGTCGCCTTGCCCATCGCCTTGGGCGCGCCCTTGGTGTACTGCGCGCTCTTGTTGATTTTCCAGCGCGACGCATTCTGGGGGTTCGCGCTGGGCGTCGCCTTGCGCACGGCACCGAACTCCTCAACGCAGATCTTCTCCAGCAGAGGCAGCATCTCGCTCATCGCCACCTTGGGGTACTCGGGGTCCTCCTTGAGGTGCCCGCCGGGGCCGACCGTGCCGCCGACGAAGATGTTCACGCCGTCCACCATGCCCTTGCCGCCGGGCGCGGGGTTCTTGACCTGCGCGCCCATGATGCCGATGTCCGCCACCTGCACGGGCGCGCACGAGTTCGGGCAGCCGGTCCAGATCATGCGCAGGTCACCGTTGGGGAAGTCCAGCACGGACTCGAGGTGCTCGGCGGTCGCGTACGCGCTCTTCTTGGTCTCGATCTGCGCGAAGCCGCAGAACTGTGCGCCGGTGCACGCCACCATGCCGGCGACGACGGCGCCCGGCGAGACGGTGAAGCGCGAGAGCAGGGGCTCGGCGAGGAGCGCGTCCACCTTCTCCGCGGGGACGTCGGGGATGATGAAGTTCTGCTCGACCGTCAGGCGGAGCTCGCCCGAGCCGTACATGTCCGCCAGGTCCGCCATGTCCCGCATGTCCTCGCCCTGCAGCCGCCCGCCGGGCACGCACACGCCGACCCAGCTCAGGCCCGCCTGTTTCTGCGCGTGCACGCCGAGGTAGGACCGGCGTGCGATGGAGGTGTCGATCTTGTCCTCCGGGGCCTCGGGCGCCAGCTCGCCGGAGGGCATGCGGCACGCCACCTCCGCGCGGAAGTTCTCCAGGCCCATCTCGTCGATGAGCCACATCATGCGCGTCTTCTGGCGGTTCCCGCGGAGGCCGTAGTCGCGGAACGTGGTGAGCACCGCCGCCGTCGCCGCCACGACTTCAGACTCGGGGACCCACGCGCCAAGGGGGATCGCCTCTGCGGCGCGCGCGGAGGAGATGAACCCGCCGACCAGGATGTTGAATCCGGAGACGCCGTCGCGGTCGGCGGGGATGAACGCCAGGTCGTTGATGTCGGGGTGCTCGAAGAAATCAGGGCCGCCCACCACGCACACGTTCCACTTGCGCCCGAGGTTGGACACCTCGGGGTTGCCGCGCCCGCCGCCGGTGACGAAGTCCTGGATGTCCCTGGTGAACGGCCGCGTGTCCACCACCTCGTGCGGGTCGAAGCCCGCGAGGGGGTTCCCGGTGGCGTTGCGCACGTTATCCAGCCCTGACTGAAGCGTGCTCATGCCGAGATCCATGGCGCCCTTGATGTATGCGGGCGCGTCCTTCAGCTCGATGCCGCGGAGCTGGAAGTTCTGGCGCGTGGTGATGTCGGCGCATCCGTCCTCGCCACACGCGTCGACGACGGAGGCGAGGTACCGCGTCTGCTCCGAGGTGATCACCCCGTTGGGCAGCTTGAGACGCATCATGTACCGCCCGTAGTGGTTCTTGCGGCGGTGGAACAGGCCGGCGTACTTCATGCGGTGGTCCACGTCGTCGGGGTCGGCGGCTTCGTCCCATGCCTTGAAGTCCTCCGCGCTCGCCTTGGCCATCTCCTCGAGGTACGCGAGGTGCACGGTGTCCTTCATGGGGTCCTTCGCCAGCTTCAGGCGCTCGAACGGGTTGGTGGGCTTATGGAACGCCTCCTTCACCACGTAGTACCCGTCCTCGTCGCGGTACACGTGCGCGTCCTCCTTCTGCACGTCGGGCAGGCCGTACTTCGCCAGCGTCTCACGGTTAAACGCCGCGAGATCCTTCTGTTCCACCGCGCCGGGAAGCACGCGGCCGTCGACGCCGTGGGCGGCGTCCGCCACCGCGGAGGTCTTCACCTTGCGCGCCTGCGAAGAAGCGAGGGGATGTGGCGGGCGGTCAGCGAGGGGGCAAGCGAGGTGGCCCGGTCGAGCCAGGACCCGGGGGGGTGCGCGCGTCGAGAGGCGCGCGAGACGGGCGTGGGAGGCTCTGCGAGTGCGCGTACCATCGCACCGGCGAGGACGCCGGCGACGGCGAGGCCGGCCCCGGTGGTGAGCGGGGAGATGGAGCTCGCGGGTGAAGACGGCGCGGGCTGCTTGATGGCCACCTGCGGGCGTTCGTTTGGGTACGAGATGAAGAGAAGAGCGCGTCAGTCTCGGTTCCGCCGCAACCATGGGCTCAAGTGGCGCGTGTCGTTCCGAGGAAAGTTCAGGGGGCGCACCTGCGCGGTGAGGTTCGCGGGCTTGCCCGCGGGGAGGAGGTTCTTCATGGGAAGAGACTGCATGGCAGACCGCAGCGTTCTCCGCGGTTCTCGAGTTAGGCCTTCGTGACGCGCACAAGGACTGTGACGTGCTCGGCTGGAACGTCCGCGAGACGTACGGCGTACACGCACGATCGTCAGCAGAAGGTGTCTTTTGAGAAGTGTTTTGATCGAGCCGGCCGGTCAGGACAGAAAAATACCGGTCGAAACGGAACGCGTGTGACAGTTATTTCCTTTTTACCAGTTTCAAACCGCTTTTAAATGGAAAAAATAGTATGACTGCACTCCGCATGATAAAATTACCGACACTACTGACTCCGCAAGATAAAATTAACCGACACTGACTCCGCAAGATAAAATTAACCGACTCCTCCTAACCGACTTGGAAAAAGCTTCGAAAAGGCCAAAATGGTAGCTGTCGTCTACTTTTTCGAGATCAACCGTTATGTGTCGTCTAACTTTTTCGACATCTCGCGCCTTTTCGCAAAATTGTCGTAACCGTCGCTTTTGTCGTCAAAAAATTGTCGTCAAGCTGAAGTCGGTCAACGAGAATCGGAAGTCGGTCAAAGCGGGAAAAGCGCGCGAACCAAGAATCCTTGAGTTATCCTCGAGTTATGCGACGCGGAACGACGATGCCTTTTGCGCTCTCGACCGGACGTGCCTATGAAAAAAAATCTTTCAGCGTCGGCCTTCGAACGTGCGTCACAGCCACAGGGTGCTTTTCCCGAACTCCAAGAGACTTCCGGCGCATCTGTCGGTCGGGAGTCGTGTTGCTTCTTCCCGCACGCGCCATTCTCACCCGCGTCGACAACGCGCGCGGCTAGAATTTCCGCACCACTCCCCTTTCCCCCTCGCGTAACATGTCTCGCGTCGCGGACGTCTCCCGGGCGTCGACCGAGCCCGCCCCCGGCCGTGGCAAAAACGTTCCCACGATGCTCGGGCAAGGCGTCTTCGCGGTCGCCGCGGTGAAGCGCGCCATCGAGGCCCTCCGCGGCGACCAGAGCTCCGAGGCGAAGCGCGCGAGCAAGGTCACGGTCCCCATGGACGAGACCCAGTTCCTGAAGGAGCTGTTCCGTTGCGGCGGCGACCGCCGCGCGCTGATCGAGCACGAGGCGGATGAGGTGGACCCGAAGGACGCCAAGACGCCGGACGCGTGGGTCCCGAGGCACAAGGATCTGATTCGCCTCACCGGCATCCACCCGTTCAACGTCGAGCCCCATCTCACCGACCTGATGAACGCCGGCCCGATCACGCCCGCGCCGCTGCACCTGGTGCGCAACCACGGCGCGGTGCCGAGGCTGGACTGGGACACGCACAAGGTCGCCATCGGCGGTTTAGTGGACAAGAAGCTCTCCCTGTCCATGGACCAGCTCGCGCGCATGAAGTCCATCACCACGCCCGTGCTGGTGGTGTGCGCCGGCAACCGCCGCAAGGAGCAGAACATGCGCAGGCAGACCATCGGCTTCAACTGGGGCGCCGCGGGTCTGTCCAACTCGCTATGGACGGGCGTCCCGCTGCACGTGCTCCTCAAGCAGTGCGGCGTCACCGAGGTCACCGCGGAGCGCCAGTACGTGTGCTTCACCGGCCCGGAGGGCGAGCTCCCGAAGGGCAAGGACGGCTCGTACGGCACGTCGATCCCGCTCGCGAAGGCACTCGACCCCGCGCAGGACGTGATGATTGCGTACGCGCAGAACGGCGAGAAGCTTCGTCCCGATCACGGGTTCCCCGTGCGCGTGATCATCCCCGGGTTCATCGGCGGGCGCATGATTAAGTGGCTGTGCAAGATCGAGGTGACGTCCGAGCCCTCCGATAACTTTTACCACTTCCGCGACAACCGGATCATGCCCCCGCACGTCACGTCCGAGCTCGCCGAGCAGGAGGGCTGGTGGGAGAAGCCCGAGTACATCTTCAACGAGCTGAACATCAACTCCGCCATCTCCTCGCCCGCGCACGACGAGAAGGTGGCCGCGTTCCCGGGCGAGACCTACACCGTCAAGGGCTATGCCTACACCGGCGGCGGGCGCGCCATCACGCGCGTCGAGGTGTCCGTGGACGGCGGCCACAACTGGCGCCTCGCCAAGCACGAGCTCCCCTGCGGCCTCACCATGTACGGCAAGAGCTGGTGCTGGGCGCACTGGTCTTACGAGCTGCCCAGCGAGGAGCTCGCGGACTGCGAGGAGCTGATGTGCCGCGCCTGGGACGAGGGCAACAACACGCAGCCCCGCGACCTGACCTGGAACCTCATGGGCATGGGGAACAACCCCTGGTTCAGGATCAAGACGCACGTCTCTCCGAAGGGGCCCGGGGGCGAGCGCTGGGTCCAGTGCGAGCACCCCACCGAGCCCGCGTCCAAGCCCGGCGGCTGGATGGGCTCCACCGCGGGCGCCTGGAAGCTGCGCGTGGACTCCATGACCACGCTCCGCGGAGGCGAGGAGACGCCCATCCCCGAGAACCAGGCGGAGCAGACGTCCGCGCGGCTGGCCGACGGCGCGCCCGTCGAGGAGGCGGCGCCGGCGCCGGCGAGCGCCGGGTACGCCGCCCCCCCCCCCGGTGCGACGCTCATCTCCCTGGCGGAGGTGGAGAAGCACGACACCGAGGACGACTGCTGGATCGTGGTCAAGGGCAAGGTGTACGACGTGAACAAGTACCTCGCTGAGGGCCTGCACCCGGGAGGCAACGCGTCCATCACCATGAACGCCGGCGTGGACTCTACCGAGGACTTCGAAGCCGTGCACTCCGCCAAGGCGTGGAAGCAGCTGGAAGAGTTCGCCATCGGGTACCTCGACCCCAAGGACGACCCCAACGCCGCGGCGGCCAACCACGCGAGCACCGCGCAGGTCACGCTCACCGCGGCGCCGATCAAGAGCGAGGCGCGGGCGCCCCGCGCGACAGGCCCGGTGAACCTCCTGCAGTACGCGCTGGACCACCCCGAGATGTACGGCGACACGCTCGTCGGCGAACAGGCGGAAGCGGCGGCGTTCGACCGCATGTGGGCGGGCGCGCGCGCGGCGGTGCCGGCGGACGCGCCCGTCTCGCTCAACCCCAAGAAGTGGGTCCCGCTGGAGGTGGACGCGAAGGTGCCCCTGTCGCACGACACCATCCTGCTCCGCCTGAAGCTGGACAGCGCGAAGCACCAGTGCGGCCTGCCCGTGGGCTACCACGTGTACCTGCGCGGCGAGCGCAACGGTGAGCCCGGCGCGAAAAAGGTGATGCGCGCGTACACGCCGTCCTCGCTCAACGGCACGCTGGGCTTCGTGGAGTTCGTGATCAAGGTGTACTTCCCCAACGACCACAAGGACTACCCTGAGGGCGGCGCGCTGACGCGCTTCCTGAACGAGGTGAACGTCGGGGACTTCGTGGACGCCAAGGGGCCCGCCGGCGAGATCAAGTACGACGGCCGCGGCGCGCTCTGGGTGCACGGTAAAAAGAGAAGGGTGCAGAGGCTCACGATGCTCGCCGGCGGCACGGGCGTCGCGCCCATGCTGCAGATGATCGTCGCGATCTTGTCCGACCCGGAGGACGAGACGGAGATCAGGTTCCTGTTCGCGAACAAGACGGAGAAGGACATCCTGCTCAGGTACACCCTGGACAGGCTGCAGGCGGAGCACCCCAGGCGCTTCCAGGTGCACTACACCGTCTCCAGGCACGACGAGACGTGGTCGGGGCTCCGCGGGCGCGTCACCCGGGATATGATCTCCCAGACCTGCTTCACCGCGGGGTACGCGGAGAACAAGAGGACGGTCGCGTTGCTGTGCGGCCCGCCTCTGTTCGAGACGGAGACGTGCGTGCCCGCGCTGAAGGCGCTGGGATACGCCGCGGAGGACATCGTCAGGTATTGAACGCGGCGTTCTGACGGGGGGGGGATTCTTATTCTTTTCGGCGCGCGGCGTCGTACGGTAGCTTAATATTTATAATCGACACGTGCGCTTCCATGTGGTGCGGTGACATCAACCGACTCCTTCGACGAGTACCGGTGGACGTCTTCTCGCCGCGCCTTTACTCCCGACCGTACGCGTAGAAGTGGATCCCGGCGACGAACACGGCGGCGGCGAAGACGTTGCCCAGGGTGACGGGGATGATGTTGTTGAGCATCATGTCCGCCACGCTCACCTGCGCGCCGCACAGGATGCCGTGGGGAATCAGGAACATGTTCGCCACGGAGTGCTCGAACCCGAGCGCCACGAACGTGCTGATGGGCCAGAAGATGGCGAGGATCTTGCCTGCGACCGAGGTGGACGCCATCGTACCCCAGACCGCGAGGCACACGAGCCAGTTGCACAGAACGCCCTTGAAGAACGCGACGCCGAATGGCAGGGAAGCCTTCGTCGTCGCGATCCCGATGACGGCAGCCTTCGCCGCGGGCGCCGCCGCGGTCGCGGCGCCGAAGGCGAGGTACGCCATGACGACGCTGCCGATGAAGTTCCCGGCGTACGACAGGACCCAGTTTCGAATCAGCGCCTCCGTCTTGACGCGCTTGGTCAACACGCCGCTGAGCATGGTCATGACGTTCCCGGTGAAGAGCTCGGCGCCAGTCAGGATCACCAGGGTCAGGCCGGCGGGTAAGCCGACCGCGCCTTTCAGGAAGTTGCACAAACCGGGGTTGGCGGCGGCGAGCGCCGGCGACGCCGCTCCGATGCAGCTCATCAGCAAAGCGCCGATGCCGATGAGCGCGCCCGCGGAGAACCCGAGAACCAGCGTGGTGGTAGGATCCTGCGCGGCCTTCTTCTCCGCCGTGGCGCACACGGTGTTGAACACCGCGGGGGGAGGGAGCGCGTCGCCAGTGGGGGCGGCGTTCGCCACCACCTTCAGACCTCTGCGCGCGTTGGATGCGACGACGGTCGACGCAGGCTTGGCGAACGCGCCGACGAAGGCGGACGCGCGCGCCGAGGAGGCGCGGCGGAAGGAGGCGCGCACGCGCGCGGCGTGCGCCGCGGGGGCGACAACGACGGCGGAGAGGGTGGCCATGGTGCTGGCTGATACCAGGTGCGAATTGGAGTGCGTACCGAGCGCGAGGGAACGCGCGCTTCGTGGACGCGATCGCTGGCGTCAGGCGCGCACGTCCGAGAACTCGGACGTTTTAGAGTCGGTTCGCGTTCGATCGACCGACTATGGACTAATAACCGACGCATCCCGGCGTCGTTCACGGAAACGACGCTTTATAAGATAGAGCGAACGACAGATGGCCTTTCGACGGACACATTTGCGGGAATCGACGACTGGCGACGCACACGACTCGTGCGCTTTTTTCCCGGGAAACGCGGTCCTATATATCCATTACTCTCGTGAGACGGCGAACGGGTTTTCGATCGATTTCAACCGAGCGCTTTTTCTTCGTCACGCCGCCCGCGCGCGCGCCGGCGTTTGCCCTCGCCCAACACGTACCCCATCAGCCGCCTATTTTGATCATGGACCTGTTCTTCATATGCTTCAGGTCGTGCATTCCCGCGTGCGCCGCCGCCTTGCGCTTGACCGCGGCGCTCACCGTGTCCATCAGGGCCGCGTCGTCGCTCCCCGCGCGCATGGCGTCGCGCAGCGACGTCTCCGCCTCCCCGAACAGACACACCTTGAGGTTCCCGTCCGCCATGACACGCAGGCGGTTGCACCCGCCGCAGAAGTTGTGCGTCATGGACGTCACGAACGACACCGCGCCTTCGTGAGCGTCGATTTTAAAGTTCTTGCCCACCTCGCTCCGCGCGTCTTCGCCCGGCAGCGTCGCGCGTCTCAGCGACGGGTGCGCGCGCTCGATCGTCGCGCGCGCCTCCGCGTACGACACCACCTTGTTCGTCTCCCACTTGTTCCCGTCGAAAGGCATGTACTCGATGAACCGCACGTTCACGGGCGCGTCGCGCGTCAGGGCGACGAAATCCAGAATCTCGTCGTCGTTCACGCCGCGCATCAGCACCACGTTCACCTTCACCGGGTCGTACCCCAGATCGACGGCGGCGCGAATCGAACGCATCACGCGGTCGTGGCCCGCGCGCCGCGTGAGGAGCTCGAACTTCGCCGGCACGAGCGTGTCGAGGGAGATGTTGACGTGCGTCAATCCCGCGTCGCGCAACGCACCGAGCCGCCGGTGCAGCGTCAGGCCGTTCGTGGTGACCGCGATGGTGTTCAGACCCTCGAGCGCGGCGAGGCGGCGCACGATGTCCTCCAGGTCGCGCCGCACCGTCGGCTCGCCGCCGGTGAGGCGGATCTTGTTCACCCCCGCGGCGACGAACAGCTTCGCGACGCGCACCACCTCGTCGGTGGTCATCAGCTGGTCGTTCGCGGTCAGGTCGATGCCGTCCTCGGGCATGCAGTACAGACACCGCAGGTTGCACTTCTCCGTGAGGCTTATGCGCAGGTACGAGTGGTGTCGCCCGTGCGTGTCCGTCAGGAGTTCACGAGGCAACGCGCGCGATTCGCGCGCGCGGAGAGCGGTGTCGAGCTCGACCGCCCCGTCGGTCGGTCGCTGGGGGGGAAACGCGCCGAGCACACCGGCGCTGGCGATGGCGTCGCGACGCGCGGCGGTGGATTCGGACGTGCGTGCGTTCGTGGCGAACACGCGCGTCGGGGCGCCGGCGATCCCAACCGCCGACGCCGACGACGGATTTGACGACACCGCGTCCCACCCGCTGGGCCCGCCCGACGAGGCCACCAAGCGCCATCGGGCCCACGCCTGGGACGCGCATCGGCTCGCCGCGCGATGTCTCCCGCTCGCCAGGAAAACCCCGACGCCGAACATCGTCTCACGACACGCTTCGGGGGCGCGGCGTCGGTTGTGGCGAAAGGACGTCGCGAAAACCTGTATTACAATCTCCGTCGAACCCGCCGGCCTACGCCTTTTTCTTCGCCGCCCGGTCGGCCTGAATCTTCGCCTCCGCCTCCTGCGCGCGCGCGAACTCGATCGTTTCCCTGTCCATCGCGAACGTGGACTGGTTCTTGAACGGGCGGGTCTCGTGGAAAATCAGCCCGACGCACCCGAACACGACGCCTGCGAAGAGAAGGATGGCGGAAAAAGGTCAGAATCTTGCGCGGGGTCGGCAACTAGAGAATTCTCGGGGCGAAACCGCGCGGAGACGCGCGCGCGTAGGGCCACGCCGAGAAGCGCTGTGGACGGTTCGAGCGGGACAGGGAAACGTGCGGGGCACGGGACGCACTCGAGTACAGGAAAAGGTTCACGCTCAGCCCGTATTTCGGGGCATAGCCCGCGAAGCACACCATGGCGAACGCCACGATGGACAGCGTCAACCCGAAATACTGCTTGAAGTAATACGCCGCGTTCATTAGGTTGCCCTGCGCGTCCGTCTTGCCCGCCATGGCGTCCTTTTTCGTATCCTTAGCGTCAGCATCCTTGGCCTTGGGGTCGGCCTTGCCCTTGGCCCTGGACCTGAGTTCCGTCTTCGAAGCTGCCATCGTGTGCGTGCGGGGTCGTGTGGCAACAACTCCGCGTCGCGTGAAAACGTCAAGCGCCGACCGCGCCGTCACAAATCGAAGAGGCACATTTCCGACAAACCGCGAAGCGCCGATTCTCGATTTCCCGTTTTCCCCGAGCGCGCCACCGCCGCCGACATAGGGTTATAGCCGTTTATTCAACAACGATCTCCGATCGCACACCGCGTCGCGCACTCCCACACACGCACCATGGGTCTCCTCAAGCACACCCTGACGTTCATCGGCACCCTGTTCACGGTCGCCGGCGGCGCGTTCATGTTCGCCTCCGCGGACACCGTCCCCGCCGTGTACGGCCAAGCGATGAAGGCGGGTTCCGCCTACGCCTATGCCCGCAGCGGGACGTTCGAGATGGCGTTCGGCGCGCTCCTCGTGATGAGTCGCTCGTGGGGCGCCGAGGAGCGCTTCAAGATCGGCGTCGTCACGCTGCTGACCCTCATCGGGTTGCTTTACAACGTCACCCAGCACGCCGCCTCCTCGGGGATCAACAAGTTCGCCCTCGCCGACCCCGCGTACGCGTTGGTCACCGCCTTAGCCGTCGTCGTCGCGGCGGGCCTCGTCGTGAACAAGATGGAACCGGGTATCTTCGAGAAAGACAAGGGCTCGAAGGGCACCAGGAAGTCTACCAGGGTCCGCACGAAGCGCGCGTAAGCCCCACTCGGTGCGCGAACGCATCCCCGGGAAAGCTCCGCGGCTTCGCACCCAGCGGAGAGCGAGAGGGTGGAGAAGTTTCATCAGCGCTTTTGCTACAGACAGAGAAAGCCCTCGGCGTTTTCTCGAGTTCGGCAGTCGGCACGCTGCCAGCTGGCATCGACACTCGCCTTCGTCCTCCTCGTCCACCTCGCCCAGACCTGCACGCGCCCCGCGATGTCGGCGATGCCCATGCGCGCGCGCGTCGCCCCGGTCGCGCCGGCGCGCCGCGCCGGGCGCGCCTGTCCCTCCGCGCGGCACGCGCGTCACGTGCGCGCGTCATCCGATGCGCGCGGCGCAGTCGCCAGCAAATTGCCACGTCGCGCCGCGTTGGCGCTGAGCGGCGCCGCGAGCCTGGCGACCGGCGCGGCGGCGCTCGGCGCCTCCGCCGGCGCGTCGCCGACTCCGTCGCCCGCATCGTCGACCGCGTTCGCGCGGAGCGGCGCGGCGAGAAACCGCGTGGTGTTCGACGACGCGCGCGTCGCCATCCCGGGCTCGGGCCAGAGCGTCCCGGTGGCGACGTGGTTTCCCGACGCGTCCGGCGCCGGCGCCGCGGCGCCCTCCGCCATCTCCGACCGCCGCGACCCGGCGTCCTCCCCGCTGTACTACCCGCACGCCATCTCCGTCGCGAAGATCGCGCGTGTGCTGCTCAACACGCCCGAGTCCACGCCGCGGTGGCTGGACAGGCAGACGCCCCTGCTCGCCGCGCCCGGCGTGCGCTTTGCGGCGCGCGGCGAGACGTCCTCGGCGGCGGCGGCGGCGCCCGGCAAAGTCGCCGTGCTGTGCCACGGGTACCTGGGCAGCCGCTTCGACCTGGTGGACCTGGCGGAGGCGCTCGCGCGCGAGGGCTTCCTCGTGCTCGCGCCCGAGTTCGCGGAGTCGCTCGCCTCGCCGGAGACCACGCCCGCGTACGCCAGGCCGGGCGCGCCGCCGCCGGCGAACCCGTCGGCGACGCGCGACGAGGTGGTGGACGCCGCTTTGCGCGCGTTCGCGCCCGGGTTCTTCGAGGCGCCGGCGTCGGGTTCCGACGAACACCGGCCGCCCCGCGTGGTGATCGCGGGGCAGTCCGCGGGCGCGTCCACGGCGACGAGCGCGCGCGGGCCGTTCGCCGCGCGCGTGGCCATCGCCGGGTTCAGACCGCCGCCGCCCGAGTCGCTCGAGGCGCGCGAGGCGCTGCTGCGCGACCCGCTGCTGGTGGTGGCCAGCGCCGGCGATGGCGTGATCAGCCTGTACCCGCGCGAGTCAGGCGCGTTCGGGGCGTACGAGGGCATCGCCGCGAGCGTCGAGAGCATGCCTGCGCGCGTGCCCAAGTACGATGTAGGGGCGTTCGCGGCGCGTGTCCGGGAGATGGGTACCCTGAACGACGCCGACGCGCGTCGCCGCGCGAAGGAAACGAGCGGAAACGCGCTGAACGCTTTCTTGACGTACGAGCCCCCGGGCGGGGACGGCGGCGCGATGGACGGTCTACCGTGCCACATCAGTTTCTTGTCCTCACGCACGAACGATGCGATGGTGGAGGTTCTGTCGCCGCTGTTGCCCGTGGCGCGCGCCATCGGAGTTCCGGTGCTCGATTTCGACAAGTACCAAACCACGAGGGACAGCGACGCCGTCAACGCGGAACTCGTGCCGCTCATCGCCGAGTGGCTCAACGCCGCCGTCGAGCGACGGTGACGGAGAAAGTTCAAAGTAGTAAGGTATAGGTAATACTAATACGTACACTACGGTCGTAGACGCACTATCACGTTCACAGAGCCCTCATCACGCGTCAAAAGACGGCGGTCGACGCGTACCGCGCGTTTTCATCGAACACACCGCTGAGACTGCTGAATGTCGCCCTCTCGAACGCTCGTGTCCCGCGACGATCACTAAAAAAAAAAGTCGTCTAGATGCGCGAGTCGACGAGTCCGGGAGAGGTGAGCCGCGTCTCGTCCTCGCGCGCCGATCCGCCGCCGCCGCGCTTGCGCCCGACCCCCGAGGACGGAAACGCGCCAATGGAGACGCCACCGTCACACGCCGCCGCGGCCGCGAGGCCCACCAGCGCGCCCGCCACGACATCCGCGGGCCTGTGCTTGTAGTCCACGATCCGGGACGCCGCGACGTAGCACGCGTACGCCGCGGGGAACGCGGCGGCGGCGTGCGGGTACCACGCCTCGCGCGGCGCGAAGCCACCGGCGACGACGCCGCGTCGCGAGAAGGCGCCTTCTCCGTCGCATCTCTCGCGCCTCTCCGCGGTCCGCGCGGAAGGCACATCCGCCTCGCCGTCTTCCGGCTCGTCGTCTTCCGTGGGAAGCGAAGCGGAAGGCGCGTCTCTTCGCCCCGCGAGCCACCCCGCGCCGACGACGGCGGCGGCTAAGCGGGTCATCCCCGCGAACGCGATGGCGGCGTGTCCCGACGGGAACGAGAGCGACGCCTCGTCCGTCTCGGCGGCGGCGGCGCGGCACTCCGCGCGGTCGCCGACGGCGCCCGGCTCCGTAGCCGCGAGGTATGCCGCGAACAGAGCGCTGCTCGCGCCCACCTCCTGGAACTCGGCCAGCGCCGCAGCGTAGCCCTTGTAGTCGCAGGCGGCGAAAAAGTTTGGACGCAGGCGCCCCACGAAGGCTTTCCCTGCGTTGAACGTCCCCATCGCGACGAGCAGCGCGTTCCCCAGGGCGAAGCTCTGGTGCGTCCACCACACCACCGCCGCGTCCGGCCCCACGCGCGTGTGCGCCCACGCGGCGAGCCCGAAGATGAGCACGAATGGGAGCACGCAGCCGGTCAGCACGAGGTGCGTGTTGCTCACCGTCGACGGATGCGCGGGGTACGCCAGCTGCGGATCTCGTTCCACGAAAAACTGGTCCTGCTCGCGCCACGCGTCGACGTTCAGGCGAACCACGAGGGCGTAGACGAGGCTCAGGAGCAAGGGAAGCACGCGGGGCTTCGACTCGCTCCACACCATCTCAACCAAACGGTGCGACATCGAGGCGGATGCCGCGAGCGCGCCGACGTTTTTAATGTCAGCAACAGGCAGTCGTTGTCGGCACCACAGCCTGGCTCATTTTGCTCCGACTGCTCGTCGGGATTTCCAAGTTGAGTCGCTTGTCGCGGCGGCGGCTCACACCGAGCCACACCCTCTTCCCGCGATGGCGAAGAAGGGCCGCGTGGCGCGCATTCTGACCACCCTGCATCGCGTTGCCGGGACGCCCATCTCCGAGGCGCTGAAGCGCAGGCAGCGCTCGGCCATCCAACGCGGGGATGCCGGGACGCACGGCGGGGAGAAGTCGCAATGGAAGAAACGCAAGGAGCGCAAGGCTCGCCGCGAGGCGTTCGAGGGCGCCGCGACGCAGACCGGCTTGCCTCACGGCTACCACAGCGGCCAGCGCGTTTTGCTCGTGGGGGAGGGGAACCTGTCCTTCGCGCTCGCGCTCAGCACCCTGTTCGACGGCGAGGGCGCGAACATCCTGGCCACCTCGCTCGACCGACCGGGCGTCGCGCGCGCGGCGTACCCCGACCTGCGCGACATCGAGGAGTCCCTGGAGGCCTCCGGCGCGGCGGTGCGCTTCGGCGTAGACGTCGAGGACGGCGACGCGCTCAGGAAAGCCGCCAAGGCGTGGTGGGCGGCGGGGAACGACCCCGAGGCGCGCGCGGCGAACGCGCGCGGCGGCGGCGGCGGCGGCGGCGCCGAGCCCGGCGCGACCTCGGGCGCCGGTCCCGGCGGGTTCTTCAAAGGGTTCGACCGCGTGGTGTGGAACTTCCCCGACGCCGGCGTGGGCGCCGTCGGGCGCCTCGCCGTGCAGGCGAACCAGGACCTGCTTGACGCGTTTTTCCGGGTCGCGAAGCCCCTGCTCGCGAAGGACGGGGAAGTGCACGTCGCGGTGCGCGCCTGCGAGCACCGCGCGCGGTGGAACGTCGCCGGCGTCGCGGCGCGCGCCGGGTACGCGCACCGCGCGTCTTTGGCGTTCGCGCCCGCCGACTTCCCCGGGTACGAGCACTTCCGGACGCTGGGCGAGGCGTTTGACGCGAACGGAGACGAGACCAGCGACGGCCACGCCGCGCCCGCGGACGACGACGTGGCGGCGGGCGCGCAGACACTAATCTTCCAGGCGGCGGAGAAGCCGGAGGGCGAGGCGCGCGCGAAAAAGAGAGGCGCCGAGAAACGCGGCGAGGACGACCGCGGGGGGATGCGCCGGGGCGATGACGACGGGCGATGACGGGTGATGGCGGGCGTTGGTGACGGGTTTCCGGTCTCACGTAGGCACATAGACACATAGCTACCTTTTAGCGATATTCTACGCGTGCGCGCTTCGGGGCGGGCAGCGTCACGCGCGGGAGGAGGGTGATCGAATACACGTATAGACGTGGACATCTTTCGGCGAAAAGCAATCCACTTTCCCCGCCACGTCGGATTTCTCGTCGCTTTTTTGGCGTGTGATGAAGTCACGGAAGTTTCTCGGCCGGGCCGCGATCGGCGTGCGGATGCCGGGTTCGGGCATAGAATCCCGCGCGGCGACCCTGCTCGCGCGGCGATCGCAATTCGCCTCTGCCCGCTGGTACTTCGAAACCCGCTCGTGCGTCCGCGGCGCGCGGTTCGAACCGGCGAACAGGACGACGGACTTTTCGATCACGCGTCGCTTCGTTGTTACTTTCTCTCGGAGCCCCGTTTTCGCTCCATCGGTGGACAACCATGCGACCTCCGAAGCGCACCTCGATCGTGGCGCGCACGCGCGCCACCCTGCAACCCCGCGCGACCCGAGCGGACGCGGCGGTCAAGCGCGCCGCCGCCGAGGCGGACGCGAAGCGCGCGTATCCGACCACGCCCTCGGGCGTCGCGTTGAAGAACAAAAGCTCCGAGAGGTGTCGTGACCCGCGAAAGCTCGCGTCCGCGGGAGCGAAAAAGACGGCGACGGCGAAAACGCCGAAACGCGTCTCGCTCGAGGCTCTGAAAGCGTTGACCGGGACCCGGCTCAGGGTGTTCTGGCCCTTGGAGAATGCGTTTTTCAAAGGGAAGGTGGTGGCGTTCGACCGGTTCACGATGAAGCACCACGTGCGGTACGAGGACGGGGACGCGGAGTGGCTGGAGCTTTTCCGCGAGCGCGTGCGGTGGGACCAGCCGCCGAGCGACGCCGCGCGCGCCGCGCTCGCGGCGGCGGCGAGGGAACCGCCGACGCAGTCGGTCATCGTCGAGGCGGCGACGAAACGAAAGGCGCCTTTCGTTTCAAAAGGTTCGCTCGCGGTCAGGAAGAAGGGAGGGAAAGAGACGGGG
>Ga0181561_10000722_pt1 | contig 28179 bp, 14 predicted proteins | sample 011ome_19_FD_133760 | JGI IMG/M metagenome (GOLD analysis project Ga0181561, IMG submission 133760) | Coastal salt marsh microbial communities from the Groves Creek Marsh, Skidaway Island, Georgia - 011510BT metaG (megahit assembly) | ecosystem: Environmental > Aquatic > Marine > Intertidal... | reverse complement strand
CGTGGCGCTGATAGGCAAAAGCACAAACGGAATTTTTTCGACGACGTGTGACACGCGTTTGAACAATCCCGAACCGATGGATATCATGGCCATGAAAGTCGCGAATATAAGTCCGTATGGACTTGTGTCCCCTCCGGAATCCATGGCAGGTGTCCACAAGAACACGAATGTATACATGGACCCTAAAAATAGTGATTGAGTGATACCTATAATCCACAAGTTGTCGTCCATGCTGCGCAGACCCTCTTGAAAACCGGATATCACGGAGTTTACCGTTGTTTGTTCGTCTTCGGGCCAGCTCCCGCGACATATATAGAATCCAAGGGATAATGGCAGGATGGCCACGATGAACGGTGCCAAGTAACCGAATTGGTCGGCTGTGAATTGTGCCAGGAGGCCCGCAATGACTGCTGACGCAGAGTTGCACAAGGTGGACAGTGCGAACGTGTCGTCCAGCAGGGCCTGCGGATATTTGCGTTTGTGATGTTCGGCGACCATCCAACTTTCGAGTGTAGTCGTCAACAGGGAGGTGCCGATGCCACCGAGGAGACGGCCGAGGAGCAATACGTGAAAGTTGTTGAAGGGTTTGCACAATGCTGACACAATGTACACAAGAAAGTAAGCCAACGTGCAGTTTTTGCGCCCAAATTTGTCAGCAAGTGCGCCGACAAATGGACCTGATACTCCGGACGCTCCGAACCCGACGATGAATAACATCGCAATGTCGTGCTCCGAAAGACCGTACGATTCGTATAAGGCATATATGTAAGGTCCCTTCAGCCAATCTGCAAAGTATGCGAGAGTATACACATACAGATAGTGTCGCTGGAATTGCAACTGTTCCTCAGCTTTTTGTGTCTCGGACCGATGGTTTAGAAAAGCCAGGCACGAGGAGATAAGTATTGCACATACAAACGTCGACCAATACAAGTCCATCTGTGATTACGAAAGGCACTTAAGTAGTTTTGTGGGTTTTATTTCACGGGTTCTTGTTGTGGCAAGCTCTGATATTTTGAGACACGCCAGGTCAGCAACTTTTGTATCTCGACAGTAGCCTCTCGTGCCATCCATGACAACCCAACGAACAGTGAACCAGTGATTAGACAGTTTACAACGGGAAATACGGGCACAAAAACAATGATATGTTGTACATTACGACACATAAAAATGTGAAACTGTAGTACGTACGTTTCCAAAGTAATTTGACCGACCCACGCCATTGCGCTTGAGTGTGTTTTCCTCAAAATCGGATGGCAGTTGCGTACCAATAAATAGCCAACGATTGGGACAATGGACACATAAGGATGCCAACGGTTGTACGCGTATTTGTCTGGAGAATGATACTGTCCCCAAAACCATGCGAATAACATAAAGAACCCTGCGACGCCCGACCTCAAATCGTAATTCACGTTTTTGTATCCATACGCACATACCATACCCCACCACGCGCTATACTTGTCTAGGCCAAATCTAAATTCAATTTCGTGTCCCCACGGTGGTTTAATGACCTCGAAAAGCAATACTAAGAAAAGACCGGCGCCTAGTAGGGCAAGTTTTCTCTGTGGAAACCAGCACGTTGCGTACACCAGAAAGAAAGCCGCCGTATGCAATGGAACAACGTAGTAAAGCATTATGGACGTTTGATTGGCGAGCATCAGGCCAAGAGTGAGTATATTTATTCTGACGAGTGTGGATATAATTCTTGTCGCCGAAAAGTCATTTTTTTTTGTAAAATACAGGTAGTTTCCAAAGCCGGACATCCATACGTAGCAAGAGACGAAGACACGTATTTCATTGTATACATATGTGGCGCGATAATAATGGTACAATATAAATGTGATTTGCATGAACCCCTTCCATTCGTTTGTTAGGTCGCGTGACATTACAACTTCTTTGTCCGATGTTTTTAGGGTTGACAGGGCAGCAAAGGCGGTCAACAACATGCCTGACCAGAACAAATCTGGATTTTGATTTTCATTACGCGGAAATGAGTTGGGCCACTGGTTGAGTACATGTGAAACTACTAATACGAGTGGTAAAATGAAATATTTTTTGTGCATTCATAGACTAAAAACAAATACTTTAATAGTTATATGTGTTACTTTCGACAGGTCGCTTCATTTTTTTTGAACCAGTGGATTGTTTTAGCGATGCCCGCTTCAATCGGCGTAAATTCGAAATGGGGCATTAGAGTCATTAACTACGTCACCAATGGACACTTCGCTTTCGGGAGGCACGGATAAAATCAAGAGCTTTGTCAACGAGGCCAGAACCACCGGTAACAAGTGCGCGTTGCATTTGTAATGAAATATAAATCCTTAAATAGTTGTTACCGTTCATATTTTGAGTATATATATAGCATTTTTAAAAATTATAAATGAACCACGCTGTAAAAAGTACGTTTGTGATGGCTGCCGCTTTTATTTCAATTATATTGTTAATAGTAGCAAGACATCACCCACCGTCCAGACGCAAAATCAAAGAAATCTGGCATGGGCGCGTGTATTGGGGACCGAATTCGACGATGTTGAGAGCTCCACTGCATAACGAGACTCTTTCACATTTTAAGTCGTCGCCAACCCCTGAAAAAGACGAGTCTGAAACTCCTGTAATAAATGCTACAAATGATGTTCCGGCTGCTATTTCAACTGCTGAGCCTACTATTCCAAAAATTGACATTGAACTAGCTGTTATTGTACTTACTGCTCGTGATTTCAAGGACCGACGAAATGTCATTCGTGAAACATGGGGTAATGGTCATTCGAATATATTTTTCATTGTTGGAAAACATTGTCCATACAGGCCGGACCAGCGCCAATCTTGGGTCTGTGAACCGAAGAATGCGAATGCTATAATAGACGAGCATTACAATGCACAGCAAGAGTCTTTGACCGTACAATTGTCTAAAGAACCTAACGTGATTGTGGTGGATATGATAGACGTATACCGCCACCTTGCTGAAAAGCTGAAATTAGCATATCTGTGGCTTGTTGAACACACAGAGGCAAAATACGTTTTAAAAATGGATGACGATTCTTTTGCGCGCGTGGATTCAGTCCAGCATTGGTTGATGAATCGCGTAAATCCGCCAAAATACGAGATAATTGCTGGACGCTTTGGCGTTGGAGTCGGCGTTGTGCGTGGGGGGAAATGGGCTGAGAAAAAATACAAACCTAACAAATACCCACCATGGCCCACTGGTGCGGGTCATATAGTTTCCCGTCCGGTTATAGAGTATCTGTGCCTTAATGTGGATACATGGGTTTCATATCAGGGTGAAGATACGTCTCTAGGCATTTGGATGGAAAAAGTGAGGCCACAAATGAACGTTCATCGAACTTCAAGTGAGCATTTCATTACACATAGCGGCGATTGTCACAACAAGAATAAGTTTGTGATAGGCCATAAAATTTCCATCAAAAAAATGCGAGAATGTTATACAACGTTGGATGAATATGACCACATTACTAAAAACATGAAGTCTGAGAACGATTTGAAAAAAGAATCTGTGGATAAATCTGTGGATAAGTATGGTACGATACATTTGAAAGTTACGGCAAATGAACCTGATGATAACATAAAGTCTCAGAACAATTGGAAAAAAAAAATCGATATAGTTATTCCGTCGTCGTTAGGGTCGGCACCGTCGAAAGAAATAGAACGTACACGCACTGGTGACCACTCTATATATTGGCAATTGATATCCATCTCGAAGAACGCGCCATGGATACGTAAAATTTTCATTTTGGTTAATGGAAATCAAAAATGTCCTTATAAGTTGCCATCAAATATTAATGTGACGTTTGTAAATCGTTGCGATTATATGGGACATTGTCCTACAAAAAACAGCATGGCTGTGTACACTATGATGCATCGAATTCCGGGGTTATCTGAACATTTTATATCTACCCAAGATGATATTATGTTAGGTAGAACTGTGACACCGCTTGATTTTTTTACCAGTGACGGCAAACCATTTTCTTGGCGTGCCAAACCTACATGGTCAGATGGGATCATGGGCGTTCACCACCGCATATATATCAAACCGGAAGTCTTCAAAGGTAAGGTTCCAACATCGGCCGCGCCCATGCCACATTTTATGTATCCAATGTTGAAATCATATGCGGCAGAGTTGGCTGAAACTTACAAAGATTGGTATGCATTTGTTGAATCACACAAGGAGGGCCGTTTTAGTTCTCAAACAAACTCTATTAACGACAAACGCAATTCCCAAGAGGAAGATATATTGGGAGTGTGGGATTCTAATTTGATTACTTCTAAACGCGGCGTCTACAAAAACATAAATAGTAAGCGTGGCTCCTTATGGGACGAAGTTTCAATATCGAAGGTTGGTTTTGAGAAAGTCATTCGCACCAAGCCAATGTTTCTGAATGTCAATGACCGTTTTTCGAAGGACCCTGTTGAATATAAAAAACAAATAAAATGGTTTTGGGACTCGATGGAAAAATTGTTCGGCGTTCAACTAAAATGGAAGGATGTGAGTGAATTGAACACATCGGACGAATTGAAACAAGACAAACCGCTCGGGCCGGAAAAGTATCTCGAAAAAAACTTGGACACATTTTTCATGAGTTTGCCAGAATCTTCTCAGTTCACTGGAGATGTAGCCATGCAAAAATCGGTACCAACAAAACAATGGTTGCCTGAATTTAAAAAGAGAAGTTCGAAAAGAACAGCCGCTCAAAACGCGGCACTTTCCAACACGGCAAGATTCAAGGCCAAACATTTCGTCGGTGGGTTACGCGCGTTAGAAGATTTAGGTTACAGACCTGTTTTACGCGACGGTACGTTGATTTCCGCATTGCGTCATCGTGGGTGGATTGATTTTGGCGGAACAAAATATCAAACCGGCTACGACATAGACCCTGACGCTTTATTGGACAGTGAATCATGTACCAAGTTGAATAATAACCCGAAAGTCGGAGTTTATACGTGGAAGCCTTATATATCATTGTCTGCTTATGTAAAACGGCATTGTGCAAGTCCTGCCAAAACAATAGATTTTTATAAGACGACACTTGGAATGGATGTAGAACAGGCAAATGGTGGCGAATTATGGTTTGAAGATACATTGGTTGTGGATTTTTCCAGTTTTTACAAATGGAAATATGATAAGTCTTATATTTATGCCATGTGTTGGCGCGCGTTCAGAAATTCAAAACCAAAATCGTCATTTGCTCTGTTGTTGCACGATGATGATATTTACCCTATTCAACATGTTGACTTTTATGACTATACGGTCCCGATCCCCAATAACGCGGTTGATATATTAAAGAAACAATGGGGAGATGATGTGTTAACCACTGTCAGAATTAAAAAAACATCGGGAAGGGGTTCATCGGCTGATTCATACGCACTTCCATCGGGACACGCACCAGCTGTTCCACTTGGCCCGTGTTTGCCAGACTCTAGATTTGATACATTAGAATGGTACAATGAGTATGCAGAAAAAGTTCGTATGGTACGGCCGTTTCCACGTTGCGAGACGTGTCTTCGAACGGCTGACGCAGGCGCATATAGCATGAAAAATACCTGTGTTCGATGGTGGCATAGTACACCGCAACGCAGATACACTGATTTACCCACTCGAAAATGGTCAGAAGTACTACGGCCTAAGAACCATATTGTACCTGCGTGTTCTTTTGGTCAGAAAGAACAAGCGAAACATTCATGTTACGATTCTCACACACAATTGTTTGAAGCGCTCGCACGTTTACGCGTAGTATATTTCCCACGTTCTGGAACGGAGCTTGGTATTGTAAGGCAAAGTGCATACATATCCGAAGACGGAGACCTTGATATTTATGTGGACATGCCTCAAAAAATGTTACTTGAAAAACTGAAGAATGAAATAACTTCAGGTACATTACATAGAAGTGGCCGTGAAGTACATTGGAAGGTCCCTGGATGTCCTGAAGTCCACCTGCTATATGACGATTGGATTTCGGATGAGATGTCGCATCGGGCGACACCAGAAGATTTGTGTTCGTGTCGAATGAATTCCGTCGAATTGATGTGTCATAAGAACGCGCCCCAACGCATGTACATTCAATATGGACCGAGTTGGAAAACACCATTAGGGCTAAAACAATTAGATATGCCATACTGGGCATCCACTCACAAAACGCATGGGTGGATAACAAAAATGAAAGCCAAACTGCAGTCACTTGTAAACAAAGAAAGCGGCGTTATTGACAAACTTCCTGGTGGAGTTCGGAACCCATTGGCATTGGCACAACTAAATATAATGTTGAAAAATATATCTTAATTCATTGATTTAAATTTTACTTAATGTTTTATTTTTACAATCTAATATAACAATTTTGTGACGTTTAATCTCACGAAACTTTTTTTCACCAATGCCAACCACTGCGGGCAAATTTAATTCATTTGCTCGAATAACCATGTGCGAATTTGCACCACCATAACACGTAATAAATCCCGGTATATCTTTTGAAAAAAGCCAGTCGTACCCAGGGTCGGCTGCTTTGATAAGTACTATTTTACCCCGTAAATCTGCTGCCTTTTCGTCAGTTATAGTTGCTGTTATAATTTTTTAAGATACAAAAGTAGGTGTCTCTTCATGATATGAGTTTTCCAATCAGAACCGTGCACCACATATGCAGGTCGCAATGTTTCAAGATTTGGCTAACTCATATAATTTTTATTCGTGTTACCACCATTTAGTAGAGTTTGATGTAATCCTTTGACGCCCTTCTGTCGCAAAAGTTGACATCTCGTTCAAAAGTTGTTCAGAAACCCATCCACCGACATGGACAACCACCAGCCTTGCATCTCCTTGAGGAGTTACGCGTACGTGTGTAAATGGTTTTACGACGATTGACGCACCTGTTCCGACAGATACCTCGTTAAATGATACTGCATTATCACCATAATTATAGATATAGGAGAAGAATCCCGCTTCAAAATCACGGATTCCAGAAAAATGCCAATCATAGCCACCAGTGTCTGGTATATGCAACGCACTAGCCAATGAAAATTTCTCTTTCGTAGAATTTGCACGACTGGCATACGTCACTTCGTTTTCTTTGATGAGTGGGTGCAGACCAAACGTGTTTTCTGGAACATTCAACATATCAGAGATGCACTCATTTTCTTGTTGCAATCGGAGTACAGGCGGGATGAACTGTCGATTTCCATCCATCGGCATCGTTTCAAGAGCCATTTGAACATCTTGAAGTGTCATCCCACGCAATTCGGCGTAACGCTCAATGCGTTTTCGTCTTGTTTCACCAGGTGTGCGCGCGTTTCCAGCTTGTGTCAAACATTTCTCGGCGTTTAAATGCATTAATTCGGGCAAAACATCTCTGGCATTTCCACTGAATGTGACCGCGACAATAGCGGCATAAGCATCTGGGTCTCTTTTCGTAAATGAATGGGGCACATACGGTGTAATAAGACACGAATCGCCTGTATTCATAGGCTTACAATAACGAACTCCTTGGACAGTACAATAAAAGTTTACAGGACCGATGAAAAATGTCTGTTGCGTGAGTAAATGACCTTTGTTCATGACCACCAACGGGTTCATCGCTTCGTTGTCTTGAACAACAGTTAGAATTTCGATGAGCTCTGGTTTAAAGGGTGCCAATGCGGATGTCGCAGTATCCATATACCTGTAATAGGGTTTCGTTTCTCCGTTTGCATTTGTGCGATTAAAAATGCGTGCGGACGTTTCAGATTGTTGTTTAGACATATGCCACATGCCACCTTTACTGGTATCCGTCGTTAAAGTAATATGGCGCGCATTAATCGGGTACATATGTTTCATTTTTGAAACAATCCGTCCAATCATTTCTGAGTTTGTAATAGAACCATGAATGATGGACGCCAAGACGTCTACATCTACGCCCATCTCTGACGCCACAACGGGCACTGTACGCTTCAAGTCATTCATGGAAGTCTGTACCAATACGCCATGCTTTTTAAGAGTTGTTTTGTCCATATTTGACTGAATATCCGTTGATGAAACGCCTTTTGTATAAGCAGGTTCTATGCAACGACCACCATAGGCTTCCATGGCTTTAAACACATCTAATCTGGGTTGACTTTGCACACCGTGTTTCCAATCGTCACCATGCACGAAAAAATCGGGCCGGTGTTTTGATACCATTGAGCCATATGTTTGGGGTCCGTCACAAGGTAATACGTTTGAAACATACTGATTGGATATCAATATTTCTTGGCGGTGTTCGTATGTAATTAGTGGAGAATGTTTGTACAACGCCATGGCATCGTCTGTCATGAGCAGAACAGTGACAGTACCGTGAGATGCTGCGGTTTTAAGAATGTTTACGTGTCCGATATGAAACATGTCTGCACACATAGGTAAAAAAACAGTAGGCATTTGTTATTTTCAAAGTAACGTATATACTCAAAATTTTTCATTGTGATGCATTTCAATAAATTTCGCGATATATGTATAATCTTCTTCGCAAAAGGAATGCGGTGTTAATACTTTTGACATGCATTCGTAAAAATGTCCATTTTTTAATATGGGAGCTGCATTCAACACGTCTTTCGACATCAAATTTAATTTGAATCCGTAATCGTACTTTCCTGTCAGCACATCTTGTGGTATTCGTTGTTGTGTTTGTAAAGACCTCCCCGATGAACCGTTAATCGCTTCCAATGCTATTTTTGGCTCAACACCTTGTTTTTTTAACCCGAGAAGGGCATCAGAGGCCAACATTAGATGCGACACATTTAAATAATTATTGACCGACTTGATAGCATTGCCATTTCCAACACCACCACAGCAGACAATTTTTTTAGAGTATATTTCAATTAATTCTTGTATGTCCGTTTTTAACGACTCTGTGCCCACCATGGACGTCAATGTTCCGGCAGCAGCTCCTCTCGGACCTCCTGAAATGGGGGCGTCTATGTAGGTATGTGGTTGAATGTCTTGTGCTATTTGACGAGATTCTTGAAAACGCCCGGAGCTCAAATCAATAAATGTTTTGGGAACCGTTGACTCTGTGGCGAGTTTGCGTATCATAGAACCTGATTCTGTCGTAGAAGGTAAGCAAGTGAACACGACATCTGTATTGTACATGTCTTCCAAGATGGTTGGAATGGAATTTCGACCAATAACATCTTTGTGTTCACTGACTTTTTTTTCAGTGCGATTCCAGACGTTCAATGGCATTGCATGGCCCAGACGTTTTGCAATCGGGAACCCGATTTGACCCAGACCAATAAAACCAACTTTCATTTAGGTTAAACATATAGTACATATTTATAGTATTATTCGTATTTTTTTTCGTCCTCATTTAATTTATCCTGTTCCTGCAAACGAAATATTTCTTTGACAGAAACCATGGGCGAATCTTTGATACTATGGTTTTGTGCCAAATCCCGACACACTCGTTGCATGGCCAGTGTCGAAGAACGCAGTTGGTGATTTGCCCAAATCACGCCTTTGACGCCCAACTCGTCGAATTTGGACACGGGCGTGTCGATGTACGTCGTCGGAACAATAATAATGGGCACAGTTCCTTTCCAATTCGACATGAATGCCTCGATGTCTTCGACCGTTTCCTTTTTACTGTGACACAGAATAGCATCGGCACCATTATCTTCATAAATAGTCGCGCGTTGCAATGCGTCGTCAAGGCCAAGACCGGTAATAAAAGATTCGAGGCGCGCAACTACGGCAAAATCGTCGGATTTAACAACATCTTTACATGCTTTAATCTTGAGACCAAACTCTTTCGCATCAGCAAGTTTTTGTGATTCGCCCAACACAAAAGAATTTTGTTTGGGGAACAACTTGTCTTCAAAACACACGCCGGCAACACCACGTTGCTCACACGCGTTCACAAAACGACGCGCATTATTAAAATTGCCGTAGCCCGTATCGCCATCTACGAGCAATGGTAGACCGCCGCCGCGAACCATTTCGTCACATGAATCGACCACTTGGGTCCAAGAAAGTTCGTTCGCATCACGTACACCTCTAGACGCCGACATAGAAAGACCTGAAGCCCACAGTGCTTCGTGACCAGCTTCTTTCGCTATTTTTGCCGACAGGCCGCTGTGACATTCCATGAAAAAGGTGAGACCCGGTTTGCGTAGAAGCTTTAGCATCTTGAATTATTACCGCACATATTTATAGTAAATCCGTGTTAAGAACGAAGAATCCCATATAAATAGTCCTAACGTCTGTCAAATGCTTCGCAGTTCTGTCTTTCGTAAACAACTCAAGAAAATTGGCATTCAACAACATTTTGGCGTACCAGACTCGTTGCTCAAAGATTATAATTCGTATTTATCCAATGAATGCAAACGAGATAATCTCATAACTGCAAATGAAGGCACTGCTATTGCCGCAGCAGCTGGACATTACATGGCGACAAAAGAACCAGCCATGGTTTTCTTACAGAACTCGGGTCTTGGTAATTGTATGAATCCTCTACTGTCATTGACTCACTCCGATGTGTACAAAATACCTTTCTGCATGATGATTGGTTGGCGTGGAGAATCCTCAGACGAACCCCAGCACATGGTACAAGGACGTTGCATGTTAGACCAACTGGACGCCATCAACATGCCTTGGTCCATTCTTCCAAAGTACGAAGAACAATTGCCAGCGTATTTCAAATCCATCGGTTCGCAGCACGCGATTATCGTGCGCAAAGGAACGTTCGAAAAGTACAGGCCGCTCACCGAACAGAACAGAATCGACCAACATAAATTGTCCACAGAATTCGTATTTGAAGAAATCGTCAAACATTCAAACGGACACAAATTTGTTGCTTCCACTGGCTTCAACGGGCGTCTTTTACTGAATGCTCGTCAAAATGTCGAAGATGAAACAGTTGATTTTTTGACTGTCGGTTCTATGGGTCATGCGTCTACCATAGCTGCAACCATTTCACGTAAAACTGAACAACCGATTGTCTGCGTGGATGGTGACGGTTCTATAGCTATGCACATGGGCAATCTTTTAACAAATGTCCAAGCGAATCCTCGAAAAATGTTACATGTCGTTCTGAACAACGGCAAGCATGCGTCTGTAGGAAATCAAGACACTGGGATGGAAAATACAAATTTGACAGCACTAGCGTTGACGCTTGGATACCACTCTGCCACGCAAGTCAATCGCCTGGAAGACATTGAAAAGCATTTGGCAGACATAAAAAATGGTTTACATATGATTGTATTGGACGTCAATGCCCCCGACCCTGATATCGATTTACCGAGACCTATTCGAACACCAGAACAGACAAAAATAGAATTTATGAAGAACTTTTAAACAGTTATATTCAACCCGAAAGGTCTCGGTTTTTTTTATAGACCCAACCTATCACTCCAAAAACAACCATCGTAATGCCCGAAACAATTTCCACGGAATACACACCGTGTTCTACTGCCAATAACACGATGACCACGGCCGCCACCAACGAACGCACGACGGACGAATGATACACGAAAACAGCCCCCAACGCCAATCCTTGTAAAACACCGACCGCGACCAATGCAAACCCCAAACTCATGGGAATATCGATGCTTTGGTCCGCGGAAAACGAACCCACCAAATAAATGGGGACACCAAACATGTACATCTGAAACGAGTCTGATAAAAACCAGTAGAGCTTTTGTCTAGACTCGTCTTCAGACACTTTCGGGCGGTCGTCCACTTTCATCATTTTTTCAATCCACACAGAAGCCAAGGACGAGCAAATGCCTTGTAAAACAATTAGACATATGGCCGCAGCAGAAATGTCACCATCGACATTAGACATTTTCACCAGCATGCATCCAACACACACGACTATGAGAGAAATATATTGCTGTACACTAAACGACTTTTTCAATAATATCAACGAGAATACAACGACCCAAATCAGTTTGTGCTGAATCAACACTGAATAGATAGACGGTTCAATCATCGATGTGATTTGATACGTTAGAAAATTAACCACTGAATACAGACCAGCGTTGACGATAAACCCCCAACGCACTTGAAACGGTTGTTCACGGTTGATATAACGCGTCACACAGGCACAAATAAGTAATTTTACACATTCTATCATGAGCAAGATAAAAGCCACATTGTATGTATAATGTTCGGTCGTATAGCGAATAATCAAATTCGAAGCCACGCAACTTAAAACAGCCAATACAACAGCGAACATTTCAAATTTAAATACACATGCTTATACTAATTTTATTTCTGGGTTTAACATCCAATTTCGTATTGACAACGCTTTCTCCGACGCCTTTTCTTTCAAACTTTCCGTTTCCACCAACACGCCGAAACGCATATCTACGGGTCTTGAATCCGTTATTCCCTGTCCAAGGCCACGCGCATCGTCTTGGTCCCCGCGTCTATCCAACATAAGCACCAATGCCCCCTCATGAAACCCAACACCTGTTGGTTGTGCGCCTGTAAACGTCAATCTTTCCGATGACGAGGCCAGCCATGCCATTGTCGGCATCGGCCAAAACTTGGCTTGTAAAGGCGCGTCCTTCCTTTCTGTATGACATTCCCACGTTAAACCATGGACATCCGAGCACAATCGTTCTGCTGTCCATTCGGGCTTGTACACTGCCCACAACTCACCGTTATTGCGGGCATGAATGTCCACCGAATACATAATTTCAAGAGTGCCATCGTTGTAGACGCGTACACGTCGGGTGACCAAATCAAATACCGTTTCCATCTGCTTGTAATACTTGGTGGAACACGTGCTGTGAGATGTCGACACTAATACGTCTCTCACACTCGTGACAGACATCAAATATGCACCCGCCACGCCAGGTCCTGCTGTATTCGACCGCCATACAAGTGTTTCGTGAACCGGTGTGTGGTCGATTTCAATCAATATGCCGTGTTCGTCGAAGCGGACCTTTTCAAAATCTATTCTCTTGTTGACGCAGACATCTTCCTCAAGAGGTCGAATATCATCTGCTTTCATCGTAGGCGTATCTATAGACAGCGGATTCATCAGCACGCTTTCCGTGATAGACAGACACCCTTTTAATTTGGAACGCAAACTTTCGACAGCTTTTTGCATTGTCTGGTAATAATCCTGAACAACTGCCGACTTGGCGGTCCCTGTGATGCCGTCATGATGTTGAAACAACCCCAGAGCTCTTTTTTCCGAATGAATGTTCTCTGACGGGCATTTGCGTTCTACCGCCGCAATCAACGATTCGAGAAGACGGTCGTAGCCTTTATAAAAAATACGCGAATTGAAATACCCGGTCCAGTAATCCTTTTCGCGGTCCGAGTACGGAAAGAAAGAACCTTGGAGACTCGGAACCTCTGTTTGACGCTGTGCATCAAAATATTTGGTCAGTGTCGAAAACGAAGCTTTGACCGAAGGTATGTTTTTCTCAATCCAATCGAACATCTTCTGATAATTACGATACTGTTTATGGGCTTCGTCCATGGATTGATAGCGGAAATCATCGCCCACTGGTACAAAGACATTCTTTCCACGGTACAACATGGCTTTTTTGTACACTTGGTCCAGCCATGTTCTCGACCGTTCGGCGACATTTTGTTCAGTGATTTCGACTGCCATTTTACCCCACGGACATCCTGTCCACGTTTTACCCTTTCCTATGCGTGCAAAATCAAACTGACAGCATATAGATGGGTCAGGACCACATGTATGAGGACCATCATAAGAGTAAAAGGGCATCATATGCGTGAAGATGTCTCCTGCGGGAGTTTGCCACTGGAATTCAAGTTGTTGTTTTTGTGCCAACTGCTTTTTGACGGCGTAATGCACGCGCTGGATGAGCATTCCTTTGTATCCTAGTTCTTTGAGGACTTGTGCTTGGCCGGCAGAATGACCAAACGGGTCAATGGCCCACGAGTATTGTGGCGTGACACCAAACGTATTTTGAAGCCATTCGCGCCCTTCTTGAAGATGCCATCGCGTGGCACGTGCAGTGACAGATGCCTCGTCGTTCATGACCCACCCACCAGTGACAAAATCGAGTCGTTTTTCCGCGACCAAACGCTTGGCCTGTTCTTTTTGCTGTGGCGAAGCATCATTCCACCACAGTGAAAAGTAAGATATCTCGGCCCATATGAACGTGCGACGCGGGTCTTCGACCAATGCGGCAACCACAGTATCCAGAATATGCTTTGTTTGTGTTGAGTAATAAGTGTGGTACGTCTTAATCCACCCAGGGTCGTTGTGGGAATGAGGGACGACGTGCACGGTAAGGCCATCTTTAAAACGTCCGTCGTAATCGTATTCCCATCCCTGCTTCCACGGGCCTGTGTTTTCCGGTGCGTTGTAATCGATGGCAGCGAAAAGGTCTGAGGTTTGGATAATCTTCGTAGTCGCCCATTTTACATCCGAAAACGTCGGAACGGGTGCGTATGTAGCCGGAACGTCCAACGACTTGTACGTTCTTTCAAGAACAGCGCGCGGCTTTGATGGACACGTAACTACTAAATTGTCAAACATGCAAGGTTTTGAGGGAAACAAATCTTTCAGAGGGTAGTAGTTAATAGGCGCACTGAATCGCCATTCACATGTCCCGTCAGCCTGTTCCCAACACATGAAGATGTCCACATAGTATCCAGAGTTCTTGTCCACCACTTTTATCGGGATGATATCGCTATGTTTTCCATGACGGATAATCCATGTAAATGGCATCTCGTCCCGCGTTTCGATGCAGTTCAAAAGTGATTTTTCGGATGATGCCTTTATCAGAATATCGACGTCATTGTCCCATGGGATGAAGCCGTGATGTCTCAAAGCCCCAAGCAAAGTTCCGGCCCATACAATGTATTCTGTATTGCAGGACTGCATTACTTCCGAGACATGTTTAAGAACATTGAGGAGCACGCGTTTAAGAGCATCTCCCGTGAGTTCCGGACCATGCTTAAATCTTTTCAGACGATGATGTTCGCTTAATGAGTATTCGTCATGATGTTTTTCGTGTACGGAGAGTGCGTTTAAATGGTGTTTCGTAGACACCTTGCCAATGTGATGGGCCAGAGGAATGCGCTTCGGAACCTGGTGTTTTGCTTCGGGTGGCCTGGGGTCGAAAATAATCCAATCGATGGGCATAGTTAACTTATTTGCTTCTATTTTCGGAATCAATTCTGATACAAATTTCCGTGAAAATAGATAGGCCACAGCACCACAATAATCTTTGCCATCTCGCAAACACATGATATCATCGTTTACCAATGATGCAAACAAGTCTTTGTTTACAATTACGTCGTCTTGCATCCATATTATGTATTCTGTATTGAGTTTTAGAGCTTCGCGAAGACCAAACAGCGCATGTTCTGTTTCTGTCGTTCTCCATCGCAAAAAATGTTCGGTATCGCCACGTTTATCGTTCGAAATAACATCGCGTATCAATGATTCTGGTACTTTTGGAGGGTTAATACACTTGTATTTTTCATGAGAAGAACACCAATCGCGTAAGTATATATGCTCTTCAGCCGGTTGATTAGCATTTATGAGCAAAACTGAAACATCAGCAGGTTTCGCCTTTTCCAAAGAATCCAATGTTTTTCTGAGGTATTCGTCATTGTTTCGTTTGACAGACGGGATGACGACAACATATTTTGGTGAATTGTCATTCCCCATACAATGCGCCCAATCTTTAGGGTGTCCCCAACCACCATTAGGCTTGCTATGCGCCGTCAACCACTTTTTTTTGATAGTGTTAACAGCTACTGGTTTCCCAAGCCAATGTTGAACATTGGCGCGAATCTTTACAATTTGCTCTGATGTGCATGCTTTATCACGCCCACCAGCATCCCACCCACCACAATCACCCACGTGCATGGACAACGACACAGAAGGTACCACAGCTTCATTTGGCCCATGGCCATGCTCTTTCATCCATGCAATGGTTTGATCCCAATTGTAATCGTCATGTTCGCAAAATGTCTTTGAGTCAATCGCCTGCCACTCCTTTGCAGACATACACCATGGTACTGCAATCTGCTCTGGTGTCAGTTTTACATTGTCTGACTGTCTTGCAAGCCACTCAAATGCTTGCGGATGTATCACTGTGTCGTCCTCGAGCACACACACGCGTTCTGGATTACGAGCCCACGCCTGCTTCATCATCCACCACCAGTGGTGCTTCAGACAGGTGGCCCATGGCGAACGTGGATTTCCGTAGGAATCGCCCTTATAATTCTCGTTAAGCGATTCGTCCTTGGCCGGGAATTGATTGGGATGCCTCGAGCAGGACCAGGGATGGGAAATGACATCCGCGGAATACTTTCCCAATACTGCATCAATCTCATCAGAGTCCGCATCTTTGGAGACTAATATTTTGGATTGTGAAGCCAAAGACTTTAATACGAGGTCGAGAGACCACGCGCGTTTGAACGCGGGAATCACCCAGAGTATGTCCTTTGGTGTTATAGAATTAGTATTTTTACGATTATCAGGCTTTTCCGGTAATCTATTATGTTCCGGAGTTATTACGGAACTTTTTTTGGCTGCTCTTTCAGAAATTGTGACCAAATGCATCGAACTTACAAACTTTCTATACGACGAACTTTTTGTGAGCCATGGGGCGCCCATACCAACGGAAGGTGTATCCACCAAAAAACATCCGGGAAGTACATAAAAGTCAAAATCACTCATATCATTGATATGTTGTACTTTATCGCCAATCATACTCCAATACAAGACATCATAAGCAGGCATTACAGATTTACGCACCACGAAATAGGGTTCTTGGTTATTTATTTTAGAGGGTTCTCCGGGGATTGAAGTCTTTCCACGATATGTCATTATATCAGATGTCTGTTTCCATTTAGAATATGCTAATCCTTGATGTGATTGATATCCTATAGGTTTGAAATTGGAGTATGATTGTACTTGTGTAGGTACAGTTGAAGATGAAAACAATGGTAGAACAAACGCTGATTTTTCGGAATACCCGTCGCGGTTTATCGCCATAATTTTTTCATGGGCATTGTCCTGAACTTGAATATCTGCTTCGATATATAGAACAAATGCAGTATTGGTATTTTCAACAGATATTTGACGCATTAGATTTACCGGATAGGGATTTTTGATGTCAGTAAAACTGAACCATGATTTACCCTTGGCGTACACCAAGTGTATATCGACCCATGTTTGCATATTACTTTCGCCAAACCATGCGGAACGAATTTTGAGAATGTCGTCGGCCGCTTGTGTACGATAACCGACATAAATAGCAGCCGATATTGGCCCCAACCATGTTTTTGAAAGATGAACCAGTCTTTCCAAACGCTCTATCGTTAACTGTGTACACAATGTGATTTGGCCCAAATCGGAAGTACGTGTCAAATATTTAAGTGTACGTTTGGGCCATTCAACACGTACTATATTTCTCATTTTAACAGTCTTTACAATTTTTGCATTTCCATTGACTGTCATCCACAATGGGGAATCGCCGTTCTCGAAATGAAATGATATTTCCCCCTCGTTTTTATATTGAAATAATCCATAATGTTGTCGGGTAAGAATATTAATTAGACCAGAGCCAACCACGTTGATAGTCTTAAGATTATACGAACCTAATCGGTACAATGTTAATCCGATGTTACTAACGAACGTCGCCGAAGTAGCAGATACCGAAGTAGAGGGTGAAATATAAGATATTTGCTGCTGTTCAGCATCCCAGGACAATCCACGTAACTTGGCAGAAGCCCAACGACAAACACGGCATGCAGAATGTACATGTGTAAAATTATATTTGCGAATAAACCATTCTGGCAAAGGTTTATAACGCCATGCATGATACGAATTATACAACTCTTCGTCGTTCAAAATGTCATTCAAATGTTTCGCCAGCTCTTCACGAGATGTAAAATCATCCACGTTGACAATAGAATGTTCGGGTACGTGATCCCGGATATTCGGTGCGCCAAAGTACACAGGTAATACACCAGCGCGAAAAGTGTCCCACAATTTCTCCGTAATGTAATCGTCAATACGTTGATTTTCAAATGCAAAATACATAGCATATTTTTGCATCATTGGGCCCTTTTTAGATGTGTCACGAAGGTCGAAGTTGTGCAAACAAGATGATACGGAATCAACGGGCATTAATTTCATTAATGATGTTACTAAATCTTCGCGATTTGATTTAGAACCACAATTTCGAGCGATAAACACCGCAGCCTTTTTCACCTTTAAAAATGGAATGTGGGGAGTCTGTATATAGTTTTTCGACCATGTATCATCACCCATTGGTGTTTTATCGGTGTACAATGTCCAAGGCCAATGGTAATACGGCATTGGAATATCCGAATCGAAACGCGTGGAAGCAATCAAATGTTTTTTGCGCCGATTTGATAGTTTCAACGAAGGATAATATTGTTCTCCTTCCATTGACATAGTTATCGTTGTATCGAGTTCATCAATTTTTATTGTTTTGATTATACCACCAGAGTTGGACCAAAAACACGGAACATCACATGCTATGCGTTTTTTACCTCCGTTGATATGTATAGGTTGACCTTCACTACTTACACTCTGCACAATTGGAATGACAATTTTATTCGGTTTGGAGGCGTCCTTGTATATATCACCCGACTTGTCATCATGGTTAGGATTAAGTAGTTTCTTGTTTGTAGGTTCCGATGGTGCTATGACAGTTGGTTTCGCGCCTTTCAAAAAATGCTCAGCACGTTGACGCACATCCACCGATAATGTTTGCATCGGAAATCCCACCGATTTTTCAGCGGACGATTCATGCGACCAGGACCCATACATACCTATATGCAAGACAGCCGATTGCCGCAACGTCTCCATTGGAATCTTGTTTTTCACACACCACTCTGACCATCCCCAATCAAACCCACCGTCGCGATTAGGCATTTCAGAGAGCATTTTCTCGGCAATCGAACGCCGCCACACAGTGCCAGCATTGCCCATAGAAGGCTGTTCGCATAACACGCCGCCACAGCGCAATGACCTGTGTTTCGGCGCGCCCGACCTGTACAGCGAAAGCAACCCCTTGGAGTCGCGCAAACCATCGTGCAAAGAGTCAAGCCAGTTGGGTGCCACCACCAAATCAGAGTCAAGTAGCACTAAAACATCATACTGAGAACTCACAAACCATTCTAAAATATGTCGCGCCATCGCATCAGCTTTCAAACGTCGTTTTGCAATGAAAATATGTTCCGTTCCATACCAGGACGCCAAATCTTTGTGTTTGTATTCGTCGGATTGGTCATCGAAAACCCACACATCGTTGGCGGGAATGGTACCACGCAGTGCTTTCGACGTCAACTGTACATATCCGATTCGATTGTGGGTGGGAACAGCGACGGCGACGCTCGGTTTTTCGTCTTGTGATGTACTCGGACGGAGGTCTTGTTTATTGCGCAACAACAGTGAAGGTTTCTTCTTTACGGGCGGGGAAGCAAGCGGAGGCGGCGTTGTAGGCGCATCGAGCGGCGGCAGTGGGGGATTCACAACGCCGCGCTTAAACCGCTTCTTGGGCGCGTCGTCGTGCCCTGGGTAATCTACGTGCAACATATAGGTCGAACACGTGGTTAACATAATCAAACCGAGGACCAAACACTCAGAAAAATTTAATTTCATGTATAATGTACACCCACGGGTCTATATACCATGTTCCACGCCGTCAAATGAATCCACGCGAAAAGACTATTTAATAGGCGCGTGTCCTGCCAATGAGAAGTCGCGCCTTGTCCGACGAAGGACGCAGACTCTACCTGAGTGACGTCGGGCGGCGGAGGTCGCCAAACTGGGCGCGAAGATTGGTGTACCATCTGTTCCACACCGAATACGACGACCGTTTGTACGACGTCGTCTGCAAATGCAGACAATCGACGCAGGCCCTCGCCGCTGATTTTTGTGGACCAGATATACGCGAGCGTCTCGAAGCCGGTATACTGCACACCATTCGACTTATACTGACACGCGACCGCAAACGAGTCAAAAAGAGACACGTGCTGCGCAGTTTCCGGTTCTTTAGGGACGTGATGGAACAGGCGTATCGTTACCATGACCACCAGACTGCGCACATGATGTACTTGGCGTTGACACACCCCGCAATCGCGAATCTAAATCTGAAAATACGCAAGAAGGACATGGAGTTGCTGGAGCACGTGGGCCAGACCTACGGCGAACCGTCATACGCCAAGCACGTACAATTCTGGCGGACGGTGCGGTCGGACCACGTGTTGCCGTCGCTCATCGCCTTTCACATTTACATCACGCGCCGCGATTTCATGGGGAGACACCACGAAGCAGACGAAGCTCGAAATATGATGGATCTGTTTCAGTTTCTTGAACATGACCCGGAGGACATTCTACCCTTGTACAGCCAAAAAAAATTATCAGACGAAGAAATGTTAACCCTATCTACTAAAATACTTAAATAATCATCACTTAATAATCTCTTTCGCGGCCGTGACGGTCGAACCATCCTTGACCCATCCCACTTATATCCTCAACTTGGTCGATTTCAAGTACGTCTTCAACAACAATATCCTTGTCATATGCCGAATAGTGCGTTTGTGCAAAGACGTTAGGCACGTCGCAAGAACGTATTTTCACAAACGTTTCGTCGTTTTCAACAGTAAATTCGTTTATTTTACGCCCATTCGCACAACTTGACGACGCTCCGCATACTGGGTCTGTCCCGTCTGTCGTTAAGCACGCATTGGCGGCCTTAAAACGAATCACAGTACCCCTCAAAACCTCGCCGCCATCGAGGTTTGGTATGTGCGCGCGCGGTACAACAACTGTAATTCCAAATGTTTCTCGAAATATGCGCGCATTTTCGCCCAAGGCATCGTCAGGCAGATTCCACGTTCTGAGAAAACCATGGGCTTTGATAGTTAACTTGTTATCTATTTCGTCATAGTATGCTCTTGCGTAACCTCTCACCACTTCAAATGTGTATGCTTGCGGCGTTTTAATAACTCTGTAGTCATGTGCGACAACACTACTCACGAACATGCACAAAACGATAGCGAACATGTTTTTAATTTAATTTAAATTAAAAATGCGTGGGCCTGAACTTTTTTTCGTGACGCCAGTGCTCGTTTAATTTAATTTAAATTAAAAATACGTCGGCCTGAACTTTTTTTCGTGACGCCAGTGCTCGTTTAATTTAATTTAAATTAAAAATACGTCGGCCTGAACTTTTTTTCGTGACGCCAGTGCTCGTTTAATTTAAATTAAATTAAAAATGCGTGGGCTTGAACTTTTTTTCGTGACGCCGGTGCTCGTTTAATTTAATTTAAATTAAAAATGCGTGGGCCTGAACTTTTTTACGTGACGCCGGTGCTCGTTTAATTTAAATTAAATTAAAAATGCGTCGCCCTGAACTTTTTTTTCGTGACGCCAGTGCTCGTTTAATTTAATTTAAATTAAAAAATGGTGTTCGCGGAGATTGTTTCGATGTCTGGGACAACTCGAAAAGGAACGGTGGCATTTTCCTTACACATAAATACAGAACGAATTGACTATGAACGTATGCGTTGTCAAACGAACCTATAAAAGCGTTGAAGCGTTGATACAAGTGTTGATGTTCACAACCTATGCCCCCAAGTACATTCGATTTCAAGCGTGTGAAGGGTCCGTGACTGAACTGATTACGCCTGACGAACTCAAAGGTAGGATTGATGGTCTGAAGGGCAAACTATGCGATTTGCACCGTGTCGCCGTCCAAACGCATCATATATCAGAAGATTATGTAGTTGGTGACACAAAAAATTACAAGTACAATCAGATACAAATCTCCGTTACAGAAAATGCACAGTTAGTTGCACTTGAAAAAAATCTTGATGTATGTGTGTTAGAAGCTCGGATGGATGACAACGACCGTTCCACCAACCCTAAAAACGAAAATAACTCATTTGCGATAAAGCAGAGTGGTTCGGATGAACAAACCGATGTCACGAAAGTCAAGGGTGATTTGTGTGGACGATATGGAGACATATCCAAAGCCGATTACGAATCTAAAATACAGCACGAAAAAGAACGGCTCAAAGCAGAGGCGGTGTGGTTAGATTTTCCTATGGTGGATATGGAAGACGAATATGGCCCACACTGGAATAGAGGAGATAAAACGTGCAAGTCGAACAGTTTCGCTTACAAGGACGCGGCCCATTACAACTTGAATCACGTACAATTCTCTTTTCACACGTTTTCCCGAAAAATGGATGCCATAGCCAAGGTGCGTAAACCACGAACCGTCGATTTCGAAAGAGTCTTTTTTGAAACAGTGTTTCCTGAAGGCAACTTTGCCAAATACGAACAACTGGTGCAGAAAAAAGAGCACGATAATGAAGCACAAGGTATGAAGAAATCCACAGCAAAGAAAAAAGCTGTAGAGGGAGCATTCGTTGAACTTAAAGGTCCGGTAATGGCCATTTACGACGAGGAACAGTTGCGCAAAGCATTTACCGCCCAATGGAAACGCAATCAAAACGCCACGCCCCCTCTTAAAGACCTTATATTTAAGGAGCCCGTAGATTCGCCGCCTATCACTGTCACCTTTGCAAATAGGGATGTTGTGAGTACATATGGCAGCGGTTCCGCAACAGAGGTGTTAAAGATTGACACGCGTCTCCTCAATCACCCGGAGCACTTTAAGCACTTGGACGTGCCGCCGTTTTTCATGGGCACTGTGTTAAGGCCAGGTGTGTGTGATTACCATTGTGTGTATTTCGAACATTTTAATGCAATGGGACAGCTAACCGACAAAGGCAAAACATGGGCCACTATCTTGATAGTGCGTCAAACCCAAGTGGAAGAATATGTGAAACGCTATGCTTCGCCACATACATATTTTATTCAGTTGCCGGACAGACCCAAACTCGAATATTTAGAGGGTCTGTCAAACCAACAAGGATTTTCAGCGGGTGATTCCAAATTTTACTGTTTCCGAATGGCACAATATTTACACGAACAGTGGGACACCCCACAAGGCAGACGCCGGTGCATTATCGGTGACGACCAAATATTTCCCTTTGTACATCAGATACCACCATTTAATTCCAAACCAAAAGGAAATGAATCGGAGGCCGATAAGGAACAGCGTCTCTTGGCCCTCAAAGAAGGCCGTGGTAAAATTGTAGGCAATGCAAAAGAATTTACGGAAAACGACCAATACAGATTCCGAAATACAATTTTTGACATGGAAGAATGTTCGATGATGGCACCGGGTAATTCACGCTTTGTCATCACGCACGCGGCCGCGTTGATGTATATGGACAGAGTGTGTACAATCACTAAGGCTGGGATTGTTTGTTTGAACAATGGGCCTCCTGTTGTATCATGGAACGTACCTCTCAAAAAATCACCATCCGCCATGTGCATGTGGATGATGGATTTGGATGTTGTCGAAGCCGGTTTATTCAAACCACCACGCTTACAATCCATTTTACATCCAGCGTATCAAGCAGCTGAAGACCTTTTGCAATTTCGCATCGCGCGCGACCGTGGAATTCGTGTTGTTTCTTGCAACACTATACGTTGGAGAAAAGCCGCGACGGCGACTTGTTCGACAGCAGGCAGGTCAGATGCCTCTGTAGACATTCCCAAACCATTTCGCCCTATTATCAAGTACCATGACATGACGCGTGCTATCAGATGGTTTTCAAGCAAATACCATAAATCCAACTTTCCCACAGTGTACGAATGGCCTGACGAGTGGCCACAAGGTGTCCACATTAATCAAATTGACACAAAATGCTGGCCATTTGAACGATATGCATATTCGTACCGGAAATTAGGTAAGGCATTTTCAGCGCCTGAGTTTTGGATACAAATCAGAGTGGGCGGCGCAATAAAAACGGCGTATTGTGTACTACCAGAAACAATGCAGGTCCAATGGGGTGGTATCGCAAAAGGAAAACGAGGAGGACCTCGAAAGGAAGACTTGAAAGAATCCGACATTAAATATGACGGAACGTATAGCGCGAAACACAGAATGGCTGTCGCCATTATTACCATGTTAAACCGCACATTGGACGGTGCTCTTGAAGCCTACGACAGGGAAAAGGCGCAACGAGACCTTGATTGGGCCGAAAATAAATTGGGCGGAAACAGTGTCTCAGGTATCACCAAACGTTTGGAGGCTATGTCCGTCGGCGAAACGAAAACGAGCGCAACAACGAAAAAAAAAGGAAAAAAGAAAAAAAAGAAAAAGAAAGAAGAAACATTGACCTTTGAAGATGCAGATTATATGCAACAACCAATGAAAAAACAACACGTGTACCAAGATACGGACGGGGATTTAATATATTATTTTGAAGACGGTGTCGTACAAATTAACACCAGTGGGAACAAACTCAAAAATTGGGATTATAGCATGGAACATTTCATGGAGAATAATCCGGGAATTCAAGTCAAATTAGTGGGAAGGTTTGTCCTTACACAAGACAACGACGTTTTCGAAAACGTTGCAGAGCGCGTAAATGTGAAAGTCAGTGAGTTATATCTACTCAATCCTTTTTATGACGTAGAAACCATATTCGAAGAAGCAGCTACAATTATTATACCAGAAGAATAAAAAAAAAAGTGATTTTACACTGTATCATTTCAAAGCCACGGTTGACGTTATCGCATTTATTTTTTAATTTCCGTCTCTTTAGGCCATAAGTAATATGCTACAGCACCAGCACTGACGGCACCTACCATATACATGGACGTAATCATGTGAAAACCGACCATGAATACTGAACGCGATGCAACACCTTTATACAACTTGGAGCTTCATTTCGACTTTGTGACGCGTCAACGTAATAGCTGTATATAAGTTTTAAAGCATTAAGGGAAACTGTCATATATGTTATTACAGGTGTTATTGATGATGTTACAGAGTATCCATTCTGTATCGGCGCATATTAATATACCATGTATTGCGTACAATCCCCTGACACCACCGTGTCCTGAACATTTCAACCACGCTGCCACGTGTCGTTACGTAAATTGTCATCTGATGCAAGAACCCATGGTGCCCATTGGATACAAGGTGTTATTAGGCGCAAACGAGACGTACACACTCGTCAAGTCAACACATGCGGCTTCAAATGCCACCGTAACATTTTTGTCTGAAAACAAAGCGTATGTCAACCATTTATTTGTAGATTGGCCGACCACCCCAGTGTACGTTGCCCATGTGAGTCACGCAAACGGTTCAGTGACATACGCACTTGAAACGCCAAACGACATGTTTACAATGAACACCACCACTGGAGCGGTATCTATGAATCACATGCCAGTGCACGATGTTCAACACGCCTACAGTTTTACGGTCAGGGCGACGGACGAAGCGGGCAACGACGCCGCGTTACAAGTCTCTCTTTCGGTGTGCCCACCCTTTCACACCGCGAGTACCAAATGTTTACACAATGAACTGCCGAACATACGTCAGCAACAAGTTACAGCACGCATTCAAGGACACTACATCAATTCCGACATTAATGGCGAGATTCATGTCGTATCCACAGAAACAAATGTCAAATGTTCGGACGCTGAATCAGACCAGTTTGAGCTATACTTGGCACAAATTATGTACGTTCCCCCAGAAGATGTCATCCTGGTCGACTGTAAAGTCGACAGTGCAACAGGAGCATTAGTATTGACCTCTACAATAGCCACACATGCGGACCATGAGCACATAAACAAAATTACTCGCGATTTGCAGAATAAACACATAATGAAAAGAGTCGTGGCCGCCGCAACAGGATTATCGTTTCTGCGCCTTCATGTCTTGGCCACGTCCGGTGCCGTAATGAGCCACCCGTCCTCACGGGCTAATTACTATCATCAACGATATCGACGAGTATCTGATATATACCGCATGCTAAGTTTCCCTATCACGCCCAATCTTGATATGAAGGGGGTTGGGACCACCTCAGGGGCGTTGGTTATCAGTGCAGATACCCCGCCCATGCTCGTGCACGTGAGTCATTTGCCTACCCCTGGAGTCACGGGTTGTAAACCTCTACTCTCGTTCTATACACATGTTAGAGACAGGCTCGTGGATACGCTGCCCTATGCAGTCAAACAATTCGAAATAAACACTGGAAACCAAGTACAGCTCGAAACGTTGCGCAGGGACATAGAAATCGCACAAAAAGACGTACATTCGGTTCAAGTTTTCTGTGGTGATTTGGCTCAAGTTTTGAAAGTGCGTAGAAACGTGTTCCACGCGTACACTTCGGCGTGGGCGGATATGAAATTCGGAGATGGGACACTCCCGAGAACAAGGAAAAAGAAACATGGTTCGCTTTTTAACGTTCACAGCAATCCTTCCTCCCACTTTAGAAAGTCAAAACATTCTCGGGAAAGCACGCACAAGAACTGGAATACAGGAGAATCAGAAACTAACGTGTTGTCGCGTAATTCGAAGCGCCACTGGGACGTACCAGGCATGTCGTCAACGTTGTCTGATAAACCTAAGCGCCACTGGGAGGTACCCAAACCACCTCCTGCAAAACACTGGGACGTACCAGGCATGCCGTCGACGTTGTCTGATAAACCTAAGCGCCACTGGGAGGTACCCAAACCACCTCCTGCAAAACACTGGGACGTACCAGGCATGCCGTCAACGTTGTCTGATAAACCTAAGCGCCACTGGGAGGTACCCAAACCACCTCCTGCAAAACACTGGGACGTACCAGGCATTGATTCGTCTGCTGTATTATCCCCCGAAAGGTCCAAACACACATGGCAGAGAACATCACCTTCGATACCGTCATGGAAAGCACCAGCGCCCGGTTCGTCCACACTGAGAAAAGAGCGCAACCATGAACAAGAAGCGAACGCGAAGCCGTCTGTCCCGTCCTGGAAATCAGCGAGTCATACCAAGCGAGGTAGGTGGAAAGAACCCACTTCATTAGTGACATACAGACATAATGCGTCTTCAATTGTGGCAAAAACGCGAACCAGGCGTCACTCATGGAAATCACACAGTTCACACAACATATTCCACTCGCACGAGAGTAAAGAATACCCAAAATGGCGCAGATTGATTCAGTCCCAACGCACGAATTTAGAAGATGACAACATGCTTCAACACAAGGATATTCTGAATTATGCTCTTAAAATAGCTGAACACGAACCTAACGTGATATTAGAACTCTTACGTGATTTTTAGAGTAAAAAGATACTTGATTAATATTTATTTAACGTGTTAAAATAGTTCCGTGGTAGGCTCGCATGCATCGCCGGCGGTGTTATTGACACATCCGCCTGTGCACGCACCAGCCGTTTGGCCTGAGCAATCAACACCAGTTTCAATGACGGCAAATTTCTTCTGTGTACTTTCGCCTTGGTGATTCGCCCATCCTGCAGCATGTGCTCCCATCCAATCCGTAGCTTTTGCGTCTCTGTACGCTGCAAGCACTGAATCGAATTGAGCATCGGTAAATCCAAGCGTGTTGTACAGTACTTTTATCGCAAACATGACCTCATCACGCCCATGGTCTTCAATATATCCTACAGATGCAACTTGTGCGCGGCGAATCACACGGTGAATTGCATTGTTGTGTTCGACCGATGGGTTGAGACAGTTCACTGTCTCGTCGTTACCACTACTAGTGTGGTCACTGACAATTTGAGGCCCTGCTGGGTCCCTCAGCACGTTATCACAATCAATACCATTATCCAGTAATAATGGTTTGTAAACGTCAAGTTCAAACTCGGTAAAATCAGGATTAGCAGTGTTGTTAAGGTTTTCAGTGTTTGAAACTGGCATAACGTATGCGCGTCGGCTGAAGTATGCAGGAATTTCCGAATAGAACCCTAATTTGAATGGGTGAGTCACATCCTTTTTAACAGCGAACTTGCCTGTGAGAGTAGTATTACCAGTCACATCCACATTACCTTGAACTTGAATTCCTTTGTCAAACTCGGGCGTTGGTGCATTTCCGTCAAATGTCAATTGTCCTCGAACCTCAATATGGTGGGTATCTTGAAGACCCAGATAGACAGAATTTGCGAATGTTTTGAGGCCCGTTATAGTTTGGTCGTCCGTCAACTTAACATTTCCTGCATCCAGAGTCGTGATGCGTGTGTCCAAATCAGTGGCGTTCTGTAGACGTTCAGCGACTTCAGTATCGATTCGCCCCCCAAGCGTAGTGTCGGCAGTAGTGCGGTCGACAATCTCCGCATTAATTGCGGCATTCAAATCAGTGGCGTT
>Ga0181561_10000713_pt1 | contig 28284 bp, 21 predicted proteins | sample 011ome_19_FD_133760 | JGI IMG/M metagenome (GOLD analysis project Ga0181561, IMG submission 133760) | Coastal salt marsh microbial communities from the Groves Creek Marsh, Skidaway Island, Georgia - 011510BT metaG (megahit assembly) | ecosystem: Environmental > Aquatic > Marine > Intertidal... | reverse complement strand
GGACTGAAAGCAAAGTCATTCAGGAATTGCATGACCTCGCTCAAGCGCAGGGCCGTAAAATGGAAGAACTCTCGGTGGGTTTCTTTGCTTTCCAAGATACCGCGGCAGCTGAGATGATCTCTATATGCCTCAAAAACAATCTGCGCGTGCCAGAAAACATCGCGGTGCTGGGGGTCGACAATGATGATTTAGTCAACCAAGGTCTGAGCGTCGGACTCAGTAGTGTTGATAGCGACCAGGAAGGACTCGGCCTGACCGCCGCAAGAACATTGCAAAAATTACTGGATTCTAACTCTAGTAGAAGCTCCGATTCCATCCTACGTCACCCGCCAAGCGGTGTCGTCTCACGGCTCAGTACAGATTGCTACGCAGTCGCAAACCCATTAGTAGCTAATGCACTGCACTGGATCAAAGATAATTTCTATCATGGTATACAGGCAACGGATGTCGCAGAGGCCATGGGCGTCACTCAGCAAGGTCTGCAAAAGGCATTTGCCAACTGCTACAGTAAATCACCTGGGCAAGAAATACGCCATCAACGCACGCATGCGGTGGCACACTTGCTGCAAACGACAGAGGCCAACTTGGATGAAATCGCTAAAAACTGTGGCTACTACTCAGTCAATTCTTTGATCAATAGCTTTCGGGCTGAACATGGGACGACCCCAGGAAATTATCGCAAACGCCTTAAATTGGCATCGAATGCTTGAGCCATTCACCCTGAGGAATAAAGCAGCCATTGGACCTTAAGCCTTGTCCTACAAAGCACAGACTAGCAGCGGCAACAGCTGAATGGTGGAGATACCTACGAATGAGGGACGTCTGCCTATGGGGTTTTAATCACCCTCCAAAAAGCGCGGGGGCCAGTCGGATTCTCTGTAAGCGCCCAAATCATATTCGATTTATCCGCAGTCAAATCACTTTGTAGTACCACCCAATCATTGGCTAGGTTCAACGACTGTTCTAGCCGATAGGAAACACCCAATTCCGCGTTCCAGCCGAGCGAGATCGAACCATCTCCATCATCGATCAACACGGAGGCGACAATGTTTGGAGTTTGGTATTCGTAGACCTGCACATGATCGAGGGAAAAATCTGCCCCTCGGGCGATCAGTGAGAGTCCCGTAAGATTATCAGGGACCGTATAGTCGCCCTCGATCAGCAGGAACTCAGTGTCGTTTGCCGCGACGCTAGCGACGGCAACATCGGTCGCTTGGCCAGAGCCACTCGTTTCTCTCATCTCAAGTTGAACTGCGCCCGAGCTGCTACTTCTCGCCCACGCAGAAACATGATAGCTTTTACCGGGCTCAAGCACTGCTAGCATGTTCTGCTCGAGTTCCCCATCTAAGGCAGTAATCGTATTTGATAAGGTGATATTATCTATTCGCATGTAGTCGCCAGAGGTGCCATCAACTGTGGGATCAGTCGCGGTGCCTGCACCCGCTCCGCCCCAAGATCCATCAGATGGGGAGAGAGTATTAAAGCGAATGCCATCAATGCTAGTCAGGCCTGACCCACTCACAATCGTCTGGTAGGCACCGCCCTCTCCGTCATTTGCGGAAGCCGTCCATACCCCGCTGTCGAGATTTCCGGTAATTCGTAGCAAACCTCCATTCAGCTCACGACGGGCTAAGGAAAAGTCAAAACTACCGCCATAAAAATTGCCTGTTGCCAGCCCCGAGACATTGGCGCGGAAGCCAGCAGCTGCGTAAGTCTCGAAGCGCACATTGACGATGCCGTTCCCCATAAGCGAAAACTGCATCCCTTTACCTGCTGCCGAGCTGGCAGAGCTATCCCAATTTCGGCGAAGGTCCCATTCAGCAAAATCGACGACGAAGTCAAAATCGCCAGTAGTCATGGCAGAGTCCAGGGTGTATGTTCGATAGACTGGATTTGTGTTCCCACTAGCCGCTAAGTTATCATCTGCCTTTGGAGACTTAAATTCCTGGGTGTAGCCTACATTGAGCGCGCCAGATTGTACTCGAAACGAGCCAAAGCTCCACGAGCCAGCATCACTCCCCTCATTGGATTGCTCAGTAAGTGCTGTTCCGTCGGCATCATTAAACTGGTAGTCCACGAATGCCTCGTTGCTTACTGTGCCACTAATCGTGACCAATGCGGAGCGATCGCCTGCTAATGAATCTGTTGCATTGAGTGTGGCCCCTGCCGAGCCACCGACCACCCAGTTACTCAGGTCACTTTCGAATCTGCCGTTGACTACCAGATTGTCTGCATTAGCCATGCCGAGTGATTCGAAAAGTCGCTGTTTCATCACAGCTTTCGCGGGTGAATAGGCCGGATTGCCCGCCTGATTGGTCCATTCATTCGGATCTACCTGGTTGGGCAAATTATTCGGATCTAAGGAATGATCGTAGAGTTCTTCAGATCCATCGCTGTAACGGATATAGCGATAATTCTCAGAGCGGACCGCGTGGTGATTGAGCGCCCATGGGCTCTTCGTATCTTCCGGCCAGTCCACTCGAGCGTTATGGAGGTGTGAGAGCGACACCCTCGGCCCATCCCACTGCCCTGCCAAAGGCGCCTCTAGGAGTGGAGTCAAATCGTTGCCATCTAGAACCGTATTATTCTTGCCAGCTCCTCCGTTAGGATCGGCAGGCATGTCGCAGAGCGCATTCAAGGTCGGGTAGAGATCGATTAACGACACGGGTGCACGACACTCAAGCCCCGCCACAGATTCAAGGCTGCCACCTGGGCGCATCTCTGGGGTGTAGATGACTAGCGGCACTCGGGTCGTTTCTTCCCACGGCGTCGTTTTGGAGGAGTGATCCTTCTCGCCCAGATGATAGCCATGGTCGCTGGTTACAATCACGATTGTATTGCTAGCGTAATCACTGGCCTGCAAAGCATCCCAAATGACACCTACTTGATGGTCCGCGAAAGCCACGCAGGCGAGGTATCCTTGGACAAAATTAAGCCACCACTCATTCGCACCGTTGCCATAGTCTTGCTTATACTTATCTATGCCGCTCTGGTAGCCCCGATTAAGCAGGTCCCCAGAGGGTCTGCCTATTGCGATTTCAGGAAGATCGGCTAAGTCGTCCTGATTTGGAAGGTGCGGCGGCAAAGTGACCGTATTATTCCCTTGTGCATCTCTGAAGAGATCGAAGAACTCCTTCGGGGCATAGAACGGTGCGTGCGGTCTATTCATGCCGACTACCATGAGAAAAGGGTTGCTATGGGCCTGCCCTAACTTGCCCTCAGCCCATTGTGCACTAATCTCGTCAGGCATGAGGTCTCGAACATCTCCATTCACACCTAAAGCCCCTGATTCACTTGTGTATGTAAATGGCCCATCTTTTAAAGCCCACTGATAATTTTCATAGCCGGGGGTATCTCCGGGATTATTGTCTAATGAGGTCGTGCTGGGATAATAGCCCCAATTACTTGTGGGCATATCGGGATGCTGTTCGCCGGTGTAGTTGCCTGTCAGCGGGACCTCTCCGTTCCAAGGGAAAGGTCCGAAGTCAGATGGCCCGGCGCCATCATCCGCTGGAATCACGCTGAAGACAGTGTTGTCGTCATGCCCATTATGGAAGATTTTACCGCTGCCCCAAACTGTGTAGCTATTCGCTTTGAAATGCTCCATCAAGGTGACTGCATCGCCTAAGATCTCAAAGTCCCGCCAGTCGTTAGACTGCTGGTCAAACCCATAGTAGCCACTGGTGCTAGGCAATAGACCGCTCCACAAGCTCGCCCGCGAAGGCCCACATATCGGTGCGTTACAATGGGCGTTGGTAAAGCGAACACCCTGGTCCATGAGACGCTCAATATTTGGGGTATAGGCTTGTGAGTGACCTCCCATACCTTCGACCGAGTCGTTCAAATCATCGCATATAATCAGGATCACATTAGGCTGCGCGATACAGACCGTCGCTTGAGCACAAAACAGAAATAAAGCGCTCAGTAATAGCTGGCACACTCGGCTAGAGCCGAAAGCAATTGTGAAGATTTGTTTCATTCTGTTCGTTTTTAGTTTTATCAAAAAAATTGTCGTAGGCTGTTTTAAATCTACGAGTACATGTATTTTTGCCCATTAAACGGCTACTCTTCGACGGCACGCAGCCTGAGGAATCCTGTTCCACCTGCAGTCGTCAATGACGCTTCTTGCATGCGCTTCGCGCCGACAGTATTTGTCGTGGTCGTACTGACTGCTGACCAAGCGGGGGTTTGTAGCGATGCGCTGGTCTCTGGTATCAACGAAACGTCGCCTCGAGTTGTCACTTCTGGATATTGGATCGCTATAGCGCCGGCTGAATCACTCATCGAGACTTGGGCAGGATTGTGTTCAAACGGATGCGTACCCATGGCATATTCCAAAAGATTAGGAATGCCATCGTGGTCGGGATCCTCAGTATCGACGAGATCCGCGGCAGTATGCCCAGGAGTCTGGTGCAGCGTTATCCATTGCGACTTCGTCACCGGATAGCTAGCGGGGGCATTGTATGGAGAGCTCTGTAAATCCTTTTTCCAGCCATCGCCCACATAATCACTATTATCAGAATCATGTAGTAGTGCCTGCAACTCAGTGATCAGTGCCGCATGCGCAGTCGCTTGCGTATAAGCTAGATTTTCTGTCTCGAGGGGGTCGTTCTGGTAATCGTATAGCTCGACGAAGCTAGCTTGATTGGCAACGACTTGACTGGCGTCTGGGTCATACGGTTGTGAAGAAGAACCATTAAATGCCCCATAGTCCCCGTTTGTGCGCCACCATTCAGTATACCTGTAACGATCCGTACGAATACTGTATCCCATCCCCTGACCTGGACCAGCAGCTGAGAGCGGATTCGAATCATAACTGGGTTTGTACGAAATATTTCGTTGATACTGACTAAAGGCGCCTAATTTCCAAGGTTGCTGAGTATCTTCTAATAGAGGTAGCAATGTGGTACCTTCCAAAATCTGATAACGAATAATATCATCTGCAATACTGGTCGTTTCGTCAGGAATTGGTAAGCTGCAGAGATCGAGCAGTGTGGGAAAAACATCCACCAATTCAACTGGTGCATTGGTCATTGTTCCAGCTGTTCCCAAAGCGCTCATCCCGGGGGAGCGAATGATAAAAGGTACGCGCGTGGAAACTTCGAAATTACTGTGCTTCGCCCAAAATGCGCCGTGGTCGCCTAGGTGGAAGCCGTGGTCACCAAATAAAATTACGATCGTATTATCGGCAATGGAGTCTGCATCCGACCCATCACCGTTGGGATCTTTGAGGGCATCTAATACTTTCCCTAACTGCGCATCGATGAAAGAAACACAGGCCATGTAACCATGTATGAGGTGTCTTGCGGAATCCACATTTGGCATTCTATCATTAAAGAAAATACTGAGGTCAGGCTCTTCAACCGTCGGTAAATAAGTCTCACCATCGCCATAAGAGGATGGCTCGCCTCCATAGGGTGCAGTAAAAGAGTTCGCACCAGTGGGCATGCTTCTTGTGCCCAAATAATTACTCATATCAATCGCGCTGGGATCATATAGATCCCAATAGTCTTTCGGTGCATTGAAGGGCAGGTGTGGCTTTTGAAAGCCTAAGCCCATAAAGAAGCGAGTGCCATTGAGTGCATACTCAGCGATTTTCTCGATCGCCAACTCGGCAGCGCGACCGTCTTTGTAATCACTGTCTTCAATCGTTGTAACACCATCTCGTTTGTATTCACCCACATCTGTCGCGGAGACACTACTTGCGTCTGCCATCGCGGCTTTGTTCCAAGTATTCCAAACGTTCGGATTGTCCCCTCTTTCATAAAAGTTAAAACGACCATCACTGGGATTATGCCAACCTTCGCTCCATGAGTCGGCACCCGAGTTGTGGTCATCATCTTGGTGATCGGACGACTGGCCATGAAAGACTTTGCCCACTCCATATGTTACGTAACCATTGTTCTTAAAGTGTTCAGGTAGTGTCACTACATTTGGCATGACCTCACGGAAGCGGGTAGAAAGAGCCCAATTACGCGTTGTATCCGGACGCAAGCCAGTCAGGAACGATGCTCGCGATGCGGTACAAATTGCTTGCTGGCAGTGGGCATTCAGGAAGGTCACTCCAGATGCAGCCAGTCGGTCAAAATTGGGTGTGCCTGATTCCCCATCAATTGTAATCGGCTTAAGTGGATCGTCTTCGCCGTAGACATTGAGCAACGGGCGCAGATCATCGATCGGAATGAAAAGAACATTATACTGCCCCGCAGGGTGATGACGCTCTCGGCTGGTGATTGCAGCACTCTTAAGAATCGTCACCGTCACAGTTTCATGCTCGACCTTAGAAGCATCTTGCGCGTCTGTCATTTCAACCACCACGGTATACGACGACTGACTTACATAGACTGGCGCAGTTTTGAAGGTTAGGACACCACTCGTTGAAATTTCAAAGTCATCCGCATCGGCACCAGACAAATTATAACTGACAGTACTGGCAGAAAAGGTGCTCGGCGTATAGGCCTTAACCTGAGTCCGGAGCTCAAGCACCGCGCTGCTCGAGTTCGTATAATTGACCGAATCGTACAAACCAACTAACTCAAGATCATCGACTCGAATTTGCGCCCCAATGGTTTGAATTAGGTCTGGAAATGTCCAACGCAAGGTAATGGATCCTGCATTCTCAATCGCAGTAACTGCATTTAAATCTGCACTCCATTCATTATTATAATCGTCATTATTATTGAGCGCCAGGCTGACTCCCGGCACAGCGATAAAGCCGCCGCCGTCGACACTGTATTCGAAATTGCTTAAGGCCTCAACCAAACCCGCGCTGCTCTGCACTCCGTTGAGGCGATATTTAAAACGCACTGAGATACCTTCAACCCCCGTAGTATCCAGGCTAACTTGAAAAGTGTTACTCGTCGACGAAGCGGCATTCGTATTCCATCCGAGCGCTTTTCCTCGAGCCCACACTGATCCATCGTATGCAGTATAACCTAAGCCAAAATTAGTGAAATCCGTTTTGCGACTGCCGCTATAAGAAAATGACGCTGTTCCATTCGCCCAATTAGCGACATTTACCACTTCAGAAAAAGTATCTCCCGGGTCTTGCTCTGTCTGAAACGCCCAATACGCGCCGACTGTCAGCGCCTGCGCGACCGCGGACGAAAGCGATATCAATATTAAGAAGTTAAATACTCGGGGTAATGCTAACATTGTTTCGGGTGCATGCGGCGCTCTGCATGTCGGATTAAGGTAGATGTCGTGACTGTAGCAGTCGGCAATAGTTAACTTTTACCATAACACAGGATTAAGGATTCAGCATACTGCGATAAATGACGCCGATATGATGGAAAGTGAAACCAACCACTGAAATGAGTTTGCTGGCTAAAATAATGTCAGGATCCAAATAGGCTCACGACCGCAGAAAACTCTACCTTATAAACCCACAACAAGCCCAAGTGCAGTAGGGGAAATGATGATTCAGCGACGAGTATTAGCATCAGTGAAACCGCCCTTGTTCCGCCTGGTAGTCATTCAAATTCCGCGGTCAATTCGATGTCGTCCAATTTAACTGTCACATCATAGATCCCATAAAATCCATTATATTGAACTTGGCCAAATGGATCAATATCCACTGCAGCTGACGGGGTCACCCTGAACACATCCACGTAAAACGAGCAAATCATTCGGAGATGAAAAGCAAAGTTGGCGCTGACATCGCTTAGACTAAAACCAACTTTCTAGCAGACAGAAAGGCTTTGAGTGAAATGAGGCACCTCTGTTATTGAGTGGTCGTAGCGACTTGAGCAACCTCTGTTGCGCAAGCGAACCGACTTTCTGACATCCACAGTAAACTCGTCACAATGCGCGGATAATACAAGCTACCAATCGGCTTGCCGGAAGTAAACTGATCCGAGCATGCATAAAATTTCGACCCTTCGACCTGCCATTGGACATGGGCTGCATCCGCACGGTCCTCACCCTCATAGCTAATGCCTAATATTTCACGAACCACATACTGATTCAGGCAAATTTTACTCATCCAAGAATTATCGGCACTACTGGACAACTTCCATGCACCATCGGCATAGAGGCAAATTCCGGGCTTCAAAATGCCAATCAAATGGCGCTTCAACACACCAATATAAGGTCCGTAAGCTCCATCCTCGGCGATCGCATCTCGAATGCCCATCTCCCACGGATAAACTAACGCTTCCGCGGCGGGGATAATGGCGCTGCTATTTTCGCCATCTAACACAGCAGGTATAAAGCCGTCTGATTCACTAAAAGCATTTGCCAAGGTTTCACTACAACGCAACGCAGCAGCATGGCACGATTCAGCGAGCTGAGAATCACCTAAGGCATTGAAAATGTATTCCAGGGCTAAGTAAGACGCCCAGCATTTTCCGCCGAGGTAAATATTGTCACGCGCCTGCCCGAGGGAATGGTCTAGTGAGTCGTAAGTCGTGATCTCACCGCCGCCCTTAGTCCGCGAGCTTTCGTAGCTCATCAGACCATTGCGGTGCTCAGGCTCTGGATGGTCACGACGCAACAAACTATCAAAGCAGCGCGTTAACACATCCGTGTGCTTTCTCGCGAACTCCAGATCCTTAGTCTTGGCTACATACACGCCCGCGCACAGCACCCAGTTGGTCAACTGCTCGCAGGTCATGTATGAAAAGCAGAGCCGGTCCAAACCACTACACTCATAACTAGAATAGCCCTCCGGACTAAAGTGATTGGCTACACCCATGTCATGCGCGAAGGAAATTCCGCCGGGCAACAGAGTCTCTGGTGCCTCGGGAGAAAATATTTCATCCTCATACGAATATCGGCTTACGAATTGGTTCAATACATTGCGTACTGTCCAGGGGTTAAAACGTAATTCGAAGAACAGCATATCGACGGTCAAATCAAGCGTATTCATCATCAAATACTCACCTTCATTTACCACCCACAAAGGCTTTCCATCGGGATCGACGAGCCACTGCGTTGATCCATAATAACTGCGCGTGGAATGCGCGATCATGAATTGCTGTGCATCCGTTAATCCAGATGCCAGTAGCTCAGCATCACGAATCTGTGCCTCTTTGGCGTACGCATCAAAATGCTCTACCGCATATGAGAAAACAGACTCAATGTTATCAAAATACTGCGTATACCAATAACTCGCTGTATGATTAAAAGTCGCAACACCTGATACATAATAACCGAGTGTAATCCGAACTTCTCGGCGCTCGCCAGCAGCCACTTTGAAGCGCACGCCAGCCACGGGACCCAATAAAAAATTGGGTGTCGTATGTTGCGCATCCAGCGCGCGATCGACACTAAAATCACAAAATTCCTCAACCTCAGCATCCGTTGCAAAACCCATAGAATCTCGGCTCACAGCTCCGCGTAACTGCCCCTCGCCTCTACTCGACAAGGGTGACCAATATTTATCATTTTTTAATGCAAAAAATCCATCCCAGTCCTCGTCGCTATCATTCTCAATCATCAAGCTCAAGAACGTCGCAGGACAACTGGCAAACTTAAGCGTCGACTGATCTGCAACCAGAGGATCAGGAATCGAGAAAAAGGGAGTCAGCACGTTGAGCGTCACGCCAGGCGCTTGAAACGCATCCGTCGCCCAGCAGTAATCACGCCCTAACACAGCCTCATCAAATACGCAGGCACTAGTTCCGCCTTCGGCGCTCGATTGGCTGTAACGCTCCGCATCGTTATCACCCCCCTGATAAAAGGGCATCGAATGAATGCGACCTGAAGCGGTTTTATAGCCAATAAAAACCGCACTGTCTGCGGGACTACCTCGCTCCATTGCCATGCCTCCAGGCGCCCCGGCCATGCCGATTGTCAATGAGCTATGCGCGCCCATTGGCGAGTGCTGCGCATGAAAAGAAGGCGTAAATTGCATCCACTATTCTAGGCAATCTAGTGGCGTTGAACAATGAATACTCATGAATTAAAAATAATAATTAATGAAACTCTTAATGGCCCATCCGAAGATTCAAGGAAATTGCGCACAAAAATTCCCTATTATTAACATCCATTAAAAGATACAAAAATGAACTTGCTTGAGACACAGTTGTTCTAGCGCTGCAATTGCTGAAAACAAGTACGCCCGCCTTCAAAGCTACACGCATGCTAACACCAAGTCCTCTAATGCAGGAATCAGCTTTTGCGTGATATTACTGCTCATAGCGAAGGCGGTAGAAGCGTTGGGGTATGGCGCTTGTGCCGCTGCCGTTGAACTTGATATGAGGGGCGGAATTTGGCACAGCGTCTACAGTCAGGTTGTCAATATAGAAGGTGACGATTTTCCCTGATGCGGCGGCATTGCCAATGATTTCACCGGCGGGCACCCATGATCCGAAGGCAAGTTGCACGTAAGTGCTTCCGGCAATATCTGTGAAAGAATTCAGGTCGGCGATATTGACCGTGATGTGAGCCGACTGCGAAACGTCCGCCTGCAAGGTTGAGAAATCAAAGCCAGGATCGACTTCGATGGATGGGCTGAAACCATCTACGGAGGTGTTGCCCGCTAGGATGAGATCAAACCGACTAGGCCTGTCTGTCGGATCGTAGTCTGCTGCTAGGATCGTTACGTCGAAGCTGACAGTGCCATTGTTGGCGACGGCATCAGTCAATTCGGCCAGCAAGGCTGCGTCCGAATGGACCCGATATTGGGCTACTGCGGCCTTTCTATCCTCAATACACTCAAAGCGGACAGAGCCCCAACCGATATTGGCTTCGTAAAAGATATCACCGTTATCGAAAGCGGGCTCAAAGAACTGAGCAATATCGGTGTCGAAGGATCTCCGCACCTTGCTTTCTTGGCCCGAGTAGGTGGTGTTGGTGGCGGTCTGAGTGTCCCAGTTGTAGGAGCCTGAAGTGAGCCATCCGGTGTCCGATACCACGGCATTGCGCTCTATGTAAACCTTGCCCGCATCCACCAGCGGGGAAACTGGTAATGCCATCTCCGTAGAACTGGGTGCGAAATCCCATCTGCCCGGCGGCGGGTCGAAGTGATCAAAGCGTGTGCCAGCAAAGTATTCCTGACCGTTGGACAATGTGTCGCCATCCGCGTCGCCATCAATCAGGCGCTCACTATCGAGCAACCCCTGGATGGTCGCATAGGCTTCGAAGCTCATGATCGGTTCCTCCCCAGCCACGTAGTGCCTGAGCCATTGCAGCGCGGGACGCCCCGTGCCGTCAGTGTCCTGTAGGTAGGCCATTTCAGTGTCGCGCCACAGTCCGGGACGCCAGCCCCACAAGGTAACGCCGACGATGGCGGGGTGTTCCCAAAAGAGGGGGAACACGCGTTGGTATTCGGACAGTTGCAGGGCGTCGTCCTGAATCCAGTTGGGATCCACGAATACCGCGCCATCAATGTCCATTTCAGTCACCATGACAGGCAGGCCGGTGGCTGCGAATCGGTTGATGCTGGTGGTCATGGCACCTACGGATGCGGGGTTAGTCGTGAATGCGTGTCCCTGAAAGCCGATGACGTCGATGAGGTCCTCAGCCTGGAGCAGCCCGATGAGGGCGAGGTAGTTGGTGGTATTGTCGTTATTGCGTATAACGTTGTATTCATTGAGTACTAGTTGAGTTCCAGGGAAGTATTGACGCGCGAGGCGAAAGGATTCTAGCACCCATTCCCAGCCGCTGGACCCTGTGCCACCGAGGGCGGCGATGTAGTTGGCTCTATCATTGTTGCCATCTGGCGGGGCGTTCAGCGGCTCGTTCACGACCTCGAGGTAGTCGATTCCCGGATACCGCGTAGCCACCGCGGCGAACCATTCCTCGATTTCGGCTCGTTGATCTGAGCTGGAAAGAGTGTCCATCCAACTGGGTTGCTGGTTACCCCAGATCAGTACATGATAGCGGAAAGGAAACCCTTGAGTCTGCGCCACGTTGTATGCTTCGTCCAGGTTAGTCCAATTCATGACGTCACGGGTGCGCTCGACTGAGCTCCATTTCCCGTAGTTGCCAGGGACAGTTTGATTCCAGTAATCCACTAGCCCCGGCTGGCTGGAGTCGGTGAAGTTGCAACCCAGAAAGCGCGCCTTGCCCTCGGCTAGAGGTGCGGCGACCAAGTGTATGCGGATGGAGCAAAGCAATAGCAATGTAAGTACTTTGTATGTTTGCTTGGGCATATAAGACATGTTGCGAGGGATTGATAAAACTTGTTGAGGTTTACTTTTGGGGCGCTGTCACCTGCCTTGGGGCAGGGCAACTGGCAAACTTAAGCGTCGACTGACCTGCAACATTAGGGGCAGGAATCAAGAAAAAGGGAGTCAGCACTTTGAGCGTCAATCCAAGTGCTTGAAACGCATCTGCGCCCCAGTGGTAATCACACTCTAACGTCATGCCTCTAGGCGCACTCGCCATGCCGATTGTAAATGAGCTGTGCGCACCCGTTGGCGAATGTTGTGCATGAAAAAGAAAGCGTAAATTGCATTGCGCACTATAGGCAATCCACCCGCATACGACAATAGGCACTCATGATCTAAAAATAACAATTTCTGAAACTCTTCATGGCCATTGCCAGAGCCTCCCAATTAGGGCTACGAGTACCAACACCTAAAGTTCAATCTCGGTTTAGCTAAGTAGTTAACTGACAGAACTCTTGTAGCCAAATGCCCGATTAATTTAGGGCTCTAGTGATGTGACGCCTCGCCTGATCCGCTAGGAATATGAATATTTTCAACCATGTCCTGCACTTCCTGCGGCGGTTCCGGAGTGAAGGCACTGACCAAGAACGCGACACCAAAGTTGATCAACATGCCGACGAAGCCGATCCCCTCAGGAGAGATGCCGAGGAAATATTGATCTGCATGACCATCAAGAAATTGGAAGTAAACAATATAGCCGATCGTACACGAAATACCGCAGAGCATTCCAGCAATCGCGCCTTCACGATTCATCCGTTTTGAGAAGATCCCAATCAACAACGTTGGAAAGAAGGAAGAAGCCGCGAGCCCGAAAGCAAATGCCACGGTCTTCGCAATAAATGCTGACGGCGGATTAATGCCAAAGTACGCCGCCACCACTAGTGCAATAAATGAAGCGAACCGCGCGTAGCGTACTTCTTCCCGATCGCTCAGATCTGGCTTGATAATCTTCTTCATCAAGTCGTGTGAGATCGAAGTCGAAAGCACTAGCAACAAGCCTGCCGCAGTCGAGAGTGCCGCGGCTATACAGCCTGCCATCAGCAACGAAATCACCCACATCGGCAACCCTGCCATGTGCGGATTCGCCATCACCATAATATCATTACCAAACCACAACTCGTTCGGGTTGGAGCTGTCACCTTTATTAGCCAGCAGTCGTTGACCGAGCGAACCGATACGCTGCTCCTCAGGCGCGTCATAGACCGGATACGCTGGCGCCTTACCTTGAAAAACACTGTTCGAGCCGATCTCGGATTTTGCCGGCCCAAAATATTGGATCACGCCGTCGTTGTTCTTATCGACCCATGCCATCTGACCAGTTGCCTCGAAATCTTTAAACCATGCAGGCGCTTCCGTATAGCTGGTCTGGTGCAGGTTGTTGATCAGGTTGACGCGCGAGAACGCACCAATTGCGGGTGCCGTGAGATAAATCACGGCAATGAACAGCAGCGTCCAACAAGCCGACTTACGCACGGCGCCGACATTCTTAACCGTGAAGAAGCGTACGATCACGTGCGGCAAACCCGCCGTGCCACACATCAGTGCCGCAGTGATGCAAAACATGTTTATCTTCGAGAGCTTACCGGCGGTGAATTCCTGAAAGCCAAGTTCGAGATTGATATTATTCAGCTTCTCAAAAAATGGAATGACCTCAGCATCGGCAGTATAGTTACCAATCAACCCAAGTTGCGGAATTACATTCCCCGTCAACGCCATCGCAATAAAGATCGCAGGAATCGTATAGGCAAAAGCCATCACACAGTATTGAGCGACCTGCGTATAGGTAATGCCCTTCATGCCGCCCAGTCCCGCGTAGAAAAACACGATCGACGCGCCAGCCAGCACCCCGGCTGGTATCCCAATCCCGAATAGCTGCGAAAACACCACACCCACGCCACGCATTTGGCCCATAATGTAAGTCATGCAAATAAAGATCGCGCAAACCACCGCCACACCGCGCGCCAGCTTTGAATAATAGCGGTCGCCAATAAAATCAGGCACGGTCGCCTTGCCAAATTTACGCAGGTAAGGAACCATTAGGATTGTCAACAAGACGAAGCCACCGGTCCAACCCATCAAGAAACGCGACGCATCGTAGCCGCTCAGAGCGACCGTGCCCGCCATCGAGATAAACGTCGCGGCCGACATCCAGTCCGCCGCAGTGGCCATGCCATTAGCAAGTGGTGACACGCCACCGCCAGCCGTATAATATTCCTTAGTCGAACCCGCGCGGGATTTAACCGCGATGCCAATGTAAATGGCAAAAGAGAGACCGATAAAAATGAAATTTAGGTGATCTTGCGTCATCGTATATCTCCGCGTTATTTATGTTCAGTATAGCCGTGCTTGGCGTCGAGACGGTTCATCAAGAACGCATATACCACCAACAATAGGACGAAGCAGATGATCGCGCCTTGCTGCGCCATCCAGAACCCGAACGGTGCATTGCCGACTTGTGGCGCATTGGCATCTAGCCATTCGCGAAAAATGATACCGCAGCCGAAGCTAACAGTGAACCATACGGACAACAGCCCTAGGACAATTTTGAGACACGCCTGACGATGTACTCGAGGATGATCGATTTTCATAACTTGAGGGGTAGAGGTAATTAATGAAACTACACGAATCAATAACCTAGCCGTGCCCTGCAATGCAAGAAGGGATGCAGAAAAGATACAGACTAGTATTCTAAACAACGGCGGGAGAATGTCGTGCTGCACTCAAAATGGTGTCGCGCCGCCCTGCCGACGCGCTGTACGAGCTCAGACCGAATCTTAGTCCAACGCTACTTCGTTGGCCCAAATGTCTGCAAGCTTCTGTCGGCGGCGGATCACATGTGGCAGCTTTGCCGCATCGAGCATGATTTCGGCTGCTTCGGGATACGAGTTATAGTGCTTGGTCGACATCGCCGCACAATATGCACCCGCGCCATCAATCACACACAGATCGCCGATCTGGCACAGCGGCAATGCACGTGTCGCCAACAATTCAGGATCTCCAGGTGCAGGCGTCAGAATGTCGCCCGACTCGCAGCAATGCCCGGCGATCATATAGTCGCGCGTTTCGGTGGCGGCCTCGGGCTGGAGGATGTAGATCGGGTGCTGCGCACCATAAATCGACGGACGTAAGATCTCTGTCATCCCGGTATCGAGCTTGAGGAAATCATAGCCATCCGCCCCGGTGCTGACCACGTCCTGCACGGTGGACAACACCGCACAGGTGTTTGCCAACAAATATGTGCCTGGCTCAATTTCCAAACGGATCTCGCGGCCGGTGGCCTGGGCAAATTCGCGAAACATTTCCGCCACAGGCGCCCCGCACTGCTGCAGGTCTGTGCCGACTTCACTCTCCATGCGCGCCACCTTGTAGCCGCCACCAAGATTGAGCGCCACCACGTCAGGGAACTGGCGCACCAGATCCAGACTCATGCCAGAAATCTTTTGCCACACCACGGGATCACTGCCCGAACCGATGTGCGTATGAATACGAATCACCTGCAAGCCGTACTGAAGCACAATCGCCTGCACCTGATCAATCCATTCATGCCAGATGCCGAAGCTCGAAGCAGGGCCGCCGACATTGGTGCGGTTATTGCCACCTGAACCAGAGCCAGGATTAAAGCGCAGGCCGATCGTCTTCCCTGGACAGGCTTGGCCGAAACGCTCCAGCTGACTCAGGGAGCAGGCATTAATTTCAATTCCCAGCTCGTAGAGTTCTGCAAAATCAGCTGGCAACTCCTGCGTGCTCAGACTGATATTCGCTGCCGGCACGCCAGCGGCAATCGCACGACGCACCTCATGCCCCGAGCTAGCGTCAATCTGTAGACCCGCCTGATTGAAAATTTTAAGTATCGCGGCATTCGGCGATGCCTTCATCGCATAGCGCGCGGTCAAACCAAAGGCATTCGGAAATGCCAGCACCGCGGCGGCATTCGCTTTCAAAGTTGCCATGTCATACACATACACGGGCGTGCCGAAGTCGTCCGCGATTGTGCGTGCGGTCGTGTAATCAAGAAATCTGGGCTGCGATAAGTTGGCCATGCCGAAGAAGCAAAGACGGTTCCCGCTCGCTGGCAAGCGTGATGTCTTCGATCCTATGCGGCGCCAAGCGTATTTACCAGTCACTTTTATCGCTTCCCTCTTGCACTCGAAACAGTTCAGGTTTGTTTGAAAGTATGTTGATTCTTCTATCCCCCGCAAAGTCTCTCGACTATCAAGCCCCACTACTCACTAACAAAGCGACGCAACCGCGCTTGGCCGCGCATTCTGCGGAGTTGATCAAGCAGCTGAAAGCCCTCAGCCCCGAAGCGGTCGGTACACTGATGCACATTAGCCCCAAACTCGCGGAGCTGAACCATGCACGCTATCAGAATTACCAGCCGAGCTTCACCGTAGCAAATAGCCGCCAAGCGATTCTGGCATTTACCGGCGACGTCTATCAAGGCATGGCACTTGCCGATTGGTCGGCCGAAGATTTCGCTGCCGCGCAACAACAAATCCGTATTCTATCCGGACTCTACGGCGTGCTGCGGCCGCTGGACCGCATGCAGCCCTATCGCCTAGAGATGGGTACGAAGTTCGAAAATACCCGTGGCGACAATCTCTACCAATTCTGGGGTTCGACCATCACCAAACTCCTAAACAAGGATCTGAAGGCCTCTGCTAGCGACCTGGTCGTCAACCTCGCCTCGAACGAATACTTCTCGTCCGTTAAGCTCAAGGAGCTCAACGGACAGCTCATCACTCCCGTCTTTAAGGATGCAAAAAACGGCACCTTCAAAATCATTTCGTTGTACGCGAAAAAAGCCCGCGGCATGATGGCTGACTACATCGTCCGCAACCGAGTGCAGACCATCGAAGGCCTGAAGGTATTTAATTCCAACGGCTATCAATTCGACGCTGAGGCTTCGGAAGGCAACACGATCGTGTTCCTGCGTGCAGAACAAAAGTAAGGAGCGTGGGCGACCCGCCCACAGCACATCTCGCAACGACGACGAGTCGCCCTCCCTCCTGTCGAAAACAAGGTGCCGCCCCCCACTCCGACCATCCGGATTTCGCAGTTGCCCGAGTTATTCGAGCCACTAGGCTTAGCGATCAAATGGAAAACGACGCAGCCGAACCGACCGAGCCTTCAATCGAAGCCGAAACCCAGCAACCGCCAGTCCTGCCAGCGACTGAGGTCACAGCCGACTACACCATCGGCATGCTGTGTCACTTACTAAGCTTAACCCTACTGATCGGCGTGCCGCTCGGCAACATTCTCGGCCCTCTCATCGTCTGGCTCATCAAGCGCGACGAGGACCCATTCGTCGATCTCTGCGGCAAGGAATCACTCAACTTTCAGATCTCGATGACGATCTACATGGTGATCGCTGGCATCTTAATTTTTTTCATCGTCGGCCTATTCATGATCCCCGCCTTGATGATTCTAAACATCGTCTACACCATCATAGCCGCAATTAAGGCGAGCAAAGGCACCAGCTACACTTACCCGTTGTCTATCCGTTTCATTAAATAAACTAAATCGCATTCAACGTAGTCGAGTTCGAAGGAACCAACGTGAAGGCTTTGTATATGGCACTATTCTTGGCCATAGCACGCCCGCACGCCGGCGACTACTGCCTCCGCATACTGCAGTAAAATATCATCCTCGGCGAGCGCTCGGCCCGCAGCTCGATTTGCTAACGCCGACTGAAGCCGACCATAAGCTCCGATACTATTCGCGACATAAGGCTCCAACAGTACCGTCGGGCACTCCGCCATACGTAGTAGTAATAGATTACGTGCAAATAAATAAGGCTGCTGCGAATTCAATAAAATGGCGTTGCTCCTCCGATACCTAGCTGCTGGTAGCTCGGTCGCCTCCGCCAAAGCGGTCGCCATCGCACCGCCCAGTAACAGCTCTGCAGGACCACTGCCATTCGTCAGCTTTACGGCCAATTGCTCCTGCTGGTTCTCGGCCTGCAGTTCGTCATCGCTCAAACAGCCAAAAATTAGCACGTGCAGATTATTTGCATCCACCAGTCGAAGCATCGCGTTGCCCCGGTCGCTTACCTCACTTTCATTCTCAGTGGGCCAAGCCGCTGCATTAATATGCAAAGAAATCAGCGCATCTGGCTGAATCTCTCGATTCACTTGTCGTGCTCGTTCCATCAAGTCTCCCTTTACAATTGATAAATGAACCGCCCGCGCGCGAAGCGCACAGCCGTACGCCCAGAAGGCAGAGAGCGAGGACTCATTCGGCGGCGAGATCTGCGCTGCAGCCAATTCCAAATACTCCACTGGGTTGCTTGGATTAACCCGCCATGCCGCTTCCCGTAGCAGTGTGACCTTAGCGCCAAGCGCCCTCAATTTCGTCCGAGCAAGCTCCGCCACGGCAAGGACCAACTCCCCCTCGCGCACATAGAAATCATCTTCTGTGATTCGGAACTGTCGACCTTCGGCAGCGGCCCACTGCCCGCCGATGTGTCCAGGGTCCAACGCGATATGCAATCCAGCTAAAGGCAAGTCACCATCACCACGCTGCAACGCAATCTCCTCTGCCGTACGCCAATAGCGCGACTCCGCCCGTTGTGCCAGCGCATCCACATCCACTACCGACTGCCAGTTGGCGTACGGCGCATAACGCGTGGTCAGCTCAGATGCCAGCTCAGGCGCGTGCGCAGCCGACAACGACGCTACCAATCCGACACAAAATAAATAACCCACGACAAACCACATTAACATGCTGCCAGACAGAACCAATCTGCCCCGACAGACAACCCAGCATTCATAAAATCTGATTTGTGGCGTCGTTGCTGGCAACGGCCTCAACGTGGGCGAGTCGCCCACACTCCTTTGCTCGTTGCAAGCAACGACAGCACACACACCGCTATACAGTCAGTCGATCCATCATTGCCTTAAAATCTGCCGGTAGCGGAGCAACAAACTCCATCTCTTCGTCACGCTCGGGATGTGGCACATGCAACTCAGTCGAGTGCAGCATGATACGTGGCACATCGATTCCTCTTAAACGGCTTGGCTTATAGCCATAAGTCGTATCGCCCAACAGTGGATGGTTCATACCACTCATATGTACCCGGATTTGATGCGTGCGTCCAGTGTGGATCACACAACTCACGAGCGCAACCTGACCGCCAAAACTATGCTCCACAGACCAATCAGTCTTGGCCTCTTTACCCATTGCCATAATCGCCATACGCGTGCGCACCACGCTATGTCGCCCAATCGGGCCATCGCAAGTACCCGCGGTTTGACGCGGCGTACCGAGCACCAACGCCGTATAGCGTTTATACGTTTCACGCGCGCTAAAAGATGCGACTAAGCTATGATGCGCACGATCTGTCTTCGCAGCCACGATCAAGCCAGTCGTCTCCTTGTCTAATCGATGCACAATCCCAGGCCGATCTGGCGCGCCAATACTACTCAAGTTGCCATTAGTATGATGTAATAACGCGTGCACCAAAGTATCCTCCCCCGTGCCAGTACCAGGATGTGTGACCATGCCTGAAGGCTTATTGACCACCACGATCGATTCATCTTCGTAAATAATACTGAGCGGAATATCCATCGGCTTCGGCCCCTCGCCCAACACCACTTCTTCAAGCACTGCGCGCAACACGCCCGGACGATTCACCTTGAAGCGCTTATCAATTATCTCGCCATTAAAAGTCACTAGCTCCGCCTCAAAAGCCTTCTGCAATCGGACACGGCTAATGTCATCAAACTCTGCGGAAAAAATCTTATCCGCACGTCCAGACTTCACACCCTTAGGCACAGTAAATTCAATGATACGATCAGGCATTCTGGACAATGATGCGACTGCTGCTCAGTTTGCGAGCCTACATTCGTTTCTTAAAAGGAATCACGCTTGAACCACATTCACTCATTCTCGACCCCAACTTCGCCCCTCACTATCAGGAATCAAGCCGAGGCAACCGATAATTCCTGCGCTGTCTCACAATCATTAGCGATCTGCAACTTTAACGCATCCACGCATGCAAACTTTTGTTCTGGGCGAATAAAGCGTAACCACTCGACCTCGATCGAGTCGCCACAATCCAGCTTCGTATCGTCCAGCGCATGCACCTCCAGCGCTGGCAATTGGTCGGCCTCAGCCACCGTCGGTTTAACGCCATAATTCGCCACTGCAAATGCCCATGGCTGATCTGCCGCGCTGCGGAAGCGCACATGGTAAACCCCGAAGCATGGCCGGCATTCTGGATCCCATGGCAGGTTCAAGGTCGGAAAGCCAATCTGACGACCCAACCGAGCTCCACCGACAACGCGTCCGTTCGAGTAATAGTTATAACCGAATAAATCATTCACCGCTTCGATTCGACCCGACACGAGATCTTGCCGAATGCGTGTGCTACTAATCGGCTCTCCATTGTGCTTAATACGTTCCACGCTAAACACCCCAAGCCCAAGCTCATTGCCAGACTCGATCAAAGTCGCGACACTACCAGCACGCATCTTGCCAAATCGAAAATTCTCGCCGACGTAAATTGATTTCAATCCGGGCAAAGCCACCTTCAAATTTCCTAAAAAATCCTCCGCTGGAATTGACGCGAACGCACGATCAAAATGCTTTTGGATCACTATATCCACGCCGACAGTATGTAGCATCGAGGTCTTTAACTCAATCGGCATCATCAATAGCGTCGGCGTATCTGGCCGAAACAATCGACTCGGGTGCGGATCAAATGTCAGCACCCCACTCACTCCTGCCGATCGCTGCGCCGAAAAAACCGCCGACTCGATCACCGCCTTATGGCCAAGATGTATCCCGTCGAATACACCAATGGCTAAATGTAACTCACCCGTCAGGCCATCTAGTTCCTCAAAGCGTTCGACGTGGGCGGGAAGTTGCATCATTGGAAAATTAAGGAAATAGCATTACAGCGCAAGCGCTCAAATAATGGCAAAGGAGAGAGGGCGACTCGCCCTCATTGACATCAACGTGGGCGGGTCGCCCACACTCCTCTCTACATCGCGACACTCGGTACTGCTTGATTTACTGGGATCAGTTTAGTGCGCAACTCAGAGGGAGCCATATTTTCGATTTCCTCTAATGTATTCGCATCTTCAATACGAAACTTACCCACCTGCGTGCGGCGCAACACGGACAAGTGACCGCCACAACCGAGGCGTTCACCGAGATCATGCGCTAGGGTGCGGATGTACGTGCCCTTACTGCTACCGACGATAATCGAAACTTCAGGAAGGTTAAAATCCAGAATATCATAGCGGCTGACATGTATCACACGCGCTTCGCGCTCGATTGCCTTACCCTGGCGAGCCAACTTATAGAGCTTCTGACCATTGACCTTCTTCGCGGAAAACATCGGCGGCGTCTGGTATTGATCGCCCATAAAGGTCGCCATCTCTTTTTCGACATCCGCTTGCGTCAATTTAGGCACAGGCTTGGTCTCAACGATCTCGCCATCAGCATCCTGCGAATCAGTCGCTTCACCGAGCTTCACCGTGCCAGTATATTCCTTATCCATGCTCATCAGAAACTGTGAGACCTTGGTCGCTTTACCGACTAGAATCAGCAACAAGCCGGTCGCCATGGGGTCAAGCGTGCCAGCATGCCCAATTTTTTTAATCCGAAATACGCGACGCATGCGCGCAACGATATCGTGGGAAGTCATCCCCTGCGGTTTATCAACCAGCAATACGCCGATCGGATCATCATTCGTTGGTTGAGACATAATAAAAATTTACTCCTAGTAAAAAACTTAATCTTAATCATTTCCTGATCTTATCCTTAATCTTATCCTTAATATTAAGGATAAGATTAAGAGTAGGAGTAGGATTACTCAGGCTGACCGAGCGCTTCGAGATGTTTACCCAATGCCTCCATTAGTTGCGGGTAGAATTCTTTGATCGAACTATTCTCGACATTCAGCCCTGCGGCACATGCATGCCCGCCGCCGTTGAAAAGTTTTGCAACTTGATCGACTCGATAGAACGCGTCCTTCGCACGCAGGCTAGCTTTTAGTGACCCATCGCGATCCTCGATCAACACCCCTATATCGACGCCGGCAATTGAACGCGCATAATCGACCAGTCCTTCCGAATCATCTATGGTTGAACCAGTTGCTTCGTAGACGCCATTCTCGATCAGCCCAACGCAAACGCGGTTATCAAATTCCATGCTCAGCGAATTCAAGAAGTTCTGTAACAATTTAATCTTCCCAAAAGTCTCGCACTCATACAGTTCGTGCGCAGCAACAGACGGACGCGCGCCACATTCACAGAGTCGACGGGCGATCTCAAATGTTTCTGGCGAGGTGGAAGGGAAACGGAATTGCCCAGTATCAGTGGCGATGCCGACATACAACGCCTGTGCGGTCACTGCATCGATCTCATAGCCGAGGTCGATGTAAAAGCCGGCTAGGATCTCTGCTGTCGCGGATGCCGTGGCAATGATTAAGTTCGTCTGCGCATACGCTTTGTTCGAAATGTGGTGATCGACATTTAAAGCCACTTCAGGGAAGAGCTCGATCAAACGATTGCCGATGCGCTTTTTGTCTGCACAATCTACCGTCACTGCGACATGCCCGTCGGGCTGAAAATCCGCTGCGAGCATTAAGGGCGTATCTCCAACAAATGCCTTTAGTGTCGCAGGCACTTCATCGCGATTAAGGCCCACGGCGTCGATCCCTTGGCTGATCAATAAACGCACCACCGCAACAATTGAACCAATGCAATCGCCATCGGGTCGCAAGTGGCCACACACGGCAACTTTCTTGCCTTTAAGTTGTTCGACGCTCGCTGCAAACAGCGGACTCTCATTCGGAAAGAATTCAACTTTTGTCATTTTCATTATCTAGTTGGTCTAATAGGTCGAGGATGCCGGCACCCCGCTCCATCGACGGGTCATACATAAAGTCAAAGCGCGGGAAATATTTAAGTGTCACACGCGCCATCACCCGTTGACGTAGCTCTTTGCCAACACGCTTAAAAAATGCTTGAGCCGCGTTGATGTCCTGGTCATCGCCAATCACGGCATAGAAGATTTTGCATTGGCGTAGATCGGGTGACGTATCCACATCACTGATCGTGATTTTGACCGATTGCACGCCACCATAGTAGCGCCGCAATTGCTCGCCTATCTCACGCTGGAGGAGCTCGTTTACACGGGAAATTCGCTTCGACATAACTTAAAGGGATGGAACCTATTCAAAAAAAATCGGCGACGTGCGAGCTCGCACGTCACCGAAGAAAAATAATTAGCGCAGGGTCGGACGAATCTCAACCACCTCGAAGCATTCGATGATATCGCCTTCTTCGTAATCGTCGTAACCATCCACATTAATACCACATTCGAAGCCAGCACGAACTTCCTTTACGTCGTCCTTGAAGCGCTTGAGCGTATCAATCTTACTTTCGTGAACGACTTCGCCGTTACGTAGCAAGCGTGCCTTGCGGTTGCGATTAATCGTGCCTTCGGTGACCATACAACCAGCAACAGCGCGGTTCTTACCCATACTGAAGACTTGACGAATCTCGGCGGCACCGAGCTTTTTCTCACTCAATTCCGGCTCAAGCAACTCGGCCATGCACTCTTCGACTTGATCGAGGAGTTCGTAAATAATATTATGCTGAATGATGCGTACATTGTGATGCTTCGCTTGGCTCTGCACGCCATTATCAAGACGAACGTTAAAACCAACAATTGTTACATCAGTTTCACCCGCGCTGGCCAATGCGATATCGCTCTTGCTGATATGGCCGACGCCATGACTGATAACACGAATGTCGACTTTATCACTCTCAATCTGCTTGAGGCTATTGACTAATGCCTCAGTCGAACCGTGTACGTCAGACTTTACAATCACGCTAAGGCAGGCCTTTTTTTGCTGGGCAATTGCAGCAAACAAATCTTCAACAGTGACGCCAGCCTCAGTCTTCGCAGATTGATCTGGAGCCACATTTTCTTGACGCTTACGCTCAGTGGTCGATTCGGCCGCGGCTTTCTTTGCAGTCTTCTCGTTTTTCGCGGAAGTAAATGTGCTACCACCAGTTGGCACTTGCGACCAACCAATGACCTTTACTGGGGTCGATGGCGGGGCTTCTTTGAGCACCTTGCCATTCTCATCCTCCATGGACTTCACTTTACAATAGGCTTCACCACAAATCAGCGCATCACCCTTCTTTAAAGTGCCACGCTCGACAATGACCGACGCAGTTGCACCGCGACCTTCTTCGAGTTGTGCTTCAATAATGGTGCCAGAGGCCGGGCAATCTGGATTTGCTTGAAGCTCTAAGACTTCAGCTTGCAGAAGAATCATATCGAGCAGATCGTCGATATGAGTGCCTTTCAATGCCGAAACTTCGACTGCAATGGTTTCCCCGCCCCAGTCTTCTGGTGCGATGCCCTTTTCTTGCATCTGCTGCTTCACGCGGTCAACATTCGCACCCTTCGCATCGATCTTATTGATCGCAACGATGATCGAATTATTCGCCTCTTGGGCAAAGCGCAACGCCTCTTCGGTCTGCGGCTTGAATGCGTCGTCCGCAGCGATTACGAGAATCGCTAGATCAGTCACATTGGCTCCACGCTCACGCATCAGCGAGAAAGCGGCATGACCTGGAGTATCGAGGAAAGTAATCTTTTGCTCCTTGTGTTCGATCTGGTAAGCCCCGATGTGTTGCGTGATACCGCCGGCTTCACCAGCGGTCACATTGGCCTTACGAATCGTATCGAGCAGCGTGGTCTTACCGTGGTCAACGTGGCCAAGAATACAAACCACTGGCGGACGTGGCTTGAGAAAGCGAGGGTCATCGTCTGCGACTTTTGCGACCTTCTCCTTTTCAGCGACCTCGGCTTGGGTCTCACCACGGTGGTGGATCTGCAAGTTGAAGCCATGTCGCTTGGCAATCTGAATCGCGACTGGTTCTTCGATGGTTTGATTCATCGAAGCGAAAATGCCCATTTCCATCAGCTCAGAAATCAGCTTGAATGGCTTCATTTCAATCTCAGTGGCGAAATCGCGCACCACAATCGGAGGCTTAGCGTGAATGATGCGCTCAGTGCCTTCAGTAGGTTCAGCTGATTCTTCGGCTTCAACCGGGACTTCCACATCAGTCGCGCTAGGCGTCGCTTCGACTTTGCTCGCGCCCGCAGATGGAGGTTTAGGTGGCCCAGGAGGCTTCGGGGGGCCAGCGGGAGCGACTCTTGGAGGTGATGATTTTGGCCGCGGTGCTGTCGGTGGGCCTTTTGATCGGGGCGCACTCGGCGGTGCTTTACTCATCGGAGCAGGTCTTGAGGCTGTCGCCTCAGGCTTCGACGCCGCGGCCTCGGTGGTCTTTGGCTTAGCTACTTCAGCCGCAGCCTCGCGCTCAAGCTTGATTTCGGCGGCGCTCTTGACGACGACGCCATCCGGCAAAGTAGGCCCTTTCGACGATTCCGCTACCACAGGAGCTTCGCCAACAGGCACGTCCTCAGCTTTATCCTTTGGAGCGAACTCTTCTACGAGGGATTCGGCGGATATATTATCGACGGTACTGGAAGCGCTTTTGACTTCGAACCCACGACTACGGAGGAGCTCAATGAGCTCTTTATTCTCCATTCCGACTTGTTTGGAAAGTTGATGTATACGAACACTCATGGAAGAGTTACTACTTGAGATCTGATAGGTGGAGGAAGGCTTGGCGACTACTTGGTTTATACGTTTTGCTCCAAGTATGCGGCAACTTTAGCCAGCACGTCGCTGGCTTCTTCTTCACTAAATTCTGCGTCGACTAGATCGCCAACGGATACACCTTCGAAGGCTTCGGGACTAATCAAGCCAATCGAAACAAGGCGTTCGCCAATCGCGGGCTCAATGCCGGGAATCATATTGATGCCCTTGAGCGCCTTCGCGACCTTTTCGTCAAAGCCCACTGCTTCCTTCTCTTCCTTGCCGATATCGAGCTTCCAACCGATCAGGCGGGAAGTGAGCTTGGCATTGAAGCCACGGCGGCCAATTGCAATCGAAAGATCATCTTCAGCCACTTCGAAGTGAATGCGACGATCGGCTTCAATCACCTTGATGTTTTTCGGGATCGCAGGTGATAGCGCTTCTTCAAGCAACTGAATCGGATCGCTGTGGAAGCGAATGATATCGATTTTCTCGCCACCGAGTTCACGCACGATGGTTTTGACGCGGGCACCACGTGCACCAACGCATGCACCGACAGGATCCACCTTCGGGTCAGAACTATTTACGGCGATCTTGGTGCGGTAGCCAGCTTCGCGGGCCATCGCTTCGATGGACACGGTACCATCGGCGATTTCCGTCACTTCGAGTTCGAATAGGCGGCGCACAAAATTGATGTTTGAGCGTGAAAGAATGATATCTGGACCGCGATTGGTTTGCTCAATCTTCAGCAGCAGGCAGCGGATGCTTTCACCCGGCGCATAATCCTCACCCGGCACGCGCTCGCGTGGTGGCAGAATCGCCTCGGCCTTGCCTAAATCGATGATCAAATCACCGCGCTCACGGCGCCGTACGATGCCGGTAACGATGTCGCCGACAGTGTCTTTGTAATCGTCGTAAATGCGGTCTTTCTCAAACTGGCGGATTCGTTGCATGATCGCCTGCCGCGCAGTTTGCGCGGCGATACGGCCGAGATATGCTGGGTCGATCTCTTTTTCGATGGTACCACCGACCTCCACATCAGGTTGGATGGCACGCGCCTTTTCAATGTGAATCTCAAGCTCTGCATCGCCCACGGAGTCGACCACATTGAGACTGGACCACGCCTTCAAGGCACCCGTCTTGGGGTTAATTTGAACACGGATATCTTGCCCGGCAGCGATGCCTTTTTGGGCAGCGGCAGCAATCGCAGAAGAGATAGCTTCGATCATATCGGCGCGATCGATGCCCTTCTCCTTCTCCATGTATTCTAAGACTGATAAAATTTCGTGACTCATTGCGGCAGAAAATAAAAAAGCGGACTTAAGCCCGCTTAAAAAAAGATGTTGCTAGGTTAATTTAAGAATTCAAAAAGCTAAACGGCCTCCGTCGCTTGTCAAGTGTCTGTATGCCGGCAATTGAGGATAGTTTTAGCGGCCAGGATAGTGCAAATTACGCGCGGACATCGAGACGATACCCCTCCACCATCAAAGCTTGGCAATACATGAAGTGGCCATTGTCCTCGGCGACCGCCAATACCACCAACCAAACACCGCCCTTTTACCTTGCCGTGTTCGCCAAAAACATCATGTTCCCCCATCCAACAGCAGGCCCTGCTAACGAATTCCCAGGGCCACAGCCATTCGGCAACCACTGAATTCATGAACAGCGTCCTGATTTATTCTGGCGGGCTCGACTCGACCGCTCTGCTCTACCATCTGCGTGCCGCAGGCCACACCGTGCATGCGCTCTCCGTCAACTATGGGCAACGCCACAGTTGCGAGCTCAGACATGCCGTCGAGATCTGCAAAGCCATCGATGTGCCGCATCAAACCGCCGACCTCGCCGCGATTCAGCCCCTCCTCGCTGGCAGCAGCCTAACCTCGCCCGAAATCGACGTTGCTGAAGGCCACTACACCGAGGAGTCAATGAAGTCCACCGTGGTGCCGAATCGAAACATGATCCTGCTCGCGATTGCGGCGGGGCATGCCCTTTCGATTGGCGCTGAACAGATCGCTTACGCTGCCCACAGCGGCGACCACGCGATCTACCCCGATTGTCGCAACGAGTTTGCCGACGCCATGGCCGCAGCCATCCGTCTGTGCGACTGGAGCACGGTCGAGCTCAGCCGCCCCTTTGTCGACTGGACCAAAGCCGACATCGTGCGCCGCGGCGCCGAACTGAGCCTGCCCTTTGCGAAAACCTGGTCCTGCTACCAAGGCGGCGACCTTCACTGTGGCCGCTGCGGCACCTGTATTGAACGCCGCGAAGCCTTCGACCTCGCAGGCGTCACCGATCCCACATGCTACGCCGCCAACGCTCCGAGCGTCAGCGACCTGCGCGCCAACGACTGGCGCCTGAAAGCTTGAAGTTTTCACCTTGCCACTTTTCCACTTCTCAAAAAATGCTCACCTGTAAAAAAACCTACCGCGATATTCCGTTTGCCCACCGCCAACACTGCCATGACGGGCACTGTGCCTTTATCCACGGCCACAACTGGGGTATCACGCTGACCTTTGCCTGCAGCAAGACCGACAG
>Ga0181561_10000706_pt1 | contig 28396 bp, 15 predicted proteins | sample 011ome_19_FD_133760 | JGI IMG/M metagenome (GOLD analysis project Ga0181561, IMG submission 133760) | Coastal salt marsh microbial communities from the Groves Creek Marsh, Skidaway Island, Georgia - 011510BT metaG (megahit assembly) | ecosystem: Environmental > Aquatic > Marine > Intertidal... | reverse complement strand
CAACCGCGCGCTCGCCGACACGCCACGGATCTCGTCCGCGGGTGTTTCTTTCGCGACGACGTCGTTCGGGCCCAATTTTAGATGTGTAGCCTGCGCGTGGTCCGGCCCGGCCACGGCCAGTTGCGCGACCTCTTCCACGGCGCTGCGCGTCGAGGCGCGCGACGAACGCCGATTTGAAGGACCCGGGGGGTTCATCGTGCTGCGGGGACGACGAGGGAGGGGCGTGTCGTGTCAGCGCGCGCGTCGAAACACCCGAAACACCGGTTCGACCGATCGGAATGATTCGACACGTGCTTTGGCGGGAAAGGACCCCTCGACAGGCGCCAAAGAGGACACCGCGAGCGCGCGTTTTCGTCTCGATCGCGGCATCAAGAGCACTGTCGACGATCGGACGCGAAAGTTCCGTCGTCGCTGTCGCCGGCGCTCGCCGCGGCGCGTGCGGCGGCCAGGCGTCGCGTCGATATTTTTCGAGGTGATATCTATAGCTCGCGTCGCTCGACACGATCGGGAAAGGTGGTTTCACGCCTGGCGCGCGTCGCGGGGGTCGGGAAACGCACGTGTAAGCCTCGGAGGTGCGCGTCGAGTGCCCGCGAACGTCGCTCGACGATTCCGGTTTCCGTCCACGCGCGCTTCTGTGCGTGCGCCGCGCGTCTCGAGCTGTTACATCGGCGCGCCTGTCACGCAACTTTCTCGCGACCAGTTTTCTCGGCGTCGGTTACGACTCGATTGCGCGGCTTTGTGGGCCCCTGCAAAACTCAGTATTCCGCTCAGCCCCGGAAAAGCCCGGGAACAGAATCTTTTTTGGCGCCGGTCTGTGACCCCCGATTTCGCCCGCGTGCTTATCGAAACGCCGCGTCACCGATTAAAAACCGAGCCGTTTTCCGGTGAAATCGACCGATGGACCATTGGCGAAACGCCGACTGGCGCGCGAATGACTTGGCGGTAACGCCAGGCTAGTCGCGAAAAAACGCCAGAATCGAGTTCTGCCACCCAGAAAAAGCCGGCTTGTTCCGTTTCTGTTTGATCTCGGTCGGGCGGACCGAACTGGCCGCTCGCTGAGCCTCAAGTTCGTTTTCCGCCGGCTCGAAATATCGCGATGGCCGTCCGGCGTCCGCGCGGTCGTGGACGCCGACGGGACGAGCGCGGCCGCCAGAAACTCGCGCGTGCGCGCCGTCGCGCCACATCTGCTCAGACGACGTTTACGTCGCCGCACGCGCCCGGGGAGAGCGTTCCGCGTTTCCCGCCTCTCGCGCTTCCTCCCGCGCTCGGCGTCCGCCATCCGCGACGCACGACGTGGCGGCACGACACCGCGCGTCCGGAGACTTAATTCACGATGCCGCCGAGGGACACCACCGTCGCGGCCGCGGCCGCCGAGGACCGCATCGCGTCGCTCACCGCGGGCACCAGTGATGTGCCCCGCAAGTACACCGCCGCGCAGGTGGAGAAGCACTCCACCCCCGAGGACTGCTGGCTGATCGTGCACGAGAAGGTGTACGACGTCACCAGCTTCGTGCCCCGGCATCCGGGCGGGAACATGATCTGGGTCAAGGCTGGCGGCGACTGCACGCAGCTTTTCGACTCGTACCACCCCCTTCGCACGCAGATGGTTCTGGACAAGTACTACATCGGCGAGCTGCAGCGCGAAGCCGGGGACGAGGGCAAGATCATCACGTACAACGACGACATGAAGAAGGGCAAGTTTTACATGGACTGCAAGCTCGCCGTGGAGAAGTGGTTTAAAGATCGCAAGAAAGACCCGCGCGTGCACCCCGAGATGTACGCCAAGACGTTCGTGATTCTGGCGGGCATCGCGATCTGCCACTACGGCAGCTTCTTCTACACCAGCTCGTTCCTCGTGAGCGCGGCGTTCGCGTTCTTCCACGGCGTGTGCAAAGCCGAGATCGGCGTCTCCATCCAGCACGACGCGAACCACGGCGCGTATGGCAACAACAAATTTTTCCTGCACGCCATGCAGCTGACGCTGGACGTCGCGGGTGCGTCCTCGTTCATGTGGAGGCAGCAGCACGTCGTGGGCCACCACGCGTACACCAACGTGGAGGGTGTGGACCCCGACATCCGGTGCTCGCCGGAAAAAGACATCCGCCGCGTCAACGAGCACCAGCCGCACGAAGCGTACCACCCGTTTCAGCACGTCTACCTCGCGCTCGCGTACGGGCTGCTGTCGTTCAAGTCGTGCTTCGCGGATGACTTCAACGCGTACTTCAGCGGCAAGATCGGCTGGGTCAACGTCGCGCGGTTCACCCCCGGCGAGGCGGTGGCGTTCTGGGGCACCAAGGCGCTGTGGGCGGCGTACTACCTGTACCTCCCGGCGCGGTTCGGGACGCACGGGTTGGGAACGATGGCGGCGCTCATCACGATCACCGAGTTCGTCACGGGGTGGCTCCTGGCGTTCATGTTCCAGGTGGCGCACGTCGTGGGCGAGGTGCGGTTCTTCACGCTCTCCAAGGAAGGAAGGCTGAACCTGGGGTGGGGCGAGTCGCAGCTGTACAGCAGCGCGGACTTCGCGCACGGCTCGCGCTTCTGGACGCACTTCAGCGGCGGGCTCAACTACCAGGTGGCGCACCACCTGTTCCCGGGGGTGTGCCACTGCTACTACCCGGACATCGCGCCCGTCATAATGAAGGTGGCCAAGGAGCACGGCCTGGAGTACTGCGTGTACCCCACGTTCTGGAGCGCGCTCAGCGCGCACTTCAGGCACCTCAAGAACGTGGGGCAGAAGGCGTACGTGCCGTCGCTGCAGACCGTCGGGTGAGAGCGGAGCCGCGCGCGCGCAGGCGCAGTTTTTATCATTTTTTCAGCTCAAACAACGTTCACGTCCACGTCTGACAGTCTGACACTCTGACTTCGTCGCTCGAGAGCTCCCCGTCGGTCGATCTTGGGTTTTCGCGAAAGGGCGCGCGGACCCGCGTGCGACGCACAGCGCACTGCGCGCATCACCGGCACGTCACCGTCCGGTCGCGACTTCGTCGTATTCCCCGCCCCGTCGCGCCGTCCCCAGTCAGCGGCACCGAAACCGCCGGGCGCCCGTTCGCCCCGCGCGTCGTTTCCGGAACCGCCCTCGTCGGACGCGGCACATGTTGGACAAGGTGGTCACGGCGCTGGTGTCCGCGGGCGTCGCGCTCGCGGCGGTCAAGCTCGGCGGCGGCGCGCTCGCGTCCCCCGGGGTGGGCGATGTGTCCCCGAGCAGGAACAAGGCTGTGGTCCGGAAGCTGTACCGCGAGGTGTGGAACCAGAAGGACGCGCTCAAGGCGCGCGCGGCGGCGTTGCAGTTCATCTCCGAGGACCACATCTTGATCGACCCGTCGCATCCCAACCCGACGCCGGGCGTCGCGGCGTACATGGAGATGGCGGAGTCCCTGCGCGCGGCGTTCAGCGGGAACATCACGCTGGTCGTGGACGACCTCGTCGCGCAGGGGCTGAAGGTGGTGGCGCAGATCTCGTACAAAGCCGAGGTGGGCGAGAAGCGCGCGCGCTGGACGGGCACGGCGGTGATGGAGGTGGAGGAGGGCAAGATCGTCAAGTCCTGGGTCAACTCCGACTCGCTCTCGGCGCTGATCCAGCTCGGCCTGCTGCAGGACGTCGCGGGCGGAGAGAAAGCCTCGCCCGGGCAGTTCGAGCGCGTCACGATGCGCGCGGCCGGGCTCAAGAACGCGCCCGCGGGCGACGACGCGCAACTCAAGGCGAGCGACTTGAAAGTCGTGCAGGCGCTTCTCGGCCGGAGCGAGGCGCACCCCACCAAGGTGCTCACCGGGAACGAGTGGCTGCAGTACTTCGACAAGGTGGCGAGCGACGACGAGGAGAGCGACGGCGAGGGGTTCAACCAGCGCATGCGCGTGGACTCCAAGACGGGGCTCGACATGATCATCTAATAGCACACACACTACCTCGCGTCGTACGCGGAAGCGCGTACTATGAACGTCCGTCGGCGGCTCGGCTTTAAAAATGTGGTCGTAACAGCGTTCGTCGCGGCGAGGCGGCTCTTTTTCCGTCGTGGAAGTCGTCTCGTTCGCCTCTCGTCCACTCGAACCCACGCCCGCGTCGTCTACGCGTCGAGACGCGACTGCCGCCCGCGCACCGCGCGGAGCAGCTCCACGCGTCGTGCGTCGTCGCGATGCGCGCGCGCGCTTCCTTTCTCGCGTTTCTCGTCCTCGTCCTGGTCTCCGCGCGCGGCGCGGAGGCGCAGCTCTGTTTCCGTCTCGAGGGACCTGCCGGTTCGGACGACCCCCTCGGGACGACGCGTCCCCGCCCGCGGACACGCGCGCGCCAACGCGAGGACGACGCGGGCGGGCTCGAGTGCGTCTCCGCGGACCTCGAGTCCGTCGTCGTGGCGTCGGTCACGGAGACGGAACGCTCGGGCCGGAACGGTCAGGGCGCGGCCGCGGCGGTCCCGTCCGAGGCGCAGACGAGGGCGTGCGCGTGCGCCTCCGTGCGGTTCGCGTGCGGCGCGAGCCGGACGGTCAGGTCTCGCGCGAGCCGACTCCGGCGACTCCGGCGAGGCCGACCGAGCGCGGACGCGGTATCCGACGATACCCGGCATCGCGCGAACGAATTGGACGACGACGAAGAAGAGGCGATAGCCGCGCTCTGCGGCGCGCCCTTCTGCGAAGCCGAGAGCGTCTGCGCCGAAAACGACCCCGACGCCGACGCCGCGAAAGGCGCGTGCGTCGCGCCCGTGTGCGGCGCGCTGTGCGCCTCGTGCGTCTCTTCGCTGGGTCCAGACCAAAAAGACGCGCCCTCGCTCGACGCGCTTCGTGGCGCGTGCGGGGACGAGCACGCCTGCCTCTGCGCGCAGTGCCTCGAGGAGAACATGCTCGCGGCGTCGGAAGGCGCGCGAGGAGACGCGTCGCCGGAGGGGCGGTTCGGCTTCAACCCGTACGCGTACGGAGGGTTGAGCTACAGCCAGAGTCTGTACGCGCCCGGGTACGGGGGGTACGGCCCGAATAACCCGTACCGACCCGGCGGCGTACCGGGAAATACGCCGTACGGGCCGTACCCTGGCTCGTATTACCCCGGGTACGCCGTGTACTCTCCGCCCTGGTTCGTCTCCGTGTACTCCAAATCCAAAGCGCTGGTGGTCTCCAGCCTGTGTTACTGGTGGCCTTGGTACCCCGCCTGCCGACCGCCGCCGCCGCGCCCAATCAAACCGCCGCCGCGGCCCTTCCCCAGCCCGCCGATGATGGCGCCGCCTCCCCCTCCGATCCTGGGGGCGCCGCCCACTCCCGGGCCCATCACGTGCGGCGACCCGTCGCTGGGGGACTTGACATGCAACGGCATTCCGTGCGAGGGCGAGTCCACGTGCACGGTGACCGAGCCGCAGTGCTGTTGCGACGCGAGTTGTCTCGATTTCGGCGACTGCTGCGCGGACCGCGCGGCGTGCTGCGGCGTCCTCGGAGGGGGGGCGCAGGGGTACTCCGCCGGTATCGATTCCGATCTTCCAGACGCGGCGCGGGAACGGGAGGGGTCTCGCGGGAAGGGTCCGGCCCTCACGCGCGATGACTTCAAGGCGTTCCTGGAGGCGGGCGTTTTAAGAAAGAGCGGCGCGCGGAGACGCCGCGAGAACGGAACCTCCGCGGCGGCCGAACGGGTTCCCGTTCCCGTTCCCGTTCCCGTTCCCGTTCTCGACCCGATCCGCGCGCGAGTCACGCGAGTCGCCTCCACGACCGCGCCATTTGCGGCGACGGAAACGCGTCGCGAGGCGCCGGTTTTCGACATCGGGGGTGCCGATGTCGACGTCGTCCTCGACGTCGGCGCGGAGGGAGACTTCGCGAAACTCGCGCGAAGTTCGTTCCGCGAGTACTTCGCGGCGGCGGCGCCGCCGCCGGAGACGGGACTCGAGACTTGAGACGACGGGACTCGATGAGACGCGATGACGATACGACGCGATGTTCACGCGAACGACGCTTCGCGAACGACCGTGTCGTGACGCACGCGTGTAATACACACCCTGACACCCCGAACACGCGCGCGCGCGCGTTTTCGCGGCGCGAAGACAATCAGAGCTCGTCTCGTTCCCACGGCTTGCTGTCCAGCACGTCGGCGGCGGCGGTCTCCATCAGCCTCTTGGCCTTTTCCGAAACCGCCGCGCTCGCCGTGTTCATCACGAAGAACAAGACGTCGCGCGCGGTGAGCTGCCCGTCGTTCACGTCGCTGATGTACCTCGGCCATCCTTTGTTCCCCGCGGGGTACACGCATAGGGTCGGCGTGGTCGTGCCCGTGCCGTAAGGGGGGGGGACGTCGTTGAACTCGGCGTCCACCGCCGCCACCGAAAGCGTCGGGCCCTCCGTCGCGCCTTCGAAGAGCGCCTTCACCGCGACCAGCGCTTGGATCATCCAACGGTGGAACGCGCCGTCCAGGTGCTGCGTGGGGAACGACGTGTACACCAAGACGTCCACGGCGTCGTCCTTCACGGCGACGTCGTAAAAGGACCCGGCGACCACCTTCACGAGGCCGTCGGCGTCCAGCGTCCCGGGCGCGGGGACGGGCTCGGAGCGATACTTGCGCTCCGCCGCGCCCGAGCCGTCGTCGTCAAACTCGGACAACGCGTGCATGCCGAGTTGCTCGGAACAGCTGTTCGTGGCTTTGCGACACACCTCCCAGTTCCAGCTCCAGCCCTCGTCCTCGCGCTCGGGCGCGCCCTTCTTGATCCAGCGCGTGTACGCCGAGGCGACGTCGTCCTCGTGTTCCTCCATGATGCGTTCGCACTGTTTCCTCGTCTCCTTGGCGTGCCACAGATCCTGCGTCGAGCACGCGCTCTGCACGTACGCCTCGATGGTCTCCTCGTACAGCCCGTATTTCACCGCGCGCGAGTCCGCGCCCCCGCCGCTCGCGCGCCGCGCCTCCTTGGCTTTGATCTTCAGCAGCGCGGGCACCAGGCGCGGGTTCAGCGTGTTCAGCAGCGCGTGGCACGTGCGGCACCGCGCGTCGCGCCCGAACACATCCTTGCCGTTCGCGAACCGAGGCGCATCCGCGGGCGCGTCCAGCGGCCGCTGGACCACCTGCACAGCATCGATGCCGCGCGGCCGCGTCGCGCACACCAGCGCGTAGGCCGCGACCCACCACCGAAGGCGTCGCATCGCCCCACCCGATCGGCAAATGTGGCAAACGGCGTCGTTTTTCGCGCGTAAAAAAACGTTTGCGGACATGTCACGACGAGCAGACGCGGGGCGCGGCGTCGAACCGAAAGCGCGTCAATCATAACACGTGCGTCACGCTTCACCACGCGTCTTCGCGCGACGTCGCGGTGCTGTCTCGCGACTCCTACTCCGACACGACCGTGGGCGTCACCTCTTCCCTCTCCCCCTCGTCCTTCGCGGGCGCCGCCGCCGGCGGCGCCGCCGGGGGCAGCCCCATCCACGCCACAATCTCGCCGGCGAGCGCGCGCATCTCCTCGCTCGTGTCTCCTCGCGCGCGCGTCTCCTCCTCCCCCTCTGCCGCGCCTCGCGCCTCGCCCGCTCGTGTGTTCTTAAGCGTCTCGCGCTTGACCTGCTCGAACCCGAACCGCAACGCGCCGAGCGGGTTCAGCGGGTTGTTCTCGTCGGGCGCGATGCCGAGCGCGTCGGCGAAGCCGCTGATGGCGTCGCCCGTCTGCGCGAGCGGCTCGGCGAGCTCCGGCGGGACGTCCAGCGCGGGCGTTTCCTGGCGCAGCGGGCGCACGTGGTCGCCCGCGAGCGAGCGCACGGACAGGTCCAGCGTCTCTTTGATCGCGCTCGAGTCCGTGAGCGTCGCGGCCAACGCGCTGGTCTCGTCGATGGCGTCGTCCGTGAAGCGCAGCAGCAGGTTTTTTCGTACGCCGTAGTACCGGCGGATGAGGCTCTTGGTGTCCTCCGGCTTCGGGACGAACTCGGCGGCGCCGTCCGCCACCTCGCGGAACACCGGCTCGATCTGGTCGAGCACGGGAAGCAGCTCGCGCACCGCCTCGGGCGCCTGCGCGCGCAGCCGCGCCTCCGCGCCGCGCAGCGGCTCGCGGAACGGCGAGTCCGCGACGCTCGCGATGAGCGGCGAGAGGTTTTGCAACCCGGGCGCGACGACGGGGGTGAACAGCGGCACCGCGTCCGTCGCGGGCTTGTTGTTGAAGCTGATCAGGACGTTCGCGACTCGGTCGGGGAGCGCGTACCTGCTCCCGATGATCATGTGCATCAGCGCGCCCATGGAGTGCCCGACGCCGTACACGGGCAAGCCCGCGGCTTCGTCGCCGAGCGCGCGGAGCGCGCGGTCGAACAGGAACTGGTTCTCGTCGGCGATGCGCAGGTGCTCGAACCCGATGGCGAACGGCGTCGCCACCACCAGCACGTCCCCCTTCTCCGCCAGCGCCTCCAGGAACAGGCGGTACGTCAGCTGGGGGGACGCGCCCACGAACGCGCCGCCGATGAAGTGCACCAGCGCGCGGGGCTTCGCGCCGGCGGGAGGCGCGAGCACCCACGCGCCCTCCACCTCCCTCCAGCCGAGATCGCGGGACCCGGTGTTCGCCGCGGCGGAGGCCGCGCCGAGCAGGGACTCCAGCTGCTGGAACGGAGACGCGGGGCCCGCGGAGGAGGAAGAGCTCGCGCGTGCGGCGGTCGTGGGCGACGCGCCGCGGCGAGCGAGCGCCCGGGAAGCGGGAGAGGGCGAGAGCGAGGAGACCGCGGAGACCGAGCACGACGCGTCCCCGCGGTGCGCGAATGGACGCGCACGCGCGGTGGTCGAGGTCGCGCCGGCGACGACGTCGCGGCGGCTCGGGGCGACGGCGCGGGTCGACGGCACCGCGCCGGACGCGTGCGTGAGGCACGCGAGGGGCATCGTGCGAGACGCGCGCGGCGGTTTGGAGGTCAGAGGGGCCTGATGACGAAGGTGACGTCGACGGTTTCGTCGCTTTTTCTTTTTTGGTTTGGCGGTGCGCAGCGAGACGCGTTTTCAGGCGTCGTCGTCGTATTATTCGCGTGTGTACCGTTCGCGACGGGAGGGGAGGCGGGCCCGGGTCGGAGTTCGGTCCGCCGGCGGCGAAGCGAGAGACGCTCGTGGCTTTGTTCTTTGTTTTGTTTTCCCACCACTGGGGGTCCCTCTCCTCGTGCTCATTAAAGCCTCTCCTCTCTCTCTCTCTCGTTTACTAGAGTTTAGGAGAGGGGCACGAACTTGCCGCCGGCCTGGCCGCCGCGGCCGTGCGAGACGGGGCGGTAGGTGATGGAGTATTCGCCGAGGTACGAGCCGATCATCTCGGGCTTGATCTCCACGGTGTTGAACACCTTGCCGTTGTACACGCCGACGACGCTGCCGATCATCTCGGGGACGATCACCATGTTGCGCAGGTGCGTGCGCACGGCTTCGGGCTTCTCGCCACCCGTCGTCGCCTTCTTCGCCGCGCGCAGCTTCTTCACCAGGCGCGTGTACTTGTCTTGCAGGCCGCGCTTGAACTTGCGGCGGATGCGCGCGCGGAACATCAGCACGAGCTCGTCGTTGGTCATGTCCAGGAGCTGGTCGAGGTCCGTCCCGCGGAAGGAGAACTTGCGGAACGTGCGCTTCTTGGGCGCGGCAGCCACCATGGCGTCTTCCGCGGCGCTCTGTTTTTTCGTTCGGGAGGATGGAGGGGACGCGAAGGGGGCGGGCCGTCAGCGGGGCGCCGGGGGATGGAGAGGCGGGGCGGTTCGGGGAAGACGGGCTCGGGCCGGGGCGCGCGCGGCGCCGCGCGCGGCGCCGCGGCGGTCGGAGGACGGGCGGCGTCCGGGACGCCGCGCGCGGGGCGGGCCTAGCGCGCTCGAGGGCTGGCCGATCCCGCTCCAGACCCTAAAAGAGTCGCGGAAGCGCGCGCGCGGCGGGTCGGCGCGCCGGGCGCGTCGACGTCGGAGACGCGCATCCAGGACGCGATGCACATCGAGCACGCATCCTCGAGGCGGATCACGGCGCTTCCGGACCGGTCGCGAGCGTCCTCGAGGCGACGCCGGCACACGTCGGCCGTCATCTCCGCGGGCGTAGGTTTCCAGGCCATAGCCCTCGGGATGAGCCGGAAACGGACGCCGGCGTCGTCGACGACGCGTCCCGCGTCGTTGCGACGATACGTTCGCAAGCGTGGAAGGGTATACGCACCATATTGAAGGAGCTGTGTTGTTCGGCGGCGTCGCGCGCGATACAAAAGGGACGGCGAGGCGGTCGCCCTCGCGCTATAAACCATCAGCGCATCGCAAGAGGGGCCCATAAATCGCGATGAGTTGCGTTTAGGCTAAAAACGCGCGCTCAGACTGAAAAGCATACGAAAACTGGGAGCCTCGACCGCGACGCGCATCTTCAGGTTTCGTCGCGATTTCGCTCGTTCGTTTTTTTATCGGCACCCGGGAGCTGGGGCGCACTATCGGAGGCGATGTCGGGTGCGCTCGGGGTCCCGGTCGGGGGCGATGCGGACGAGGACGGCTGGGTTCCGATCGATGACGCGCTCCGTGCGGCGCGCGGGGTGATGCGCAGCGGCCAGATGGTGCACGCCGCGAATTTCCAGCTGTACCACTCCATGAACGCGCTGCAGATCTTGGACGCGAAGATGGACGTCGGCATGGCCCCGCCCGCCGGCGAGCCGCCGATGAAATCGCTCGCGGCGCTCATCGCGGAGGGCCGCGCGCCCCTGGATCTGTCCGACGAGGACCAGACGCGCGTGTTCGACGCGTTGCTGGCGTGCGAGGCCACGTGGCACCGAGGCCAGGCGCTGGCCACCACGGTGTACACGTGCCTGTACATGCACGACGAGGAGCGGCTCGAGGCGTGCCGCGGGCCCGTCATGCGCGCCTACTTCGACGCCACGAGGAGCGCGGTCGCCACCGTTAGGCATGCCGTGTCCTCCGGGGACGTCTGGGAAGAGGAGGACTTCGTGCTCCACGTCGCGGGCTTCGACGTCGGCGCGGCGGCCATCGGCGACGACGCGGCGAAACCAAACGCCGCGCTCGCGCGGCTCGCGCTCGCCGAGACGTGGCTGGTGGAGAACGCCGGCGTGGAGGACCGGCGCGGCGCGTTGTTGGCGCGCGTGCGGTTCCGTATCGCCATGCACGAGGCGTACGAGGCGTTGTTCGGCTTGGCGGACCCGAAACGGGCCGTCGCCGCCGCCGCGGACGCGCGCGCGTCGCTGCGTCGCGCGGCCGCGCACCTGGAGAAGGCGCGAGCCACGACGGAGGACGCGGAGGACGCGGAGGACGAAACCGGGTGGGACCCGAACCGCCTCGGGTTCGACCGGAAACTCAACCTCTCGAAGATGGGGCCTTCCCCGCCGCGAGCGGTGCGTTTGATGTCCGTTCAAAAGGGGTTCGCGTATTTCTCCGACCTCATACACGAGCTGACCTCGGTGTGCGATGTCGCGCCGCTCGTCGCGAGTCGCGCCGGCTCGCTGCGCGACGCGCTCGCGTTTCTAAACGCGTTCAGGCACGAGCGGCGGAAGAAAGGAGCGGACCCGTGCATCGTCTCGCGCTCGTTCGCGGCGATCGCGGTGCTGCACCCGAGCCGGGGGGGGGTCCTGGGGAAGCACCCGGGGGACGCCGCGCTGCGGTCGGCGTGGCTCCTCGGCGCCGCGCCGCCGCCGCGCCTGCGGCTCGAGGCGGACCCGGCGGGCGACCCGGGCGGCGCCGAAAAGCCCGCCGAAGGGACCGACGAAGCGGACGAGGACGCGCCTTCTCGTCTCGTGGGCGGCGTCGCGTCCGGGACCCCGATCGTCGACGGTGACCGTCGTACAGACGCGTCTGTCGAGGAAGAGGAAGAGGACGCCGTACGATACGCGCCGGGCGCAGCCGAGCTCCGCTCGTTCCTGGCCAAGACGTCGCTGGGCGTGGAGCTCCTGGTGCGCGCGCACCTGTGCAACCGCTCGCGGAGCCGCCGCAAGCTGCGGCGCCTGCTCGGGGAGTGGAGCGCGCTGGTGGACTCGGCCGTCGCCGTGGACGCATCCGGGTTCGTCCCCGGGTACCTGCGGCGACTCGGCGAGCGCGGCGCGAGGGGTACGACGCGCGACGCGCGGTTCGATCGCGCCGAGGGCGCCGCGGAGCCCGCGGGCGCGCTCGCCGGGAGCCCGTGGGCGCGCCGCGCCTTTGAGGTCTGGTCCGGCGCCGTTTTGGTGCGCGCGATGCTGGCGCACCTCACGCTGGGGTTCGAGCTGGAGCTGTACCTGCCGCACGAGCTCAGCATGGTGTACTGGTACCAGGAGTACCTCACGGAGGTCCTGCAGGGCAAGCTGCGCGTCGCCGAGCGCAGCCTGGCCGCGCACCTCGACGCGGCGGCGGAGGCGGAGGCGAGCGCGCGCGCCGCCGCGAAGAAAAGCGAAGAAAAGCGGAGGAAGGGGAAGAAGGGCGCGCTTCACGAAGACGGCGACGTGACGAACGGCGACGAGAGTGTGTACGGCGTGTCCAACTCCACGCGCGTTTTTCTGGCGGAGACGCGAACGGAAGGGCACGTCCTGGAGGCGCACAAGGCGATGTGTAAGGGCATGCTCCGGTTCACGGCGGGTCTGAGCGCGTCGGAGCGGTCGTGGCGCCCCGCCCGCGGCGACTTCACCGACGCCGAGCAGACCTTCTGGCAGAGGTTCGGCATCTTCCACGCGGTCCGGGACCCCGCGCCGCTCGCGCACGCGGACTTTGAACAGTACGTCCGGCTGGGCGACGGGGTCACCGCGGACCGCCTCTTCGAGCTCGCCGCCGAGTGCTTCGCTGGCGCGCGCGCGTGGTGCAAAAAACTGCTGGAGCTCCCGGCGGGCGCGCTGAGCCGCGCGCGCGCGGAGGATCTGGCCGGGCTTGACAAGACGGCCGCCGCGAACGCGGCGGCGGCGCGGCTGGCGATGGCGGCGCCCGCGATGCGCGCGGAGTTCGCGTTCGCGGCGCACCACCCGACGTTTCCCACGGTCAAGCTCGTGAGAGGCGGGTAGACGCGCGCGACGTTTTTAGTACGTAGCGTTTGTAGGTGTGAAAACAGCCGGGACGTACCCGGGTACAGACGGACGAGAACGACGTTCTTTTACGGCGCCCCGCGGCCCGAGCGGTCACTGTGCGAGCCCTCGTGATGGCCGTGAAGCAACGCCGCGCGCCCGGCGCGTCCGGCGAGACCGCCAAGCCCTCGGAGTCCCGCCGTCGCGCGAAGGATGCCGAGTTCCGCTCGCTGCGGCGGATCGCGCGGCTCTTCCTGCTGGTGATGATGCTGACGTTCAGCGTCGCGGGATTCCTTTACGCGCGCGGGTACTCGCGGATCGCCGCGATCAAGGCGAAGGAGCAGCGCCTGACGCAGGACGCGGACCACCTGACCTCCGAGACGGCCGCGGACATGCAGAAGGGCAAGGTGATGCTCAAGAACGTGCACGCGGCGTCCGTGAAGCTGATGCAGGCCATGATGGCGGACGGCCAGCTGCGCGAGCTCGACCGGTACTGGAGCGCCATGGACGGCGAGACGCGCGGCGCCGTCTGGAGCGGCGTCCGAGACGAGATGCTGTCCGACCCGAGCCTGGCGTCTCTGCTCACGGGCGAGGGCAAGCGCGTGACGGACACGCTCGTGCCCGAGATGTACTCGGAGCAGTTCGCGGAGGACCCGACGAGGGTGTGGCGACTGACGGCGATGCTGGTGGACGGGCTCGAGCACGGGGAGAAGGACGAGACGAGCGGCGCGCCGGGTCCCGGCGCGGTGGGACACGAAGAGGCTCGTGCGCTGTACCGCAGCGCGATTCTCTCGAGGTTCACGGCGACGTTCCTGATCGACCTGCTTAACCGCATGGCCGGGGAGGCCGGGGAGGCCGAGGGAGGCGAGACCGCGGGGGAGCCGCGCGCGGACGACGCCGCGGAGGCGTTTTAAATAGGATAGCCACTGTACGAGGCGAAGATAAAAAAATCCCAAATATCATAAAAAATCGCTCACGCCTCAGTCGGCGTCAGTCGCTCGCGCATCTCCCTGGTGTCCCCGTACCAGTGTTCGAAGCACGTCAGCGCGTGTCTAACCACCTCGAGCCTCCGCGGAAGCGGGAGCCCGCCGGGTTTGCCGAAGCACTCGCGCTTCGTGAGCGGCGCGCCGCGCGCGTCGCATCGCGCCTCTCTTTTTCGGAACACAAACGCCAGCGACGCGCGCGGCGATTCCGTCGCCGGTAGAGCGCGCGCGCACGCCGTTCCCCAGTGGATGGTGTCTCCCGCCCACGCCATGAGCGACCCCGCGGGCGCGGGCGCCAGCGCGACCGCGCCCGCGCGGTCGAACGCGGGCGGCGTGGCGTCGTCGCGCGCGTCGTGCGCCACCGGAACGACGTACATGCACCCGTTGCGCCGCGTGACGTCTACGAGAGGCAACCACGCGCTCAGCACCTCCGGCGGCGTTACGTTCGCGGCGTCATTCGTCGAGTCGGGTCCTCCGCCGCCGCCGCCGCGCCGCACGTCCCGCACGGCGTAGTCTCGGTGCGGCACGCCGAAGTTGTTCCCGACGTATCGGCGTCCGGCTTTGTCCGCGGCGGGGTCCAGCGCGAACGCGGCCAGGGAAGGTTCCAGGACCGCCTCGTCGCCGCCGGAGCACCCCAGCATCGCCTCGGCGCGCGCCCACAGCGCGCCGGCGGCGCGCCAGGCGTCGTCGCACAGAAACACCGCCGCGGGGGGCCACCCGCGCTTCGCCGCGCGCGCGATCGCCGCCGCGAGTCGCGAGGTGAGCTCGGGGGGAACCACGACGTCGCCCCAGACGTATCCCTTCTCCGTCACCTCGGCGCGATACCGCTCGCCCGGAAACGCCTCGCCGGAACCTTTCCGCGGAAAGCCGGAAAAGTCGCTCACCTCGCACACCGCCGCGCCGAGCGTCTCGGTCCAGTACCGCGCGTCCCCGACGTCCCCGGGGGGCGCGCGGGGAGCCGGGGGCGCGGCGCCCGGAGCGTCCCCGGACACGTCTCCGCCGGTACCAAACGTAAAATCCTTCGCATCCCCGCCCCCGGCGCCCCCCCGGGCGGGCGCGCCCGACCCGGCGCCGCTTGCGCCCGAGTCACCGAAAACGTCCCAGGCGTCGTTTCCCGCGTTGGCCCTCGCCTCCGCCGCCGCCGCGGCGGCGCGCGCCGCCGCCGCGGCTTCGGGCTCGCCCGCGTCTTCGTCGGAGGCCCTGTACGAGACGTGCCACACCGCTGAGGGATGCGCGTCTTCGGAACCGCCGGAACCGCGAACCAGCTCGGCTTCGTCGACCGCGAACGGCGAGGGCCCGGCGGCGACGCCCGCCGATCGGAGACGGCGAGCGGCGTCCGAGTACGCCGCCCACGGCGGCGGCGACGCCGCCGCGCCTACGCCGACGATGACCACGCCGGCGCGTCCCTCGGCGTGCTCGAATCGTCTCCGGTGTGCGATTTCGTCGTCTTTGTCTGCTTCGTGTTGTTTCTCCGCGTCCGACTTCGCTCGCTTCGTCGGCCGCGACGCTTCGTCCGCCTCCTCCGAAGAAAAAGGAAAAGGCGCGTCGAGCTCGGGGACGTCGTCCGGCTCGCACGCGGCGGTGGTCCGGTCGCCGCCGAAGGCGGCGGCGGCGGCGGCGCACGCGGCACCGAACGACCGCCGCGCGTCGCGCGTCCAGCCGCCCGCCAGCGCCACCACGGCGCGCTCGGCATCGAGGACGTTCGACGCACGGATCGTGCGGAAGATCTCCGACGCGGGTGTCGAGTGGCTCGAGCGCGAGGGAGGGAGGTCGCCGACGACGCCGTCGAAAAAAAACCCCCTCTCGGCGTCACCGCCGTCGGCGTCGGACCCCCTCTCGCGCGCCGCGGCGTCCAGGAACGTCCGCGCGTCGACGCCGCTCCAGACGCGGTACTTCCCGTCGGCGCCGACCGGCGCCGCACGGCTGAGCCTCGCTCTGAACCCTTCCCGCGTGAGCTCCCCGAACGGCTCCTCGGTGAAGTCCGCCCCGAAGCACTCGCGCGCCGCGGCCACCGCCGCGGCGCTCTCCTCCACCACGTCCACGGCGACGCCGGGAAACGCGCGGCGCAAAAACGCGGGCACCGCGCCGCACCGCAACCCGAGAACCAGCACTCTTTCTTTTTCTTTTTTTTGCGAAGCCCCGTTATTTGGCGCGTTTTTGTCACTCGCGAGTCCCAGCGCGAGCGCGGCGAAGACCGTGGCGTCGCGCCAGCTGTCGAGCGCCGTCCCGGGCGCTTCGTTCGGGTCCGTCTCGCCCTCCACGTCCCCCTGACTCCCGCGCCACGGTCCGCGCACGAGCACGCGCGTGCGCTCGTCCCCGCCGCCTTCCTCGACGGCGATGTCCAGCACGCTCAGGCACTCATCGAGGCGTTCGTGGTCGTTTCGCGAATCGCGGATCGGCGGACCGCACGCCGCGCAGACGTGGCGCACGACGCGCACGGGCCATCGCGGTTCGTTCGTGCGCGCGTCGACGTCCAGCGGCTGGATCAGCGTCAGCGCCTCGACCATGACGCCCACCACCCAGTCGCCCCGCGCGCGCTCCAGCGCGGGCGGCGCGGCTTGCGACATGCCCGACCTCTCGTCCACGAAGATGGGGCGTTCCGTGTCCTCGTCGTACGCCACCTCCCAGCCCTCCTCCTGCAGGAACGACGCCGCCGCGTTGGCCACCTCGGCCAGCACCAGCAGCGCGGCGTCGCCGCCGGCCACGACCGCGTCCGTGTTCTCCGGGCACACGTCCGCGGGCTTGGGCTTGAGTCCGTCGCGCGCGTCGCGGCGCACGCGCTGCACCAGGGCGAGCAGGGGGATCACCGCGCCCGCGGCGACGACCGCGTACGCCCAGGGCGCGCCGCGCTGGCCGGAGGACGCGCCACCGGCGGGGACATCCAGCAGCGCGTCGGCGGCGCGCGCGCGGATCTCGGGGTCGTCGGCGGTGAGAGCCTCGATGCACTCCTCGAGACCCACGCCGTCGTACGGCTCATCTTCCGCGGACGCGATAGGGCCCGCCTCATGGAACTGGAGGACGTCATCCTCCTTCTCCGCGGAGGCCGCTTCGGCGTCCTCGTCCGCGCCCATGCCTGTGCCTCCCGGAACTGCTGTCGTGCCGGAGAAAAGTCCCTCGGACCGACGCAAATCGTCGAACATTTGTCTCTTCCCAGAGGCGTCTGGTTTGTGACCCAGGAAGTTCTTTCGTTTGGCGTTTGCCGAAACCGAGAAACGAGGGGACCGATCGAAGTTGTTTCGTGCGCACTACGGGCGCGCCCGTGCCGGCCGAGAGACACGCCTCGCGCGTCCCCCTCACCGCGGGGACGATGGCGACCACCTCTAGGCGGGAGCCGAGGCGGGATCTGTTCGATACCCCCAGCAAAGAGAGGTGCGTCGCCGCTCGGCTCTCGCGCCACTTTCCCCCTTAACGGCTCCCGTTGCGAAATGCGTCGAAAATGCAACAACGCGCGTGCCGTACGACCGTCGTCCCAGCCGCCCCGCGCCTGACCCCATCTCTTCACGCGTTCACACTTACGCAGGACCTCCGAGATCAACGCGGTGGCGGCGGTGGCCGGCCGGAGCCCCACGTTCAGCGGCCTGCTGCGCATGGAGGCGAGCAGGAGCCCCGGCGGGAGCCCCGGCGGTGCCGCCCGACGCCCGAGCCCGTTCGGGGAGAGCGCGACCCGCCCGACGCGCGCGGCGACGACCACCACCGCCGGGTACAGCTCCGGGCACGTCTCGGACGCCGGAGACCCGCCTCTGGCGGAGCCGAGGCTCGCGCCTCTCGGGGACGAGGGGTGGGCCGTGCCTCCCTCGTACGACGACGCCGGCGCGGTGGCGAACGTGCGAGGCGCCGATTGGGAACGACGCATGCAGTCGCGCGAGCGCGCGCTGGCGCAGAGCGAGAATGAGTTGAGACGCGCGGAGGAGCGCGCGGACGCCGAGCGCGCGCGCCGCGAAGAGAAACTCGAGCGGCGCGAGGCGGAGGCGGCGGAGGCGACGGCGAAGTGCGCGGAGATGTCTCTGAAGGCGGAGGCTGCGGCGGAGTCGGAGCGGCGCGCCAAGGCGGCGCTGGATGAGCTGAAGACGCGCGTCGACCGCGAACGCGCCGAGCTGCAGGCGGACGTCTCCCGGCGCGAACGCGCGGTGGACGCCAAGGAGCGCGAGCTCGCGCGGGACGCGGACGAGCGCCGCGCGCGCGCCGACCGCGACGCCGCGGAGACGCGCGCCAAGGCGCTCGCCGAGCTGCGCGACACGAAGAAGCTAGTGAGCGACTCGCAGCGCGAGCTCGAGCGGCTCGCCTCCGCGCGCGCCGACGCCGAGGCGGCGGTCGACCGCGCGCGCGCGGAGGCGGCCACCACGCGCGACGCCGCGGAGAGCGAGGCGTGCGAGCTCGGCGCGGACGCCGCGCGCGTGCGCGAGAGCACGCGCGTCGCGCGCGACGCGCTGGACGCACTGGAGAAGGAACGCGACGCCACGCGTTCGGCGATCGAGTCCGAGCTGGCGGAGATGCGCGACGCGCGCGAGCGGCACGCCGCCGCGCTCGCCTCGGAGCGCGCCGCCGCGGACGCGGCGCACGCCGCCTCCTCGGCGGAACTGGACGAGAAGCTGCAGAGGCTGCGCGAGATGTCCTCGGCGTACGCCGAACAGACGCGCCTGATGGACGTCAAGATCGCCGAGCACGCCGCCGAGGTTGAGGCGGCGCGCGAAGCGGCGCGCGCGGCGACGCAGCGCGCCGAGCGCGCGGAGAGCGAGGCGGCGGCGTCTCGCGCGGAAGCCTCCGAGCTGGGCGCGAGGGCGCGCGCGGCGCTCGAGGATGCTGCGGTTGAGCGCGAGGCGAACGCGAACGAGCGCTCCGCGATCGACGAGACGCGTCGCGAAGTTGAGACGTTCCGCGAACGCGCGCGCGTCGAGTCGACGAAGATCTTGGAGGGCCGCGAGAGCGTGCTTCGGGAGTGGGAGTCGCGGATGGAGGCGGACGAGGCGGAGTCGCGCCGGAAGCGGAGGGAGGGCGAGGACTCGCTGCGCCGGTGGGCCGTGGAGGTGAAGCGGCGCGAGGACGCGTTCGCGGAGGAGGCGCAGAAGCGCGACGCGGCGCTGCAGAAGGAGCGCGACGAGGTTCGCGCGGCGAAGGGCGCCGTCGACGACGCGCGAGCCAACCTCGTGCAGGACGCGCGCGCGGAGAAGGCGCGCGCGCTGAAGGAGGTGGAGGCGGCGCGCGAGCGGTGGAAAGCCGAGGCGGAGGAGGAGCGCAAGAAAACGGAGGAGCAGCGTGGCGGCGTCGCGAAGCAGCTGCGGCTGAAGAGCGAGAAGCTCGAGGCGCTGGAAAAGGAGCTCCGCAAGGAGGTGGACGTGAAGAAGGCGAGGCTCGACGAGGAACACGAGCTCGTGAAGAAGGACCGCGCGCGCGGGGACGAGGCGAAGGCGGAGGCGGAGGCGCTGCGCGCGGCGGCGGCGGAGGACCGCGCGGCGGCTGGGATTCTGAAGGGCGAGACGGAGGGGCACCACAAAGCCGCGACGGGGCTCCGCGAGGACCTGAACCGCCGCGCGAAGGCGCTGGACCACCGCGAGGAGCAGCTCCGGAACGCGCTGGTGGACCTGCGCGAGCGCGAGGACAAGGCGGGCGCGGCCATCGCCAAGTCCTCCGCGCTCGCGCAGGAGCACGAGCGCCGGATCCAGAGCCTGGCGGCGAAGGAGCTCGCCGCGGAGCAGCGCGAGCGCCAGGCGGCGCAGCAGTCGGCGGCGGCGGAGGCGACGCTCCTCGCCGCGGGGCAGTGGGAGAGGCACGCGGGCGAGCGCGAGGCGGCGCTGACGGCGCGCGGGAAAGATCTCGAGGCGACCATCGTCGCCACCGAAAACGCGGGGCTCGAGGTGCGTCGCGAGCTGGACATGGCGCGCGCCGCGCGCGCGTCGCTCGCGGACGCGGACGCCGCGCTCGCCGAGCGCGACGACAAGCTCAACTCGAGCTGGATGACGCTGCAGTCGGAGATGGCGTCCATGATTCGCGGCGCCTCGGACGGGATCGCGGAGGTGCCCACCGAGGCGAAGGTGGCGCACGACGTGCGCGAAGCCGCCGCCGCCGCCGCGGCGTTCGCGGTGCAGATCCCGCACGCCGTCGGCGCCGCCGAGGAGCAGACGTTCGCCGCGCAGCTGGGGAAAATCCGCGGCGCGCTGGCCCGGAAAGACACCGCGCTGCAGGCGTGGGCGCTGACCCTGTCCAAGGCGGCGGCGACGGTCGCGGCGGAGCGCCGCCTCACCTCCGAGGCGCGCCACGCCGCCGCCGAGCTCCGCGATGCGTCGGAGCGGTCGCACGCCGAGGCGGCGTCGCGCATCGGCGCGCTCGAGGCGCAGACGGAGACGCTCGAGTCCGAGCGCCGCGCTCTGGAACGCCGCGCCAAGGAGCTGGACGTCGCGCGGCTGGACTTCCAGGCGGAGAAACAGGAGGCGGAGGAGTCCCGCCGCGCGGCGCGCGAGATGCACGCCAAGTCCGAGGCGGCGGATGCCGAGTCGCGGCGGCGCACGCGCGCGCTGGAGCCCCGCGAGGAGAAGGTTGCGGCGCGCGAGCGCGCCGCGGCGGAGAAGGAGGACGAGGCGGACGCGGCGGCGGCGCGCGCGAAGGCGATGCTGGGCGACGCGAAGGCGATGCTGAGCCAGGCGGAGCGCGAGAAGCACGACGCGGCGCGGAAAACGGAGGCGCTGGACCTGAAGATCCGCGCGCAGGCGGAGAAGGCGGCAGAGGAGGCTGCCGACCGCGAGGCGGAGCGCGCGGCGGAGCTGCGGCAGTCGCGCGCCGCGCTCAAGGCTTCGGCGCGCCGCGCGCGCGCGCGCGACGGCGAGGACTCCGACACCGCGTCGCAGTACCACGACGCGCCCGAGACGGTGGCCAGGGGAACCGCGGGAAGGAAATCCCCGCGCGCGTACGCGGCGGTTCGCGAAGTGCCGGGGGCGTTTTCGCCGACGCCCGAGCCTCCGCCGCCGCCGCCGCCGCCCGCGCCGCAGAGCGCGAACACCCCCGAGGGCTCGTTCTCGTTCGCGCCGCCGCAGCCGGCGCCGCCGAGCGCGCAGAGCGCCGCGCAGGCGCTCGGCGGGGTCGGGCCGGATGCGCGCGGCGCGGACGCCGCGCGCGCCTCGGAGGTTGAGCGCGCGCGCGCGGTGACGGAGGCGGAGGCGACGCGCGCGCGCGCCTACGCCGAGGCGGAGGCGACGCGCGCGCGCGCGCACGCCGAGGAGCTCGAGCGGTACAAAGCGCAGCTGAGCGCGTCGCAGGCGGCGGCGCAGGCGGCTGCCTCCGGCGCGCGCGAGCGCGAGCACGCGCTGGAGAGCGAGCGCCGCGAGGCGGAGCGCGAGCGAGCGCGCGCCGACGAGCGCCTGCGCGAACGCGAGCGCTCGGTGCGCGACGCCGCCGCCGCGCTGGAGGCGAAGCGCCTGGCGGTGGAGGCTGAGGCGGCGGCCGCCGCGCGCGCCTCCGAGGCTGCCGCGGAGGCGGAGCGCCGGAGCGCGCAGCTCAAGGAGGCGGCGATCACGGAGCGCAAGAAGGTGTCGGACGAGCTCCACGCCGCGCGCGTCGAGGCGGAGACCTCGCGCGCCTGGGTCCGGAGGCAGCAGGAGGAACTCACGCAGCGCATGCGCGCGGCGTCGTCGTCGCCGCGCTCGGGGTCGATCGGGGCGCAGCGGCGGGACCGCGCGGGCACGCCAGGGAGCGTGGGGAGCGTCGGGTCCGTGGACGCGCGCGCCACCGCGGCGGCGCGCGCCGCGGGGCTCTCGGGTCTCTCCGGCCTGGGGAGAGGCGTCGCGTCGATGCTCAGGCCGCCAGGCGCGCTCGCCGAAGCGCTGAGCCCGGCGCCGGCGAGCCTCGCGGCTCTAGCCGTGCGGGGGGGGGAGGAGTCGCCCGAGGCGGCGGCGGCGTCCGCGGTGGCGGCGGCGGTGGCGGACGCGGCGACGCGCGCGGCGGCGCAGTTCGGGTCGCCCGCGAAGTGACTTCCGGGGAACGTAGCTACGGTCATGCGGTATATGCGTGAAAAACGGAAAAGAAAACCGTCCGTCGTGTATCGTTTCGCGATCACCATCGTTCGTTCACTCCCTCCCGCCCGATCGGTCCTTCGGCGTCTTCAAAAATGAGCGTGCGGCATCTCTTCCAGTCCCAAAATTGACCCATCGTCCCGTGCGCGGGTCGAAACCATGGATCCCGTCGGCTGTCGGCATCTCCGGGAGGCTGCGGTCGATCACCACCTGCAAAAGCTGCTGCATCGCGTTCCGGTGCCGGAGAATTTTCGTCGCCTCGTCCTCAGCCGCGCCCGCCGCGATGAGAGCCCGTATCACCGCCTCGTGGCCGTTTTGGGCGGCCATGCGCATCGGCGTCGCGCCAAACTTGTCGGCCTTGTTTACGTCCGCGCCGGCATCGATGAGCGCCTGCACAACCGGCTCGAACCCACACTGAGCAGCGATGGTGAGCGGCATAAAACCCCGCTCGCATATCGATGCCCTGTTGACGTCTGCGCCCGCCGCGATCATCGCGCGCACCGCCTCCTCTGAGCCCTCTTGAGAAGCGACGCTCAGCAAAGTCGCGTTGCTGCCGGGTGCGACCAAGTTGATATCCACGCCAGAACTGATAAAGGTCTGCACCGCCGACTCGAAGGAGCTGAAAACACCCCACGGACGCGAAGGTCCGCCGCCGCCGCCCGCCGCGCCGCCCCAGGACTTGGGTCCGCACATCGTCTTGTGTACCTTCCAGTCACTCTGCTGACAAGCCTTGGAGCAGTAATACACGTACACGCCGTAGTTCAAGCACGGCTTGCACTTCTGCGAAGCAGGTGACCCGCAGGTGGTGCAGTCTTTTTTCATCCTTGGATTCGACGAGGACGACGCGGGAGCGCCGGCCCGTGACGCCGGGGCGGCGTCCTCCGAATCTCGAGCGGTCGTGTTTTTGGGCATGTCTGGAGAACAGATGCGCGATGTGCCGCGTGCGCGTCGCGTTTCGCGCCCCTTCGTTTGGCACCTCATTACGAGATCTGAGCCACGACACGAATCGTCGCATCCGAGAGAAATTTTCGGGTGATTTCAAAACCTCTTGCCGCTGGCCGACTGCTCTGCCGCTGCGACGGGCAAATATCTTCCAACCGAGGACGCTCTCGTGCGTCACGTCACAACGCGGTGAGCAACGATGCCCTCGGCGCTCGTCTCCACTCCCGCGTCTCTCGTCTCCCTCGCCTGCCGTTCGGGCGGCGCGCGACGCGTCCGCACCAGCGCGCACGCGAGCGCACGCGTCGCACGCGGGTCCTGCGCCGCTTTATCCTCTCCCGGGGCCTCCGTCGCGTCCCCCCGCGGGTTCCTCGCGCTCGATCGCGCCATGCCCGCGACGGCCCCCTCCACCCGCCGCCGCGCGACGCGCTCCAGCGCCGCCGTCCGCGCCGCCGACGGCGACGCCGCGCCTGCGGCCGCCGGCGGCGGCCCCAAGATCAACCTGCCCACGGCGCTCACGCTGGTGCGCGTCGCGGCGGTGCCCGTGGTGACGGTGATCTTCTACATGCAGGGCGCGTGGGTCGCGCCGACGTGCTGCGCCATCTTCGTGCTCGCCGCGGTCACGGACTGGCTCGACGGCTACCTCGCGCGCAAGATGAACCTCGTGTCCTCCTTCGGCGCGTTCCTGGACCCCGTCGCGGACAAACTCATGGTGGCCGCCGCGCTGGTGCTGCTGTGCACGAAAACCGCCGCCGGCGTCTCGGCGCTGTCCATGGCGGCGCCGGCGACGATCATCATCGGCCGCGAGATCACCATGAGCGCGATCCGCGAGTGGGCCGCCGCCGCGGGCGGCGAGGCGCACAAGGCGGTGGCCGTGAACTCGTTCGGGAAATGGAAAACCGCGACGCAGCTCGTGGCGCTGTCTATCCTGCTCGGCGTCCGGGACGGGTGCGAGTGGCTGGGCCTCGCCGGCGCCGCCGCCGACGCGCTCGTCACGGGCGGCGTGTGGTGCCTGTACGCCTCCGCGGGCCTCGCGCTGCTGTCGCTGTGGATCTACATGGCGGGGGTCGTGAAGTACATGACGTAATCGCGCGTGTGATGACCAGCTAAACTACTCTACCGGGTGACGAGATAAACCGCACACGCGCCTTCGTCTTCGACCGATCGCGACGCTCCCGCGACTCTCGCGCGTCGAAGTCGGACGCGCCGACGAAGCGTCGACGGCGCGACGCCGCCGCGCGCGCGACGAGAGAAGACACGCGTTCCGAAACCACTCTCGACTTCCGGACGACGCACCGACCTACTAGCTAGACGTGCCCTCACGCGCTGCTCACGCGCTGACCATGCAGAGCATCGCGAGCGAGACGTACAGCAGCATGACCGGGTACACGGCGAGCGCTTTCCTGGCGGGGTGCACGGCGGCGGAGACGAAGGGCACGCTCGCCCACGACGCCCACGCCACGGCGATCGCGCCGAGCAGCGTGCGCCACACCCAGTTCCCACTCAGCTTCATCAGCACCGCGGTGACGTTCAGGGGGAACATGCAGTAGCCCATCAGCGAGATGGCCTGCAGAAAAATCAGGTGGCCGCCCAGCAGCACCACGTTGAGCGTCAGCGCCACCGCGCCGAAAGCCACCGTGGCGAAGACGATGCTGAACACCGTGCTGGCGTCGTCCGCATCGGAGGAGAGCGTGACCCCGAGCGCGAGCACGAACACCAGCGGCCCCCAGAGGTCCCACTCCCGCAGCGGGCGCGCGGGGTCGCGCTCGTTCCGGAACGGCCACAGCACGGAGGTGGTGTTGGACACCACCCGGTCGACGTCCCGTCGAAGCGTCGCCCACACGGACTCGTCCAGGGTGCTCCAGTCGAGATCGCCGCTCGTGCTGGACACCGCGCCCTCGCGCACCTCGGACGCGCGGAAAAGCCGGTCGACATCCTCGGTGAAGCTCCCGTTGCTCATCGCGGCGACGCCGGGGACGGGCGTCCTGCCGCGCGCGAGAGTGGCGCCCGGTTCAAACCTCCCAGATTTGACGTCCGTCCGTCCGCGTGAGCGCACGGCGTTCGCGCGAACAAACGCCTGAATCAGCCTAAGACGAAGCCGAGCGACCTGATGTGACGGTCTGTGACTCATCATGTGAGCGAGGATCGATGCGTGAAACCACCGCCTTTTTTATCCACATCTCATCCGATCGTTCGCCACCACCTCCGCATACGACCGCGCGCGCGAGGCGATGACGTCCTCCGTCTCCCAGCAGGCCTGCGCCGCGGCTTTCTCCGCGCGTCAGCTCGGCAGCGCCGCCCGCAAGCGCGCCTCCGCCGCCCCCCGTCGCGGCGCGATGCGCGTCGTCGCCGCGGCCGCCGCCTCGCCTCAGGCGCACTTCTCGGGCGACTCGTGCGCGCTCACCACGAGCGTGATCGCGCCCACGGTGGAGGAGGCGCTCGCGGAGATCGTCGAGGCCGTGGAGGGCGGCGCGGACATCGTCGAGCTCCGGGTGGACTTCATCGACGGCCTGGACGCCCCGGTGGACATCCCGAAGATGCTCGCGGCGTGCGCGGTGCCGTGCATCGTGACCTACCGCCCCACGTGGGAGGGCGGGCAGTACGCCGGCGAGGAGGAGCCCCGCCTCGCCGCGCTGTGGGCCGCCGTGGACGCCGGCGCCGCGTACGTGGATTGCGAGCTCCTCGCCGCCGAGCGCTTCTTCGCCGCCGCGCCCGCGCACCTCGCGGAGAAGGCGCGGCGGTGGTCCAAGATCATCCTCTCGTCGCACAACTACGAAACCGTCCCGACGGAGGCGGCGCTCGCCGAGACGCACGCGCGGTGCGTCGCCGCCGGCGCGGACATCGTCAAGATCGCCGCCATGGTGACGGACATCACGCACGTCGCGCGGCTGGAGAAGCTCCTGCGCGACGCGAACGGCGCGAGCGGCGGCGCCGAGGCCACGGTCGTGCTCGGTATGGGCGAGGCGGGGCAGACCTCGCGCCTTTTGGCGGCGAAGTTCGGCAGCTTCCTCACCTTCGGCGCGCTGCGCTCGGGCGCCGAGTCCGCGCCCGGCCAGCCCACGCTGGGCCAGCTCCGCGAGTTGTATCGCGTGCCGACGCAGAGCGCGCGGACGAAGGTCATGGGCGTGATCGGGAACCCCATCGCGCAGAGCAAGAGCCCGGCGCTGCACAATCCGTCGCTGCGCGCGGCGGACGTCGACGCGACGTACGTGCCGTTTCTGGTGGAGGACCTGGGCGCGTTCCTGGCGTCGCCGCTGTTCGGCGGCGACGACTTTGTCGGGTTCTCGGTGACCATCCCGCACAAGGAACGCGCGCTGGAGCTGTGCGACGACGTCGACCCGGTCGCGGCGAAGATCGGCGCGGTGAACACGCTGGTCAAGCGCGAGGACGGGACGCTCAAGGGGTACAACACGGACTACGCCGCGGCGATCGGCGCCATCGAGCGCGCGATGGGCGGGCGCGGGGAAGGCGACGGCGACGGCGCGTCGACGTCGCCGCTGAAGGGCAAGACCGTGGTAGTCGTGGGCGCGGGCGGCGCGGGGCGGGGCTTGGCGTTCGGCGCAGCGTTCGAGGGCGCGAACGTCGTGGTCGTGAACCGGGGCTTCGAGCGCGCGGAGGCGCTCGCCGCGGCGTGCGGCGGCGTCGCGCGCACCATGGAGGATCTGCGCGGCGGCGCCGTGCGCGGCGACGTGCTGGCCAATACCACGTCCGTGGGGATGGTCCCCGACGCGGACGCGAGCCCCGTGCCCAAGTCCGCGCTCGAGGCGGGCGGATTTGAGGTGGTGTTCGACGCCGTGTACAACCCCCTGGAAACCAGGCTGCTGCGCGAGGCGAAGGAGGCGGGGTGCGCGCAGGCGAGCGGGCTGGACATGTTCGTCGGACAAGCGGCGAGGCAGTTCTCGCTGTTCACCGGGGAAGAACCCGCGCTCGACCTGATGCGCGCCGCTGTGCTGGACAGCATGTGAGACGAGAGAACCGCGATCGCGCGGCGACGGCGTCGTGTTGGTACATCTGTGATACAAGCGGCGAAACGGCTTCGTCCGATCCGGCGGCGATTTTTTCGTCGCGCCTCAGGCTCGCGCCGCCGCCGGCGCCACCGCCGCCGCCGCCGCGCTCTCGGGCTCGTCTTCCGTGGGCCCGGATTCGCCATCTTCGCTACCTTCGCCATCCCCGACCCCGTCCTCGACGTCGGAGAGGTCGGGCAGGCCCGAGACGCCCTCGTCGAGCGTCTCGACGCGGTTCGATCGCGCAGCCTTGGCGCGCGCGACGGAAGCCGCCATGTTCTCGGCGCGCTTCGCGCGCCGCGCCGCCTCCTTCTCCTCCTTCTTCGCCTTCGCCTCGGCGCGCTTCAGAGCCTTCCTGCCGCGCGCCGCGCCCGCGGCGGCCCTCTCCCTCTCCGGGGTCTCTGGGGTCTCTGGGGTCTCTGGGGTCCCGATCTCGCCCCCGAGCTCCGAGGAGAGCGCGGCACCCGAGGAGCCCCCCGGAGCGAACGGGCGCGCCTCCGCCGCCGCTGCGGGGGTCTTGCCCTTGCGGTCCGCGAGTGAGCCGTCGGGGGACGACGTTTTTGACGCGCCGGCGGCGCCCTTCGCTCTCGTGTCGCCGACGGGCCGCGCGAACGTCCTGTGCCCCTGCGCGATCTGCCCGTTCGCGCCGAACCGGCGGTTCCCGAGCACCACCACCGGCCGCGAACGGTCGCGGCCGGCGCATTTGTTTCGCCCCCGAAAGTCCCCGGACCGGCGGCCGGCCATGTACCGCTCCTCCTCGTCGGCGTACGCGTCGAAGTGGTCGTCCCGGTACGCGGACCCGGAGGTGGGAAAGTCGCGCATCTCCGCCTCGAGCGCCGCGGAGATGGCGAAGTCGTTCTCCCACGCCATGTCCTTGCGCGTCGCGGGCAGCCACCGCGCGCGGCGGAGCAAACAAACGCTCTCCTCGCGCAGGTCCGAGGTCACCTCGCCGTCCAGGTCGCGGTAGACGAGCAGCGAGTCGAAGCGCGCCTTGCAGCACGGACACGTCGAGTGCGTGTCCGGCGCGCCGCTCGGCCCGAGCGCGCCGCGCCTACGCGCGGCGTCGTGCTGAAACGTGGTCCAGCGCACGATGCACGGCGTGCAGAACGCGTGCAGGCACTGCTTCACGAGCGCGACGTCCACCTCGTCCACCGCGTCGAGGCAGATGGCGCACGCGCCCTCGTCCGACGCGGCGTCCGCGCCGCGCAAGGCGGCGCCGGCGAGCGAGTCAGCGAGTCCGGCGACGTCGGGAGCGAGCTCCATGGTGCACCGGGGAGGAAACGCACGGCCGGTCGGCGCGGGGCGGTTCGCGCGTCGCGTCTCCCCGACCGGGCGGGGGCGGGCGACGTTTCTCGCGTACAAGGGACACGCAACGAATACGCGAAGATGGGTGATGTGGCGCGAGAGACAGTGCGACCGCGGAGGGGAGACTCAGCGCGCGCGCCGGAGGAGGCTCCGAGCGCGAGCACGGGGGTATCGCGGCGTCGCCGTCCGGCGGGACGCGGGACCCCTCGCGCAGGGATGTGGCCCCGGGAAGACCGGAGGCCGGAGGAATATGCCGCGTCGATATCCGGTCTTTTCGGCCACCAACGT
>Ga0181561_10000705_pt1 | contig 28410 bp, 39 predicted proteins | sample 011ome_19_FD_133760 | JGI IMG/M metagenome (GOLD analysis project Ga0181561, IMG submission 133760) | Coastal salt marsh microbial communities from the Groves Creek Marsh, Skidaway Island, Georgia - 011510BT metaG (megahit assembly) | ecosystem: Environmental > Aquatic > Marine > Intertidal... | reverse complement strand
CACGAAGCGGCCACACTCAGCTTTAGGATACAGACCGCCAGCACCAGAAAGCATCATCCCCTTGAAGGAAAAGCGGATGATGCACTAACATTCAAACTGGACCAGTCAACGGGGGCAGGTCAAATGACAGGGGGCGTCAATAATCGCTGGAGCTTGCAGCGCTTGTGGTGGTGTCGGAAGTGCTACTGTCATCCGCTGTTGTGCCGCTCGTCGATGCACCCAGCCCACTGATTGTCGGTCCGTCACCTGTAATTGTCTGATTGAAAGTGTGGCTCACGGTGTCGCCGACCGTCACCTTCGTGTTTTTCGATTCCGTTTGCCACCCGGCCGAGACGGCATCCAGCGTCTTTAAATAAATCGCCGTCGCTTCATCTTTGCTGAGTTTGTAATTTCGGGAGAATTCGCACAGCCTGAAAAATAGCGCATGGGTCATCATCGTTGCCGGCGTTCGGCCCGCCATTTCAATTTCCTGGCTGTCGTCGGATTCTTCGGTCTGATCGGTGCCGCCGCCGAAATTCAGGAAGCTCAACGACAACCCTGCGGTCTCCCCCTGGGAAAACGCTGAATCCGGCGGCGGTTCGGAACAGAAGAAAATCTTGGAGTCGCGATCCATCGCGTACGTCGTCGTAAGAGAGGACGTTTTTGAGATCGCCGTATCGGCGCTCACCTTCTCAACAGTTGGCTTCGGCTCATAGAATTGGGAACACCCAGCCAATAAGACGGTACAGCAAAGAGCAATTGCGCGCTTCATGATGTTGCAAACCTCAAAAAACCCATTGCTCAGATAGTAATCGAAAAGACTTACTCGGCAAACTCATTATTACAGTATCTTTTTATTCCTTTAGAAGTCTGTTTCTGGCTATAAGCGGACCATCGATCGACTATGGAAAAACGTCTGCTTCCCGTTAAAATGCTGTCATGAACGTCACCCTCGCCAACCTCCTATCCAACAACCACGGCCTGCGCGTCTTCTGTGACGCTTGTAAGCGTGTGACTGATGTCGACGTTCAGGCCCTTGCCGCAAAGTATGGTCGGAGTGTTACACTGGCTGAAATAGGCGCTAAGGCGCGATGCAATGAGTGTGGCGGGCTAGGCGGTTCGGTCCAGGTTGTGGCGGTGAGGTGCTGACATGGATATGCATTGGTCACTACAATTAATATTGATCTGCATCTGCACATGGATCGTTGTAGGTGGCATGCGTAAATGGTGGTCGGACCGCAAAATCAACCAACACGTAAAAAAGCTCCAGCGAATGGGTTACGAGGCGGGCCGTGTCGGAATGCCGCCCACATTCTACGAAAAAATGGCTATGGATTTGGACAGCATAGACGAACTTGCTATAGGTCAGGGATGGGATGCGGGCTGGGAAGAGTTTCAGAAACTACCCGAGAAAGAGCAAGCTCAACTCAAGTCGATCAATGAGGCTAACGGTAGTCTTCCAGCGGATTAAGATTTTAATACTTCCCGCAACCCATCCAGGGCGGCTCTTTCAAGGTCGTCGATCTCCTGACGCAGTTGTCGGTACAAGGTCGCCTGGTCGGTCAGTTGCGCCAGCGCATCGATGTCGGACAAGTTGATCATGAAACACCTTGAATATTTTTTTGAATAATTATTTTTACAAAATTTATCATACGGTAACAATTACTATCAAATAGTAACAACTCAAACGCCCCTGTTGGGTTTTTTACAAAGTTTTTAATTATATATACATGGCGTCTGTTAATATACACACATCTACATTGTGTATGGAGACGCAAGATATGGCCAAAAAACAGCAGAAAACCGACGCGCCGCAGACGACCGACGAGCGCATCGAATACTTCAACCAAATCGAAGAGAACCTGTCGAACCGCGTCGTTAATTGTCAGCTACGCGTGCATAAATTGAACCGTCAAATCGCGAGACTTGAAGGTAAATGTTCCGACGTGCACATATTCCAACGCGCCCTCGGCCTGACGCCGGATGAGGCAATGCAACGTGAAGCGGCTCTAAAGTCCACAAAAGCCCCGCCCTATGACTTTGTCGCCGCGGCGATTGCAGAGGATAGAGGCAATGACTGAGGAGGCCTTCGATGGGTTCAATGTGGAGTTTTTCGGTTTCACGTTGGTGGACCCGAGTGATGTGGCTGACCGACGCAAGTTCGCTATCGTACCGTTTCGTCCGATCGGCGACAAAAGCCTAAGTCCTATGTACTTCCGCGTTCTGGTGGCGATGTGCAGCTATGCCAACAAGTCGAAGCGACTGACCTGGGTCGGGCAACAACGCATCGCTAACGAGCTTGGCGTCAGCCAGCCCACCGTGCATCGCGCCATGAAGGAACTCAGGCGCCGAGGTTACATCAAATATGGCCGGCGTCCCCCTCAGAAGTACGGGCGCTCACAGACTTACCTGATTGTTTTCGGCGAACCGACGCCCGAAGACGACGGCGTTGAAGATTACGACGCTGAGTTGGCGCGCGTTTCGTCAAAGGGCTATGCCCCGCCGGTGTCTTTGAGTGGCACACACGGGCCTAAGAGCACCGATTCGAGTTCTGAGGTCGACCACGGCCCAGGCAAGGGTCAGAGGACACTGGCGGGCAAATGACCCCATTCCGTGTCTGTGACTGATCTCCAACGCCGCAGAGCGGCATTAACTTAAGAAAGGCAATGAAATGGCAAACTCAGCTACGAACTACCGAGCCGCCCTTGTGACGGCAAAAGCGAACCTGTTGTCGGCGCTGTCGTCTGACGGCCCTGATGGTGGCAGCAGCGGCAACAGCCCGTTGACGCAGCAGCATGTGGGTTTAGTTGCGGAGATCGACAAGGTCATCGGGTCGATTGATCAGAGCAATACGTGATTCGGCGACGCTTAGTCATCTCTAAGCGTATCTCCCGCCCAAATAAGCCTCGCATCTATGTAGCTGATGCGGGGCTTTTTATGGCCTTAAATTCCCCCAAAAACTCCCCCGACACGCGCATAGAGAGAAGCCCCTCTGAGTGAGACTTCTTGTAAATATATGATTTTAAATGGAAAAAATGGTCGGGAAGACAGGATTCGAACCTGCGACCCCTGCGCCCCCAGCACAGTGCTCTACCAGGCTGAGCTACTCCCCGACCGATGGGCACCCGAAGGTGATCCCTGGTAAGGCCTGACCGTTACAGATCAAGCGCGCGGACTATAATTTGATGTGCTCAAAGGTACAACAAAAACTGTTGTGTAGATTTACGACTCAGCGGATTGCCGAAGTTCGTCTCGCAGTGTTCGTAACTCGGTCAACGCAGACTCGATGGCGGGGCGTAAAATATTGTCTGCCGTCACCATCGTTGGTGTTTCGTCACTGGGCGCTTCTGCTGCCCGCCCAGGTGGGGTGACAGCGTGGTCGTTCGGATTTTGTGTCGTGTCTGACGGCGTCGAATTTTCGACGAATGCCTTAACACTACCACTTTCTCGAAGCAGCTTTTGCACGCCCTTGATGGTGTATCCATCCATGTACAAAAGATCACGTATACGACGCAAAAGCTGCATGTCTTCGGGACGATAATAACGCCGCCCACCGCCACGTTTTAAGGGTTTTAACTGAGAGAAGCGCGTTTCCCAAAATCGCAAGACGTGCTGCGGCAGGTCCAATTCCTTGGCCACTTCGCTGATGGTTCGGAAAGCTGCATCGGATTTGCCGCCGCGCTCAGTTCCCTGCCCGCGTGTGGTATCTTCCGCCATTTAAAGATTAATCCTCTGTCAGCTCGCCTAGCGAACCGCTTCCAGCACCGTCGGCAGAGCCGCCTTCATTGATGCGGCTTTTCAGTACTTGAGATGGGCGAAACACCAGTACCTTACGAGGAAGGATCGGCACTTCCTCGCCTGTTTTGGGATTGCGACCAATACGCTGGCCTTTTTGACGAACAGAAAAGCTACCAAAAGATGAAACTTTAACCGACTCGCCTTTGACGAGGGCCTCGGCCATATATTCCAAAACGCTCTCAAGCACATCCGCTGACTCATTACGAGACAGTCCGACTTCTTGATAGACGGCTTCGCCAAGATCGGCACGTGTCACGGTTTTGCCCGACATACGCGCTTGACCTCCCCCTGATGATTGTTGGGGAAAGCCTATCCCTGACCGGGAAATCCGTCAATATCAAAGAGTTGGAGAGTTTTAGGTATATTCGAAAACTGTCCGAAAACAGAATTCCGAGACGCTACCAGCGAACGAGGCCAGCACCCCAGGTCAAGCCACCGCCCATCGCTTCGAGCAAAACCAAATCACCACGTTGGATACGACCGTCTTTCACTGCTGCATCCAGGGCCAATGGAATGGATGCGGCGGATGTGTTCGCATGTTTATCCACCGTCAGCACAACGTTATCTACACTCATACCGAGCTTCTTGGCCGTTGAGTCAATGATACGTTTGTTGGCTTGGTGTGGTACGAGCCAATCCAGATCAGAACGCTCTAGGTTATTGGCTTCTAGCGCTTCGTCTACAATAGCCGCCAAATTTGTGACCGCGTGACGGAATACTTCTTTGCCATTCATGCGAAGGTGACCCACGGTTTGCGTCGTCGAAGGTCCGCCATCCACATATAGGATGTCGTAATGAGTGCCATCAGAATGTATGTGAGTCGATAGGACCCCACGACCTGAGTTATGGCCCTTGCCGTTGCCACCCGCAGAACCAGATTCATCTTGATCCATGGCCCGCATGACGATGGCCCCTGCCCCGTCCCCGAACAACACACAGGTGCCGCGATCATTCCAATCGAGGATACGCGAGAACGTCTCGGCCCCGATGAGTACAACCGTCTTGGCTTGCCCAGCACGGATGAAATTGTCTGCTACAGCCAATCCATATACGAAACCAGAGCAGACCGCCTGCACATCAAACGCAGCACCATTCGTCATGCCCAAGCGATGCTGCACCTTGGCCGCAGTTGATGGGAATGTATTATCCGGTGTGGTCGTTGCACAAATCACGAGATCAATTTCTGAGACGTCTATACCCGCATGTTGAATGGCCCGCTCGGCGGCTGCGAGCGCCAGGTCTGAAGTCGTTTCGCCATCGGCCGCAATGTGTCGTTGAGCAATGCCTGTGCGGCTTCTGATCCACTCATCTGTCGTATCGACGGTTTTGGCCAGTTCTTCGTTGGTGACGATGCGTTCAGGCAAATAGGACCCGCACCCCAGGATTTCGGAACGTATGGTCATTTCAGCTCGTCGCGGCCTCCGGGCTTTGAGAGTCATCTTCAGGCGTGGTCACTGGATCGTCATCGATCAACAGTTTGGCGACGTCCTCTTTGATGCCCTCGTTGAAGTTATTTGAAACCAGTGTCAGTGCGACCGATATCGCATTGGCAAATCCGACGCCGTCTGTGCCACCGTGACTTTTGACGCAAATGCCATTGAGCCCGACAAACATGGCACCGTTGTATTTTCTTGGATCGAATTTGTCTTTAAAGCGCATCAGCGCTGGGCGGGCGATCAAAGCCCCCAGCTTGGCAAAGAACGACGACGTCAGCGCATCCTTGAGCAAGAAACCAAATAAACTAGACATACCTTCGGCGGTTTTGAGGGCGACGTTACCGGTGAAGCCATCAGTGACGATCACATCCACGGTGCCTTTTGCGATATCGTCACCTTCGACAAAGCCATAAAAGTCAATGGGCAGACCGCATGTACGTAGAATTTCAGCAGCGCCCCGAACGGCTTGGTTCCCTTTTAGGTCTTCTTGACCCACGTTCAACAGACCAATCGACGGGTTTTCAATACCGGATACGTTGCGTGCATACACCTCGCCCATGACGGCGAACTGAACCAAGTTGTCTTCGTTGCAGTCAACGTTTGCGCCCAAGTCTAACATGACCGTGGCGCCCCGTATGGTTGGGAAGTATGTCGCGATGGCTGGACGGTCGATGCCGGGTAGTGTCTTAAGCACAAATTTGGCCATGGCCATCAGCGCGCCAGTATTGCCCGCAGAGATGACCGCATCGGCCTCTCCGTCGGCCACTGCATTAATCGCAAATCGCATACTCGACTGTCGGCCTGACCTGAGAGCAATCGCGGGCTTGTCTCCGCTGCCGACAACATCTGGTGCGTGGCGAACTGTCGTGACTTTTTTGACGGCCGGACGCGCATCGACAAGGGGGCTGAGCTTGGCCTCATCCCCAAACAACAAAAAGCGCAACCGGGGATTTTCGCCGGCTGCGATTTCTAAGCCATCGATAACCATTTCGGGTGCTTCATCACCGCCCATGGCATCGATCGATAGTGTCAAAGGGTTATTGGAGGCCATGTCCAGCAAGCGGATGCCTTAAATCCAGTGGAAGCAGAAGTTAACGCATCATACGGGTCAAATGACCCGCTTGAAAGGAAGTTAGGCGAGTTCTTCGACTGCGCTGACTTCACGCTTGTTGTAGTGACCACACGCACCGCATACATGATGCGGGCGTACCATTTCACCACAATTCGAGCACTCGACAACGTTCGTTGGACCAAGTGCGTGGTGTGCCCGGCGCATATCGCGCTTGGACTTCGAAATTTTCTTCTTTGGAACAGCCATGTTTAAAATCCTCGTTTACGCCACGCCCGGGAAGCGAGATTACATAAAGGATTTGGCATCATGCTGCAAGGTATGACGGCAATTTTTCTGTAGTTTATCTTGTCGTGAAAAATGGGATCTAATTATCTGATTCTAAATCTTTTTTTAAAGCCGCGAGCTTGGCAAATGGGTTTGGCTTCAGTTCATCGTCCTTGATGTCATCGACAATATCGTTGAATTCGGCACCCGGTGCTCTTGGATAAGCAGGAATCTGCAGGGCGAGTTCTTCGACGGCGGCCTCGCCAACATCCAATACTCCATCCTTAATAGGATCTGGCCCCTCGTCCATCGGATCCCCAATGATATCATCATCGTCGTCCAGATCATCGAATTCAGAAGCGTCTTCGCCGAAACGCCGAATAAGATCGAACGTCATGGTCTGCGCTACGGGCTCGCCCGAGATGACGCAGTTTTGCACGAAATTTGCGGTGATTTTTCCTTCGACAGAGATCTCACGACCCATATTTGGCCGAATCGAAATGCTACCAGTGAATACATCCAACGAGACCAAATCCAATCTTTTGGCAATCTCAGCAAGCTCATCTGCTGTCGGAGAAAGGTCGATCTTTTTTCCATGATTTGGCAGTTCATCCACTGTGATGGGTCTGCTCAGTTCGTATTCCATTACTCAGGTCGCCTTGTTGATTATGTCTCGATTGCCATTGAACGTGATCTTTCCGGCCACCAAATTGTCGGCAGGTTGTGTTGCGATGTTTTGAGCGATATCGGCGCTGAATGATGCGACAGCGGCCACGATTTCTTCTGAGACTTCCGTCTCGTTAAACAAATACCGCTTGATGGTATCCGGCCATTGTGACGGTTCGTCTGATGTAAGCGCCTCGTCATAGGTCTTCACCCGTCCATAGAAACTGCCGGCCAATTTCTTCATGCGCTTGGCGATGGTTGCTTCACCGACGCCCATTTCCCGAAGATTCGCATCAATGTCTTCAAACATGACGTCAAAGTAGGCTTGTGAGACGCCTGCAGCGCCTTCGATATCTTTCAATCGATTAAGAACAATGAACGCCATGAGCGTCAGGGCTTCGAATCTACCCTCTGGTGTGTCAGGCACGCCGCAATCATTGAACAGCCAAGGGTCCCGCGCTGACTTGATGGTGGCTACGTACAGATCATGCGCGGCATTTACCTCGCGTCGAACTTTAAATGGATTGGTAAATGAGATCATTGACGGCCTTGGTTCACGCGCACATTTATTGACAACGTTGGATGAGAGCGGCACTTTCTCGGGCAAACGTGAGCCTCGAGTGGCCGCGTAAAACGTTCTAGGAGCGTGATGTAGTATGCGGACCCCCCGTTTTACAACCCCTGTTGCACTCGCCGTCGCAGCTACACTGACGCTCAGTGCATGTTCACCGGATATTGCACAGCGCGGTGTTATGCCGGATATCGACAAAGTTGCATCCATCACGCCGAGCGAAACGACCAAACAAGAGGTTGAACGCGCGCTTGGTTCTCCATCCAGCATCAACATGTTTGGAGAAGAAACATGGCTTTATGTCGGTGAAACAACCGAGCGTATCGCTTTTCTTGAACGTAAAGTGCAAGAACGCAGTGTCCTTATTGTGACATTCGACAAGAATGGCGTGGTCTCAGAAGTGCAGAGTCATGGACTGGATGCGTCCCGAGACATTGAACCGATTGAGCGCACGACACCGGCCGTTGGTCGCGATTTGACGGTGATCGAGCAACTGGTCGGTAATTTGAACCGTTTGGGCAAGGCTGCTCCTGGTGGCGGCCAATAGTTCCTGATTCTAGTTTTCTAATAAAAACGGCTCCGAGATCACTCTCGGAGCCGTTTTTATTCGTTTTAGCGTTTGGTTATTAAGCCAAGATCGCCAAGAGCAAGATCGCAACAATGTTGATGATCTTGATCATTGGGTTAATCGCAGGGCCGGAAGTATCCTTGTAAGGATCACCCACGGTATCCCCTGTCACGGCCGCGTGGTGGGCGTCGGAGCCCTTACCGCCATGATGACCGTCTTCGATATACTTCTTGGCATTATCCCAAGCGCCACCACCTGCGGTCATGGACAATGCCACGAACAGGCCTGTAACGATGGTACCCAGAAGCATTGCACCCAACGACGCAAATGCAGCCTCTTGGCCGCCCACAGCGTTGATCACAAAGTACATCACGAATGGTGCCAACAGTGGCAACAATGATGGAAGGATCATTTCCTTAATCGCAGCTTTGGTTAGCAAGTCGACGCATTTGCCATATTCCGGCTTGGTCGTACCTTCCATGATGCCTGGCAGTTCTTTGAACTGACGGCGGACTTCGACAACGACTGCCGCCCCTGCCCGTCCAACAGCCATCATGCCCATTGCAGCGAACAAGTATGGCAACATACCGCCAATGAACAGACCGATCACAACATACGGATCTTGCAGTTCGAATTTCACATCAATGTCTGGGAAATAATATTTCAGATCATATGTGAACGCTGCAAACAGCACCAATGCGGCCAGACCGGCAGAACCGATGGCGTAACCTTTGGTGACAGCTTTGGTGGTGTTACCAACGGCGTCCAATGCATCTGTCGTATTGCGAACGTCATCAGGCAGGTCTGCCATTTCGGCAATACCGCCAGCGTTATCCGTTACAGGACCGAATGCGTCGAGTGCCACAACAATACCGGCCAAAGCCAACATTGTGGTCGCTGCGATGGCAATACCAAACAGACCGGCATAGATGAACGAAACGATGATACCTGCTGAAATCACGATAACTGGAAGCGCTGTTGCTTCCATAGAAACCGCAATACCCTGGATGATGTTCGTTGCGTGACCTGTCTCCGACGCGGCTGCGACGGATTTAACAGGGCGGAAATCAACACCTGTGTAGTATTCCGTGATCCACACGATCAGGCCTGTAACGGCCAAACCGACAATGGCGCAGATAAACAGGTCAGTGCCGGTGAACACTAGGCCATCCGCCGTATATTCCGTGCCCCAACCGATCATGTAAGAAATCGAGCCACCAATAAGGACAGCCGAAATCACTGCCGAGGCGATCAACCCTTTGTAGAGCGCACCCATGACCGATTTGTTGGAACCCAAACGCACGAACCAAGTTGCGATAACGGAGCCAACGATACAAACAGCACCAATCACCAATGGGAACAACATCATTGTCTGTTGCGCCTCGCCAGCAAAGAAGATGGCACCCAGAAGCATTGTGGCAACGATTGTGACCGCATATGTTTCGAACAAGTCGGCTGCCATACCTGCGCAGTCACCAACGTTATCCCCAACGTTATCGGCAATCACACCTGCGTTGCGTGGGTCATCCTCTGGAATACCGGCTTCGATTTTACCAACCAAGTCAGAACCGACGTCTGCACCCTTGGTAAAGATACCGCCACCAAGACGAGCAAAAATCGAAATCAAAGAGGCACCAAAACCAAGCGCGATCAGCGCTTCTAGAATATGGCGCATCCCGGCTGGGTCAGCCGCATCAAACATGCCTAAGAGTACGAAGTAGTATCCAGCGACACCCAAAAGTGCCAAACCGACCACCAGCATGCCGGTGATTGCGCCGGATTTGAAGGCGATATCAAGACCACCTTCGAGACCTTTGGTTCTCGATGCCTCAGTGGTGCGGACGTTAGCGCGAACAGAGACGTTCATACCAATGTAACCCGCGACACCAGAAAGCACGGCACCGATGATGAAGCCAACCGCGACAGCCATCCCCAGTGTGAATGCCAATGCCGCACATACCACAATACCAACCATAGAGATGGTAATGTACTGACGGTTTAGGTACGCCGCTGCGCCTTCTTGAATAGCAGCAGCAATTTCTTGCATACGCTCGTTACCAGCCGGTGCAGAGAGCACCGCACGGCTCGCGTAAAGGCCGTAAATCAGCGCTAGTGCGCCGCAACCTAAAATAAAAATACTGATTGAGGACATCCTCTCTCCCCTTCGTGAGAATAGCCCGAACGCGCCCTCTTCCTAACCGTTAGGAAGTACGTCGGGTAACCGACTATGCGATTAGCATTTTCGCCGGTGCAAAAAGCGAGCGGAAAATGCCAGAATGCCTGGGAGAAAGCAACATTCGGATTGAATACTGTTGTTTCCGCCTTGCTCTGGATATCTTAGCCATCGAGGTGCCGAGTTGATTATTGCTGTGGCGTATCCAAAATCGATTGGATCAGGACGCTATTGATCATCCCTTCGCGTTCGGCGATCCGCTCCGCGATCAACTGTATTCTTTGTTTAATCGTCGGTAGGTCCAGACGTCCAATTTCGTTCAACATCCTCGGGACGAAAGAATGCAAATCCTGCATAAAGGCATCTTTGTAGATTGGTAAGCGACGCTTGATGTCGATGATATTCTGGTTGCCGGCAGTCTCGATTTTGATCTCCATCTGGATGGTGGTCATGACGGCACCGCCCTCCATGACGTTAATCAGGATCGGCTCCATATCCACAAAAAGAGCTTCAGGAGCCTCTATTTCCTTGGGTTTTTGCTCAGTTTGCTCGGCGTTTGGGTCATGGAATGGCCCCAGACCCAAGTACTTCATAACGCCAATCGTGCCGCCTGCAATAAGCAGAACAAGGACGAAAATGATGATCAGTTTTTTCATTTTTTCTATTCCGCTCCCAAGGTGTGGCAGGTTCAGGACCACCAAGATGTTTAGGTATTATCCGCCATCGATAGTTCTGCGCAATCCGTTTTCACTTCAGTTGTACGTCAACTGAAATGATTATACCCGGTTTCAGTTACCTCCACGAGGTCGCCTTGCGTGTCGAACACTTCAACCCCCGGGGTCCCTTGGACGACTGTGCCAATCTTCGTTACATCCGAGTTTGAGAGGTTGGCGACCTCACGAGCAGTGAACAAAAGTTCGTAATCGTCGCCGCCTGATAGAATGCTCGACATCATATCTGGGTTCGATTCGAGCACCGCTTTAGTTGCATCTGAAAGCGGTACCTTGTCCCATTCCAATTCTAAACGGACACCAGAAGTGTCGGCGACATGACCTGCATCTTGAATGAGCCCATCTGAAAGATCGATGCAGGCATTGGCAATTCCGACCAGCGACTGGCCCAATGAAATGCGGGGTTGCGGGATACGGTAGCGGTTCGCCAAAAACGCCTGATATGCTGGTGATAACTCAGGTAAATCCCCCTGAGCCACGAGAAGGCCGAGTGCGCCATCCCCTATCGTGCCAGATACATAAACATCGTCGCCGACTTGGGCACCACTTCGGCTGATCGATCTTCCATGGGGCGTTTCGCCAAATGCGGTCAGCGTAAAAACTGACGTGTCGGTCGTTTTAACGGTATCCCCGCCTAGTAACGGAAATGCGTAATCGTTGATCCAATCGCTCATGGAGGAGGCAAAGGCTTCAATCTCGGGCATTTCAGTATCTGCAGCCCAACCACATGACAACGTGAACCCCAGCGGTTTCGCCCCCATTGCAGCTAAGTCTGACAGATTGCTGCCCATGAGTTTCGCCACGATGTTCTCAGACGTTTCATTCGCCAGGTAATGAACGCCTGCGACAACTGTATCCATAGTTACGATCAGCTCACAGCCGTCGGAAGGAGATAAGGTTGCGGCATCGTCTCGCAAATCCCGGGCGCCGGGTGCCCCGGCGGCCAGTGGTGCAAAGAACCGATGGATTAGATCAAACTCATCGTTCGTGGACATGGCGTATCCCCGCCCTTTGCCCTTGCTTAAGCGCTTTGGGTGAATTCATCGGCACGGACGTTGCGCGCGACCGAATTGATGATCCCCGCAATAAATTTGATTTGTGGGCCATCATCGTCAAAAAACGCGTCACTTATTTCTGTATAAGATGACAATATAGTGCGCGCGGGCACGTTGGAACGATACATCAGTTCATACGTTGCCATGCGCAAAATAGCGCGCAGCAAGTTCTCCAACTCGCCCAACCCACGTTCACCTGAAATCGCAGGCGCCAGCGCCGCATCAATATCACTTGTATGGCGGGCAACGCCCTGGACCAGTTCCTTTAAGACTTCGGGCTTGGCACGCGCGAGTTCATCAACAGCTTCATCATCCGCATTGGTCCAGCGGTCAGTGGCGAATTCACTCAGCACTTCGTCGACGGGCACGCCCATCATGTCCAACTCGTATGATGCCTGCACGGCGGCCAACCGGGTCGCGGACATGCGAATGCGCTGTTCCTCGCGACGATCAGCCATCTTCACGTCCTTGAAAATGGCGGCGCAGTTCAATCATACGAACGACGGCTGTTGCTGCTTCGGCGCCTTTGTTTTTTTGATTTGGGTCAGCACGTTCGTCAGCTTGCGCCATATTTTCGCATGTCAGCACCCCAAAGCCGATGGGATATCGGTGCCTGACAGTTAAGTCCATGATCGCTCGACTGGTCTCGCGGCAAATATGGTCGTAGTGATCGGTCTGGCCCCGAATGACACAGCCGAGGGCCAGAATACCTGCGTATTTTTGGTGAGGATCACTGAGACCCGCGCGGATCGCCATTTCACATGCAGCCGGAATTTCGAATGTACCCGGCACGGACATACGCTCGATCGACAAGCCTGCGTCTTCAATCACGGGTGTTGCGCCGACGACCATATTATCAGCAATCTCGTCATAATATCGGGCCTCAATTACGAGAATGGTTTTTGATTTGGTATCGGGCATGATCTGGTTTCCCTCAGAATACCTTAAGTGTCGCCGTTTGGAATCGCGCGTTGTTCAATGACTGTCAGGTCGTAACCGTCCAGCCCCACAATGGTGCGCTGGGTGTTAGAAAGTAAGATCATATCACTGACGCCCAAATCCAACAAAATCTGAGCGCCCACACCGTAATCACGAAGCTCTCCCGGCCCTTTCGGCTGCTCGCCAATGCGTTTCCGGACCCGATCCGACAGCGACTGTGCATAAGGCTCGCGGATCAATACCACGACACCACTGCCAGCCTCGCCGATCATGCGCATGGAATTTTCCAATTCGCCACTTTTACCGCTCGAACTGTCGCCCAAAACATCATCTAAGACATTCAAGGCGTGCATTCGCACCATGACGGGTTCGCGCTTCGTGACATCACCTTTGACCAGCGCGATATGCTCGGCATAAGCGACTTTGTTGACGTAGACGCACATCCGCCAATCTCCGCCAAATCGGCTTTTGAAGGGCATTTCCGTTTGCAGTTCGACAACACGGTCGTTTTTCAGACGATAAGCAATGAGATCCGCGATGCTGCCGATCTTCAGGCCGTGCTCTTGTGCGAACGGGATTAAGTCAGGCAACCGCGACATGGTGCCATCCTCATTCATAATTTCGCAGATTACGCCCGATGGGTTCAACCCTGCCAACCGCGACACATCAACGGCGGCTTCTGTGTGACCGGTCCTGACCAAAACGCCACCCTCTCGAGACTCCAATGGGAAAACGTGGCCTGGAGAGGCTAGATCACTCGGCCCTTTGGACGGATCAATGGCAACCGCGATGGTGCGCGCCCGGTCAGACGCGGAAATACCCGTAGTGACGCCTTCTCGCGCTTCAATCGATACAGTAAACGCGGTTTCATGTCTGGACTCGTTGCGCCGCGACATTTTTGGCAATTCGAGCTGCTGAACCCGCTCCGGCGCCAACGCCAAGCAAATCAGCCCTCGACCATATTTGGCCATGAAGTTGATCGCTTCTGGCGTGGCCATTTGTCCGGGAATGATCAGGTCACCCTCGTTCTCACGCTCTTCGTCGTCGACCATGATGTACATGCGGCCATTCCGCGCATCATCAATGATGTCTTCGATCGGAGAGAGAAACGTTTTTGGATTCATGATCTAAATACTATCAACAGAATTTGGTCGAGTTTCCAACGGCTTATCCGTTGACCTCTTTGAGGCGGGCAACATAGCGCGCGAGCACGTCGATTTCCAGATTTACCCGCGTCCCCGGTGCGAGTTTTCCAAGCGTCGTTACCTGTTGCGTGTGTGGAATAATATTGATTTCGAAAACCGCACCTTCGACCCTGTTAACTGTCAGCGACACGCCATCAATGGTGATTGATCCTTTGGGCGCGATAAATTGCGCTAGCTTCTGCGGCGCTTCGAATGCGACAATCCATGATTCAGCCACAGGCGTCACAGATTTCACCGTGCCAACGCCATCGACATGGCCTGTGACGATGTGCCCACCCATCTCGTCGCCCATCCGCAAAGAGCGCTCCAAGTTCATGGTCGTGCCGACGACCCAATCTGACAAAGTGGTTTTGCTCAGGCTCTCAGGTGAAACTTGCACGGCAAACCAATCATCACCTGTCTCAATGACTGTCATACAAGCACCAGAGCAGCAAATTGACGCGCCAATATCGATGCTGGATGTGTCATATGAAGTGACGATCTCAAATCTCAGATCGCCCTCGCCTTCGATACTTTTGACTGATCCAACGTCAGTAACGATGCCTGTAAACATGCGGAAAAGCGCCTTTATCGTTTATACCACCCGGAGGTAGCGTTCTAACCGGTCGCCATCAAGTTCAATTGTAGTAATGCAGTGAAAATCTGGTGAATTGTCAGGTGCGACTTGGGTAAACGCCGAGACACCTTTGGGTCCAATATTGGTTGGCGCGCGGAACCATGTAATCTCGTCAATCAGTCCGGCCGATAAAAACGCATCATTGATGCCCTGCCCGGATTCGACCATGACCCGCGTCATACCGTGCGTAGCCAACACCTCAAGAAGATCAGAAATATCGAAACGCCCATCTACCAGGGGCTGCGGCAATATTTCCACATCTGTACTTGAGAGCTTTGTATCCGTCTTTTCGCCAGTAAAAACCACGGTTTTGTGCTCATTAAGCGGTTTCAGAATTTCTGCATCGGGCGACATGCGGGCCTGCGGATCAATGACGAAACGACGTGGTGAGCGATGCTCTAGTCCGGGCAATCTGCAATTCATTTGCGGGTTATCAGCAATCACGGTGCCGACACCAGTCAATATCGCATCGTTTTGAGCACGGATCAGGTGGCCACGCGCCCGTGCGGCTGCCCCGGTAATCCAGAGTGGAACACCCTTTTCTGCGGCTATTTTGCCATCAGCGGATGTTGCCACTTTCAGGGTGACCCATGGGCGCCCGCGCTCTTGAACACTCAAAAATCCGCAATTGAGGGCGCGCGCTTCATCTTCCAAAAGGCCCGTGCGCACCTCTAGTCCCGCGTCTTTTAGGCGTTCTATGCCTCTCCCCTGAACCCGCGGGTCAGGATCCGTCAACGCCAGTGTAACCGCACGGATGCCAGCGTCGATCAACGCTTCGGTGCATGGTCCGGTTTGTCCCTGATGATTACAGGGTTCTAACGTCACATAAGCATGTGCGCCAATTGCCTGCTCGCCTGATTGTTTGATGGCTTCGGTCTCGGCATGGGGGCGTCCACCGGGTTGCGTGAAGCCCCGGCCAACAACACGCCCATTGGCACCTAAATCAGGTCTGAAAAGGATACACCCGACGGCGGGATTGGGGGCGACAGTCCCCAGGGCTCGCTTGGCGAGTGATAATGCCGCGCGCATGTGCGCTCGGTCATCATCTGTGAAGACCGAATTAATCGGATTCGCCATCACCTATTTGCTCAACAAAATCTTCGAAGTCTTTGGCTTCTCGGAAATTTCTGTAAACGGATGCAAAGCGAACAAAGGCAACTTGGTCGAGTTCACGAAGATTTTCCATCACCATTTCACCAACGACTTTAGTGGGAATTTCACTCTCGCCCAAGGTCTCCAGACGGCGCTGAATGGAATTAACAATGCGCTCCACCCGGTCTTCTGGCACGGGGCGTTTGCGAAGTGCGATGCTAAGAGAGCGCGCCAATTTATCGCGGTCAAACGGCGACTTATCGCCATCTTTTTTGACCACGGTCAGTTCACGTAGCTGAACCCGCTCAAACGTGGTCCAGCGGGCACCGCACGCGGGACAAAACCGCCGTCTACGGATGGCTGCGTTGTCTTCTGTCGGACGAGAGTCCTTAACCTGGGAATCTTCGTTTCCGCAAAATGGGCATCGCATGTGTTTTGTCCCCCGTTTGGATGTGCGTTTGGTTCAGTTTAGTTGATATCGGCGTAAATTGGGAAGCGTGTGCAAAGTTCGGTTACTTTTTCGCGCGCTTTGGCTTCGGCCGCACCGTTGTCGCCATTGGATTGTGACAATCCCTCTAGAACATCACTGATCAAATTGCCGATCAATCTGAACTCTTCGACCCCAAAGCCGCGGGTGGTACCTGCGGGCGTGCCCAATCGGATGCCAGATGTAATGGCTGGTTTTTCTGGGTCAAACGGAATGCCGTTCTTGTTGCAGGTCATGCCTGCGTGTTCGAGGCTTTGCTCGGCCGCATTACCTTTCACGCCCTTGGGCCGTAAATCGACCAAGACGACGTGCGTATCCGTACCGCCGGACACGATATCAAAGCCCCGCTCAACAAGTGTTGCAGACAGCACGCGTGCGTTCTCTGCTACAGACTTCGAATATTCGATGAATTCAGGCTGCAATGCTTCACCAAAAGCCACAGCTTTGGCCGCGATGACGTGCATCAACGGACCGCCTTGGAGGCCTGGGAATACTGCAGAATTGAATTTTTTGCCCAAATCTTCATTGTTTGAGAGGATCATGCCACCGCGTGGACCGCGCAGAGTCTTGTGCGTGGTCGTGGTGCATACATCAGCGTATGGCAATGGCGAAGGATGTACACCGCTGGCGACCAAGCCCGCAAAGTGCGCCATATCGACCATTAACAATGCGCCAACACTGTCTGCGATCTCCCGGAACCGTTTGAAATCGATGGTTCGAGGATACGCAGATCCTCCGCAGATGATCAGTTTCGGCTGATGTTCATTGGCCAATGCCGCGACTTCATCAAAATCGACCAGATGGTCGTCTTTGCGCACGCCATACTGGATGGCGTTGAACCATTTGCCGGATTGTGCAGGCGGTGCCCCATGCGTTAGGTGGCCACCGGCAGCCAATGACATACCCAAAATCGTGTCACCTGGTTGCAACAATGCCTGGAATACGGCCCCATTCGCCTGTGCACCCGAATGCGGTTGCACGTTAACGTATTTGCAATCAAACAGCTTCTTGGCGCGCTCAATAGCCAGACTTTCGGCCACATCAACAAATTCGCACCCGCCGTAATAGCGGCGGCCGGGATAACCCTCGGCATATTTGTTGGTCATCACGCCGCCCTGCGCGTCCATGACAGCGCGAGACACGATGTTTTCCGATGCGATCAATTCAATCTGGCTTTGCTGCCTGACCAATTCATCGGCGATGGATTTATACAAATCAGGATCCCGTTCTTCGACGGTTTCGCTGAAAAAACGTTTGTGGAAGTCGCTAGGATACTCGGCATTCGACATTGAGCTGGGTTGTCCTTCTTAAGAAAACAGTGTTGTTCGCGTGGGCAGGTTAAGATGTTTGCGAGAGCTTATCGACGCGCTTGGCGTGTCGGCCGCCTTCAAATTCGGTTTCAAGGAATACCCTCATGGCATCGCGTGCAATCTCGGACCCGACCAATCGTTCGCCGAAGCAGACAACATTGGCGTCATTATGCTGACGCGACAACTGCGCGGTTAGCGCGTTGGTCACGTTGGCGGCACGCACGGCAGGATTTCGGTTGGCAGCGATAGAAATGCCAATACCAGAACCACAAACCAATACACCCATATCTGCACGGCCATCTGCAATGGCCTCGGCCAGCGCATGCCCAAAGTCCGGGTAATCAACGCTCTCTGGGCCGTTAGTGCCCAAATCAAGTGTCGTGTACCCTAAATCTTCGAGGTCTTGTTTTAAGACCGATTTCAGGTTGAAACCTGCATGGTCACAAGCGATAGCAACAGTTTTGGCAGGCATGGCGAATTGCTTTCCGAAGGCGGTCTATGATGCGACGTTGTCACATCCTTGATATGGCATGTCCTACCATATCTTGCGGGCCTCTGCCAACAGAACGCGCACGGGTCGTGTCGATTTCGTTGAATAGATTGTTGTAAATATACGCCACCCGAATGCTGGCGGATTGTCCGAAGCTTCCTTCGATAAGGGTTTGAGCATGTTTGATCATATTCATCCCTTCGGTGCCTTTGATGGAAAAGACGTGCTTTCCACGTTCCAGGGTATAGGTGACGAAATTGTGTAGGCCATATCTGACCAAAAAGTTTTGTTCTTTAATCATTGTTTTCTCTTGATATTAGATTTGCTGGCGACAAGCACTCACTGGCAAAGCCGGGGCGTCGCAAGCTGAAATAGATTGTTTGAAAAGAACCGGGCCCATTGGCGAAACGTTGAAGCATTGTTGCTCCAAATACAGCCAATGGGCTCACCAGTTTGTCTTTGGGTGATGACGGCGAGGCCGTTATCACACGGTCGTCTTCGTAGGTAGTCTACGCTTGAAACCTCGAGGTGCGTTAGTCAGCAGCCTGCAGATTTTCCGCAGATGACTTGCCATCGCGACCGGGCTCAAGGTCGTAAGAGACCTTTTGACCTTCGCTGAGTGTGCTCATGCCAGCGCGCTCAACGGCTGAGATGTGCACGAAAGCGTCCTTGGAGCCATCTTCTGGTTCGATGAATCCGAAGCCTTTGGCTGCATTGAAAAATTTTACTGTACCTGTAGTCATTATAATATCCTCTAACAGGAGTTGATAGCCGCCACTCACACCGTGTGATGGACGGGTCTTTAACGGCTCACATTGTCAGGGGATAAATGAGCTGGTCGGCACGCCGACCATTCAAGTGACACAAGAAACATGTAACACGTACAAGGAACATAGGCTTATTCTGGTTCAAGTCAATAGCCTGTGGAATTAGTCGAAATTGATGTCATCGTGCTGAGGGAACGTGGTTAGTGCCTTTAGGATGCGATTGGCTTGACGTACTTCAAAGGCATCTGCGGGGTAGTAGCGCTGCACGTAGTTCAGCCGATCCTGCCAATGGCGGATAAAGTCTCGCGGCCGATCAGGTGCGGCGCGCTGACCGGTAAGGGCACCAATCGTTTTATCAAAATCAGGATGCAGATCCGGTTGAAATGCCATCGCCTCATAGTCTTCAAATCCGATGATCCCGGCAGCATACATGTCTTGGCTGTAGCTCAGCATTTCGCGGGGCGTGAGATACCGCGCGTTTGGACCTGTTTTCCGCCCGGATGGCGGTGCCAAGGTCGGTCGGGTTGATGGCGCGGAACTGGGTTTAATATCTTCGCGATGTCTTTTGGGAAGCCGGGCCTCCAGAGCGACAAGAGCCCCTCCCCGTATGCTGTCGTTGTCAGAGATATCTGCCAGCGGCGGGCCGACATTTAACCGTGAAATATCTAGTGGTGCGGGTACGTCTGGCTTTCTGAGTACGGTCATGCCTGCTCCTATTATGATCTTTTGGCCCTGATGGGCTCTGACACCAAATTTGGAGCAATCGGCATGCCAATACTTAACTCATTGTGACTCAATGGTTTAAGGATCGTTAACGGGTTTCTATGCCGTTTATTGCTCGGCAAGAACTGCCGAGTGGATCAGATTCTTCCCTTACGCATGCCATCTTTATTAGACAGTTGTTTGCGCTAACAGCTAAGATTTATGTGGAAGAAATTTAGGAGGTTTGTTTGTGGCCTGCCAAGGCGTTGTGCAGAGAACCCTGTTGATCTGTAAGGGTGCCATTGCCCTTGCTGTTTTGCTGTCTCTCACCCTATCGGCCGTTGCTAACGACAAAGTGGATAAGGCCCCGACAAAAGCGGTGGTGACAGCTGTTCAGGCCCCATTCTTCAGTCACCGCGTGATCTATCAAATGAACCTGGCCAAGGCGTCTTCGGGCGCATCCATTCTGGCGGCCAAAGGTCAGATGTTCTACCGCTTCCAAGTAACCTGCAAAGATTGGGAGGTTGAAACCCGTGTTTTCCTGCGCTTGACCCACGTGATGCCAGACGGCACCGAGGACGTTGAGACCACTTGGACATATGAAAGTTTTGAAGATTTCACCACAGATCGTTTTCGGTTTGATGTCGAGCACAAGCATAACGGTTCGTTGTTAGAATCCTTGGCAGGCAATGCTTGGCGCACGGTGCGGGGTATGACCGCAACCCATGAAACAGATCATGAAGACAAGTCGATGCCCGCGTCGGCAATGTTTCCGACTGCGCATCTCACATCAGTTCTTGAGCGTGCGCGCCAAGGTGAGACCAATTTTTCGGATATTGTTTTTGACGGTGCAAGCACGCAGAACCCCTATCGAGTGAATGTTTTCGTCGTCGGCCGCGTGATGGCGTTGTCCGATGACAAGAAATCCAAGCCAAAAATCATCGCTGGCAGTCGCCAAGTTCCTGTCATCAGAAGCAAATCAGATGCCTTCAAAAAAGCGAGCTTGGGCCAACTGCCAAAGTCTCCGGTATGGCGCGTTCGTCTGGCATACTTCCCGATCCAAGATGCGAATGATCTACCGGAGTTCGAGATCGAAGTTGATTTTCGCGAAGATGGCGTTGCCCAACGGATCATTCAGGATTTTGGCGACTTTCAGTTGAATTTGACGCCCATTCAGTTTGAGGCTTTGCCGCAAAAGGCATGTGAGTAACCACTTCTGTTGTCTCATCGTCCCGGACTTGATCCGAGATCACATATCAATAAGAACATTGATTTGAGTGACACAAGTTCCAGGGTCTTGCCCGCTCGCCCGGGACGACGATCAAAACTTATACTTTATCCATGCGGCTTTAATATCTGCCGGATGGCCTCGCCTGACGCCAAATTCTCAAACCCTTCGTTGATGCCATTTAGGCCCAGATGTCCGGTGCGTAAGCGCTCTAAGGGTAACTCACCCTTGCGGTAATGTTCGATAAAGCGCGGCATATCGTCGGGGGCTGAACAACTGCCCATATAACAGCCCTGAATGCGGAATTCTTTGGCCGCCAGCATGTAGGGAGAGATGTCGAAACTCGCATTCGCCGGAGCCAATCCGGCAACAGTAACCGTGCCACCGGGCCGGATCGATGCATAGGCGGCTTCCATACCTTTGATCGTTCCAGAAAGTTCGATGGCATGCAGCACGCCGCCGTTGGTCGCGTCTTTTATCGCTTCGGCGGTGCGCTCGGTGCCTTCACCCGCGTTAAACCCCAAATGCGCGCCCAATGACTTGGCGAGTTCAAGTTTATCATCCCTCAGATCAACACCAATGATCGGTTCAGCGTTGGCGATGGCAGCGCCCATAACGGCCGACAATCCAACACCACCAAGGCCAAATACAGCTATGCTTTCGCCCGGATTGACGTGTGCCGTCTTGAGCACTGCGCCCACCCCGGTGATGACGGCGCAACCAAACAAAGCGGCATCTTCGAAAGAAATGTCTTTGGGTAGCGGCACCATGGATGCGCGGTCGAGCACAGCGTATTCGGCGAAGCACGATACGCCGCCCGCATGATTGATGGATTGGCCGTTGAGGCTCAGGCGTTTGCCGCCGCCAACCAACTCACCCTTCATTTTACTCTCGAAACTCGCACCACATAAATGCGGACGCCCGGTTGTGCATTCCTGGCAATGACCGCAACTCATGACGAATACCAAGACGACATGATCGCCCTCTTTGAGGTCTGTGACACCAGGGCCTACCTCGCGCACGATGCCAGCGGCCTCGTGTCCCAATACAGTTGGCAACGGACGCGTGCGGATACCTTCAATGGTCGACAAATCGGAATGGCAAAGACCGGCCGCGCGGATTTCAACGAGAACTTCGTTTTGTTGGGGACCTTCCAGATCGAGGGTCTCAATAATCAGCGGTTCGGATGTTGTGTAAGGTCTTGGTTTGCCAGTCTCATAGAGCACTGCGCCCTGCATTTTCATGTTTTAAACATCCTTTTTTCCGAGCGCACTTTTTTAGGCGATGATCGATCCATCGTCATCGGAGTATTTCTTGGCGATCACATATCTAAGTTTCCGCGTTGCGAGCCGTTTTAGAGTTTCTTGTCCTGCTTGCGGATCGCCCGCGATGTGGACTTCGGTATTCGTGATCGGATCAATGGCACTGACACGAACATACTTCCCAACTTCGCGCATTTCGAAGTAGACCCTATTCAACCTGACATCTTCTGGTTTCATATATTGAATATAGGGTGATTCCGCCCATTGGGAATAGCCGAGAAGATAGATTAGATAATCGCGTGACGGACTTTGGCTGAAACCCATTCACTGACAACCACTGTCCCAAGGATCACGAGCAAGATCAGCGACACCTGTGTCCATGCCAATGTCGAGATCGATGCATCCAATTGCAGACCAATACCCCCTGCCCCAACGAGACCCAACACCGTTGATTCCCGGATATTGATATCCCAACGAAATACGGAAATCCCGGCGAACGTCGGCATAATTTGCGGCGCAATGCCATATACCAGTTTTTGTGCGCCACTGGCCCCGGTGGCTTCGATGGCCTCGACCTGTTTGACGTCGATTTCTTCAATCGCTTCGTAAAGCAGCTTGGCGCAGAACCCGATGGAGCGAAGCGCGATGGCGATGATACCCGCCAAAGTGCCCGGACCGATAATCGCCACCAACATCAGTGCCCAAATCAACGAGTTGATTGACCGGGACGAAACAATGATGAACAAGGCGACGGCCCGCACCGATTTATGGGGTGTAGTGTTGCGTGCCGCCAGGAACGCCACAGGCACCGCGAGAACGAGCGCGATCATTGTCCCCGTGGTTGCGATGTTGATCGTATCCCAGACGGGACGCCAAAGCTCATTCATATAAGACCACTTGGGCGGCACCATACGGGTCGCCATATCGGCAGCTTGCGTGCCCGCATCCATTACAAAAAACCAGATGGTTTTGTCTGAAATCAGCTTGAAGCAATAAACGACGATGGCGACAGACAATAACCATCCAAACCAGATCGCCAATTGTGTCCCGGTTGTTCTGCGTCGCCAAATTGGCCCATCTGCTCCATCAAAAACTGCCATTACTGCACCCACTTTCGTAGGTAACCCGATGCGTATTCCAGCATCATGACGATGAAGATGATGATCAACAGGATGGCCGCCGCTGAATCGAATTCGTATCGATCAAACGCGGTCAGTAGCGTCGCCCCGATGCCGCCGCCACCCACAATCCCCACGACCGCAGATTCACGGAAGTTGATATCCAAGCGGTAAACCGCCAAGCCGATCATACGGGGCATGACCTGTGGTTGAATGGCGTAATTCACCCATTGGAACCAACTGGCCCCTGTGGCGCGTACAGCCTCGCTTTGGCTGGGGTCCATGGCTTCGATGTCTTCGGCCAGCAACTTGGCGTAAAATCCAATGGTTGCGATGGATAGCGCGATGAAGCCCGCAAAAGGCCCAAATCCAAATAATTTGACGGCGAAAATCGCTAAGATGATCTCGGGGAACGTTCGTGAAAGCGCAATAACACCACGGCAGAACAAATAAACGGGCTTTGGCGCCAGGTTGCGCGCGGCCCCCAATCCGAACGGAACAGACAGCGCGATCCCAGCAACGGTAGAGATCACCGTCATCCAGATGCTCTCTAGTATTCCATCCAAAATGGAGTCCCAGCGACTGATAAAATCGGGTGGAAAGAACGCTGAAATGAACTTGGTACCACGAGGAATACCCTCGGCAACTCTTTGCCAATTGACATCGAGTGTGCCGAATGCGAGCGCCAGATAAATCGCCAAGCCGAACCAAAGGCTCCAACGAAGCAGCCGATTTTCAATAAACGGCGGCTTTTTCCAACTTGATGGATATTGTGTTTGTTCTGACAATAGTCCGGCCCTAGTTCACGGCTTCAGGCGTTATGGTATCTTCATCTTCGCCTTCGTCGTCGTCTTCTGGCGCTTCAATGGTCGCTTCCCAATCTTCTTCGCCATAAATCTCGGTCAGAACTTCGGGGGTCAGGCCATCGGGAGGGCCGTCATAAACGATCTCGCCCAACCTGAGGCCTACAATGCGTTCGGCGAACATTTGTGCCAACATCACATCGTGAATGTTGATGATGGCAGCCAATCCCCGTTCCTTTGCCAGTTCGCAAATCAGGCGCATGATCTGGCGAGATGTTTTCGGATCCAAGCTGGCCGTGGGTTCATCGACCAGCAACAGTTCAGGGTTTTGGATCAACGCGCGGGCGATGCCGACACGCTGACGCTGCCCGCCCGAAAGTTCATCGGCGCGCTTATCAGCCATATGCATTAAGCCGACGCGGTCCAATAACCGGAATGCTTCTTTGACGTCGTTCGATGGGAACTTGCGGAACCAACTTGACCAGAAACCGACATACCCCAATCGGCCCGACAACACGTTTTCCATCACCGTTAGTCGTTCGACCAACGCATATTCTTGGAAAATCATGCCCATGCGCCGCCGCGCTTGGCGTAATTTGCCAGGCCCCAGGCTGGACAGTTCGACATCGTTGAGTTGAATGGTTCCGGACGTCGGCTCAACCAGTCGGTTTACACACCTTATGAGTGTCGATTTTCCTGCCCCAGATGGGCCGATCAATGCCATGACTTGCCCATCTGGAATTTCCAGGTCGACCTTTTTCAGGGCCTCGTCGCCGGTCGCATAACGCTTGTACAGTTGATTGAGCTTCAGCATTCGACGGAATTTCCAGTCTAGGAATTTTTTAGGCGAAACAAGGGCCCCACGCACCGACTGGCGCGCAGGGCAATGTTTAAATCACAACGGGTGCTATTTGCAGTCGTAGGTGACACCGTTTGCGGCATCAATCTGACGAATAACAGACCAGTCGCTTTTGTGATTGATTGAGATAAAGCTACCTTCTTTTTTGAATTCTTTTTGAAGGTCAGATCCTTCCCAAGGGAACGTGAAGAATGCTTGTTTGATCTTCGCCGTGACCTCTGGGTGCAGGTTATGAGCGTGACCATAGCCTGTGGTCGGGAACGTTTGCGATTTGTAGATGCTGCGAATGGACGCAGGGTCAACCGCATTCCGCGAAATCATCCGCTTCAGAACCGAGTTCGCGACGGCTGCTGCTTCGTAATCTTTGTTCGCAACGCCAAGAATAGAGTTGTCGTGCTTGCCAGAGAACGAGGTTTTGAAGTCTGTGTCGGCAACCAGACCAAAGCTGCTTTTCAAAATTGCTGATGGCGCTTTGAAACCAGAGTTCGACGTTGGCGATGTGAAAGCCAAAGTCTTGCCCTTCAAATCAGCTGGTGCTTGCAGCGGGCTGTCGGCAGGAACGATGATTTCCATTTCATACCCGAACGAACCGTCTTTGGATGCCATCATGGCGAATGGAACAAAACCTGCGCAGGAGACGGCGACAGGATTGCCGCCCGTGTTCACGCCCGCAATGTGCAAGCGTCCAGAACGCATGGCTTCGTACTGCGCTGCGTAGGATTGCACTGGGAAAAATACGACCTTTTTACCGGTCACTTCGGACATGTGCTTGATAAAGCCGTCCCAGACCTTGGCGTATACAGCAGGGTCTTCGACAGGTGTGTACGAGAAAATGATTGTGCTTGGATCGACCCATTCGGACGAGTCCAAAGGCAAATCAGCAACCAGATCACGGTCACGGTCGCAGTATTGCTTATCCAAAGTGCCACGATGACAGTCTTCGGTAGCGTACGCGCCCTGCGAAAATGTGAGTACAAATGCCGCGAACGCGGCCCCTAAAAGTGACTTCATGAAACCCTCCCAAGGTCCTAGTAAGTGTGCCTATTTTAATTGGTTATTCGACACAGTCGGTCATGACTATGACGGGATTGGTGACGCAAATCCAGTCGATTTTGATGAAACACAAGTGGACCATTATTAACCCGTCATGCTGATTACCCGCCTTCGCGGGCACAGGCCCGTTTCAGCAACCATCATGGCCCTTGCACAATTTGTGGGTTACAAAAATGGATCCTAAAATGAATTGGGGCTTAGAAATAAAAGTAAATCGTCATCCCGGGCGAGCAGCGCGAGACCCGGGACCTTATCTCACTCAACGGTGTTCTTGGTGCTTTCCCGAGATCCCGGATCAAGTCCGGGACGACGATATGCTTCGGTGAGAGTTACTCGTTCAAAAACGCCCTCACCGGCTCTAACGACCGTGCCGGATTTTCTTCCTGTGGAACGTGGCCTAATTCTGGCAAGACAACTGTGCGGGAGTCGGATAACACATTCGAATAATCCAGCGCATGGGATGCCGGGATCAAGTTGTCCTTTTCGCCCCATAACAACAACACGGGCACATTGATGGTTTTCAAAATTGGAACGGGATCGATCAGCACGGTCTGCGCCATCCGGTCAATGACGGCTTGGCGCGTGCCGGGCCCGATCAACAAATCATGATATCTCTTCACCATATCGGGTGTCATGGTCGATGGGTCGCCATGGGCTGGGGTCAAGTTTTCCTCGATCAAGTAGCGTGGCAAGAACACCTTCATGATGTTGGTCATGGCTGGGATTTCCGGCGCTTTCCCGTATTCGAACCCATCACTGGCAAAGCCATCGGGCGCGATCAGCACCAATTTGTCGACACGATCAGGGTGCACGCCCGCAAAGCGCCAACTGATCCGTCCACCGATGGAGTTCCCGGCCAGTGTCGCACGCGCGATCCCCAGTTGATCCATGATCTCTTTGATTAAGGCGATGGAGCGTTCGTCCGAATAATCGCGCGCTGAGTCTGGGCGTGACAATCCAGATCCTGGCAGGTCGATACTGATGACACGAAACTCGGACTTCAGGCGATCTTGCCAACCTTCAAACGTCTGCAGGCTTGATGCAAACCCGTGGATCAAAATGACGGCGGGTGCATCCTTGGGCCCCCGGTCGCGCACATGCATCTGGTTGCCGAGCACGGTCGATATATCGGCGGAATCTTCCAGATACGTGGCCTCTAGCTCTTCCCAGGACTTGTCAGGCGTCCACCCCCAATAGGCGATGGTGAAAAAGGCTAACAAAACAACTGCGCCCAAAAACTTCGTGGTTCTTCTAATTTTCATGAGCGCAGTATGTCAGGGGGGTAATCATATCTGCACTCATGTTTTGTCCCAAGAAAGGTTACAAATGGTACATCACATTCGAGCAGAATGGCCCTTGGGTTCCAAGCATCGCACCCTACGATAATGCAACGGGTTCATATGAATTTTTAATGCGGAGAGGCAAAATGCTGACAGCCGAAATGCAAAAAGTAATCACCGAACACCCCGCCGGAATGGTCGCAACGATTCGTAATGATGGGGTCATCAGTTCAAGTCTGATAAGCGGCACCATTTCCCCTTGTTTTCATTGACTTTTTTGGCGTTGGACGGCTTCCATCCAACGTGTACGCTAGTTCTAAACTGTTCTACACTTTTATGCGATTCTGTCGTGAAATCGTTGTGTATCAAGGGGTTTAGGCATGTCGGGAAAATCAGGGCATAAGGCGGTAAAAATCCATCCTGGGCTGGCTATCTACCGAATCGATAGCTCTCCCTACTTCTACGCCCGTATTTGGCAGCCTAAGCAGCGGAAATATCTCGTACGTACGACGAAGGAAAAGTCTCAGATTCGAGCGATAGAGATTGCTCGAGAGCTTTTCAGCGATATGGCGACTAAAGGTGAACTCAACGCCGTCGATAAAAAGCGGACGTTTGCCTACTTCGCCGAACGAATGATCCACCGGGATATTTCGAAGGCTCGTGCCGGCGACGCAAATCTCAAAAGTGCGATGAACCGAGAAACCTATCTGTTCAGCCCGAGGGTCGGGCTGTCGACGTTCATCGGTCATAAGGACGTTGCTGAACTGACCTGCCCCCGTTGACTGGTCCAGTTTGAATGTTAGTGCATCATCCGCTTTTCCTTCAAGGGGATGATGCTTTCTGGTGCTGGCGGTCTGTATCCTAAAGCTGAGTGTGGCCGCTTCGT
>Ga0181561_10000704_pt1 | contig 28458 bp, 18 predicted proteins | sample 011ome_19_FD_133760 | JGI IMG/M metagenome (GOLD analysis project Ga0181561, IMG submission 133760) | Coastal salt marsh microbial communities from the Groves Creek Marsh, Skidaway Island, Georgia - 011510BT metaG (megahit assembly) | ecosystem: Environmental > Aquatic > Marine > Intertidal... | reverse complement strand
TTTGTAAAGAGAGAGAGAGAGAGAGAAGAAGAAGAAGAAGAAGAAAAAATCATAAAAATCGAAGCGTTTTTTCCAAAAAAAGAAAAAATATTTTTGAACGACGGCGACGAGCAGACGAGAAGAAGAAGAACGAAGAAGAAAATCTCTCCATTATCGTTTTCTCTCTCTCTCTCTCTCTCTCTCTCTCTCGCTCGCGCGCGCGAGAGAAGAACAACAGCACGAACGACGGAAGAAGAAAACAAGAAAACGAAGGACAGTGTTCTATTACAAGAGACGGCAGACAGAGAAGAAAGCGCGTTATTGATTTTTTGTCCCTTCTTCTGTTTCCGGTGGAAGAAGACGGCGAAGAAGAAGAAGAAGCCAAGACAGATAAAAAAGAAAGATGTCCGCCGCGAGCGAGAACACGCTGACGATCAAAGTCCGCTCGCAAGACCCGGTCGGGGAGTACGAGTTTTCCGTGTGCAAGACGGTGCGTTTTCTTTTGGGTTCGTCTCTCTCTCTCTCTCTCTCTCTTCGCGCGAGCGGCTGCGGCTTTTCCCGAAAGCAGCTCGTCGTCGTAACGCTTCGAGAGAGAAGGAGAGAGATTTCCATTTCTTCATCGACCGGAATAAAAACGCGCGCGGTAGCTCTGAGATCGAGACCCGCTTCCACGAGGAAGACGCGGTTTAACCGCGTCGTTCCGCAATTCTGCTCCCTCTCGTTTCTCTTTTTTCGCGCGCGGAGATCGATCCATAATATCGCCGCTCCCCAAGTTCTTCGTCCCACCAACACAAAGGGAGGCGTTTTGGACTTTATTTTCGGTCTTCTTTTCCTCAAAAAAGAAATTGACTTTTTGACTCTGACTCTTTTCGCGATACGAACGCAGACGAAAATCCTCGCTTTGAAGAAACTGGTGGAAACCAAATCCGGGGTGAAACCGTCCGAACAGCGCATTTTGTGCCGAGGACGGTTAGTCGCGGACGATACGAGCTTATCTTCGGCGCCGGTGGAGAATAACGACGTGTTGTTGATGGTGAGGAAAGCGCCGGAGTCGGCGCAGGCGAGGACGCCGGAAGGGTTGAGGAACGACCCGCACGCGCCGCATAATCGAGAGAACGGCGGGAGGAGAGGGGGTATGCCGGCTGGAATGACGTGGGTTTCGAGAGAGGAAGTCATGGGTGCCGCTGCCGGTGCCGGTGCTGGTATGGGCGGATTTCAAAGGTTGAACATTCCGGGTTTACCGCCGGGCGTGGAAGTTGTCGGCGGTATGTCGACGATGATGTTGCCACCAAACGCGAGGATGCTAGGAAGCATGGCGTTTAGCGGGAGCAATCCGGAAGCTTTTGATCCTCAAAGGATTGGAAGCATGATTCTATCGCACATAGTAGGAGCCAATGGCCCGGGCGGGTCAGCTCAACCGCGTGCGGATGCTGTCGGTCAGCCGGCGGAGGAACGCCGAGGGAGACAAAACACCAACACTAGTACGAATCCTCCATCGAACACCAACAACAATAGGGCGCCACCGACGTCGACAGAAAGAAGTAATCGTGAGTCGCGGAGGCCTAGATTCGATGGGGATCGGTTTGGTGCCGACGGACCCGTTCACACGCAAGTCTTCGATACTCCAGACGGTCCTGTGACGGTTGAAATTGAAATGGGCGCGATGATGGCAGATGGTCTTCCGATGATGTTCGGCCCTTCGCCGCCTGGACGAAGAAGAGAAGGCGGAGCAAGAGGAACAGAAAACGGCGCGCAACCATCGCCAGCGACGAGAGAACAGAATACCACCACCAACAATAACAATATCGCCGACAACAACGGTTCTAGAAGAAACGCGCGTACGAATCCCGCGCAAGCGCTTGCAACTTATGCCTTGCGGTTAGATCGACATTTAGCGTCGTCACAGCAGCAGCAACAGCAACAAGAACAACTCGAAGACGAACATCTCGAGAGCGTCGTGCATCACGGCGTCTGCTGTGATTCATGCGACGTGATGCCGATTCGTGGCGCGAGGTACAAGTGCACAAACAGAGACGACTACGATTTGTGCTCGAACTGTCACTTGCAATTGTCTGAACGAAGAGAGGGTAGTGAATTGCGATTCCATCGATTGGCATACCCTTTACCGATTGGTTTGATGGATGGGAGAGAAATTTCCTTGTTTGGTGACGACTCGGAATCCGATTCCGAAGAGTACGTCCCAGAAGCTGCCCCGGTTTTCACGCACGAAACAACTACGAATGCCGCACCCAATGGTGGTGCGAGTGGCAGCGCGAACGTGAATGCCGCAACTGCGAACGGCATCTCAACCGCGCAAGCAGACGTCGACGCTTTGACGACCGCACTCGATGTTGCATCGAGATCCGCGCAGCGTCTTATTCCTCAGCTCACGCAGTTGAGCGAACGCGTGCGCTCCGGTGACATTTTTCAAAGCGTCCCGAACGCGTCCTCATCGCAGGAAAGACGGGATAATAACGCACAGGCCGCGATTAATGGCGAAATTCTCGAAATAGCGAGCCAAATGCACGCGATTGGCGCCCTTTGGACGGAATTGGCGCGCGGCGTATCATCCGTCGCCCCCGCAGCCCTACCGGCTTCAGCGTTTGCTCCATCCTTCGTTCCAGCGAGCACGAGACGTAGCGCTACGATGCAATACATGAATACGATCCGAGCAGCGACCGCGAACGCAACGGGGACACATGCGCGCACCGCGGCATCAACTGAAAACGAGCGAAGAACCGAGGTTGGCAATGGCGTATATACGCAAAACGTGAGCGCATCGCGAAGTTTCCGCTTACCGCGAACGGTGTATTTGGATCGTTCGAGCGCGTTCGCCACGGTCATCCCAGCGATGGTATCGCCAGCAACTCTCGCGCAAATGCAAGGTGCGCATAACCGCACCCCGGCCCGCGATCCCGATTCGGCGGCACAACCGTCTCATCCGAACGAAAGAAACAATGTCGGTTCTTTCGATGGTATTCGCACTCTCGGCTGGGCGCCGCCGCCGCGAAACTTGCCGGAAGGCCATCGCCGCGCACCTCCGGCTCTGATCTCCGCCAACACGGAGATGATCCGCAACGAACTTCGCGAGAGAGGCACGGCTGAGTTTGCTAGCATGTTTGAGAGAGCGATTACTGAGTTTATGAGGGATGGTCAAGTTATAGGCGCGCCCGGCAGCTCACCGCCGTCTCGTGGCGCTTCAACCGCTCCTCGTCAACCGACGACGGCTGCGGCGGCTGCGGCGGCGGCGACGACAACGACGAGGAGATCGGCGCCGAGACGAGCGACCACTAACCGTGCTAACGCGGCTCCTGCCAACACTCAAAATGCGCCGCCGCCGTCGACAACTACTACTACCACCACCACCACCACCACCAGACGCAGAGGCGGCGGCGGCGGCGACAACGACGACGTCCCTGCTCCAAAACGCACGAGAAGAGGAGGATAAAGAAGGAAAAGCAAAAATAGTAACACAGAAATGTAGAAACACGCCGTAGAAAAACAAGAAAACAGCTTTGCGTATTGCTTTTGAAGTAGAGAGATTTGCGATGAAAGATTGTAGAAAACACCTAAAATACAACTCAAATACAAAATCTCTCTCTAAAGTTACACGCTTCTAATATCTACTGCGCATCTAAACTATCTATCGCATCATTCTTCCATTCCTCAACAAGAACGCCAGCGCACCGGTCGCCGCGCCTCCGAGGTGCGCCGAATGTCCAACTCCGTCGTTGGTGCCTAATCCTATGTAGTCTCTCAACAAGAAAATCGCTCCGAACACCCACGATTCCAAAGGAAGTATCCCGTACAGATAAATCTTCCGGTGAGGCATCATCAAAACGCTCATGGCAATAATCGCATTCACCGCTCCAGACGCACCCAGACTCGCCGGCGCGGCTAATCTGGCTATTTTATCCATCCTTTCGTCGAACCACGAGAAAAAACTATCGTGTTCTCTCTTGTCAAAAAATCCAACGTGCGGTCTACGCTTTCGTCTCTCGTATCTTTCGTACCCGACGTGCGCTAAACTCGCCACAACGCCACCAACCAAATATAAATTCAACAAATACGCCCCACCGCACGCCAAGGCTACATCTCTTCCGAAAAAGTACAACGTAAACATGTTCCCGAACAAATGATTGAACGAGTTGTGCGAAAACGCCGCCGTCAACGCCGTGTGCCAATACCCGTTCGCCAAAGCGCTCTCGGAGACTAAAAAGTGCGTCCGCATCGTCCTAAAGTTCTCCGGCTCTTGCCACGCCAGATACACCATCGCGTTCGCTCCAATCAACAGCCAGACGACGGACGTGTCAGACTTCGTCGAGCGATATCGCGAATAATCGTACGTCCCTCTCGGTTCGCCTCTCGTGAAGAACTCTCTCTTTCTGTTGTTGTTTGTAAAAATCACATCTTCTCCGATTCTTTTCGGGCGATTTTGAAGATGATCGCGCGCCATCCGTCGACGCGCCGTCGACGCCATCATCGACCACGATCTCGACGCAGAAAACAACATTCGATCCTTGCCGAACGAAGCCGCCGACGTCCTCGCCTTCGCGACGTTTATATGCAGAGAAGAAGAAGGAGAAGAAGAAGCGGATTGGAAACTGTTTCCAAAATGCGTTTTTCCATAGAAGACGTCTGCTAAAGAAGAAGACGAAGACGAAGACGCTCGCCGCGCCGCGGCACTCGCCGCCGCCGCGCTCAGCGCTCGTCGCATTCGTCTCTCTCTCTTTCTTCACTCTCTCTGAGCAGCGCGTGTGCTTCTTACGGGTTTGCGTGCGTTACGCGACAAAAATAAAGTGAAGATTTGGAAAAATGTATCACACGCACTAGAGTTATATATAAATTACAACGCGAACCCCCCGCTATCTATGTGTTATCTCGGTTTTCTATCGGCTCGTTCATTAATCAACGCGTCGTTCAAAGACGAACGCAAAAAAAGCTGCGTTTCACATGAACTTCTTCCTCTCCCTCTCGTACTTATCGTCCGCGGCGTTGAATTCATTCACGCACCCTTTATACAATAAATACGGAACCCCGACGCCGAAAATCGCGATCACGCCGACCGTTCTCGGGGAAAAGCGAAAGCTTCTCTCCACGACTTCGCGAGCGTGGCCGTGGAGCTCCACGAATTGGTTCGGTTTTACCGACGTTGGGTCCGCGCCTGCCATTATTATTACGCTGCGTATTCTCTCTCTCTCTCTCTCTCTCTCTGCGTGTGTAAGTGTGTTTTCTTTTTCCATTTATTGTTCTCTCTCTCTCTTGCGAAAGGTTTAGGGTTTAGGGTTTAGGAAAAAACGAGAAAAAGTCGCACTTTTCATATTTGTTCGCAGACATCCCCCCTCGTTAGTTACACTAATACCGCGAGAGACTTTTCGACGACTCTACAAAAAAAGGCAGCTTTGCGGTTTGAAAAAGGATCTTTCGCTCTCGTCCTCTCTCGTCCTCTCTCTCGAGAAAGCGCGCGTCCCCCAAAAGGTCGAGAAGAGCGTTTGTTTTTTTGGGAATTCAGTTACGCGAATTTTATTAGATATGAGCGCGCAGTTCTCTTCCTCTTCTTGTTCTTCTTTCCGAGAACACTTCGCGAGATTATGCCGAGAAAACGAAAAGAGCTTGGAGAAAGAGGAGAGCAGATTGCATCGTCTGACGATTCTCGCGCAACACGCGTACGCGCTGAGTCTCGGGGCGACGGTTTTGGATGCTTCGAGCAGCGGTCCATTAAAGGAAGAGGAAGAAGGAGGAGAAGAACCGTCGCGAACGCGAACGTACGTGGCCATTCCCGAGGAACGAATCACGACGAGGTTCGACGTCATGCTCCAAGCCGTCGATTGGTCGAAAAGAGGTAAACATTGCAGGAAGTTTGTGACTTTTGCGATGTTTCGGGAGGAAACTTTTCACGCGACGAGCGCGTCTTCGAAGATATTCGACGCCAAGACGGCGTTTGCGATTTCAGGGGATACCCGGAACATCGACGACGAGGATTCATCCTACTTGCCGAAATCAGACGGCGAATTACACGAACTTTTTTCCGAGTGCATGTTTGATCCAATGTACCGCGCGTACGGGGAAGCCGTCGCGACGGTGCCGAACAGGAGAGAACCGCCGAGTTTGCGAGCCACCCCGAAGGAGTTGGTGGAAAGGATTTTTGCAAAAGTTCGAGGGGTGGATTTGTGCGCGTTGACGGCGACGTGCAAAACATTCAAGGCTATCATCGATGGGACGAACGAAAAACAACAAGATAAATTGTTTTTAAACGCGATCGATCGAGAGTTTCCTGGGATTATTCGCGAAGTGGAGGCGATGGAGGTTGACGCCGGGAGACTGGTAGCTGGCGCTGTTCGCGCGGCAGACACGAGGACGAGAGGCGATTTTCGACCAAACGGAGGAGAGATTATCCCAAAAGTAGAATACAAACGTTTAAAACAAGATCAAAGAGAACGCGAAGAAGCGCGAATTCGAGAGGAATCCATGAACAGAATGCGCGAAAACATGTCGTTTCGAGGACAAGGACGAGGATACGGTGGCCGCGGAGGTAACAATCATCGCCCGTCGTACCCGCACCACGACATCGTCCCGGGTTTCCCCGGTTTCGTTCCCGGCATTACCGGCGGCGCGTACGATTTGTACCCGAATCCAGATCCAACCGGTGGGTTTAACCCGTTACCACCTCCCGGATCGATTCCAGGCATCGGTGGTCCTCCTCAGCGTCCCGGACGAGGAAGAGGCCATCTCTTCCCGGATCCAGGGGGCGGCTTTGAAGGATTCGAAGGTGTACCCGGTGGAATGCCGGGAGGCTTACCGACCCCGAATGGTCGCGAGCCGCCGGATAGATTCCACACTTTTGGTCCGCCTCCACCGGGTGGAGGACCAGGAGGAAATACCAATCGATTCGGAGGACCGGGAGGAGGACCCGGAGGTTTCGGCGGCGCATCTGGAGGAGGCTTCTTCTAACCGTAAAACTCTGAACGGAGGGAAAAAGAGAAAGAGAGAGAGAGAGAGAAACACACGCGACGACGGGACGACGCACACACACACACACACACACACACACGCACACAGCACGAAAAATAGCGCGCGCAGATTTGTAGACATAATAGAGAGAAAGAGAAAGACTTGTACAAGATGTACCGATAAAATCCTTCATCTCGCGCTCTCGCTTTCGAGACAAAAGTTGAGAATATCTTTTCGTTGTTCCAAAGGTCAGGCAATCGCAAAAAATCGGCACTTAATATTTAATAACAGACACTCGGAACGCGCTCGATAAGCAGATCGCGATGGGTTGCGGTCCGTCGAAACATCCAGACGTGCCGCTGAAAGACGGCAAAGTCGACTACAGAGCGAAAAAAGCCGCCATATCGCGCGCGCAGAAGCACGACGGTCCGTCCGGTCGCTTGCCGGCGTCCATCGACGAACAGAACAAGAAAAAGCAACCTCGCGTGCTCGGGATCATCCCGGCTCGGTACGGCTCCACGCGATTCCCCGGGAAACCGTTGGCAGATTTAGCCGGTAAACCGATGATCTGGCACACGTACACGAACGCGTGCAAATCGAAAGTGCTGGATCTGTGCATCGTGGCGACGGACGACGAGAGGATTAAGAAAGTAGTGGAAAGTTTTGGCGGCATCTGCGTGTTGACGAACCCGGATTGCGTGAACGGGACGGAGAGGTGTTTGGAAGTGTACCAAAAATGCGTGCAAAAAGGAGAAGAGTACGATGTGATTGTAAACATTCAAGGAGACGAACCGTTTATTGAACCGGAACATATCGATTTGGTCGCTCAAATCGTCTGCGAGGCGGAGGAGGACGACGTGTGCATGGGAACGTTGTGCCGACCGGCGATTGACAGGAAGGACGTGGAAGGCGTAAATAACGTTAAAGTGGTCGTCGATAGAAACATGAACGCGCTTTACTTTTCCAGAGCAATCATTCCTCACAACAAGAGCGGGACGTACGATCCAAATACCAAGTATTTAAGAAAGTTGGGCATCTACTCGTACCGGGCGGATTTTCTCCCTGAATACGTCCGCATGCCGGAATCGATGTTACAAGTCAGCGAAGATTTGGAGCAAAACAAAGTCATCGAGGCGGGGTATAAAATCAAACTCGGATGGGTCGAAGATGCCGTGCACGGAGTAGACACCGTCGGACAGTTAGAATCGTTAAACTTGGCCATCGACAGAGGAGAGTTGAAGCACCGAGGGAAGAAGATAAAGAAAGGCAGCCGGTCCTTCACGGGCCAATTCTAGAGTTTATATCATCGATCGTTCGGAACGAACGAAACGTATCGCATGCTGTACACAGAACACGGCGAGAAATTTGTATTATCTTAGGAAAGGAAAAGAGAGATTCATCAATCGTTGTCCGCGTATGCGTTCAGACTCCTCTTTTTTTTTTATTTTCAACAACCCCTTCATCCACCACGCAAGAGAAAGAGCTCCACTTTCCGCAAAACTTCATTCCAAAAGCACGCGCTAAAGTGTACGCACCGCTCCGCGCGCTCGAACCGGAAACGCGGAAAAATAAAGATGGGCGACGAAGCTTCGGACAATTACCGCCACAACCCCGCGCTCGCCGGCTCTTCCTATCGCCGCGAGCAGTTAGAGGGTCTTCGAAACCGTTTGCCTTCGCTGACGGATCAATCCGCAAACCCAAAGAGTAAAGTCGCGAAATACTATTCCCGACAAACGCGCATCGTCGAGCAGTTTCAAGAGCTGGAGAATTTCATCGAGCGGACGACGTATGGCGGCGGCGGAGGACGACATCAACAGCATCAGCACGCGGCTTCTTCTCCGTCTTCTCCGAACAGCGACACCGGGGACGGAGGAGAGAACTTGTTGCAGTCCGACGCGAATTTCAGAGAACAAAAAAGGCAGGAGACTTTGGCGCTGCGGACGAGTTTCTACGTGAACGTGTTGCTGCTGGCGGTGAAGATCTTCGCCTCGGTGCAATCCGGATCGCTTTCCATCATAACGAGCGCGTTGGATTCGTTCTTGGATTTAATCTCCGGGTTAATTTTGTACTTCACGGATAAGCACATGCAAAACATGAATAAGTACCTCTATCCGATTGGGAAGAGTCGGATGCAACCGCTCGGTATTTTAGTCTTCGCGTGCATCATGGGGACGCTCGGGTTTCAGGTGTTCATCGAAGGCGTGCAGCAATTAGTCGGGAAAGAACACACGCACCATTTGGAAGATTTGCAGTTGGTGATTGGGATCATGATTGGAGTCATCGTGGTGAAATTTTTCTTGTTTCTATATTGTCGAGGGAGTAGGAACAGGAGCGTGCAAACGTACGCGCAAGATCACAGGAACGATGTGATTACGAACACTTTCGGTTTGATCGCGGCTATCGTCGGAGATAGGATTTATTATTGGTTCGATCCGTTGGGTGCGATGATCTTAGCCGCGTACATCGTACAAAACTGGTCGGCGACAGCTTTGGAGAATATTAAAGCTATGGTCGGGTTATCGGCTCCGCCTGAGTTTTTGACGAAACTCACGTATTTAGCCTGGAATTCAGATCCAAGAATTTTAGGCGTCGATACCGTTCGCGCGTATACGTTTGGGCCCGCTTTTTTCGTCGAAGTAGACGTGGTATTACCGGAAGATATGAGCGTAAGAGTCGCGCACGATATTGGGGAGGCGTTGCAGGATCGCATCGAAAAGCTACCCGAGGTGGAAAGAGCGTTCGTGCACATCGATTTCGAGACGGATCATCAGCCGGAACACAACACCAGTTGGTTCGAAGAGAAGGAAAGAATGATGAAAGAAGACGAGGACAAGAAAGCGAAAAACAACAAGAAAAATAAACAGGAAGTGGAGTTGGCTAAGATGGTCAAGAAAATCGACCAACAGAGAGAACTGGCCGTTCCGGAATCGCCCCTCGCCAGGAACCAAAACACGATTCGTGCTGCACTCGGTGAGGAGTGAGAAAGACGAGCCAATAGAGAATAAAAAACACTGTATCGATAGTAGAAGTATAAAGCAGAGCGAAAGCGTGCGTTGTAATAACAGTAGCAGATTTTGTGATCGAATCCTACAATACCTTAGTTTATATATACATCAAATGAATTCTTTCTTCTACTAGTACAACAGTATGTGGCTATCTTATTTACTACAAATTCGCGATTGGTAATCGACACGCATACGTCGTGTACGTACCGGTTTCTTTGGAGAACATGACGATGAAGGTCTTCGTCAAACGTCGCAACATCGCCGCCGCGCTTTTATCGTTCGCACCGTCCGTCATTTCCCACGGGGGTAACAACATGGATACGATGGACGAAGACGGATTGTTGTTGTTGTTATCGTTGTTGTTGTCCTCAGACGATGAGGTTGTCGTTTTCGTTCCGGATTGCCCAAAAACCGTTCGCGAAGTCTTCCCTTGAGAATACCCCGAACCGTCGTCTAATGGAATTGCTCCAGACGCTCGTTTTCTAGCGATACGCTGCTCGGGTGTCTCGCGCTCAGTTTTGATTACGCTCGCCGCGGCAGAGATAGTTTGCTCGTTCGCGTCTTCGTCTTCGTCCTGTTGAACTTTGTACTGAAAGACTTCGGCGCAGTCGACTCGAGACATCTTTTGAATGACGTCGTGCATTCTAGCAGCGCGGAATGCGGCAAACCACGGGTCGATCTTATTCGCCTCCTCGTCAGACACCATGGTGAGGGTTCCTTTATCCTCTTTGTCATCTTCCGACCACAAATTCATTACTTTCGTTTTGTCATCTTCGTGTTGGTCAAACGACAGTTTTTTAATCGCTTCCGAGGCAAACGCGAGCGCTTTTGAGTGCTTACTCTTCTCAATTTCAGCTTGATCAGGCATGGTCCAGTTCATCTCGAGAGCTTGTTTGAGGTCTGGAGAGGCAATGATGCCGCGTTCTTCAGAAAAACCTTCAAGCGAATCCGCAAAGGATCCCGGTAACGCCGTTAAATGACGCGTAGCCAAGCGCCCAACATTCGTTGCTATGGAAGCAGCTGTACCACTTCTTGCAACAACCGTCGCGGCTTTGTTCGTGTTATTCAGAACACACGCGGTTGAGAGCGCGAGCGCCGTCGCCGTGGCCACGACTGAAGATTTCTTTGTTCGTTGTCTCTTGGGCGAGTTGGTGTTTGAGTTTTGGCCACCGTTGGCGTTGTTATCATCGTTGTTATTATTGCTAGTATTCGCGTTCGCGGAGGGCGATAAGTCTCCGAGTCGCTCGGACGCTGATCGCTTCGCGTCGACCACTTTCGCGTATGCGTGAGGATTAAACGGCGGGATCATAATCTTTCCTCCCGGTGTTGCCGAAGGAGTTACCGGCGATGGTTTCATCGTAAACTGTTGTTCTTGTTCTTGTTGTTGTTGCACGTGTTGCAAATGCTGCATCGCCAAAGTTGGCGGTGGCAAAGGTGGTAAATTCATTTTCTTCGCCTCCGTCGCTGCCTCTGGTGTGACAAACCTCGCCAAATGTGCCAAGTGCATCCTGAGAACGTGATTCTCGTTTGCCAACTTACCAACGAGTGCGTTCGATTGCAAAAACTGCTCGCGGAATACCTTCGCCGCGTTTGCAAACTCCGCCAACTGCTTCTTCTTTCTCGCGCGAGATAACTGCGCCGCTTCTCTGTTTCTTTTCAATCTATCTTTTCTTTGCGCTTCAGATTCTTTCAAAGCGTTTCCGTTTGAGTCTAAGTTTGCTTGAGGCAGGCCAATCTCCGGCGGCACAAAGTCCGCCATGAAATCGTCCAAATCAAAGGCATCGAATCCGTAATCGTTGCTGTAATTATTTTCGCTATTCGCTGGATGATACTCCCCTCTCGCCGCTTTCATCAACCCGTCTACTCCGCTGCTCCCGCCTCCACCGAAGCAGCTTTTCGTACTCGCGCTCGGTCTCTCTTCCTCTTCGTCCAAGTTCCCGACAACTAATCGTCGCGTCGACCCTCCACCCATCTCGACGTCTTCTTCTCTAATTTTTCCTAAACGACCGTCGTTGCCGTCGTCGTCGTTTTTGCCTCCATCGTTTTCTCTTTCGTTTTCTGAGATTGTCCTCAGCACGACTTCTCGCAACAGCGGTTCCGAAAAATCAGAAGAGTGGGCACCTCCTTCTGAAGGCGACCTTCGATTATCTTCGTCGAAATCCAAGCCATCGCTCTTCCTCTCGTCGCACTCCGACAAAGATCCGTCCGAATTGATCGACTTCGCGGGAACTCGTCTCTGCATCCACCCTTTCTTTTCGACGGTATTCTTTTCGATTCCATCGTTTCCAAGACGCCCTTTCTTCGTGTCGTAAATTTGATCATCTCTTTTCTCAGCAGTCGCCGCTTCTTCTCCTTCTCCGGCGCGAAGCACAAATTGCTCAACCTTCGCCGCGTCGTCCACGATGTCGTCGTCGTCGTTCGCGCCGAAATCTTCCAGTATCCTATCGATGATATCGATGTCCTGTTCTTCCATGATGTGTTTGAATCGCAGAGAGAGATCAAACAGGTTTTAAAGTGTGTGTGAAAGAAAGAGAGAATGGCTTTCTCTGAAACTGCCGCGCGCTCTACTGTTCTCGGGAAGAAGAAAAAAGAAAGTCGAAGAAGAAAAGAAAACTGCCGGCTTCTGAAACCCTAAACTTGAAAATAGAGCGTTTAATTGTCTGTCTGTTTTCTAGGCACCCACAAAAACAAAAAAAGGGAAAAAAATACGCGGGCAAGAAGAGGAGAAGCGAACCGGTTCTCTCTCTCTTTCTCTCTCCGTTCGCGCAAAGCGAAGCGCTTTAATTAAAAAATGATGCGTGTTTTTATTACAAATGTCAAAAACGACGATGTCTTTTATATCCAGCGCGAATCTCTCTGCGTCTGCCTTCTTCCTCTCTCTCTCTCTCTCTCTCTCTCTTTCTCCGCGCCGCGTGTATTTTACCATAATAAAAGTTCTTTTTTGCTGGAGTGTCTCTCTCTCTCTTTTCTTTCTAAAGTTTTATTGCTTTGTGCGTGTGTCTCTCTTTTGTTCTAAAATAATCCTTCTCTTTTGAGCGCCGCGTTAAAAGTATCTCTTGCTCGAATCCGGCGTTCGAGGGAGAGGACCGGCGAATCCTTCGAATTCAAGGTGTTGGTCTTCGCGCTGTTGATAGTTGCGCGCGCCGCGAATCTCGCCTTCCTCGGCGGAGGTTGGCGAAGACGGCGCCGACGATAGGCCTTCCGATAACGATAACGATTCGTCATGCGTAATGTGACGGAAAATGCCCAATCTTTTAGGCGTGTTGTGGTCGTCGTTACTGTCCTCGGTAACGGCGATGTCGCCAAACTCTCCCGAGACGTTCTTGCGCAAGCACAGAGGGTCTTTGCCTCCGCCGGGTTTCCAGTCTTCCGTAATCACGTAGTGCCCGTTAGTCGCAAGCGTACCCAAAACGCCTTTTTCGGGAAGCTTTTCGTGAATGAAACGGCACCTGTTACCATACGGGCACTGACCGGTTGTCGTGAACGTGCGACAAACTTGCGTTTTGTACTTTGGGTGCCGCACGACGCAGCGTAACTCGTCGCGACCGTGCGCGAATTGGCACTTGTCGTTGTATCTGCACTCGCCGGTTTCTGTCCACGATCGACAGAGTTCGGTTTTGTACAAATCGTTCGCGGTGAGGTGGTCGTCTTTCTCCTCTCTCGGAATGCGTTCGCGCGGTTTGTTATTGTTACTAGTTTTCACCGGCGTACCGGGAGAAAAAGACGGAATCGCCTTGATGGAGTCCCTCACCAACTTCGTTGGAGGCGCAAACGCCGCCGATCCTTGCCACGTCGAGTCGAGGTTAAACAAAGACGTTGGCACCTTATCGCGATCGCCGAGGACAAAACCTTCCCCTCTTGCGCCTTGCGGCGTATCAAACGACGGCGGTAACGGTGTTGGCGCGCATTGCAAAATGTGCGCGAACGGCGACGTGTACTCTTTCTTTTTCTTCTCCTCTTCCTTTCCTTTTTCCTTCTTGGCGAGATAATCGGAATACTTCGGTTGCGGATACCCAGGAGGACCTTCCTCGAGCGTCTTGTTCTTTTCCATCTTCTCCGCTTCTTCCTGCGACTTTTTCAGCACCTCCAAAGCGACGTCGTTCTCCTCCTTCTTCTTTTTCCCAACCTCGCTCGCCGCTTCAGCGGCAGCCACTTGAGCAGCGGCCGCGCTCTTCTTTTTATCCGTCTCTTCCGCACCGCCTTCTCTCTTTTCTTTCCTCATCTCCATCCGACGTTGCCTCGAATTCTTCGCCGCCGACGACGGCGAAGGCGCGTGTTGTTGTTGTTGTTGTTGTTGTTGTTGTGCCGGCTCCTCGTTCGCTTCGGCGCCGCTCTTCTCGCCCGCCCGCTTCTTTTCAATCAACGCTCTCAAATCCAGACTCGCCGTCGCACCACTTTTCGCACCAGGCGTCGGAACCAGCGGAACGACAGTTTTACTCTTCCTGTTCTTCTTCTTGTTCTTCTTCTTGCTCTCCCCGTCGCCGCTTCCGCTCGCCGCGGAAGCCAACGAGAGTTTCTTCGAAAACGCCTTCTCCAACTCCTCGGCTTCGGTCTGTTCCAATCGCTCTCGCTGTTCGCGCGAGATCGCGCCTTCCAGACACATCTTCTCCTCCTTTTCTTTCTTCTTCTTTGCCTTCTTCTTCGTCTCCCCCGTGGCTGTGGCTGCTGCTTCGGCTGGCGCGCGGCGGCGGGGCGGTTCTCGCGGCGACGGAACTGCGCGAGGCGTCGAACCTCGTGATATTTTTTCCTTCAGAGCTTCTTCTCCTCCGCTTCTCTCACCACGAAGAAGGATATTTGTTGGTCGTCGAGAGAGAAGAAGAACGAGAAGAAACAAGCGCGAATGAATTCGTTACTGCTGATTAGTAGATAGATATATATAGAGAGAGATGCGCGCGTGACGACGAGCGCGCGAGCGTGCGTTAAATAAAAAGTGAAGAGAGAAGAGTTCTTCTTTTTCCTTCTTCGATAAAAAAAAAATCTCTCGGAAAACACACACGAAACAACGAAAAGTGACAAGACAAGAGGGGCTTTGAGAGCCGCCGCGCTGTTACGGGAGTATTGCTATTATTATTATTACACATTTAAAAAATGGCGCTTTTTGTTTCTTCTTTTACGCGTTGTGGTTCTTTGCGCGTCGCTTCTAAATGTAGTGCACGTAGTGCTTCAAATCGACGGAGAGATTCCTGCTCAGCTTATCGGCGAGCTCGTCGGAGACGCAGCTTCGGTATTTACCGCCGCACATGGCGTCGCCGGAGCTCAAGACGAGCAAACCTAAGGAAGTCGCGCTGGAGATTTGGGTGAAGACGTCGGCGGATAAGAGCTCTTCTTCGAGGTCGGCGAGGTCGGAGCCGTTTTCTTCGTACGAGCGACGGACGATGTGTTGGAAGACGGAGAGGAGGCGCTCGAGTTTGAAGGCGTTGGCGTCTTCCACGGAGCGGCGGGCGGCGCGGTCGACGTTGCGGTCGTGACCCAGGCGACCGCGTTTTCGGTGATTGCCACCACCAGTACCATCGGCGACGAAGAGACGGTTGTCGACGGACTCGTCGTTTTTGGAGGCGATGTACGCGGAGAGGAGGAGGAACTTTGTGAGTTTCGGGATGTCAAAGTCTAAAGCTTTGGCGAGGGAGGAGGTGTTGGTGGTGGCGTTCGCGGCATCTCCGATCGCGTCTTCCAAGACGGCTTCGCCGGTGAAATAGCGCTCCTCTGGAACGGGCCATTCGCCGCGTTGTAATGCCAAGTTTGCTTTGGAAAGAGGAACGGTAAGACCGGCGTGGATCTTCGCGTGCTGTTGCTGCTGTTTGTACGCGTGTTGCTGCTGTTGTTGAGAAGCGCCGGCCGAGGATGCATTCGCTATCTTCTTAGCGCTCATCAAGTTCGAGTATAGCTTTTGCGGTTCCGGTAACTCGTTCTCGGGCGTTCCATTCTGTATCGCTTCGTATAATTTCTCGCTGTATCTCTTCCATAACGGCTCCAACGCGGTTCGAAGCTCTCTTGGCGCTCGACACGTGTCGTAAAACGACGCCACCATGGGGACCAAAAACGCCCGATAATGTTTCTTCGCGATATCTCTCGGCGCTTCTTTTAATAAAACTTCGACCAGTTCCTCCTTCGTGTACGCGTCGAAGAATATCGTTTGCGGCTTTACTAAATCTACGTTGCTTTGAAACGTCTGTATGGATTCGCAGGAGATGGTGACCACGTGGATGTTTCGTTTCGTCAGTTCGCCAATTTTCAAAAGCGTCGGCAATAATCGATCGTCTTTTTGCTCCGCCAGTCGATGCGCATCGTCGACGATGATTGTAATTCTAGGTCCGTTTCTATCTAAGTTTTCCTTGAGCAGTTGCACGAAATCTGCCACGTGTATCGCGCGTTTCCGTTTCTTCTTGGTCGCTCCCGTCGCGTTCTTAGCCGCCGCCGCCGCGGAAACCAGCGCCAAAGACGCGGCATCGTCCGTTTTATCATTGTTATTGCCATCGTTTTCGTTTTCTTTCTCGTTTTCTTTTCTTCCTTTCGCGTCTGCAGCCATCGCTTTCGCTCTCTCCCTCAACATCTTCCGTCGTCTCTCCTCCTTGAAATACGGCTCGAGCTGCTCCACAATCGCTTCAAACATCAACTTTTTATCGTGCGCGTCCACGCAATTCACGTACGCGGACGCGTACCCAAACCCGCTCCTCAACGCGTCGAAAATATCTCTCACCAGCATCGTCTTCCCGCACGACGGTGGCCCGTGCACGTGCACGTTCGGCGCGAACTGCGTCCGCGCGTTCGTCGACACGCCCCCGACAGCGGCGAGGAGGAAGTCGATGTGCTTTTTCCTCGCCGGCCAGCGAGAGAGGAGCGATTTGTATAAGCGCGACGCTTTTTTTCTAAGAACGGCTGGTGGATTATTATTGCTGCTGGTGGTGTCTCTCTCCACCGCGCGATGCGTTTGCTCCTCGTTGGTGGCGACCGCCGCGTTGGAAGGAGGTGGCGTGCCTTCTCGCATCGCGCGTTTTGTTGTTCTTCCGTTTTCCCGAAAATTTTCAAATTTTTTTCCATCGAAACACAAAAGTTTTTCGTTTAGGGTTTAGAGTTCGAGTCAGGAAACCCTAAAACTGACCCTGAAGAAAACAGAGCTCAAAACGAAGCTGTCTTTCGCTTCATACATTTCGCGACGACGACGCACAAGCTCTGAAACATCATGAAGGTGAGTGCTCGAAATAACAGTAGCGACTACATTTTCGCACGACGCGCGCACATTTTCGCGCGAGTGTCGTTTGATATCGATCGAACGATGTTCGCGTGGTGGGCGCGCGGTTGGAGCGGGTTTTCCGAGATTTCTTTTTTGTACGCTCTTTTTTGTTCGCGCGTGGGGCTCTGGGATGGGGCGAGCGCGCGCGATTTTGGAGAAAGCGCGATGTTTTTCGCGGTCGCGGAGAAGAAAAAAACGATAGATATGAACGCGCATGGATTCGTTTCGCGCGATGAAGTCGTTCGTGCGAGCGGCGCGACGTCGCGTCGGTGCTCGTGCGGACGATTTTCGAGCCGGCCCATTTTTGTCGGTCTCGCGAGAAGGGTCTTTTTTAGGTCCTTCTGCGATGATGATGATGATGTTGTTGGCGTTTGATCTCTCGCGCTGTGTCGTATTCTTTTACGTCGCGCTTGCTTTACCTCTTCTGTGATCTCATGATTGACCTCTTTTCTTTCTTTTCCTCTTCTTCTTCTTCCACGAAACACAGCTCAACATCGCGAACCCGGCCACTGGCTGCCAAAAGAAGATTGAAATCACGGATGAAAACAAGCTCCGCATTTTCTACGATAAGCGCATCTCCGCCGAAGTCGAAGCCGATTCTTTGGGCGACGAATGGAAGGGATACATCTTTAAAATCATGGGCGGTAACGACAAGCAAGGCTTCGGGATGAAGCAAGGCGTGTTGACGAACCAACGCGTCTTTCTCTTGCAAGTCAGAGGCACGCAAGGCTTCCAAGGCCACGGCAGAAGAAAAGGCGAGCGTCGCCGAAAAGCGTGCAGAGGGTGCATCGTTTCGCAAGACATTGCGGTGTTGAACGTCGCCATCGTCAAGCAAGGCGACGCGGACGTGCCGGGCTTGACCGACACCGAAGTGCCGAGAATGCGCGGTCCGAAGAGAGCGTCGAAGATCCGCAAGTTGTTCGCGTTGTCCAAGGAAGACTCTGTCTTTCCGTATGTCAACTCCATGAGAAGAGAGTTTGAATCCGCCACCGGAAAGAAGAAATCCAAGGCGCAAAAGGTGCAAAGAGTTGTCACTCCGTTGACGTTGCAAAGAAAGAGAGCGAGAGCCGCGGTTAAGAAGGCGAAGATTGCCAAGTCCAAGGCTGAAGCTGGGGAGTACCACAAATTGTTACAAATGAGAATCAAGGAGCAGAGAGAGCGACGATCGGAGTCCATCGCGAAGAGACGCGCGAGCTCCATCGCCAAGAAAGCCGCCGCATAATTAAAGAGTTGGTGAGAGAGTTTGTTTGTAGATTTTTGGAGAGAGAGAGAGAGAGGGTGCGGCAGCGGCAAAAGAAGAGGATAAAAAAGAGACGCGCGCGTCTTCCTTTGGTTTTCATTTTTTGTAGCAAAGCGCCTTCGTTCTATAGTAGCGCTTCTCGAGTTCAAGACAGCGTTATATAATTGAATTAGCCTTAATTAGCTTTAAAACGTGCGTCGGTTGTTGTTGTTGTAAACATTCGAAGTACACCTTACTTTATATATAATTGTATCCACTACGCGGCGCTTTTTGTTTTGTTCTTTTGAAAGGCAAACTCGTCCGGCCTCTAATTTCTAGACACGTGGACAAAACATATCTTTCGCGCGCCATTTTTTTCAAAACTGCAGGAGTGCTTTCCTTTCCTTCTACCGGGTATTTATTTCAAAAATGCGACCCGCAGCTCTGATTGCGCCGTCTCCATCTTTAACCGTCGTCGCGCGAGCCGGCAAAAACGGCGGCTGCTCTCGCGTCGTCGTCGCTCGCGAGAGGAATAAAGCCGCGATGATTTTTGGGATTTCTTCTTCTTCTTCGGCTTACAGTTACGGTTCAAAATTCGGGCGGGAAAGAAAACGAACGAGGACGACGACGACGACGACGAGAGCGGAACGAGAGGGCAATAATTCGCCGTATCACACTCAAAACGAGGAGAAATTGTTGGATTTGTTGACGGTGCAATCTGTGAAAACTGTTCTGCATTATCTCCAAGAAACGAACGGGGAGATGCATATGTTTCTCCACAACTACCTTCACGATAACCCAATGGGGCAGACGTATAGAAACTCCGCCGGGCAACCGAGAAGAGAATCCGGTGAGGAGTGGCTCGTGAAATTAGCGAGTTCTGGGTTGACAACTGTGACGGATCCAATGCGTGGATCTGTCCCCACGTTAGAAGATAGTCAGCCTAAAACGCGAGAGATTAGCCCGCGCGACTGCGTCGAACGTATTTTAGCGACGAGGAAAGATTTAAGCGAAGACTTTGTCTCGTTTTTAGAAAAAGTAGAGATGAAGAATGGAAGCGTTTTGCGGAACGCGTTGGAGAGAACCTTTTCGACCATGGAGGAAGAAGGAGAGGAGTAAAAATAGAGATTTGCCGTTATTATTTTCCTGTTGTTGATGTTGCTGTTGTTGCTCGTTGTTGTAAGTTATGACGTATTTTTTTATGGTACATTTTTTACACACTCAACACAAGTACCGATAAATTTTTCGGTCTTTATCGTCTCTAGCGACGTATTCGAGCTCGATGAGCCGTTCTATGCGTTTTTTCGTTTCGCTGACGTCAACCTTGAATCGATTGCGAAGTGCGACGGAAACTTCAGCGATCAACGCGTTGTGCTCGACTTTTCGTTTGGCCTTCAAAATGCGGACAATGGCAGCTTCGATTTCTGGCTTTCGATCTTCGTGGATGATTTCCGCGGTTCTTTTTGCTTCTTCCACTGTTTCTTTCTTCGATGTGGACGCTGTAGCAATCTTAATGCGATAGTGCTTAGACTCAAAGTTATCGTTGAACATGAAGATGTCGTCTTTGGAAATTCTTCCTACTTCGCTGATTTCCATAGAGGTTATCTCGACGTCATTGTTTTTCGTTTGTGACATGGATGTCTTCGCATTTCGAATCAGTACGTTCTTATCTTCAGAGAATACCATACCATGAATAGCTTTGATGCACGCGTCGTATTCAACGTCCAAAATTTTAGAAATTTGGCGCAAGGATACTGCCGTGTGGTCGTTGAAAATCTCCAAGATGCACATCTGCATCGTACTAACGACTAATAACTTTTCGCCCGAGTTAAACTGAACTTTGAGCTCGGCAGTGCCGCAATCTGGACGCCACGCGATACGCCTTGCTCCGTAGTTCGCTTCGTAATGATTCACGAAGAGTTTTTGCATGTCTTGACACGTGCGCGGCAAGTTTTTGGGAAAGTTTAATTTGCTCAATTTTGTCAGCGGCCACGACCCGGTGGTCAATACCTTCACGTTGAGTTCTGTTTTCCTAGTAACTTCAAAGAATCGTTCTTCATCCATCATCCTCCTACCTCCAATAATTACATCTGGATGTAAATTACCTGTATCTTTTCCTACGTAGTCAGTTGTAATGAGTCTTTCCCTCGTGTGATAATCGCCTCCGGGTTGGCTATGCTCGACCAGTTCGTTGAACTTTCTCGTTATCGCTTTAGATAAACTCGCGTCGTTCAACATTACTTCAACCTTTTGTGCGTATTGATATCCACATTCAAGCTTGAGTTTTGATACTACGTCGCGTTCGCTGTGATCGTCCGACACGGATTTCGAGGCCAACAGACGCTTGGATAAGTGCAATTGGTAATACATCTCAAATGTATCTTTCTCTCGCAAAAACCGAAAGATGGCAATGCACGCGTCGATGGCCGCATCGGATGTCGTAATTATGGTAGCTTTGCCGGCTTCTTTCCAAATCTGTTGCGTAGTTGTTGTTTTCTTCTTCTGATCTTCTTCCACTTCCATATCCTCGACAGAAAGATTACCTCGAAGATAATGGTCCAACTATAGAGATAGAAACTCGCTCGACCTTCTGTTGTTGTTCAAAAAGTGTTCGAATGCTGCATACGCGCGGTTGGTGAACGTTTTATCGCCACGGAAACCTTTTCGGATGACCATGTCTGTCTTTTTCTTCAAACGAATCGTCTCGCGAACAAAGTCGATGGGATTCTTTTCGTTCGCGACAACAATGGCGTTGCCCAACTCTTCGACGCGATCGTACAAAGCGGCTCTCAAAGTATCGAGTCCGTCTTCGTCAGTTAATTTAGCGAACAAATCGTACGCAAGACGGACGTCCGCATATCGCGACTCGTTGCTTACGTGCGTTGATGCATAACCACCTGTGTTAGCCGTTCCAGTAGCAGGTGTTTGATGCATCATGGCGGTTTTTGTCGGCGTCGGCATCGTTGTCGTGACGCCATCGATGACAACCAGTTCTTCGTGTAAACGCAAATCGAAATCGTCGTTTGAATTCATATCCATGTCGTCTTTAATCATCAACGCGGAAAATCCTTTCATGAACGCGTGTTCACGAGCTTGACTCTTGATGCCGAACATCGCAGTTTGAACGGCACGAATAATCCTTTTCGCGGCGTTTGATTTCGACGCCATCGTGTCTTCAACTAGATACTTTTCATGACGCAGAAGCGTCTTGCACCTTCGCAAATACTGCGAACAGTCTCGCGAACTCTCGGCAATACCTGAGGCATACTTTGCGTATACTTCTTCTGCCTCGCGAACAAACTTAGAGGCGATTATGTCCTCGTAAATGTCTTCGTACCCGCTCTCGCTCGCTCTCGCGCTGAGCGTCCAAAACATTTCTGCCGTGAGTTTGATCACGTTTCTCCTCTTCGTTGATGCGAATTCTTCGTCATCGTTGCTTTTCATCACTCTCGCTGACGCAGAAGTCGTCGTCACCATAGCCTCTCTTCTTTCCAAGTCTTCGTCGACGATGTTCTCGTCGTCGTTCTCATCGTCTACGACGAGCGAAACCGGAGCGTTTTCAGCCTCTTCCGCCTTTACGAATTCCATAACTCTTTTTTGCATGTCTCTTCTTTCGCGTTCGAGCAACAGTTTCACGCAAGCTTGCAAGTGAGCGGTAATCGTACTTTTCCTCGTTTCGAGCGCGTATTTCTCGTCGTCCAGATCGATCTTCAAAGGTATCCCAAACATATACTGCGAGAAAATCTCCCGTCCTAACGATCGCACGCCCAACTTTTTCTTCCTCTTTTCATTCTCTCTTCTTTGCGCCGGCGTCGTCGCCGGAGCGCCTCTCCCCGCGTAACTGCTTCTACTATTCGCCGCGTCGACGTCGTCCAACTTTTTCCTTTCCATGTGCATGAACACGTCCCGGATGACTTCTACCTGTCGTTCAAACTCGCTCCATTTACCTATCGTCGCCTCTAAAAACGCCAGCGCTTTAGCCTCTTCTTCCTCCTCCTCCTCTATCCCGCGCCCGTACTCACTAACTCCATCGAAACTCGACGACGTCTCCATCCTTTTCAGCTCTTCCTTAATCGTCCGCGCTCGTTTCCTCAGCTCCTCTTTCAACTTCTCTCGCATGAAATGCGTCGTCGAACTCCCGCTCAAAACCATTCTGTACACCACGTTCGACAGCTCTTCGAACGACAAGTGCTTCGTCGCGTTTTCAAACACGCACTGAATCGCCGACCGCAACTGCTCCCACTCTCTCTCGCCGTCTTTCAACGGAGGCGAGTGTTTATACGGTAAAATTGAAAACGCGCTCAGATTGCCTCCTCGTTTCGGTTTCTTCGCTGCCATCATTACTTGTTGTTGTTGTTGTTGTTGTTGTTCTCTCTCGGAGTGGAGTTCTCGACGACGTCTCTCGCCGCTCGTCGTCGTCGTCGTCATCGTCGGAAGGGAGAGGGGAGGAGAGACAGACGCGCGCGAGCTTCTTCGCGCAAAGTTTTTTTAGTGCGCGCGAAGTTGCCTTTTCATCGGATGGACAAAAGTTGTTTAGGGTTTTGAAGGCATGGTGCAACCCTAAAGATATACTTTCAAATTTGTTAGAGAGACACAAAGCGCGATAGAGAGAGAGAGAGAGAGAGAGAGAGAGAAGAAATGGAGGCGGCCACGACAGCAACAACAACAACGGCCGGAGGAGGAGAAGAGCAGTCATCTTCTCTCGAAAATGCCCTCGACGCTTTGCGACTCGCCAAGGAGGAAGTCGAAGACGAGTTGTTACCGAAAAGATTGAAAACGTCGTCGTTCGATCTGTTGGAAAAAGTGCTCTCGAAGTTCTCCGACGACAACAACAACAACAACACTAATAATAAAGGAGGAAACCAGTTAACGGCGAAAGACGTCGCGGCGGAATTTGCGAGGAAATGGATGCGCGAGTACAACGCGGCGCAGAAAGAGTACGAGAAGGAGTGCTTGCTAGCGGACGTGGCGCTGACGTGCAACGATTTTTGGCTCCGAAATGGGTTGCAGTTGGAGTTTCCTCTCTTCGCGGACGCGGCGGCGACGGAGGACGGGGACGATATTTTTAGCTGGAAGTGCGCGAAAATCAGTCTGAACAACGTGAAAGCGTTCACTGCGGTCGTCATGAACTGGCCGAAAGGGAAGAAGACGGATGGGCAGAACTTGATTGAGGATTTGAAGCGCATTCGAGAGAGAGGATTGGCGAAGAAAGGCGCCAAGAAGCCTCTGAGGACGTACGAACAGTGCGTGAGGCAAATCGCGTGGGCAGTGAGAGAGGCCAGCGAGGGTGTGATGGAAGATGCGAGGAAGAGGAAAGGCGTGAGTGGGAAAGAGAAGAAGGAAGGTTTAGAGGAGGCGCGGGCATTTGAGCGAGAGTTGAGGAGTTACGTGGAGCAAAGTTGGATGGAGAACGGTTTGCCGACGTTGCCGGAAAGGTGGTACGAGAAGAGAGGCGGGGAGTTGTTGGGCGACGACGATGATGACGACGACGACAACGACGAAAAAGGAAATGGGGACGTTGGAGGAGTGAAGACAGAGGCAACGACACCGGCTGGGAAACGAGCGAGAGAGGAGGACCAAGCGCCGAAATCCACGGTGAAGAAACAAAAGACAACGACAACGACGACGCCAGTTCCTCCAACGGTTGCATCGCCCTCCGCAAAAGTGAAGGAGGAGAAGGTTGAAGGAATGCCAGAGAATACAACGATGACGAATACAAGTGAATATAAACGCGAAACATCCTTAATGAAGAAAATCTACGACGCGGATGCGATCGATGATGACGCTTTGTTAAAGCGTCTCCCGGAACCCATGCGAATACCAAATGAGATGGATAAACTCGTCGCGGTGACTTTGCGCGTTCGATGTCACGGTCTCGATGCCGATGTTGCCTTGATCCCACTGAACCCACCAACAAGCGGTTTCAAAACGTCCGCAGAAATGGCAGAACTTTTAGCCGAAGCGGCTATAGGCCCAGAGTCCTCCACCATTCCCGCTGCGAGTAACATCAACGACACGTGCCCGACTGAGCCGTGGATCCCAGGAAGAGGCAATCGTTGCTTAAGAAACGACGGTAAACTTTGGCGTTGTTCGTTCAAAGCCTGCGATGAAGACGGTTTGTTTTGTAAAAGGCACGCGGACGTCGCGTTTGGGAAGAATTTGAGCAGTGAAGAGCTCGAAAAAGAAGCGAGCAAGCAAAGAGATAAAACGGTTGCAAAATACAAAGGATTACCAGCGACTGTTGTCGTGTTATCGGTCGGAAAAGTTCCCGTCAGTATCGACGCGCCAGGTGGCGCGAGGCTATGCGATCCAGAAATTTTCGAAGAGCACGCCTTTCGAGCGCACTGTGGCGTCGCAAACGCCGGAGGGAAATTTATTCCGCGAAAAAAGATCACGGATCTGGACGCGAACGCGGACGAGGGCGACATCAAAAAAGAAGACGTCGATGCTAAAGCAAAGGTCAGCGTCGCCGGTGCCAACGACGACAACGTCGACAACAGTAGCAAGAAAAACACGGGCAACGAGTTTTTCCGTGCAAACGCTCGCGTTCGAGAACGAGAAGGCGCTTGGACAAATTTTCGCGAGTACGAACATAAACTTTTGTCAAACATTCCAGCAATGACACCGGGTGCTTCAGTTGTCACGCAAGAGTCACAAATGGCAACTATCCTTCAATTTGTGAAATATACAAATGAGAAGAGAAAAGTTGCCATCTTAGAAGCGCTAAAAACTAACAATACGCGCGATAAGAGCGAGCCGACCATTTTGAGCGCCGTCGGCGGGAAAACGCCGAAGAAGATGCAACGCATGTTGGACGTCAACGCATCGACACCATCACCAGGTAAATCAAAAGACGAAGGAGACGACGACGCAGAAGCGGAGGATAGAAAACCTTCCAATCTAGGCGTGAAGAAAGAATCGACGCCGTTGATAAAAGCGAAACAAACGGAACAACAAGAACAAGTTGCCGCGGCTCAACAAGTTGGAGGAAAAGACGCTGAACTCGTCAGGCTTTACAACGAGTCCGTACGCACGCGCGATGTCATAGTGGCGGCTAAAATAGGCCGCGATGCCGCTCGAAAAGAATCTGGCGTGAATTCTGAAGATTGTCAAATGCTCACCGCACAGATTCAGAGCTTAGAGGATTCTGCGATGGCGCTGGCTAAAAAGCTCGTGATGCGAATATCCACCTTAGGATTGAACATCTCTTTGGGTGATTTGGAGGCGTATTGTACGAAGGAAGATCCTAACCCTATCGCCGGTTCGCCAATTGTTGCCAAAATAACAACAACATCTCAGCCAAACACGCAGTCGCCGCAATTAATGGAATCGCCGAAGCCGTCTATCGCGCTTTCCATCATCAACTCCATCAAAGGCGAAGGAGAAGAATTGGACCAGGCGTTGGAAAATCTGCGAGAGTGTTGCGCTTCGTTAACTGAAGTCTCGAGAACGACGAAAGCTATGCAACAAAGTGCCATCGATCACGTGAGCAACTCCAGACGAAGACGCGAAGAAGAACGCAAATCTAAAGAAGGAAAAGACGGGGAGAACAAAGGCACAGCTCAAGAACCTTCGTATTATGCAAACTACGCGACGAGTATCGAACACGCGTTGGTTTGTGCCGCTGAGATGACGCGACACGAAAACTAACTAGGAACTATAGCAGAACATAAGTTGTTTAAGAACGATATTGCAGCGCGCAAACATTTAGAATGAGTGAACTACTTTGATTTGATGACTTCGGCTTGACCTGATTATCTTACAACAATTTTTTTAATTCTCATATTCTTAAGAATCCTCTCTGATTCTTTTCATTTCTTCCCCTTTACTTCTTCATTTCTCTCTCTCTCTCTCACTTTTTCGTATGTGCGTGTGTACGTGCTACACTAATTACATCCATTTCTTCATGAAATTTTCGTGGAACGTCGTCAACCTCTCGACCACGGAATCGATTTTATCCTCCCCCGGCAAAAATGTCGTGCGGAAGTGCCACGTCCCATCCGCTTGGCCGAATCCAGACCCAGGAACGACGACAATACCGGTTTCTTCCAAAATACCCATGCAGTACACGGCATCAGCCACCTTACCTTTACTCTCACAATCTTTGACGAACTTTTCTGGCAAAGATAAATTCGGAAACGCGTACATTGCCCCGTCGCTGTTGTTACACGTTACTCCAGTCAACTTGTTCAAACCTTCAACCAATTTCCCCGAGCGTCTCTTCAAACTTGCCAAAATGTCGCTCTTCTCCTTCTGGTACAACGCGTACGATGCGTCGCCTTCGACCGGAGGCGTGCACACTTGGCCAATGAGGATTTGACCACTCACGTTCGGGCACAAGTTGATGCTCGCTAACTTCAACAACTGATCCAACACGCCTTGATCCCAGGCGCCGTAGAGTTCCATAAATCCGCCTCTCTTGCCGCACTCGCCGTAGAAGCCTTTTGAGGTGGATTGCATCGACACGAGCGCGACTTTATCGCCGTAACCCATATCCGCCACGACTTTCTTCATGCTGATGAATGATTTACCTTCAACGTAAATGTTATCTTGATACACTTCGTCGGACAACAAAATCAAGTTCTCCTCTGCGCAAAATTTTACAACCTCTTGTTGGTTTTCCAACGACAAGCAATTCCCAGTCGGGTTCCCTGGATTGATCACCACCAACGCTCTGACTTCAACCCCATTATCCCTGGCTCTTTTGACCTCTTCGCTAATTTCCTTCACGTCCAACCCCCAGTTATTTTCCTCTTTCAAATAATACGGGCACAGGGACCCGCCGTATAACGCCAAACCCGCCGAATACAACGGATACTGCGGAATCGGTACCAACATCGCGTCTTGCTTCCCACGAATGAGCAACGTCAGCATGTAATTCACCCCAGAGGAAGCACCGTCCAAAGTATAGATCATCTCCGGGTCGGCTTTGTGTCCGTCTCTCTTCTCCAAGAACGTCGCAATTTGTTCCCTAACGTACCTCAAACCTTTCGACTCCGTGTACGCCCCGGTTCCACCCGCCGTGTGCGCTAAAACCTCCTTGGAACGAGCGATGACATCCGGTGGAAAAATCTTCGTCGCTTCTTCCGAATTTAAAATGTCCGGATAGTCGCAAATGGCCATGATTTGACGATAAAACGTGATTGGTTTTTGCCCGAGCGATTGCGGGTTCCCAATATTGCACAACACGATGTCATCAAAAGGCAACGACGACGGGTCTTTCTTCAACTGCTCCGCGAGTTCGCCCGCGCGAATAACAATCGGGCCTCTCACCGCATACTCCGCCGCCAGAACGTTCTGGTTGATCGTTTTCGAGTTCACTGGATGTTCTGAAACCATCTTTATATCACTTCTTCTTTATAACGATATCTTTTCTTCCCAAGGGAGAAACAAGATGACAGAATTTTGGATTACACAAATTTCTAAAGAGAAATACTTCTCTTCCGGTGTCTTTTCGAGCGAGTAAAACGTACGTGCGAACGCTTTTCTGATCTCTGCGATGCGTCGTGGTCTTTTCTGTCCGCGCGCGATATAAAACGTGAACGAGAGGAAACGAAAGCGCTCTCTTCTCTGATGCTTTTCTTTTTGTGACGTTTCACCAACCGTTCTTCTGGTTTTGGCTCGACCACGTCGGCAAAATTTTTTTTTCCGGACTATAAAACCCTAAATATTACTTTGTGATAATTTAGGGTTTTTGCCGTTAACGAGAGGAGCAAAACGAGCTCTGGGGAACCGCACGCGCGAGACATTACTTTGCGCGTGTACGTGTTGAATGCGCGCGCTCTCTTTCCCGCTGGCGTCGTTCTTCTCCAAAAAGCTCTTCCTATCCTCCTCTTCCTCCTCGGCGAGGTCTTCTTCCTGTCGCGTCTTCACCGTCGCGAGAAGGGGGAGCGCACAAAAGGAGAAAATTCAGACGTTCTTCTCCTCCGCGACAACGACGCCGTCTTCCTCGTCTTCCTCGTCTTCCTCCGAGCAGCGGCAGCGGCGGCGACCGCGACGACGCGGAGAAAGCGACGCGAAGAGGCGAAAGTTTTCTTCTTCGACCACCCGAATTTTCTCCCGGTGTTCGTCTC
>Ga0181561_10000701_pt1:27500-28507 | contig 28507 bp, 23 predicted proteins | sample 011ome_19_FD_133760 | JGI IMG/M metagenome (GOLD analysis project Ga0181561, IMG submission 133760) | Coastal salt marsh microbial communities from the Groves Creek Marsh, Skidaway Island, Georgia - 011510BT metaG (megahit assembly) | ecosystem: Environmental > Aquatic > Marine >... | reverse complement strand
TTCGATGCCTCGTGACTGAAATGGGAAACGCACTCGGCTTTGTGCGCATGATACGGCTCGGTACGATGCGTTATTCCTCCAAAGCGAACGAGTTTGCCACGCGGATGAATCCAGAGATGAAAAGTGAAGAGAACAACGACGAGAACAAACATCCAAACTTTGAATCTCTGGCCCGGGAATCTGGGTTTCACGACTTCACAGTGAACGCTTCGAAGCAACTCGATGCAGAAATTGAATCTCTCCGAAGTAACAGCACGGAAGGTACCGATTATTTCGAAGTTTTGACGAATATATTTTCGAGCGAGCTTCAGAGTGACACGAACAAGCACTTGAACGCTTTCTTCTTGATCATTCCGGCATTATGTCTTTCCATCATTGATGCCATGTACGTCTCCAAGCAAAAGCTTCAGAAAGCTTCAGAAACGATCGCATCCCCCTCGTCCTCGAAGATTGAAACGCAAATGCTCCTCAACCAATCCTGTTTCACCGACGACGGGTTCGCGTTAGGCATCGCGTACGTCTTGAAAGTTTTGAACCAAGACTCAAAATTTGATGCTCTGCACTGGTTCGAAAGTTGCGAAAACTATTACCGCTCGGAGAAGGAGGCGGCGCCCTCCGCAAAGAAGGACCAGGAAGAACAAATGTTGAGATTGAAACGAATCGAACACTACGAGAAAGAGTTTCGCTTGTTAGAGTATGTTTTCACCGGATCCAGAGCGTTCTTCTCTCACGAAGACGAAGTTTAACACAAAATAGATTATTTATATTGCGTAGTTTTTGATATTACAACGAGTTTAGAGTTAGATTTTTTGAGTGGCACTGTTTTGTGTTGTTAACTTTTTTTGTTCAAAAAGCGCTCACACTTTATCCAAAAAGAGAGTCCTTTAGACTCCACACGTTGTTGATTATTCCTCAGAAACAAAATATATATCCGCAGCTGAGCAACGCGCTCAAGCACATATATATTTGCACACACACACCCGCGTAAGAAGAGTAAACATGGCCAC
>Ga0181561_10000701_pt1:0-22500 | contig 28507 bp, 23 predicted proteins | sample 011ome_19_FD_133760 | JGI IMG/M metagenome (GOLD analysis project Ga0181561, IMG submission 133760) | Coastal salt marsh microbial communities from the Groves Creek Marsh, Skidaway Island, Georgia - 011510BT metaG (megahit assembly) | ecosystem: Environmental > Aquatic > Marine >... | reverse complement strand
AAGTTTAGGAGTGCACATTTCGAGGGTGCGATCGACGCAGTTGGATAAGTGGACGGAAGCTCAGGTCGAGTACATGGAACGCATGGGGAACGAACGCGCGAATGCGTTTTGGGAGAAGAATTTACCACCAAACGTGAAACCGACGAAATCGGATTTACCAACCGTGGAGAGGTACATCAGACAAAAGTACGAGAGAAGAACGTATTGCGATAAAGAGACGGATGGACCGGTGCCGCTGCCAGCGGGAGCGGTTACGAGCGGCGGCAGCGGTGGTGGAGGTGGAGGTGGAGGAAACGTAGTTGCTCTTCCGCAACAAGCGCAGCAACAACAACCACAACAGCACTCTGCGGCGGCGGGACTCTTAGACTTGTTCGGCGATATGCCGGTAGCACAAGCGCAGCCAACAGCAGTTCCAGTAGCAAATACTAGTAATCAAAGTGTTGGAGGAAATTGGATGGATTTCGGAAGCGCACCGGCAAGCACGACAGCGGCACCAGCAACGTCAACGAACGATGATGATTGGGGAGATTTCTCTGCTGCTCCGGCGCCGACTTCCACAACACCAACGACACCAACGACAACGACGACGACGACGACGTCCACAGCGCCTGCTAACGGTGGGTTAGACATGTTCGCTGGTTTCGACATAGCTCAACCGCAACCTACAACAACAGGAACACCACCATCAGCAGCAGCACCATCAGCAGCGAAAGTAGAAACCACCCCGCCAAAAAAAGTAGCATCAAAAGAAGATATCATGGGTTTGTTCGACGCGGCGCCGCCAATGATGCAGCAGCCGCAACATAACATGATGATGAACGGAGGGATAATGCCTCAACAGCAGCATCAAATGGCATCAATCGGAGGTGGTATGATGATGCAACAACAACAACAACAAAACGTAATGGGCGGAGGCTTGCCGCAAATGCAACAGCAGATGGGAGGAGGATTCATGGGAGGAGGTATGCCGCAACAGCAATTCCAACAACCGCAAATGATGCAAGGAGTAGGAGTAGGAGGAGGATACATGCAACAACCGCCGCCTCTAATGCAAAACATGTACGGTGGTATGCCTCCTCCTCAAATGGCGCCTCAGATGATGTATAATCAGCAACCGCAAATGCCACAGATGCCGCAAATGCAACAACAACAACTGAATCCAAACGCGGCGCCTCCAATTTCCCTCGATACTTTCGGCATGCCTTCGTCGACGACGGTCACGGCGCAATCCGTGCCATCGCCGAAAAAAGAGGATCTGTTTCCCGATTTGAAATGGTAAATTACATGGAAACACTAGAAGAGAGAGAGAGAGAGAGAAAGAGACATGAACACAGCTATGAAAACTTGTTTTTTATATAGTTAGTATTTTAGAATTGAAAAACCTTTGCGAACACACACAAATATTATTTTCTAGTCTTCGTCTTCTTCTTCGTCTTCGTCATCATCGTCCCACTCGTCTTCGTCTTCGTCTTCGTCCATACCAATCATGTCTACCGTTTTCTCCCCTCTCGCGTCCAACGCTTTGATTCGATCTCTCTCTTTCTGCGCTTTCAACTTTCTCTGTTCTTCCGCACGTTTCACCAAAAGCTGTTCGCGTTCGCCTTTTTCTTTCGCTTCCACTTCAGCTTTATACTTGAGCAAAGCAAAAACCCCACCGACGGCGGCCGCGACCGTCGCAGCTAATCTCAAATATCTGAATTTCGACTTCTCTTGAACGTTGTGCGTTTTCAACATCGTCACCAATCGTTGCGGTAAAGCTCCGCTCATCTCGTCTATTTTCTCTCCACTCTTCCAAATTTGGTACGTCGGTATCGCTTTCACTCCACACGCGATTGCAACATCCGGGACTAAATCCACGTCCACTTTATACATTTTGATTCGATTATACTCTGCCGTTCTCGATATCGTCGACATGTACGGTGCCATCCCTTTCGATCCCATGGACGTGGAAGACGCAAACTCGACTAAAACTATCGAGTCTTTCGCTTTTCGTAAGATTTTCATCCACTCCTGTTCGTTTGTTATGTTTTTTATCCGAGATAACTGAACCATCTTGCGAGCGCCTCCGGCTCTTCGCACGCCTCTTCGTGACATTATTATTATTCGTTACGACTTAAACGGGTATTTGCGCGCGTCCTTCGCGCGTTTTTATGCGTGTATGTGTGTATGTTGTATTGGATATGGACGTAAAAGTTCACCCAAGAGAAGGAGTAGTTCGTAGCAGTTTGTCGATTGTGGCGTCTCTCGGGCGGATAAAAAACCCAAAAAAAAAGAAGAAAACGAAGAAGAGAGAAGTGATTTGATGTGTTTTTTTAAACCAAAACCACTTTCATCACCATCATCATCATCGTCAGAAGTTGCTCGCGCGTATATAAAAAGCACACGACACACGACTTAAAACGCCGCAGTAAACGAAAAAAGAGTATGGGGGACGACGACGACGTCGTCGAAAACAACAACGACTATGATTCTTCGGACGGAGAGTATTCGGATTCGGACTTACACGCCGGTGGCGTCTCGGACACGGAGACGGACCAAGCCGTCATCGCGCAAGCCATGTCCGGCGAGGCGACTTTATCGGTAGACGTTGGGTCTTCTTTAACCCATCACGATTGGGCGGACATCGATAACAGCGATTTAGTCGCCAAAGTGAGAGGATCGGCTGGCTTTCGAATCATGAGAGAGATTCAACCATGGGACGGGGCGGCGTCTTCCTCTGCCACGGCGACTTTGTTAGATAACAAAATCTTTGAGTACTTTTACGTGCAAAGGAAAGACTCGGACGTGTTCAAGAAATTGGTGAAAGAGTGCTTTCCGAAAGAGTACGAGCAAGCTTCCTCGGATAAGGAGGAGAAAAAGAGATTGCAGTCCATGTGGGCGCAACAAATCATGGATGAGTTGAAAGGGATGAGAGAGTATGCGAAGCACACCATTCGATGGTTGACGGCGATAAATAACGCGCAAGCAGGAGATTTGTTGTTTCTGAAGAGAGAGGCGTTGTTGAATGGAGAACACTCTATTCAGTGGAAAGCTGCGGATATCGTTTGGGAGAGCGTGTCGAATAGGATTAAAGACCAAACGTTTGGCGCTATGCACGCGTGGACGAATAAATCTGGAGCGCAATCCGGCGGAGTCCCGAGAATGTATAAGCATCAGCACGAACTTTTGGAGGTTTTGGATAAACATTACACGGAAACTGAACAGGCCGCTGAGAGAGGAGGAAAGCCTCCTTTGCCGTTGCACGTCATTCTAAGCACCCCAACTGGGTCCGGTAAGACGTTTACCGCGGTTTTGACGTATTTGCGATTGATCAAGCAAAAGCACAAGGATATCATCTTGTTGTATTCCGTGCCTACAAAGCAGGTTTTGAAGAGAGTTGGCCAAGAGTGCGAGGCGCACGCGGTGCCATATTGGACGGCGGCGAGAGATAACACCGGCGACGGAACGATGACGCAAGTCAGAAGACCGTATTCTATCAGAGACAAGGCGAGAAATAAAAAAGCTTTGAGAGCGGCCAGGGCCATCGGAGAGAAAGTTTCCGCTGGTAGCGGTACGGTGGAACAGCAGTTGGAGTATGCCGCGGACATAGGCTTCAAATTGAAAGATCACGGCGCGGGGAAGCCAGACATTATCATTGCAGATTTGAACACGACGGCGAGAATATTAGAAGCGGCGAAGAAGCAGCCAGAATCGAGTTTTTATAACCAATCGAAAATTTTGCTCTATTTTGATGAACCGAATATGGGGATTCATTTAGACCCAAAAGTTTTAGGCGTCGTTTCAAACATTCAAGCGAATATGCCGCACGCAGCTGTGTTGGCCTCTGCGACGCTTGGCACGTGGGATACGTTAGAAGACTGGTGGAAAGGTCCGACAGAGGCGAGAAGAGATACTATTGAGATGGCGCCGTACGAGTTGCCAATGTCGAAACTCGCGGTTTTTAACCAAGCAACTAATGAAATTTCCAACATTTCTCCGTTTGGAATGTTCAAAAACTATGGTGAATTCCAAAGAGCTATGAATGATTTCCGCATTCCAACTTTATTGTTGAGACACATGTCTGCCAAGCAAGGCAACGATTTGTTAGGCATCGATGGTCCGGAAGCATCATGGGAGAAAGTCTATGGGGACGTCAAATCGTTACGACTGGCCATCGAACCAAAAATGAAAACTATTCCGCAGCCTGATTTCGAAAAGTACAAAGTTCGCTGGGCAACTGGAGAAGGCGCGCCAAAGAAAGTTGCCGGCATTCGAGACGCTTTAAGTAAGGAAGGTGTCACCATGGTCGGTTGCATCAACCCGAGGAGAACAGCGTTGGAACTCGCCGGTTTCGAAAACAAAGAAGACTGGCAAGCCGCGGTGCATAAATTGAACTCTAAATTAAAAGAAGCCGAAAGATTGTTGAAAGAAAGTGCGAAAGCGGAAAAACGTGCGGCGAAGAAGAAAGGCGACGCTGACGATGAAAACCCAGCCGATGCTGGGGACGACGTCCAAGTTGGATTGGTCACCTTGAGACCGATGTTGAAAATCTCGTTAGCAGAGGCGCTGGAGTCGGACATCGATACATTGGTGATGCTGTCTCGAGGCGTCGCGTACGCTAGTGGTAAAGGTACGGAGACTATGGTGAAACGATTGTATAACCAAGCGCTGTTGACGGTGCCGGATTCTTTGAAAGGAAGGGCGCCGCCGTTGAACGTGCTTGTTGTCGATTACTCGTCTATTTACGGTACCGATTGTCCCGCCGTAGACACGTTGCTCTTGCAAGAAGAACTCGGAAGATTACTTGCCTGGGAAGATTTACAGCAATTCATCGGTCGTCTCCGTCGCGACGGCACGTGCATCTTCTTCTCCTTGGGTACTTTGCGAAAAGCCGTGTTGGGTTCTCAGGTCGAAGCAGAAGAAGTGCAGAAAACAATCAGCTTTCAGAAAGCTGTCGAGGAGGCAACCTTGAAACTCGCAGAATCGAAGCAATACGACAGCGTCTCGGTAAAAGGAGCTTTGGATCCATTAGCCGAACAGTTCGGTAGACGCAGTGGAGAAGCTGGCGCTTTTGCCGTGATTGCCCTCGCGTGCATGTCGTTGAAGCCACAAGACATGCCAGAATCTGACAAAGAACTCTCGGCGCAAATGATAAAAAACGTCGAGAAATTTAGCGAAGCTTTAGAAGCAGTTGTCGCGAAGAAACAGGACCAAATCAGTTTGGTTTCTATTCTCGAGTCTCTCGCATGTTCACAAGCTCCATTCGAAGGTCGAACTGGCGGTGCGAGAGTTTTGGGATGCGCTTCGTCGTTTCTCAAAGGTATTTATGACGCGGACGTGCTCTCGGAAGACGGTATTTTTGCGTGGGCAAATCAGCGGGCAAAAGAGATTAAGAGCGATCCGGACGCCGACCAAAGGTTCTTTATGAAGGTGAAACCATTTGTGCAGTGGTTGCAAGAAGCTTCGGAAGACGAGGAGTCAGACGAGGAGTAGATAATAAAGCACAAAGTAAGGAGAGTTAAACCTATTTTAAAATTAATCAACACCTATTATATTATATCTAACATCCATGTCCAAACATGCCTAAATCTATTTTTGCTCTACTTTTTCTACAGCGCAACCGGGGAAGGTCCACGATGCGTCACGCGAACACTCAAGCCAATCTCTCCTTGTTTTTCTATGCCATCCATCCAACTTTTTAGAGCTTCTTTAATGAGTGCGTCTTCGTTCACACTTTCAGGATAGGTGAACCCATACATCACCTCGTTCTTGTCGTTTATGCATTCGACTTTTACCAGCGAACACAAAGAGAGCTTTCTCGCGGCAACGTTTGCACTCTCTTCTTTTCCATTCTCACTTTCGCTATTCTTTTTCGATCCATAATAATATAAAATAGGGTACCCAAGCATCCATCCTACAAAAGTTTGAGGAGGTATCGCACCGTCGCCAAGATCCCTCTCGTCGATATTCGAACCCAAATTTGATTTCATTTTCGCGCGACAAGCCGTCATAATCGCAAGTTCGGAGGCTTCCAATCTTCGAGCTCGTGAAATTTCTTGGTCTAAATCCACCATAATCGGCACTTTGGTCGCTTTCTGCAACAACGACTCCTCCTCCTCCTCCTCTTCACCTAACGTAACCAAAACAACTGTATCGAGAACTGTGCAAACTTTCAAAAGCATTCCTTCTCCTCCTCTTTCTCCTCCCCTTTCACTTGAACCCGTCAGATCCACTTTCAAAACATTTTCATTCAGCTCGTCGGATATCAATTTTACCTCTTCTGCAGTCATCAATGGCGCGTAATCGAGCATGAACGCCGGGCGAACACCCCTAATTACAGATACAAAATCTCTGCAGAGTTCCCGCTTCACGACGGACTTTTTTCTCCGTATTTTTGATGCATCCACGAGATCGTCGAGGAGACTTTCAACCCTTGAGAGAAGCTGACTGTCATTGCCTGCGGATGCGGGAGGATGCATCTTTTATTTCATTAGTATTGTTCACCGATGCATGCTGTGTTTTGTTTTTGGGGAAATGTGTGTACGACGCTTCTGCAAAAAATACTCTCTACGTACTACTCTGTATAAAAAATATCATTCTTACTTCTAACCGTGCGCGTGACTCCCGCCGCCGTGTCTGCTCGAACTTCTATCTCTAGCGTACGCCCAGTGTCGAGGTGGTCGACATCCACCGAAGGACTTGGAACACGGCGGGCAAGACTTCTTTCTCTCTGCGTACGTCTGTTTCGTCAACTCTCTCTTCAAATCTTTGCCTTTCATCTGCAAAGAAGTCGCTCGAAAGTTTGATAAATCTACAGTGGGCATTCCAGCTTCGCTTTTACACTCTTGGCATTTACTCTTAGATTCGTGACACTCCACCACGCACGGCTCGGCAAATTTGACTAGTTTCTCCTCGGCGAGTTTCTTCACGACGAACCACTCGGCGCCGTCTCGCTCGCCATTGGCGGGCTCATCGCACGCGTCGTAGTAGTGATACAAGGCACCATGTTCGCTAGAAACTTGAAAACCGAATAGATTAACCTCGTGACATCTAGATAGCGCTATTATGATTCCGTATAAACCGCTCGTCGGCATAAAATTTAAAGAGTGCGCCATATGTTCGACGAACCCTTGATCGAACGCCGCCATTTTAATGGACTTGTCGCCTTTCCTCGTTTTAATAAACGCAGCTAACGACGCGTGCGATCGCATGTGTACTAACAACAACTCTTTCCCTTCTCTGAATGCCCAATTTTGGGTGTTTGTGATTCTATGCGTCGTCTTTGATCCGGCGTGCGCTTCCAATCCGCCTTTTGTGGGCGCTGAGTTGAAGCGAAACACGGCATCGTGTTCATCAATAAACTTCCCATTTTCGTAATTCAACAATATCCCAGACGATCCAACCACGGCGCATTTATCATACACCTCTCCAACTGCATCGTTCTGCGGCATAATTGAAAGCAACTCTTGATCTACGGGACCTAACACTCGATGTCCTTTATCCGCATCCTTCTCTTTTCCAGGCAAAGTCACCTCGATATTTTTCCTCTTTCCGGTCACTTTCTTGCTCATCGTAATCGACCCGGCAAAACCCAATCCTTTCTCAATTTTAGCTTTAATGTGTTTCCCTTTCAAAGGGTAAGCCTTCTCGCAATGGTCGCCTATCCAAAGTTTCGCGCACAAACACGTTCGCGTATCTTTTTGACACACGCCTTTCGGGTGATGGCACGCGGTTGCATCGTCCGGGTCGCACGAGGCAGAGGAGGAAGAAAATCCACTATTCGCGCTATTTATACTGCTGCTATCATCTATGCTTATTACCATATCGTCGTTTGTGTGTCTATGCGTAGGCTCGTCTCCTTCTTCCTCTTCCTCTCCGCCGTTTCGAGTGCTACTGCCACTATTACTAGAATCCAACTCGTTCGCATCGTTATCCGCGTCTTCCTCTTCGTGACTTCCATAATTCGCCGTCCAAGCGGAAGCAGATGAAGAAGTAAACCACGAGGATGAACTCGACGAAGATGTCGAAGAAGAACTCCGGCTCGCCGCCAAGTTTGGAAGTTGTTGCACGTGATGATTAGGAGATGCGTTTTGTGGAGTTGATGAAATCAGAAACACGATAAACGCAGACATGACGACGGCGACGAGTAATCTCCTTTTAGGTCTCGATTGAGGAATCGATATCTTCATCGATGAGGACGATGCTATCGTCGTCGATGATGGTGCCATGATTTTGTATCGAGACGGAGAGAGAGAAGAGAGAGAGAGAGAGAGAGAGAGGAGAAGGAAAGGAAGTTTTTGTGATGTTTGTTGTGTGCTTTCCTTTTCCTTTTCCTTTTTTTCACACTTTGTGCAGGAAAGTCGGGAGGCAAAATCGACGCGAACATTATTTTAGGTTTTAGCGATTCATAACTGTCAAAAAGATATGTATGTTTTCTTCTTCTATTGTACAACAAAAAATGTGGACTTACTTACTTTACTATGTGAAACAGATGTCTTTGTATTCCCTCTTACTCGTCGTCGTCGTCGTCGTCGTCGTCTAATTCGGCTTTTAGAACGACGCAACTTCTATCCAAAATGGTAAACCTGTTCGCTCGTAACTGCGGACGAACCATGGCTTCCGCGGTGAACCTGTCTTCGTCAGAGATGTCGTCTGCGCTGACGAAATCAAACGGCGTTTCCAGAGAGGTGTCTAAAACACATCTCCAGTGTAACCCAGGCGGCAGCTCGGGTAAAGTGACCAACGCGCTCTCGTAGTTGGCGTTGAATGCGACGTAGAACTTTTCCGGGTCTTCTGGAGTGTTGGCGGAGATGGTGTACGCAATGAATCGACTGGTTTCTTCCCAATTGGGCTCGTGCGGCTTCAATCCGTGCCATTGACAGTTGGCGTCGGTCGGAAAGTCTGGTAAGCGAAAGGCGCCGTGTTGCGCGCGAAATTCAGCCATTTCCGAGCAAAATCGTTTTAAACCATCGCCAGAGAGCGGGTCTAACGCTTGGTCCCAGTCGATGTAGTTCAAGTGGTTATCGTGGCAGTACGTGTTGTTGTTGCCGTTTTTAGTGTGGCCGTACTCGTCGCCCATGGTGATCATCGGAACGCCTTGGGAGAGGAACAATGCGCAGAAAAAGTTGCGCATTTGTCGTTCGCGTAAAGCAATGACGTGCTTGTTCGTGCTCGGGCCGTCGGCTTCCGGGCCACCGCCGCAGTTCCAGGAGATGTTGTGATTTTCGCCGTCGTTGTTGTCTTCGCCGTTGAAAAAATTGTTCTTTTCGTTGTAGGAAACCAAGTCGCGCAAGGTGAATCCATCGTGGCAGGTGACAAAGTTGATGGAACTTTTCGGTTTTCGTCCAGAGGCGTGGTAAATGTCCGGAGAACCGCACAAGCGAGAGGCCATGGCACCGACGAATCCGTCGGACCCTTTGATAAAGTTTCTCACGTCGTCTCTAAACTTACCGTTCCATTCAGCCCAGACGCCGTAGTGTGGGAAGGTACCGACTTGGTACAATCCTCCAGCATCCCAGGCTTCCGCGATCAATTTAACGTTACGTAAGACTGGATCGTTGGAAATCGCGCGCAACACGGGTGGATCTTCTAAATTCGTCCCGATTGGAATCCTCTGTAACGGATTTTTCGGAATCGGGTTCCCTTCGTGGTCGTAAAGCACCTCCTCTTCGTCGTAATACGGCATACCGTTCGTCGCGGAATCAGGAGCAGCGGCAGAACTCGGTTGCATGCTGGCTAATAAACTCAACTCTTCAGCCGTCGGTCCTTCCTCGCCTTTATAATGCGAGGCTTCTCTCGTCAAAATGCTCGCTAAATCGAACCGAAACCCATCGACGTGGTACTCCTCTACGAAGTGTTTCAACGAATCGACGATTAAATCCACCACCATCGGGTGATTGCAGTTCAACGTGTTTCCGCACCCGGAGTAGTTGTAAAACTCTCCAGTCGGTGCGGTCACGTAGTAGCTTCTGTTATCCACGCCTCTGAAAGAAAGCGTCAAACCTTTTTCGTTCCCTTCCGCGGTGTGATTAAACACAACGTCTAAAATCACCTCCATATCGTTCCTGTGACACTCTCGAACTAACTTTTTGAACTCGTCGTTGCTCTTTCGTCCGCAATCGGCTTCGCCAACTTTTGCGTATTTTGTCATTGGAGTGAAAAAGTTCACGGTGGAATACCCCCAAAAGTTTCTTCTCAACTCGCCGGTTTCTGGATTTGGTTTGTTTTCGTCGGAGTATTCGAGCTCGTTAAACTCGTGAATCGGGAGTAACTCTAAGCAATTCACACCAATCGATTTCAAATACGGGAGTTTCTCGATCATATCCTCATAGGTTCGTCCTATACCTCTCACGTGACCCTCGTAGATGGTTAAATCGGCAAGATCGTACTCTGGCGATTCCACGCCTTCCCAATCGAAAGCGTTCGTCTCCAAATCACTATACAAAGCTGGAACTCCGCTCGCATATTGCGGCCAATTCTTTTCCAAATCGTTTTCTGCGCGTTTATTCGTTTCCCCGTACCCTTCGCGGTTGCAACACACGTGCTTGGCGTACGGGTCCAACACGACTTTGTTAAAATCAAACGCGTGCCCCGGTAACTTTGGACCGTTTACTCGATATCCGTATAAACATTTCTCGGACAAATTGGGCACTTCCACGTGCCAAATCACCGCCTCGTCCTTCGCTCTTTCCGTCTTGAAGCCACTCTCCGGGTCTAAATCAATCTCTGCCGTTATTTTACCGTACTTAAAATCTTCCTCGGAATATAGCACCAACGTCACGCTCGTCGCGTTTTGTGTCCGAAGTGCAAAGTTCACGCTCTCGTTTTCCAACCTCGTCGCGCCCAGCGGAGACGGTTGCCCGCACGTCGGTTGGCCTCGATTTAACGGAGTTTCTTCGATCGGTCGGAGTTGTCTCGCTAATGATATCTTCTTTGCTTTTTTAGAAGCTGGAATTGTTGTTTTCGTTGCTGACTTCGTCTTCTTTACCTTTGGGGCGGCGGCAGGAGAAGGAGGAGGAGAAGGAGCAGGAGGAGGAGCAGGAGAAGCAGTTGCGACTGCCGAAAGGACGTCTGACTCTTTCGGTTGCGAGGAAGCTGGACTGACTCCACCACCACCGAGCGCGGCTGGATTGTTCGGATCGCCAAACTTTGTCTTTCTCTTTGGCGGCGGAGGATCCGCGGAATACACGTTTTTCTCTGCCACCGTTGTTGTTGTTGTCGAAGACGACGACGACGACGATGACGTTCCTCTTCTTCCTCGTTGGTTTCTAATCCTCAAAATCGTTTTTAACGAAGCGCTTTTTGGATAAAAACGAGAAACTCGTTGGAAATTATCTTTTGCGTTTGCCGATACGCCGAGCGATCGCATCGAAGCGCTCATCGATGAAAGAGTCGCGGCAGGAACCATCATCGTACGATATATCTTTTTTACTCTCGGCGGCTACTGTTACAGCTGCTAAGTAATGCAAACCGGGCGCGCGCGCGCTCTTGTAAAAGTAAAGTTTTTTATTTTGCGTGAAGATTATTCCACCTCGGACGGACGCGCTCGACTTGATCGATTCAATAATTTTTTGTTTTTTGTTCAGCAGTGTTCAGATCACGCACAAATCGCGAAGAAGAAAAAGAAGGAGAAGAAGGTGCGAGCGACAACCTGCTGCCGAGACGAATTTGATTTTGGTGTGTGTGTGTGTGTGTGTGTGTGTATGTATAAGTGTGTGTAAGTAGAATATATCATAGTTGCTTAAATCAAAATTGCAACGTCGTGACAATGGAAAAGAAATCATGCAGATTTCATCGTCCTTGCCATTCGAATCGCGGCGCGAACTGCGTTCCCGGCGTATGCGACTCTTGTTTCCGCCTGCTCGGCCGTCGCGCCGGGACCGATGATACCCATACCGACCGGTTTGCGATATTCCAACTCCAACTGCTTAAAAATCAACGAGCACGTGTTTCCCATCTCCTCTCCGTGTAAGGTTGAACCTTTTTCTATGTATCCTAAAACACACGCCGCGTCTAACGAGTCGTCCATGAGCATGTTTTCTAATATTAACGGCGCTTCGTACGTGCCCGGGACGAAGACGACTTTGGTGATTTCCGCGTTCATCGCCAACGCAGAAAGGCGAGCGTCTTCGAGCATGCGGTTCATGAGTTGATCATGGAATTCACCTTTTAATGTCAAGGTAGAAAGAAGAAGAAATATGTTGTTATTTAATATCATACAATTTGTTGTTTGTTTGTTGTTGTTGTTGTTGTTTGTTGTTGTTGCAATAAAGACAAAGAGTAGAAGAAGAAGAAGAAGAATGAAAAACGAAACGTACCAATGACTACTCCGAGTTTCACATTGACGCCCTCGTTCACATCTCCGACGTGAGAAATCTCACAATTCGTCCACTTAGGTTTCTCTTCGTCGGTTTCGTGCGCGAACGTCACTTTCCCTGGACTGTGAAACTGATACGTTTCCTGTATCTTAGCCGGTTGTTGTTGTTCGCTCGCTGACGATGACACGCGAACTCCTCCTCTTGTGCTCTTTTTTGACGATGATGATGATGCTACTAATGATGGTCTACTGAGAATAATACTATTACTATAGTGTCGTCGTCTAGAAGGAGAAGAAGAAGAAGAGGAAGAAGACGCGGCGGTCACCGCCGCCGTGGTGAAAGTTAAGTTGAGCATGATGTGACACGATTTTGTCGCGAGCCAGCACAAAAATCCTCCAGCACTGATGAGTTTCTTGAAGTTTATTTTCCCCTGAAAAAAAAACACGAAACATAGTGCTATTCCTAAACCCTAACGAGTTACGATCGTACTAATACAGGATATAATTCTATAGTCGATTGCTACTTCAGTATTCTTCAAGAATACGAACTTTTCAACTCTGATGACGAGTGACGAGCTGTGTGGCCGAGCACGAAGTACCCGTGTCGCAAAACATTTTCTCTTCGGAGAAAACTTGCGATACATTGATGACTGCCCCTTGATATCATTCCAATCTCGGTGGACGCCACTGCAGCTTTTCTGAAGAGTTTTCTTTTTTGCCGCCGCCGAGTTCCGAAGTCTCCTCTTCCCTTTTTTTTTCTTCCTTTCTTTTTCTTTTTCTTCCTTTTTTTTTCGTTTTTTCCTTTCTTTTCTGATGAATTTGTAGTGTCTACTATTCATCGCCGCACAAAACCGAGCACCAAAAGAAGAAGAAGAAGAGAAGAGGAGAAGAGAGAAGAAGGAACGAACGATGATGCGCAACCGCCTTCTTCAAAAGAGGCGCCTTTTTGCTTCTGTTGAAGTAGCCTCTTCTTCTTCTTCTTCTTCTTCTTCTTCTTCCTCGCAACATCATCATCTTCATCTTCATCAACTTTTCAACAACAACAACAACAATAAAAAACAGTTTAACGACGTTTTTGTTGGTGCTTTGAATATCGATGGGAAAGAAGTTACACGAAAAAGAAGAAGGAGAGGAGATGAAATCGTGATATCGCGCGGATTTGGAGCGTCTTCTTCTTGTACTTCTTCTCCTTCATCATCATCTTCATCTTCTTCTTCATCTCCTCCTCCTCCTCCTCCTTCCTCCTCCTCTTCCTCCTCAAATCCTCCTAAAAAAGACATTTCAAACTACATCGCCTTGGCGCGTTTAGACAAACCCATAGGCATATATTTGCTCGCGTATCCGTGTTTGTGGTCGATTTTGCTATCCTCGTCCACGGCTGCGATACCACCGACGACGGAAAAGATTGCAGCCATTACCGCCTTGTTCTCCGGCGGCGCCGTGTTGCTTCGAGGCGCCGGGTGTACCATCAACGACATTTGGGACAGAAAAGTAGACGCTAAAGTAGAGAGAACGAAAGATAGGCCGATAGCATCGGGTAAAATAACGGTACCAAACGCGTTGGCATTTTTAGGCGCGCAATTAGGATTAGGAAGCGTCATTTTGTACCAGCTCGATTTCAACACGCAGATTTTAGGCTTGATGTCTCTGCCGTTGGTCGTCGCATATCCGCTGATGAAACGAGTGACAAACCTGCCGCAATTATTTCTTGGGTTTACTTTCAATTGGGGCGCATTAATGGGTTGGACTGCAATCACTGGGGGTGTTTTAGAAGCGCCAGCGTTGGCTTTATACGGGAGCGGCGTGTGTTGGACGATGGTGTACGATACAATTTACGCGCACCAAGACATCGACGACGACAAGAAAATTGGCGTCAAGTCCTCCGCGAGATTGTTCGAGAACAACACGAAAGGGATTTTGTCTACTTTTGGCGTCGGTGCAATCTCTGGTTTGCTCGCCAGCGGGTACTTAGCGGACGCGCATTGGACGTTTTACCCGTTCCTTTTGTCCACCGCGGGGACGCACTTGTTTTGGCAAATATACACCGTCGATTTGAAAAATAGAAAGGATTGCGGAGATAAGTTTCGAAGCAACCAAACCTACGGAGGTTTAGTTTTAAGTAGCATCATAGCCGCAAAGGTTGCCGAGAACGTTTTGTAATGTATCATTATATAGTAGTGTATACCAGTATGTATTGTATATATAATGGTAGCTTTTTTTTAAAACATGCTATTGATTTCGTCTATTTTTTGTTCGGCTCCTTCCCCGCCGCCGCCGACTAAATGCGCCAACTTTGCCTCGCTGTACAACCCAGCTTTCAGAAAACTCTCGCCGGCTTTGTCGAATTCATTCCTGGCAATTTCGTGCGCCCATTTCGCCGTGACCGAAATATCATCGCCACGTTCGCTATTACGCATCATTAAATAGTGCGAGAGATGTCCCGAAAACTCGTCCGGGAGTTCTCTGAGCATGGCCGAAACTCTTCTCCTCGAAGACGCATCAGAAGAAGCAAAAATCTTTTCAAAGACGTAAAACGCAAACCCGTTCTCGTTAAATGGAGCAGCATCTTCTGCTTTCAACGTTCGCATGTAGTGAAACAATCGCGCTTTTCCACCTTCCGCGTCGCAAAAGGTGAACAACTCGTCGTAGCCAAAGTGCGATTCGCACGTCGCAGCGACGTTTTCCGCGGGACACACGTGCGCCCGAGCGCAAAGAAGCAATGTCGGCAGTATCAACTTGCGATCGCTCTTATACTCCATCAAAGATCGCTCCGTTCTCGCGTAAAGAACGTTAGATGCAGAAGCGTCGAGTAAAGGTTGTGCCACCGCAAATAAAGGAACACCAACGTCCAACCTCTTCCTCGCATTGAACACATCGATGGAGAATTTTGAAATTGTTCGCATACACTCTCTGGCGCTTGCTTGCGACGTCCAGTTTTCTTCAACCGAAACTCTTTGGGCCGGATATAAATCCGACCAGCATCGTCTGTATTCGTTCGAACAATCGAGCGCGATGGAAACAATTCGTGCCGCTTGATTTATGCACTCATATTCGACGTCGTCGGCTAAACGCTCCGTTTGTTGAGAAGCTTCTTTAATTTTCTGTTCGACAACCGCGCAAGTCGCCTTCCAAAAGACGCTCGAAAAGAAAGACGAACGGCTGAAAAAGATGTCGTCGACATCGATAGCGTCATCGCGAACGAGACGAGTCAGCGTGCCATCGCCTTTTGCTATGTCTTTCCCCGCGAATCGCACTATGTCGCTGAGTAAACTTTGTTGCTTTTCAGTTTCTTCCATCTTCAATTGATCTAACAACACTCGCAATCTCAGCAACGCAAACGTCGTCTCTCCGTGTCTCAGAACTTCCATCTTTTCCGATGGGGTCGTGTTTTCCCACGCGCCTGAATCGACGAGAAACTTTGCGTATTTCTCATGCACTTGCGCTTTTTCTTCCAACAACGTCCTCAATCCTTTACCGGTTCCAGATGTTGCTCCTGCCCAGCGTTTCGGTAAGGTGTCTACAATAGCCGCCGAGTGCGCCGCGAACGGTTTCGTAGCTTTCGCGGGTCCCGCGATGGTTTGTTTCGCCGCGAGCTCTGCGATGGCTTCGTAATTGTTCAAATTTTCAAACGCGTCTCTCACAAATCTCGCATCGGCTGCTCTCGCACTTTCGTCGTACGCCGTTGAGACGCTGGCGTACGGTGAACGCGGATTGTTGTCGTCATCGAGCTTCATCTCGTGCGCTTCTCTTACCAGCGGCGAAAACATTTGTTTGCGAACGTCTACGATGCGCGTTTTCATGGGACTCGTAAACGGCTGCGCCGACGTCGCTTGCGGCGGTGATGCGTATTCCTCCGATTCTGGTGGTGAAAACGTCCACACGCACGACCTCGATGGGTCCAGCACCAAGAAACTGTTGTAATCGCGCAGACAGCGGCACACGGATACGACGGATTCTTTCAAAATCGTAGATTTATGAAAGTGCTCTCCGTAGTGGCACGTCGCGTTCGCCAGTTTCCTTCGACCACTTGTGATACTAGCGTTACTATTACTACTATACGTAACAATGGCGTTTCCTTGTCTCGAGAGTGCGATTCTGTCGCACTCAGATGCCGTAATTTCAAACGAGCGCACCAGATTTGCTGTGAGCGTCGACGCAGAAACCTCGCCGGTGTTCTTTTCCATTTCAAAGACGTGCGCAACCTTTGCAAATTGCAAAGACTCGCACAAAACGACGCTCAAAAATCTATTATTACTATCACTACCACTACCGCCACCGTAACGGCTGCTACTGCCATTAGGCAGAGAAATCCAATCCGAATGTAAAACTTTGCTAAATGCGTTCGTCTTTGCCGCAAGTTTCTCGTTTACGTCGCAATTGCACACCATCTCCGGCGTCATCACGGACGAATCCAGCGAACACAACCACATTTCCATCGATCCTTTCTCTTTAACTACATAGAACATCCTCTGAACCGTGTTCATCCCCGTGTTCCCGCCTCGCAAAGCCTCTCGCGACATCTCCGCCCACATCATCGCCACCACCGGTTGCTCGCTCCCGTTTTGAAATAGAAAGCTCCCCGCCTTCTTCGATATCTTTGAAGCAATTCTCGCGGCAGCCGTCGACGGCGACGCCAAAAGCGACCCGGCTCCTCCTTCCCCTCCTCCTTTCCTCGGGGTGGACGAATAGTCGTATTCCGACCCAACCGACAACGCCGCTCCTCCTCGTCTTTCGCACTTATCGACGACGCAAGCTCTCACGGTATCGTCGCATCGAGCACACCACACGTCCCCGTTCGCATCACCTAAAAGTACAACTACGCCACCATCTCCCGTGGCGGAAGCGATCAACGTCGTCAATCGATTGCTTCTTTCTCGTCGTTCGTCGAAACATTTGCCGTGGGTTGCCGTTTCTTCTTCATCTTCATCTTCATCTTCAGCCGCGGCTATAAATGTGACAACCCCGGTTCTTTTCGACGCGAAGACGCAGACGCGTTTCTTCGTCGTGGTGGTCACGATATCGCAGAGGATATCGTCGACATCGTCCGGAACATGCGACGACGAAGGCGGCGAAAAATGAATGCTTCGAAACGCTCTCTTCTTCCCCTCCTCATCTTCATCCTCATCCTCATCAGCGGTAAACGAAGCGACGGCGACGATATCGTTCGAACCTCCCTCGCCGCCACCGGCATCGTTCATCTCCATTCCCTCCGTCTTCTTCTCGACGACGATAAACGCGAGCGGTTGCTCCTCTTCCTCTTCGATTTTTATCCTCGCGTTGCTGCTCAAACTTCCTCGGCGACGACGATTCCCTCCCCACGAAGAAGAAGGAGAAGGAGAAGAAGTGTTCAACGAGCGGCGCTGCTGCTCGACGGCGACGACGACGGGGGGTGGGAAGAACCCTTCCGGTAAATCGCGCGTCGGCGGTCCTTCCATCTTCTTCTTGTGTGTGTAAGTGTGTGTGAGTTGCCACGCGCTTTAAAGTTTCTGTTGTTCAAACGTGTAAGGTTTCATCAAAAGTGCGGCACTTTCTCTCCTCTCTCTGCGCATCTGATATCTCTAACAAAAAGTCTCTCTCTCTCTCTCTCCGATGAAAAACGAACGAGAAGAACAACACGGATAGATAGATAAAAAACGAAACGAAACGACATGTCGTCTTTCTCTCTGTTTGGCGATTTACCGAGCGCGAGGAAGACGGAAGAGACGGTAATACCGCGTTGGGAAAAAACAAAGGAAGAAAACGAGGACGATGCCGTTAAAAGAAAATCAGAATCAGAAGAAGACAAAGACAAAGAAGAAGCGACGACGACGGCTTCGATGAAGAGACAAAGAGTCGAATCTGGAGAGAAGAAGAAAACGGAGGAGGAGGAAGAGGAGATAAAGAAGAAAACGATCGCGTCAAAGAACCAAAACGATTCGTTTTTTTTGAAAGCGCAACGGGCGAAGATGCTGAGAGCGAAACAACAACAGCGACAAAACCACCACCACGCGGAAACCCCTAATAATAGTACTAAAGTGTCGTTACGCGTTAAAAACGACGACGGAGCGAAAATAAAAGAACAAGAAGAGGAGGAAGGAACCACCGCCAATGGCAGCTCAGCGGCGTGGGACTGTCCAAACGAGTACGATCCGTGCAAACCAAACTCCTACGAGGACGCGAAACTCCAACGCACGCGAGATGACGAGGAGAAGACGCGGCGAGAGAAAGATTGGATGGAGCGAAAGAAAATCAAGGAAGAAGGAGAGCGCGAGAAAAAGATGAGAGAGAAGGAAGAGAGTGAGAAGAAGAAGGCGGCGGGAAGTAGTAAAGGCATGTCCATGGCGATGAAGATGATGAAGAAAATGGGATGGAAGGAAGGTAAAGGTTTAGGTAAAAATCTAGACGGCATAGACTCGCCTTTAGCGATGAAGAAAAACGGGAGAGATACGGGTAGAATTATAAAAGAGAAAGCTCTGTTTTCTTCCTCGGAAAAGAACGAAACGGAAAAAGGATGAAACAGAGAAGGACGGGAGAGAGCGAGTTTGCTTAGATTGCACATCGCAGCGGCGGATTTAGAGATAATTTAGAATAGATGATTTTATTAGAAGATTTTAAAGAGTAGATTATTTTGTAGCGCAGCACATCAAAGAAAAAGAAAGGCACGTCATTCACCAACGAACGCGTCATAAACAAACGCACGGAGATAATACGCTCGAACAAAAAGAACAATAAGAAGCAAGCTAGGGAGATAGCACCGCTGCGAACTGTGAAAGAATGCGAGCGGCGGCTTCTTCGGCGCCAAAATCCTTCTCGACCCGCGCGTTCCTTTCGTCGGCATCGAAACACTCTTCGTCTTCTTCTTCTTCTTCTTCTTCGGGAAAACACGGACAGTTAAGAATTACGCGCTGCTCTTCCTCTTCATCCTCCTCATCGGACCACGCTAACGATACTAAAATGGTCAAGAAAGAGCCGTCCATGCCACCGTCGTCGTCTTCGTCGGGGTTACCGGTGAAAACCATCCTGGGAACGATGACGTTCGGGTGGAGTTACAGTTCAGAAGATATGGCCGAAGCTCAGAGTGAAAAGCTCTTGGATTTTTTTATCGAAGAGATTGAGAAAGGAACGTCTTCGTCTTCGTCTTCGTCGTCGTCGTCGTCTTTGATTGAGTTAGATACGGCGATAGCGTACGCAGGAGGAAATACGGAAGAAATATTAGGACGCATATTCGCTCGCATGCCGAAAGAGAGACTCGCGAAACTGTCAGTCGCGACAAAGGCAAACCCGTGGGGGGAAAAGATGGCGAGCGTTGCCGGCGAGGGCGGATTACGAGCTGAAAAGTTTCGCGCGCAAGTAGGAAAGAGTTTAACGGCACTCGATCCAAAAAGCATAGATATTTTATATTTACACGCTCCAGATTCGGAGACGACTTTGTACGACGTGTTGGAGACCGCTCAAGGGTTGTATCGTTCCGGTGCGTTCAAGACTTTAGGATTATCAAATATGAGCGCTTGGGAAGTGGTGAGAGCGCACGCGATTTGTAAAGAGAATCAATGGGTCTTACCAACGATATACCAAGGGATGTATAATCCATTGACGCGACAGGTTGAGCCAGAATTGATTCCCGCGTTGAAGAGTTTGAACATGCGCTTTGTGGCGTACAATCCATTAGCCGGCGGGTTGTTGACTGGCAAACACGAAAAGCTATTAAACGGGAGCGGCAGCGGCGACGACGGAGGGATCAAAGCCGGAAGATTCAAAAATAACGAGATGTACAAAGCGCGCTTCTGGAACGAGGCTTATTTCGAAGCCGTGGAGGTGATTAAAAAAGCAGCCGAGGAGGAGGGGATTACGCCGACAGAAGCGAGCTTGAGATGGATGTATTTCAACTCGAAATTATCTGGTGCGAAAGGGGATGGAGTCATCATCGGAGCCAGCAGCATAGCGCAGTGTCGAGAAAATTTACTCGCATCGAGGAAAGGACCGCTTAACGAGAAATTACTAAACGCGTTCGATGAAGGCTATGAACTCGTGAAATCGGTTCAACCTCCTTACTTTCGCGGTCATTTTTTACTCTGATTGTTTTTCAAATGAATAATAATAATACACTTGCGCACATAAAATACACAGTATGCCTTCTTTTGATATTACATGTACAAGCGCGAACGCGCGCGCGTCACTTACTCCTCTTTCCTCTTCGACGCGCCTCGTCGCTCTGCGAACAAAACCGACGACATTGCCATTAACGAGGCAATCATCGTTAACGCGATGCCAATTAAAATCGACCCGTAAAGTTTCGGCGACTTTTTAAAACTCTCCTCCATCTCGTGGAACATAGCGCCCATTCCAGCTTCACCTTTCGCCTTCATCGCGTGTTGCCAATCTCTTTTCGCGCGAAGCTTACCCTCTTTGAATACTCGCATCGCCATCTGCGCCCGAACGCTCGTCGCTTGTGCCATCGATAGCGGTTCCGGTACACTTAGATATCGAACCTCTCCTCCTCCCTCGCTTTCCTCGTTGGACATCTCTAACCACTCTTGCACGTCTTTTACGCCTTTCCCGAACGCTTTGTGTTCTTCTCCTTCCGGATGCCTAGCTTCAAACAGTCGCATCTTCCGTCGCTCGAAAACCACCAAACACGGGAACGTCAAGCCTGCGTTTGCAAATCTCGCTCTCGTGAAATACTCTTCGTCCACGTTAATCGTCGCCGCGATGAACGGTTCTCCCCCGTACTCCTCCTCTCCTCGTTGTTCTTGGTGCTGCAATTTATCCAACTTCATCAAACTCGCTTTCAGCGTCGGCGTTAAGAAGTGATTCGACGAGTGAGAGGTGTCGAAGTAGACGACCCACTTCCCGCTCGTCTGTCCCGTGGACGATTGCGTTTCGTGTTCGAACGTTTTGTCGGTGAGAGTTACGAGCGCGCGTTGTTGGGAAAACGAGAAGGAGATGCAGAAGGTGGAGAGGAAGACGAGGAGAATTGTTGCGAGCATTGATTTCTTCGCGGTCGTCCGAGAGGACATGACGATTGCGTCGCGCGCGTTTTGTGCGATATGATTGTGAACGGAGAGAAAATATCTCGCGCCGACGAAGGAAAAAAATTGTAACGAACACGCGCAAACACACCTTTGTGATGTTTTATATTTGATATTTTTGATTTTACACCCGTGAAACTACATACACACGACGGATTCATGAAAGAACGACGACGACACGACATCATCTCTCCTCTCTCTCTCTCTCTCTCTCTCTCTCTCTCTCTCTCTCTCTCTTTCTCTTCCTTCTCGATTTTGAAGCGCTCGCTTCGCATCATAAACCTCTTTTCTTTTCTCTCTTTCTCTTTCTCTCTCCGCTTACTTTTCTTCGCTGGCTTCTCCGTCTTTGTTGTCTTCTTCTTCTTTATTCCCAGTCTTCCCCATCCATCCAGCCACGATTGGCGTCAACGCCACCGTCGGTGGAAACCGTATCGGACTCGCCGCTTTGTGCGCCGCGTACGCAATCGCTACCGTTCCAACTTTCTCTGAATTTTGCGTCGCCGTGATGCCGACGATGGACAACAACGCCGCGACATCCACGCCGGAACTCACCAACACGTAAAACACGCCAAAAGAAACCAAAGAGAGAGAAATGGAGGTGATTAAGTACGCGGACCCGTAGGTTTTCAACAACTGTTTCGCCATATCCATTCGAGACCCGCTCAATTGCCCTTCTCCTTCTTCCCCCGTCGTCGTTTTACTACCGCCGTTGTCGTTCGACTTGAAAATTTTCCACAGTCCAGCTTCTAGTCCCCATTTCTTCGTGATTTCATCCACCTCTTTCGCCGTGGAAGATTTTTTATCCTCCTTCGTCGCTCTGACGATCGTAAACTGTCTCATTTTTCTTCTCGTTCTTCTTCTTCTGCTATCGTTGTTGTTGTTGTTGTTGTTGTTATTCGCGCTGCTTTTGCTCGTCGTAAATTCCCGTCCGTTTCTTCTCCTCTCGTGGTCGTCGTCGCCGCTGCTTTGGTGGAAGACCGAAAAACAGTAACAGCGACGACTGCGCAATCGCACCCCTCCTTTTGCCACCGCGATCGCCGCTCGTCTCCCCGTTCCTCCTCCGCCTCCGCTTCGCGCGTTTTGTCCGTTAAAGACGGTGTCGTTCGTGTTCGCGGGACAAAGTCCCAGAGACGAGGACAGCGATATCATCATCGAAAGGACGCGTGCCGGCGTGTGTTTTATTTAGGTTTACTCCTC
>Ga0181561_10000699_pt1 | contig 28521 bp, 16 predicted proteins | sample 011ome_19_FD_133760 | JGI IMG/M metagenome (GOLD analysis project Ga0181561, IMG submission 133760) | Coastal salt marsh microbial communities from the Groves Creek Marsh, Skidaway Island, Georgia - 011510BT metaG (megahit assembly) | ecosystem: Environmental > Aquatic > Marine > Intertidal... | reverse complement strand
GCTAAAAGTCCATCCTCGTCATCTTCCTCGTTCGTGGCACCCGTGTGCGTCTTTTCTACGTGTTCTTTGTGCGCGTTTCTCGGGTTGGTTATTTTGGATTTGATAGCTTCAACTACTTTGTTGCACGCTGTCGTGGCGTGTTTGTGTCTATCGACGTGCGCGTTGACGATCGTGACTGATCCTGGAATCGTTCTGCCATCGAAGAATAACGCGATGATGGAAGAAGGAAACGTAGAAGAAGAAGAAGATGTGAAAGAGGAAGAAGAAGAAAGCGCAAATAATAGCACGAATAAGAGGAGATATTGCGAGACGTGCAAGATATTCAAGCCGAAGAGAAGTTCGCACTGTCGCACGTGTAACGTTTGCGTGCGAGGATTTGACCACCACTGCGGCGCTTTGAACAATTGCATCGGCGAGAAAAACATGCTGTTTTTCGTGGTATTTATAGTTACGGAGGCGTATCTAGCCGTGACGTTCTTTTGGAAGGCGTACGAGAGATTACATCTTCTCGGATTTCCGTTCGATTATCATCCTTCGTTGAACAGCAACACTGGTGGCGTTCTCGCGACGCTTTTCATGATGTTCATATGCGTCCACGGGTCGTGCATGTCCTTGTTTTCGTGTTTTCACGTCGTCATGTACGCGCATGATCTCACTACGAAAGAGTTGAGCGATTACGTCAAATCGAGAGGAGGATATCGCGAAATCGTCGCTTCGTCATCCGCACCCGTATCTTCTTCTTCCTCCTCCTTCTCTTCCCACAAAACTGTGTGGAGGTTAAATTTTCTGGGAGTTTTGAAAAGAGTTCGGAAAGCGTGTGATTTTTCGGATTTCCGTTTGAGGTCGCAAACTATGATGGAAGTGAATAAAATTCGTTCGTTGGTCGCGCTTGAAGATGAGTAGATATTCGTAAAAGTACGTAGATAGATTTTTACTGTAAAACAAAGTAGAATGTAATATATCTGGCAGCTGTAAAATGTAACTCATATGTGCGTGTGTATGTGTGTACGGTATATCGTTGTCTTTCAAATATATTAATAACAAAGTATTACGGAGACTAACAAAAAGATGATGATGATGATGGTAATGACATTTCGTTCTAAAAACAAAGATCGATTTATCGTCGCTCGAGCGACGGCATCGCTCGATTCACAGCGGCTTGCGCTTCCGTCGTGACTCGTTGAGCAAACGCTATCGGGCGTCGTAACTGCCTTCTCAAACCTCTAAACGCGTTTTGTTGCATTGCAGTCATCAACGATACCGTCAATGACGCCGTTTTACCACCTTTTCTACCTGCTTTTTGATTTTTCTTTTGTTGCTTTGGTTTTTTCATTCTACCTCTTCTCGAGCCGTCCTCGTTGTACACGTCCGCGTATTCATCCTCCATGTCTTCCTCAGTTCGCATTTCAGATAAAGCCATAGCCTCCTTCTTTTTTCGGGCTTGCGGCGCTATAGTTTTTCGCTCTTCGGAACACTTGACGTTGTAGTACGTCCAAATTCGTTCCCAGAGATGGTTCGCCGTGCGCACCGCGCCGGCGATTTCGGGTCCCATCTCTTCCTCCGTCGGCGGCGTGTACAATTCCGCAGCTGGACCAGGCATCATCCACTCCGTGCCTTTTTTGTACACGACTGGATCGTGATGTCCCAAATATTCTGGTTTACCTTCGACTATTCTCAAGTATACTTCCGAGTTTGGTTTCCTCTCAAACATTTTCGCTCTCGCCGCGCTGTCGATGGCGCTTTCCATCGACGCGATTGACTTGTCCAGAGGGCACTTACGCGTGTATTGACCTAAATATTGATCGTATTTCCACTCGCCGTATTCGACTGCGCCGTTCAAGTACGCCGCTACCCCGCACCCAGACTTTTGGTTATCTTCCCACTCGCCCATAAACATGAAGCCGTCGCCGAGATAGATGCCCGGTCCGGACATCGTGCCTTGGTAGAAACCACCTTCGTATCTATCCCCATCCTCGAAAGTCATCACGCCTAAGTGTTCGCACTGGCCGTAAATATCAACTAAGCCTTCGTAACTGTGACGAGAGAAGAACGAGGAGAAATAGCAGCGGAGAATCAGTATTTTTCGTGTCAACAAGAAGAAGGAGAAGAAGAAGAAGAAAAGTTTTTTGGTGCGGGAGAGAGAAGAGAAAATTAAAAAAAGGAAGAAGAAAAAAGAGCAGAAAGAGAGGGTCTTCTCTCTCTCTCTCTCTCTTTTACTCTCTCTCTTCTCCTCCTTTTATCCTTTCATCGAAAACGAAACACGCACTCGATTGGAAAGTCTCGCGCGCGCGAACGACGTTTAGAGCGAAAATTTTACGAGGGATGAGCCCGCCGCGCGCGGAACGAATTCTGACGCGTGAGAAGGAGACGAGGAGAGCGAGCCGCCACGGAGAGAAGCAACGCGCAACGCGAGACTTCTCTCTCTCTCTCTCGCCCCATTTCTCATCAACCTTCCTCCGCCGGAAAAAAAAAGCCGAGAAACGATTGCTCTCAGAGAAGAGAAATAATAGAGAAAACGTACTATGAACCATCGCCAAAAATCACGCAATCCCAGGTGTAATCCTTTTGCATGTCCCCATCTTCGTCCATGCCTACTAAGGCGTCCATTTTACCCGCGGCTAGCTTGACCGTATCATCGATCCCGCCCGTATTCGTTGGTCTTTTATCACCGTCGACGAAATTCATATTTTTTTTCCTTATTTTTTGCCACAGCGCAAGCAGGTTTTTGAGTGAGGTTTTCTTTCTCTCTTTCTCTCTTTCTTCTTCCGCTTGGATCCGGACCCCAACTTCTCTCGTCGTCCTTGACTTTTGGTTAATAAAAAAAAATAATTACACAATCGACCCACATAAACGCTCGTTGTGTTTCGAAACGTCGCGGCGCGTCGTCGTCTTTTCACGCACGCACGCGCGCGCTCACGTTTATTCATCATCGCAATCGCATCGTCTGTTCTGAAACCGCGAAAGCATTATTCGCCGCGATGCTCCTCTCTGGTGGTGGTGGTGGTGGGAGAAAGCCCCTCGTCTCGGGAGGCGGGATGAAATCTTTGTCCTCGTCCTATTTACAGTACTCGATAGCCTTAGTTATAATAATCTTCTTCGTTTTAGCTGGGAACTACGAGAGCATAATGAAGACAAAGATGAACGGGAAAGGACCACGAAACGCGCTGGTTGAGAATTCTTTCACGGGTGGTGACGAGTCCGTGACCGTGCATTCTTCTTCTTCGTCGTCCTCGTTGGTGAAGGAAGAAGAGATATTCATCGACGACGACGACGAAAACAGTGGTGATGCAGAGGAAGGCATCGCAGAAGAAGAAGAAGAGAAAGAAGAAGAAGGTGTAATAGATGAAGTCAGTAGCAGCATTAATATAAATAGTAACGACGGTGGTAACGAGAACGATAACAACAAACAGATGTCTGCCATCGCCATAGGTAACGGCGCGAGCTTGAGAAACTCTCGGTTCGGACGACAAGTGGACGCGAACGACGTCGTATTGCGTTTCAATCTTTTTAAAACCGTCGGATTCGAATCAGACGTAGGGACGAAAACTACGCACTGGGTAATGTCGACAATCAAAGATCCGAACGATTTCGACGACGAGGAAATTCCAAACCTGAAGAAATCGTTGCAGCACGTGTACATCCCTTTTGTTTTTCGAGACTGCAAGCCGCAACAATATCGCTGCCCGAGACGAAAAGATAAAATTGCCAAACAGAATGAAAATATGCACAAGATGGAAACGATAGCGAAGAAGTGGTTAGCGCGTCATGGTATGAGTGTTGTAAAAGTACACGCGGTAGAGGCACCGCAAGTGGAGACTCTGTACGACGAGTACAACTTGAAAGAAAAGTTCCCGTCCATGGGACTCATGTTTCTGAACTACGCGTGGCGAAAGTTCAAACAGCCAGTACAGTTTGCCGGTTTTGACTTTTACAGCGGCTCGCACGATCACTATTGGGAGAAGAAATTGAAAAACGAAACGTGTCACAACATGAACGACGAATCGAGAGTTTTGAGCGAGTTTGTCAAGGAGAATAAATTGAAAGCGCTCGATCGAAAAGCGCACGAAGTTTTGATGAACTATAAATCGCCGACCGATGCCGAGTATGATCCGAGGTGTAAGATTGTATGCAACACGGACGTGTCAAATTTGTTTTGCTTAACGTTGCGCGGTCATGAAGTGGATGTATACAACAAGTCTCCCGAGATATGGGAAAAACGTCACGGTATCCACAGCAGTAAGTACAGTGGGAAGAAGAAAGGGAAGAAAGGTTAGAAAGGCTTGTAACAACGATATGATTTTGTTTTTTGTATTTGGGAAACTACTACTAGTAAGTATGTTTGCATAATTTTACATGCGTCTAGACATTCTGCGCGTTCTATCTACGTTCAAACCGAGCTCACGAGGCGCTTTTTTCTCTTTCTCGCGCTCAGCAACGAGTTTTGATAAGAGTTCCCAATTCGCCTCCGAGGCGACTTCGGTGACTTGACTAGCGATTTCCGAAACTACAGATTTTGTCGTGGGTTTTCCCGTCGGATTGGCTACGCTTTTCTTCGCCTTCTCTGGCGATTTTTTCACCGCCTCTCGTTTCACTTCTTCTTCTTCTTCTACGTTTTCATCATCATCATCATCATCACCACCATCGCCATCACCATCGTCTAATACTAACCTTTTTCGCGCTGCTCTTTTCTTTTTTAGTTCTCCTTCGTCCTCTTCTTTTTGCTGCCACGTTTCGCCGCCTTTTGCGCCCCACTCCATCTTTGCAACGTTCGCGTTGTTTTCGCCAGCTGCGGCTCCCGTGGCATCTATAACTTTCGCTAATGATTTTGGCGTCATTGCGATGCCTTTGGCGAACGGTGACCCACCAAAGCCAAAAATTCCAGGCGACGGCGGCGGCGTATCGCCGTTAGTATCTATTCGAGCGCGTTTGTTTGGAGATTTGAACGGCGAGCGGACAATGTTTACGACCGTTTCAATCATACCCACCGCTGCGTTCAAAGTTCGTTTCATGATCCCGACGTCACCGTCTCTCGTTTCCCCTTCTCTAAGCGCATCTTCATCATCTTCGCTCTCATTCGGCGAAGGTCGCTGAGTGGGAATAATTTCCTCGTCTTCCTCCGTTTCTTCTTCCGTGTCTTTTTCTTGATGTTGCGCTTCTTCTTCTTCCTCTTCTGATGACTCTTCCTCAAACTCTACACGAACGCGTTTCTTTTGTCCTTGCAGCCATTCCGTGCTCGTTCTCGGTTTCAACTCCATGCGCACGTCTCCGTTGTGATTCATTACCGCCTCTTTGCGTTCGCGTTCCTCTTCCTCTTTTTTCTTCTGTTCCGGACTGACGTAGTCGCCGTCCAACTCTTCTTCTTCTTGCTCCTGAGAAAAGTCATCCCCGAACCTTTTCTTCTTTGCCGCGTTGTTCTCCTTATCGTTGTTGTTCATCGCCGCATTTTTGTTTTTCTTGGACGGAGATGACATCGCGTGCGGTTGCGAGGCGTCCAATAAAACCGAACTCGGTTGTTGCGTCAAGCTTTTCGGTAGTTTTTGTATGTACTCGAATTCAGGCGTTTCCGAAAGCGGTGGTGCGTCCTGTTTTATCGCGCGTTTAAAGTGAATGAAAAAGCGGCGAGCGTTATTAGTCAGAAGAAGAAGATCGTCGCGTAATCGCGGCAACCACCAGAACGCGAACGCAAGGAACGAAAGAGAGAGAGAGAGAGATCGACAGAAGAGAGAAAGACACGCTGCCGCGATGTCTCTCTTTCAAAAATTCGTCTTCGTCGTTTTAAAAAAATGTACACAACACGAATAAAAATACCAAAGAAACTTTGAGGGACCACGCGTACCTTTAAATCTTTCGCCCATCCTTGCAAGTTATCCAGTCTCTTCTTCGTCTCGTTCGTCATCTCTAGACTCGCGAGAATGTCCTGAATGGGTTCAGGGTCCATCTTGCGACCGGAAATGATCATTTTTGTTTATTTTTCTGCCGTATGATGAGTGTGGGAAGTAGTTATTTTGTGGGAACCCGCGAGAGAATGAAAAATGAAGCTTTTTGAAGAAGGCGTCTCGTTCTTTCTCGTTCTTTTTCTTTTCCCTCAAAAAAGGGAGCCGCGTGTTCGTTTCGCGTGCTCAATTTAATATCGCGTTTTACTACTACTAATAATAATATAAAATAAAAACGAGAGATGTCGCGGCCAATATCGAGCGCGATGGCCTCCTCCTCCTCCTCGTCGTCGTCGCTGCTATCATCGTCTCGACGTCATCAACAACGACAACTCGACGAACAAGAAACGTTGCTGAAAAAGAAACCCATCGTCGCGACGACGATGAGCGAAGCCGAAAAGAGAGAGAGAAACGAGAAGCGATTGCTCCTGTTTCTCTCCGCTCTCATCGTCGCGTGTTTTTGCATATACGCGACACCTGAACGATACAGAGATTCTGTGAAAGCGTTTGGAGTGGAGAGAATAGACGCCGGGATGTCTCGTTTGCGCTCCATGTCCTCGTTCTTTGAAAACGTGTTTTCTTTGCAGTTCATTCACGCCGCTGCATTTAGTGGGAGAAACGCAATGACCAAGAAAACGGACAAGACGGACCACATTGAGATTTTCGTCATCGTGCAACCGGGGAACAAACGAGATAAGGAAGGCTTTGAACGCATTCAAAATAAGTTCCCAGCCGCGCAAACAACGTTAGGGGTTACCGCGGCAGAGTGGCCGAAGAATATTAAAGAAGCCGAGTGGGCGGTGGCGCCTATTCGAGAACTGAACAAAGAGTTTTTCGATACGAAGAAGTATCATTACAGCTCAAAGTTTATGAAAGAATTAGACAGAACACCAGATAGTTTAGCAAACATGCCGTGGATTGGATTAATCGACGAGCGGGACCCGAAAACCGGGAAATTAACGGAAGATAGAATGGGCATAGCGCACCACGTCGGGTGTTTGTTCGCTCATTTACACGCGTGGAGAGACGTCCACGAACAGTTAGGCCATACGAGAGCGTGGATCATGGAATCCGATGGAAACGAGATTCCAGACAGAACACTGGAGATGCGCCAGTTGTTGCGCAACGTTCCGGATGATTTCGATTTCATCTCGTTGGGACCGCATTATGACGAAGTGTGCGTCAGAACGGAACACACGGTGGGTTTCTTCCCGCAGAATAATTGCGAGAAATCCAGGTTTGAATTCGAAGTCGAGAAAGACCCGAACGATAAGTACTCCAGAGCTGGAACAAAAACGTTTTATTACTGGCCGAAAATGGGCACCTCTGCGGGATTTCAAAGCTATTTAATCGGGCCAAACTTTTACGAGAAAGTCACGAGGTACATGGCGCGACACGGCGCGGATATGATTGACGCTTACATGTTTGGCCACATATGTCAAAACAATTACGTCTCAGAAGAAGCGCGGGATGGGGGTTTAGAACCACCGAAAGGTTTTGATGACTTATCTACGAAACGATTAACGTCTCGCGACGAAAGCGGTTTGAAAATCCTCAATTGTTACGTCATCGGACCGGTTGAAGAGAAAGTAGTGGTAGAATCTGACGAAGGTGATGAACAAACAGACGCGGATTCCACCGTCGTCAGCGAGGATAACGCAGAAGGTTCCTTAGGTGAAGACGAATCGTCACCGAAGAAAGTGCAAGGCGATGCGAACGAATCGTTCGACGATTTACTTTCTCGTTTTTCAGCGAAGCACCCGATGACGGAAAAGAAGAGTATGAAGCATTCTCGGAAGAAAAGTGCCCATAGCAGTACCAAAGCCCGATAATATTTAAAAAGAAGAGAGAATATCGTAGGCCGATTGATTGATCGATCAATTGATCGATCGATACGTGTGCAGTAGACGTGTAAAATTTGTTTGTATGTATATATATTTAGTAGTACCGTTGAATGTATTATTTTTAGAGAAGCTCTCGTGTAAAGAAAACTCTTATTAAGCGTCGTCGTCGCCTTCAGGCGTGTCCGCGTAGATATTCTCCGACATTTGCCAGATTTGCAAGATGTTGTCCTCTGCGACGGAGGCGATGACCCAATCGTCGTTTTGGTTCCAAGCGAAATCGGAAATCTTTTGCGTGTGCCCGCCGTGGATGAACAACAATTCCGGCGGTCCGTCCTCCGCGTCTTCTGGCGTTTGTTCCTCGCCAATCATGTTCAAATCCCAGACAGCCACACGTCGGTCCGCACCACACGAAGCCAACACCGTTTCGGACTTCGGCGACCATCCAATTTGAAACACCTCCTCCGTGTGATTCTCAAACGTGTGTAACCGCGAGGTCAATTTACGAATATCAAACAAAGCCACGGTTTTATCCGCCGAGCCAGTCGCTAACAAATGTTCGTTGAATGGGTTGAACGCCAAGCAGTTCACTTCCGCGTCGTGCGCGTCGACGGTGTTTGTCGCCGCATCCGCCGGCGCCGCTCTCGTATCCCACAAAATCATCTTTTTATCGTCACCGACGGAACCGAAAATGTGTTCGTGTTTTCCATGCCACGCGACGTCTTCAATCACCCCGCCGTGTCCTTTGAACACTCTGTTCGCTTCTAACGATCGCGATTGTCTATTCGTACTCGCAGCGTTGTTCGAAGTGTTCGAAGGACCATCCACTCCGGCAGATTCCAAATCCCACATGCAAATTTGCGCGTCGTCGGACCCGGACAACAGAGTGTACTTTTTAAACGGCGACCACGACAAACCGTACCCTTCGCTCTTATGCCCGGTTAAACGCAAATCTGGCGAGCACGCGCTATCCGCAGGAGGTTTCGACGGGTGCTTCGAGTAATCAAAGACGTAAACTTCCGCCGAGACTGTTTTCGTGGCAATCATGAACGGATTGTGCGGGCAATACCTCGCTCTATTCACTTCGCCGTCGTGATTCATGAGTTGCACCACGTGCACTTTCCCAGCGTTTTGTCCGTACGACCCTTGATCGTTGTTCTGTTTCGACGCGTTTTCATACTCCGTCGCGTCTACCGTCGCGTCCTCTAACGGCAGTTGCACCTCCGCGATCATCAGGTGGTTTTGTTCGTTCTCCGACGTGTGCGTTCCTAAAATCAATTTCTGCGTGGAACACTCCGAGTCTGGGTGTTCTACTCTTTCGGGAAGCCATTGCACGGTTAAACTTGGCCACTCTAACGCGTGCGTGACGACTAAGTCGTACAAAAACGGCGTGTTCTTCTTCCATATTTTATATTCCTCCGCGATTAAGCGCTCTTCGACCTCATCCGGGAAGAAATCTTCGTCTTTCTGCCCCATCTTTGTGCGTGCGTTTTCCCTTTCCTGCGTGTTGTTCGACTAATTTGAATTTTCTCTCTGCTCTAATTTTTTTTTGTGTTTAGTCTTTTTCGGCTACGCACGCACGCACGCTCTTTCCCTTTCGCTTTTTTTATCGACACTCAGTCGAGGAAGCAAAGATCTCGAAAGGTCGCGCGTGTGCGTTTCAGCGTGTTCTCGCGTTTATTACGAATGCTGGGGCGCGACGTGCGACACAGTTTCGTCTTTTATTATGGAGGAAAGACCAAAAAACAAGTTCGAAAAAAAAAAGTAGATCGGTGGGGAGAGTCGGAGGGAGAGAAGAGCACTTTAAAATAGGAGAGAGAGTGCGGGCGGGCACAAAAGCAGAGAGAGAGAGAGAGAGAGAGAGAACGAGAGAGGAAAAAAAGGTCACCTCTACGTATAAACTGGTCGTCGGTCGAGAGACGACGAAAAGCAAAAAAAAATTTCAAAATAAAAAACTATAAGCAGTTCATCGCACCACCACAGATTGACCTCTTTCTCTCTCTCTCTCTCTCACACACACTTACACACATAAATAACGCTCAAAGAAACGCAGCGCGAGATGGGAGGTGAAGGCGAACACGATGGAGAAGACGCGGATCTCGCCTTAGCCAGAGCCTTGCAGGCGCAATACAATTTAGAAGAAGAAGAAGAGGATGAATTCGGATACGGGACGTCTGATTCCGAGGGAGATTTCCGCCCGGGCGGAGCAAAGAGAAAGAAAAAGAAAAAGAAGAAGAAAGCGGCACCTGCTCCTCCTCCTCCTCCGAAAGAACCGAAACCGCCAAAGGAACCGAAACCGGTGGTCGTGAAAGAACCAAAACCTCCGAAACCTCCCCCTCCACCGAAGGATCCAAACAGGAAGAAGCCGGAAAAGTCCGTCTACGATGGCATCGATTTGAAACTCATGATTTCGTTGAAACTTTTGAAATTCGGGGAGCAGCGAATAGCGCACGCGTATCCGTTAAACGGGGAAGCGGGCAGAATACTTCTCGCGGATCTATTGGAAGATGGGACGATTCAATTAAATGCGAATTACGACGATAATAACGCAGAGGCGAAAAACTTCAAGTCCGCGGCGTCGTTCTCGATGTTTGTGAAGAAACTCACCAATCCGGCGATAAAGTTTACTGACGGGTGGGGCAACGTGAAATATGACGTGCACAATAAGGATGAAATTGAAAAAGAAGAAAGCGGAGAACAACATAACGAGGCTGAAGACGGGAAAGAAAAGAAGGAACCGCGATGGGTGAGTTTGAAAGAAATTCGAGCGAGGATTGATCCAGAAAACGTACAGAACATCTTGCCGCCGAAACCGCCGCCGGAACCGAAACCACCGAAGAAAGTGAAAGAACCGAAACCACCGAAAGAACCAAAGCCACCGAAACCGCCCAAATCGCCAAAGAAGAAGAAGCGTTCGGCACAAGAGCAAGAATTGGCTCGCGCGCAAAAGTACGCCAACCTCGACGGGCCGAGTTTAGCCAGAGACAAGCCGCAACGGGAAAGGAAGAAAACGAGACACAACTTTGGGAACGGCAACGAGGAGGATACGGATTTACACATGGTCTCGTGCGAGAATTATCGCGAACCGAAAGTTCGAAACGTGACGACTAAAGGCGCGCAACCGTTCGATATGCTCGTTTCGCCTTCGTGCTTACTCGTCATGGATTACCATTCCCACTTGTGTTCGAACGAAATCATCGGTTTCCTTGGAGGCACGTGGGATGGGGAGAAACGAGAGTTGAAAATCACTCGCGCGTTGCCGGCGAAACAGTTACCTTTATCCGAGGAGGAAGGGAACGCCGGTCAAGAAGTAGAACTCGATCCATCTTCCGTACCGGATATCGTCGAAAAACTGGATGCAAACGGAGAGCGAGTCGTTGGATGGTATCACTCGCACCCGGTTTTTCCAAATCAACCAAGTTTGAGAGACATCGAGAATCAATCGAACTATCAAAAGTTGTTCAACGATGCTGAAGTTATCGACGACGGTGATAATTTAAGCGCGGAGAAGTATGCAATGCTCATGCGACGTAAGAACTGTCCATTCGTTGGTGCTATTGTTGGTCCGTACGACCTCAGAAACCCATCCGCGGTGAGCGACATTCGATACTTTCACGTTTGCTCTGACGATCCGAGGGAGACAAATCCGCGTAACTTTACGCCGTTTCAGTTGGAACAAGAGATCATGGACGGGAGCAGCAGTAGCGATATGGTTATCGATACACCCGCGACTGATGCGACAGACCGTGACGTGAACAACAGCGCGAGCAAAGAAAATAAGGAACCGGGCGTTTGTGCACCACAAGCGGCGGCACCGGCGTCTCCGGCGCCTGCTGCGGGTGCATCCGTAGCTGAGGCTAATAATAATGCTAAGGACGAAGGTGACGATAAAAGAGACGAAACTTTATCCGAACGAATCGAGAAAGGAGAAGGAGAGCAAAAAGAAGATATAAAAAGAGAAGAAGAAGAAGAAAAGAAGGAGGCTGTTGTTGAGAAACCATCGCAGGACGTTCAAGGGACGGACGCATCAATCCATCAGAATTTCGGTACGGAAGATGCCATGCGAGAGATGAAAATCTTGACTGAACGCTTCAAGCCGGGCGCGGAAGAAGCCGCGTATGTGGAAAGTATTCTCATGAACGAGGTTTGGAAAGAAGGCGAGACGAAAATTAACAAATTGGAGAAGAGTTTACTGGCTAGATGTCCTTCGCAATGGACGAGGAACGATAAAGAGACGTACGTCGGGGAAATCATAGGTTGTTTGAAATCGTCCTGGGAACTCGAACCGAACTATCCATAAAATATACAAAAAAAAAATATGCGATTAGCGCACGCGCGCGAGAGAAAGAGAGAGAGAGAGAAAGAGAGAGAATAATCAAAATCACTTTTAGCTTTTTGGTATCGTTGTAACTATATCGTAATGAGTTGAGATTGTTTTTATCTCGCTGTAAGAGTGTGTGCGCGTTCGATTTCTTCGTTCGTTCGTTCGTTCGTGTTGACTTCTTCTCGAGAGCTTGGGCAATGGGTTGAGACTTGAGGGATCAAAACAGGCAACAAAAATTCAAAAAAAGTCCACAGATTTTTGAAACTCTCTCTCTGTCTCTAAACTCTCTTTCTAAAGTAATAAACGTTGCGAGCGAAAGAAATGACCGCGACGACCTCTCATCTCGTCTCTCTCGACGAGAACGAGTTGAAGAACATGAGCACTGCGATGAAGAGAAAACTGTCGTCTCGACCATCGAACGACGACGCTGCCACTGAGAATAAATTCCGTTTCGAAAAAGAACACATGGGCAAACAGTATTCGTCGTTGTATTACCAGCGGTTGATGGTTTTACTCCCAGGATTAAAGCAAAGCGCGAAAGAGAACTTTGGAACGTCCGTTCCTTTGAAACGTGTCATTCAATTAGGCGCCGCGGCGAGTAACGACGAGGATGGAAAAGCCGACGGAGAGAAGAGAGAGTCCAGCGCAATGATGGACGTTGACGACGAGACGCTCCAAGAAGAAAACAAACCGGCAGCTGCGCTCGGCGAGGAAGTCGTCATCATAGGCACCATTTACAAAGAGATGGCCAAGAAACCAATTATTTTAGACGAATACATCAAGACGAAAGCCGGAGTCACGAAAAAAGAGCAAGTCGAACACGGATTAATGAACATGGAGGAGAACTTCGTCGACGAAGAGAAGGATTTTTGTATTTTAGAGGACGAAAGCGCGAGAGTGAAGTTACAAGGGCCGGGAGTGAACGTGGGAGAGTTAGTGACTGGAGTCTCGGCGGTGTGTAAAGGGCGCGTGGACGAAAAAGGAGACTTCATCGTTGACTCTATGGTGTTTGCAACGCCATCGTCGTCGGCGACGAAATCAACGACGAAGGTAGAAGACGACGATGAGGAACCGACGTACGCTTGCTTAATTTCTGGATTGAATTTCGGCGCGTCTCCCTTGAACGACGTGCGCGCGTCCATGTTAAGTGAATACATCGAAGGCAGTTTAGGCGATGAAAAGAGAGCGGGTGGGATTAGTCAAGTTCTCGTGTGTGGCGATTTGGTTTCCTCGAAAACGAGGGAAGAAGTCCACGGCGAGAAAGGCGCGAAGCCGACGACAAACGGCGAGGGCGGGACCCACGCCGAAACGAAAAAGAAAGCGACCTTATCCTCGATTCAAAAAGCAGACGCGTTCCTTTCGAAAGTTTGCGAAATGGTTCCCGTTGACCTCATGCCTGGAAGCTCCGACCCGACGAACTCGGCGTTACCGCAACAACCCATTCACAGTTGCTTCTTACCAAACGCCGCTCGATTCGAAGGATCGACGTTGAAGAAAGCGACCAACCCACACGAGTTTCAAATCTCACCATCATCTTCAAGCGCTGCCTCCACATCATCGAGAACTTTCCTGGGGACGTCCGGGCAAAACGTTCGCGATTGCTTACAAATCACCTCGAGCGGTATCGGCTTGAAGGAAAAAACGTCGGAGGAAAAAGCGAAAGCGGCGTTAGATGTCATGGAGAGGTTTTTGAGTTGGGGACACATCGCCCCATCCGCGCCGGATACGTTGGCGTGCTATCCCTTTAAAGATATGGATCCTTTCGTTTTAACGAAAATTCCGGACGTGTTCTTTGCGGGTTGTCAAAGCGCGTTTGGTTCGAGAGAAATAGTAGTAGCGTCACAAAAATCCGTGCTGGTTTCCGTACCGAGCTTTAGCGAAACCGGGAGCGTCGTCTTGTTAAATTTGAAGACTTTGAAAGCAGAGGAAGTGACATTTACAGCAGCTGGGTTTTAATAAATCAATCGCAATATAACAACAAATACCATCACCATCGAACGAAACATATTTTTTTTCAGTATTCCATATCGGGCTGTAAAACTATAGGCGGCATGTTTCTAAAATCTTCCACTTGAAGTGTTGCGCCACCTTTCGTCTTCAAGGTGAACTCTCTGGCCACGGCTTGTTTTGGTTTCGTCTCGTGTATGCCTTTCATGTGCACGTCCATGCGTTTATCACCTCTGGTCGTATCCGAGTTGGCGAGTTCGCGAACGATTTCTGGCGAAATCAAGTAATGGTTTTGATGCGCCGAGGCCAATTTGCTCAAACGTTTCTTTTGCTCTTTCGAGAGCTCGTGTTTATATCTTTGCACAAAACACAAGAAAGATTGGTGCCAAACCACCGGTAACGTTCTCTCTTCGTTGGCAAATTTGAGAAAGTTGTCGACCAACGCATCCACGACTCTGTACGGCAACGCGTATTTCTTGTCTAACAAGACGCGAATGAAAAACGACGTCGTCCCAGCGTACTCCAACTCGGAAAGTTTCATCAACACCGCCGCGGAGTGCAACGCAGGCACGGAAGTTTTTGCTAACACCGAAGATAACACGACAGCCTCTCGTAAAGTGCACGTTTTACTTTCACACAACGGCAACAAAATGCCCTTAAACCACGCGCCCGGCTTAAACGTTGCTTTTCGCAAAGCTTGATACAACGCGTGGTGTAACCTTTTGTGCTCTTGAATATCGTCGCGCACTCTTGGTAACAAAACTAAAACGTAAAATCTTTGCGCCATGTGTTCGTTCAAGTTTGAAGCAAACAATCTCGTCGCTTGAAACATCGCGTGTGGTGACCACGTGTCCGGCCTCGTCAACCACAACACTTCCTCCCAATTAGACAACGCCGGTATAATTTTAAACGCCTTCGGGAACTTCCCCGTCGTGTATCGTTTCAGCAAATCCCCCACTTTTCTATACACTTGCAAAACTTTCTCGTCGATGCCTTCCGGTGCGAACTCCTCCAACATTGCCGCCGCTTTCTTTTGTCGTTCATCGGCGTCTTCTTCCAACATCTCCAACGCCGCGCCTTGCTCTTCCGCCTCCTTATCGTGAATCTTTTCCAAAATCATATCTGCCAAAGAACGTTGTTGTCCTCCAAACGGATTCATAAACGCGTTCAAAGCTTGCTCGTCCGCTTCGTCTAACTCGACGTCCGAGTATTCTTCGTGTTCGTATTCTTTATCTAGGTTGTACGCGAACTCGCTTTTCTTCTCGTCCTCCGAGTCGTATTCTAGTTCGTCGTCGTCTTCTCCGTCGTGTTTTACGTGGTCTTCATCGAACGCGTTCTTTCTGGTCTTCTTCCCGTCGTCGTCGTCGTTGTTGTTGTCGTCATCTTCTTCATCATCGCCAGAATCGTCGTCGTGATCTAACATCGAGCTCTTTCCTTCTAATAAAATCTGTCTTCCCTGGGACGGTCTCCTTTTTGGTGCCTTTTTTCCGGTCGAGCCGCCGCCGGCTTCTTCCTCTTCCCTCTCTTCTCGTTCGATATCTTCCAACTGCTTCCTCGCTTCGGCCATGATCTTATTCGACAGATTATCGTGAATAAAATCTTCCTCTGGTTGTCTCGAGCGTTTCTTTTCTTTGTTCTCTTTCTTCGGGTTCCGCTCTCGCGCCACGTTGTCTTGTTCAATCTGTCGGTCGATGGGGAGCGAGTGCGTCTCTTTCTTCGGCGTTTTCATTTTCCTTCCCATTTTTCTTTTTAGTGCTGCTGCTTCTGTCCTTCCGCCGAGCGCTTACGTGTGTATATTTCCTGTCTTTTCTGTTCTTCTTCTTCTTGTTTTTTACTTTTGAAAGCGATCGATGCGCCCTCGTGCTTCTTCGTGTGTTGTGCTTCTTTATTAAAGCGTGGGTGCGCGTTTTCTTTTGCAGAGAGAGAGAACGAGAGAGAGAACAGAGAGAGGTGAAAAAAATGTGAAAAACTTTTTTTGTGCTTCTTCTTCTTCTCTCATCACTCAGAGACAACACACGCACACTTTTGATATATAATCATAAAAATCCACAATTTTATATACCCGTCCGTGGTACTACTACTACTAATAATAATAATAATACGAATATTAAAGATGGTCATCGCGACGAACCGTTCGTTCTTCTTCGCGACGACTCCGTCGATGATGTCGTTGTTTCTGTTATTATTGGTATCGCTATTGTTCGTCGTCGTCGTCTCGGGTCCCGAAAAAGCATTCGCGCAACAGGACAGATTGGTGCACTCCTCGAGACGGGACGGGAACAGCGCAGCCTATCAACAACAACAGGGAAGAAGAGGAACGAACGATAATGGTGGCAGTGGCGAAGATGACAACAACGGTAATTTTGGAGGAACGTATTCCGCGAGAAGATTCGCGCGACAAGACACGCGAGGATCGTCGTCGTACGACCCGTCCAGAGCTTTACATCCGTCCATGTTATTCCACGACGGGCCGAGTTTAGAGGCGAGATTTAACAAGCCGTTCGGCGTCGTCGCCTCTCCGGACGGGAGAGATATATTCATAGCGGATACGTTTAATCACAGAATACGACGGATAGACGTGGAGTTCGGGACGGTAACGACGTTAGCGGGGACTGGAGCGAGTGGGAGCTCGGACGGTTTAGCGAAGAGGGGCGACGCGACGTTTACGTTTCCATCCGGCGTGGCGGTATCGCCAGACGGCGGGTTCGTTTACGTCGCAGATACGAAGAACCATAAGATTAGGGTGATCATTTTAGGGAGCGGAGTAGTGAGAACCGTAGCCGGGTCGGGTTTAACTGGGTACCACGACGATGTAGTCGGGACGAAAGCGAGATTTAATCAACCGATGGATGTGGTCATGCACCCGGACGGCCACACGTTGTTTGTCTCGGACGCGATGAATAATTGCATACGGAAAGTAGACGTGCAAAGCGGAGAGGTGACGACGTTGACGGGAGATAAAATTCCGGGAATGGTAGACGGTGTAAAATCAAAAGCGAGATTTTTGCAACCTATGGGTATGTCGTGTAGTACAAACACAGCGTTGGATGGTGGCGGTAAATCGGGCAACAAGTGCGCGTTTCTAGCCGTGGCGGATGCCGGGAATCACGCGGTGCGATTAGTAAATACGGAAACTGGAGCGGTGACTACTTTAGCCGGTGGTAAAAGCAGAGGGTATAAAGGTAACGCGCTCGGTATTGATACGCTTTTTGCGAAACCGACGGCGGTATCGTTCTTGCCGTCCTCGTTATCGGCGACGACGTCTTCCTCCTCGTTGTTTCAATCAAAGAAGAAGGAGAAAGAAAAAGTATACGTTTTAGTCGTAGACTCTGGAAATGGCGCGGTGCGAAAAGTCCCCGTTTTCGACGACATCTCTTCGGCGTATCCGGACGGGTCCAAAGACGACGCGTCGTACGAACCAAACTGGGAAAAAACAGGGAAAGTTGTCGACGTGACTGTCGTGGATAAATCCAATCGCATTCGAGACCGTTTCGGTCGTCGATCGGCGACAAAATCATCATTCGATGTTCCTTTTGGCATTTCCGTGTGCCCGGACTCGCAACGCGTTTACGTGACGGACAGAGGGAACCCGTCGTCGATTAAATTATTAGACGTGGAGAGAAAACTCGCTCGAACGGTTGCGGGCGCGTTGAACGTCGAATTTGATCACACGCAAAATGAGAACGGCGACAGTTTAGTAGACGATACCGACGACCACGAAATGACGAAGCACTTAACGGGTATCTACGACGTTCGCCACAGAGGCGGCATATCGAACGCGGCGAGCAACAAAGATTCTTGCATCCAAAAATAGTCCACGAAGCGAGAACGGGCGAGTCGCACAGCGCTTCCGCGGTGTGGGCCGAAGGCGTCGAGACGAACACTTTAGCCATGTCCCACGACTCCTTTTACACCCATCACGGCTCCATGGCTGGTACGTTTGGATCGATGATGGATAAATACGAAGAGGCTAAAATGCGCGCGAAAAATACGAGCATGGGTAAACGTTTCATTCGATGGTGGGTCTCTCTATCGCTCTTCATGCAAGTGTTTTACTATTTGCTTTTCCAAGTCGTTTGGTACATTGGATTGAAATACTTGTGTAAAAAGTCCGCGATTTTGAACAGACTCGTCGAGTGGTCGTGCGAAAAGTCCGGGTACAACAGGTTTGCCGCTTGGTTTTACGTCAAAACAAAACCCTTGCGCGATTACTTCTATCCAATCTTCGACGTGCTCTATCGAAGAGTCGTCGTTCGCGCCGTGAACGCGATTTGGCCGAAGTTGAAACTCTGGTACCAAAAGTATCCCGTGATTCAGAAAACGATCGAAACGATGAAATCGTATGCGGTGAAAATCATCGATGCGATCAAATCGCTCGTTTCTACGCTCATCTTCAGCAAGCTCATTCCGTTCGTGCAAAAATACAAAATCATCGTTTCCATGAGACTGCGTCGCGTCTCGCCGAAGCTCGCCGCCTTCCTCGACGCCATTCCCAACAAACTTAGAGAATTATGGAGAACCATAAAAGTATGGTTCGGGCGGATGCACAATCAGTTCAGAAACGCGTACGCGAGAAATAGTTCTAATAGTAATAGCAACACAAAACCGTCGTCGATGGCGTCGACGCGAAACGGCGGAACGAAATCTTTCGCCTTCTCCTCCGCGACGGCGTCGGCCATGTCCAGACATCCGCCAGCCTCGATGAGTTCCGAAGTCGTCCGAAAGTTGCGAGAACAGCGCGGCGAGAGTCTGGAGAATTTGAACGACAATACTAATAGTCGACACAGAGATTAAATTAGTGCGCGCGTGTTTAGTAATAATAGTAGTCGAATTTAGTTTTGCACCTCACAAAAAAAAGTTAACAACACACGCGCGCGCATAAAAAAAATAGAGAGAAGAGCGAAATGCTTCGTCGTAGCAGTAGTACTACTCGCCGCTCGTTCTTCTTCTTCTTGTTTATCGTAATCCTCGTCGCTCTAGCGACGACAACGCTCGTCTCCGCGCAAGAAGAAGTGGACGAGTATTCGACGACGACGAGGACGGACGACAACGAAAGCGACGACGACGCGTTGTCGTTTTCATCTTCTTCGAGGAGAAAAAGGAGAGAGAGAAGCGCAAAAACAGAGGAAAACGTTGAAAGCGTCGCGACAGACGATGACGACGACGATAAAGGAACTTTATTAACCACAGAAGAGACGCCGAAACCCGTATCGGAGAAGACCGACGAAGAGTGGATCGCGCTCCCCGCTGGCGAAGAAGCGGTGGCGGAAGAAGCACAGAGCAGTGGAGGTGTTGAGAAAGATTATCTTCCTCGATCGGTGGAAAAAGAAGAAGAAGAAGAAGAAAGAAAAGAAGAAGGAAAAGAAAAAGAAGAAGAACCGTCATTGGAAAAGGACGATAATACTTCTTCTTCCTCCTCATCTTCATCTTCTTCTTCTTCCTCCTCCTCCTCCTCCTCCTCCTCGGTTGGGGATGAGTACGAGAAGATGATGGGAGGCGATGCTCCCGAAGCTGACCTTCCGGACAGTTCTTCGAACGAAACAGAAGAAGGAGGAAAAGAGATGTCTTCGCCGGCGGCTGTTGAAGACGCGATGGAGAAAGAAGAGGAGGACAAAGCAGACGAAGCCGTCGAAGAGGAGAAAATGATGGAGGCGGAAAAAAAACGCGAAGAATCATCATCATCATCGTCGTCGTCGTCGTTTACTCGAGAAACATCCTCCGAGGATTCCTTTGAGGAAGAGGCATTGAAGAAGGAGACGGAAGAGTCAACGACTTCTTCGCCGCAATCCGTCAGCAACGACGAAAAAGGGTCGTACGAAGAAACCACAAAGGCGGAAGACGTCGCCGTCGAAGATAATGAAAAAAGCGAGAGTGCTGTAGAAGAAGAAAAGGAAAAGAGCGACGACATGAAAGAAGTAATGACGACGACGACAATTGAGGATGATGAGGGTGCAAAAAAGACACTTGAAGAGGCTGAAAAATACGTCGATATGAAAGATCTGTACGATGCTGTGAGCGACGTGAAAAAGCCGACGTCTTTGAACGATAATGACGAAGCTCTAGATGAGGAAGTGAAGAACTCAAAAGAAAAGAATGAGTTTGCGTCAGAATCGTTCGAAAAAGAGGAAGAATTAGTGAAGAAAGAAAAAGACGTCGTCGAAGAAGATGCGAAGGAGTTAGAAAAGACTGAGGAAGAAGAAGAATCAAAGAAGACTGAGGAGAGAGACGCCTCGAGTGAGCGAGAAAAAAGATCTGTAGGAGAAGAAAAAGAAGACGAAGAAGGATCTGTCGGAAGTGCTGCCGAAAGCACTGCGGATACTGATTACAGCGTTAACGATGAGAGCGCTGCGTCTTCGGGGAAGCGAAGACACCGCCATCGCAACACAACGCATTCGAGAAGATCTTCCACGACGCATCGTTACAGGAACAGTAAGAAAAGTAAAGACATTTCAGATATCGACGATAGTTCTGTGGGAGAAGAAGGAGAAGAACAAAAGCAAGAACGATCGATTGAAGAAGAAGAAAAAGAGGATTTGTCCGCAGTCGCTGCCCTTGGCGATGGCGATGAAACAACACCTAAAGAGGAGGAGAACGGGGAGGAAAAGGAAGAAGAAGCTGTTCGCGAGGAGGAAATTTTTGATGACGAAAAACACATGAAGAGCGAAGAAGGAGAGGAAGAAAAAGAGGAAGAGAAAATAACCGAGAGAGAGAAGGAAGAGTCAGATGAGATGATGGTAGATACGTTCAAAGAAACCAACGATTCATTTGACTCGGACTTTTCTTCCAAAAGCAGCGGTAGCATACAAAAAGAGAAAGAAAAGAAAGAGGAAGAAGAGGAAGAAAAGAATGAGGAAGAGGCCATTCGTGGAGAACTTCGAGAAGAAAAAGAAGAACGAAAAGAGGAAAGAATTGAAGAAGAGCGAGAGTTAGAGCAAGAGTTAGAACAAGAAGAAGAACAACAAGAAGAAGATGCATCTAGCTCATCAACTTCTTCTTCTTCTCGAAGAGAACGTGCGAGTAGATTCGAGGACGAAGAGGAAATCGAGGCTGATTTAGAACCAGCATCGGACACGAGCGATTACGCTTCATCGTCTGATGATTATAGCGATGATTCCTATCGCAAGCCGGTTGGGTTACCAGACTTTCAAAACATGATGTCAAACGTTCAAAGTGGGATGTACAATGTTCAAATGTTCTTGTTCCTCGTGGCTGTTTTTGGAATTTTGCTTCTGGGCGCTTACGCGAAGTTCAAGTACGAGCGATGGATGCGAGGTCCGGCACCTCGCGTCGGCGGTGGGAATAGGAGCGCGTTCTCTTCGCAGACCACGACACCAAACAAGGGACCTCCGATTGACTGGTCGGAAGATTGGTCCGATGACGACGACGACGATTTTGGACCGGTCCATAAAATCGTTTGATTTCTTGAGATGACAACGATTCACGTGCGTGTTGTACGAGTAGATACCTAATTTTCTAAGTAAAAAAAGAACTACAAATACATTTTTTACAAAAGCATGCGCTATTACACGAAAGCACTTTATGCTAGCGTCTACTCTATTCTTCAGTTTTCTACAATATATCGCCAGCTTTCGCGTTCCGACTGAACATGACGCGTAATCTGTGCGCGACTCCGATTCCAATCTTTTGCCTTCCGTCTCGGTGCCTGTTCGAAAATTTATCCAAATCGGCAATGACGCGTTCGCCACCGTTTTGATCGTCTTTAAACCGATCAAAGTGCTCAATCAACTTTTTTGCGCTCGGAAAGCGGCACGCGACCACGTGCGCGTGTTCTTCGGCTAATCCTGATATCGCAGCCAGCGCTTTCACCCACGAGAGGTTCAAATGGTCCAATTTCCTAATTTTCTTCTCGTCCACGGTGGCGACGACCCCTACCGATATCGCGTTGTGGTTCTTCTTAAACGGAAGATCTGCCAACCATCTGTGCGTGCCGACGATGTTATCCACGACTGCCTGTTCATTCAAACACTCGACGACTTTGACTTGAATCTTTCCTAGATTTCCAAACCCGCCCGATCGAACGATTAATTTTGTTTTCAGCGCGGAAACAAACTTATCGTTGAACGCGTCTTTGGCGCCCAAGCGGGCCATTTCTTTCCTCGTTCGCTTCAAGACGTAATCATCTAATCCGTACACCAAAAGCGTGAGAATACCTACCGAATCCGAACGTCTTTTCGCTTTCAATAAAATATCCGATAAGGAACCGTCCTGTATGTGCTGCAAACGTTCTGTCTCTTCTTCTTTTTCGAGGAGTTTCACAAACTCTTCGCCGTTTAAAATCAACGTCGTGCGCATCGACCAGTGTAATCTCGGATCGTCCTCGACTTGCATTTGGGTTAAATCTTGCAACATAAATCTACACTCTTCGTTCGTTCTCAACTCCTTCTCCGGATGCCGAATCCACGTGATGCTCGAAGGGATGGGCAATAAAGTTCTCGACGTACATCGCAATCGGTTTTTGTAGTCTTTCGATAAACCAGAAATCCCGTTCGGAGCATCCAAACCTTGAATAACGGCTTTACCAACATTTTTCATCGCGATATCGTGGTCTAACACGCACGTAATTTTACCAAACATCTTGCTTTTCCCACTTTGGTACACGGGATGCGCGTACGGTACCGCTCGCGCGTATTTGCTCCTCGTCGGCGTGAATTGTATGGACGGAGACGGCGGCGGCATCATCCTTCTCGCGGGAGGCGACTCCGTTAGCGGTGGTGATGACGCCATTCTTCTGTACAAACCGTCGTCCTCGTCCTCATCCTCGTAGACGTCGTTTCTGTGCGCCGGTCCCCACGCGATGTCTTCTTCTTCGCCTTCGCCCATCATTTCTTTCCGTTTTTTACTATTATTCCTAGTATTATTGCCATCGTCTTCTCGTTCTTTCTCGCTTCGCATTCGTAACATAACTTCCATCGCTTTCTCTCCGTCTTTGTTGAAATCAATCAAATTCACCTCTTTCAGCGCCACGACGAGAACGTCCTTATTACCGCGAGCACTATTACTGCGGCCTACTTTCACCGAATACCTACGATCCAACCCACCGATAAATTCCATGATCTCTCCTTTCCGTCCATTCAGTTCCGGTTTCGTTAAGATGTCGTGGATTAAAACCTCCGTGCCGATGTTGAAACGCGTCTCTTCTTCTTCTTCTTCTTCTTCTGTTCCCTCATCTCCCGAATCAATCAAAATCACCTCTTCTTCTTCTTCTTCTCTCTCTTCGCTTTCGACTCGTCCCGGTTCTGCCGCCGCTTCTTCTTCTTCTGCTACTACTACTACTACTTTCGCCGGAGACGGAGAAAACTCCTCTCCCTCACGCGAAGGACTCTCCATCATCATCGTCCCGTTTACCGCGTTTTGATCTTCATCGTTATCATCTCTTTCTTCTTCTGATGAAGAAGAAACAATCTCAATCACTTCGTCGTCACGCATTTTGTAAACAAAAAAAATTAGCACACAAGCGGAGAAGCTTTTTTTTGTTTGCAAAAAAGAATCTCTCTCTCTAAAAGACGCGCGTCGACGTCGGAGCGGCGACCGTTGACTCTTCGCGCGATAGGAGGAGAAGGAGGAGAAGGAGGAGGGAGAGAGAGAGAGAGTTTCGATTTATTTTATTAGGGGATTTTGCTGCTCTGTTTTGCTTCTCTTTTTTTTTAAAAAAAAAAATTTGTGTTGTGTGTCTTCTTCACATTTTTTTTTGAAAAGACGATGACCACGATGACGACATCATGTAGGATAACAACAACAACAACAACATCATCAACGGCAAACGCGACGACGAAGAAACCACGCTTCGTCGTCCTCCGCCGCTCTTCTTCTTCTTCGAGAAGAAACGCACTCTCTGGGACGACGACGACGACGACGACGACGAGTGGTGGTGGTGGTGTCGTTACGATGGCATCGACGAGGAAAGAGGAAAGAAGAAGATTAGTCGTGAAGAAGAAGAGTGCATGCAATGTAAAATTATCCAAAAACAAAATCACCGCGTCCGCTTCTTCTTCTTCTTCTCCGCCTGGGAAAACTTCCGCTGCCGATGACGACAGCAAAAAGGAAGAAGGGTTGTACAAGTTTTGGGAAGATTCGGAGCGATTGACGATTCTCGGTTTGTGGTTTTCTTTGTTGGCGGTGGCGACGTTCGTTGCGCCCAAAACGGTCGGTTCGTTCGATACAGATTTAATCACCAAACTCGTCTCCTCTCCGTTTCAAGGGCAGGTGAATCCACTTTTTGAGGCACTTTTTAATAGCTTGGGGGTTGTGCCAGCGGTGTACGCGTCTTTGTTGCTCCCAGGCGGTGGCGAGAAACAGCCAAAGTTGCAACCAAAGTTTTTCGTCGGCGCGTCCTTCGCGCTCGGTTTCTTCGCGTTGGGACCGTATTTAATCGCCAGGACGCCGGTGGTTAACGGCGTGAAGAAATCTGATTTGGGGTTTGTCACCAAGAACATCCTAGAATCAAAAGTGAACGCGTTGTTTTTGACGGCGTTCAGCGCTTTTTTGTATTTTTGGGCGTTCTCGCACGTATTAGATGCCGGGGTAGTTTCCGAGTTTGTCACGCTGTTGACGAAACAATCCACTTTGGCGTGCGTGAGCACTTGCGATTTGATCGTCTTATCGTTGGTGATGAAAACGGCCATCCAGGAGGATTTGCAGAGAAGATCGTCGTCGTCATCGTCATCTGACGTAAACCCGTTGTTTTATCTGTTGCCCGTGCTGGGCCCGTCGTTGTATTTATTAACTCGACCAGAGTTAGAAGAATAGAGCACGCGAGGGCATTAAAATACGTAGAAAAATGAAATTTTGTAATAATATATATAGATTTGATGAGAGCAAAAGATGATGCGCAGCAGTTCGAAAGATGACTTTTACTCGCATGTATTTATGGTATATGATGATTTTTTACTTTTATTTGAAATTACAAGTCCATGATGGCTTTCGTCGCCGCCGCCGTCAACGTCGTGTTGTTCTCTTCCGCGTATTTGATCAACTTATCCAACGCCGCTCTTTCAACCATGACCCTCGGTAATCGTTCGGTAGAGACGAGCTGTCCCGGGACGTACGATTCCGAGAACGCCTTGATTTCTTCAAAAGGGACGCGGTTGACGAACTGGCCAAACTCCTCGCCGCTGTTGCGGTTTTGCTTCCAATACGCGAAGATCGGTTCGAAAAATGTCTCCAAATCGTCCACTTTCACCTTGTCTTCGTAGGCGCGGGAAATGCCGGTTAAGTTTCTGGTGCCGCCCAACCAAATTTGGTACGTGTTCGGACCGTCGCCAACGAAACCAAGTTCAGCCATGTACGGTCTCGCGCACCCGTTCGGGCAACCAGTCATACGAATCATGATATCGTCCGCTTTCGTCAAGCCGACGGTTTCCATAACCTGACGAAGTCTCTTGTTGATGTCCGGTAAACCTCTTTCGGCTTCGGTGATAGCCAAGCCACACAAAGGCAACGCTGGGCAAGCCATGGATAATTGGTCGTTCGGTTCGATGTCTTCCAAATCTTTCAAACCGGCATTTTTCAAAGTTTGGTGAATGTCATCCTTCCACTTCGGGTCGACGTCGCACAAGAGTAAATCTTGTTGCGCGGTCAAACGCACCGGTAACTCGTACCTTTCGATGACTAATCTCAACGCTTTCTTTAATTCGCCTCTCAATCGACCGTTTTGAACGTGGACGCCGTACCATAACTTCCCGTCGCCTTGGTCGTTCCATCCGAGGTACGATTTGAACTCAAACTCCGGCAACGGAGCAATCGGTTGAAACTTCTTGCCAAAATATTGTTCCGTCACCGTGGTGAACTTCTCGACGCCCCAGCTGTGGACGAGGTATTTTAACCTGGACTGCTTTCTGTCGTCCCGTCTGCCGTAATCTCTTTGCGTACAAACGATAGCTTTGACGGCGTACAAAATATCGTCTTTATCGACGTATCCAATCGGCGAGGCGATTCTCGGAAACGTTTCGTTGTTTCTGTGCGAACGACCCATACCGCCACCGGCGTAGACGTTGTACCCGATGTGTTTTCCGCTCGCATCGTTCACGACGCAAATACCGATATCATTACTCAAGAAATCGATGTGATTGTCGCCAGGAACGGTGACGCCAATCTTGAACTTTCTCGGCAAGAAGAGAGAGCCGTAAATCGGTTCTTGGCTTCCTTCAAAGTTCGTCCCGTTGGAATTGTCCATTCTTGCTTTCGTAATTTCCGGCTTTTCCACCGTCATGACTTGTTCGCCATCGAGCCAAACGTCGTAATACGCCCCCGATTGCGGCGCTAACAATTCCGCGATATCTTGCGCCAACGTTTGCGCGATTTCGTAACTCGGGTTCTTCTTGTCCGGGCACGGCGCCGCGGTCACGTTACGGTTGATATCCCCACACGCACCTAACGTCGACCCCATGTTTTGAATCACCGTTCTAAACGTTTGCTTCAAATCTTGTTTCAAAATGCCGTGCAGCTGGTAGGTTTGTCTCGTCGTCAATCTCAAAGTCCCGTTCCCGTGCGTATTCGCCAAGTCGTCCATGGTCAAATACAACTTATTCGTGACTAATCCAGCCGGTTGTTTCGTTCGCATCATGAACTGGTAAAACTTCCCTTGTCCGAACGATCTCTTCTCTCGGTCGTCTTGCTGGTACCCGCCGTGGAACTTGTACAGTTGCGCGGCATCTTCCGAGATGAACGTCTCCGGCGTCGCCAACTGCTCGATCAGAGGGTGACGTAAAAAGTCCGAGTTTTCTTTGATAATTTCCACCGCGGATCTTTTCGGTTCTTTCGGCGGTTCCGAGGACTTCTTCGACGGAGTGGCCACGTTGACGATGGTCAGCGTTCTTCTTTGCTTGTTATTATTTTTTGAAGTTCGAGCGATCGCCTTGGCGTTTACTTTGTGAACGGAATGCGACGACGACGACGACGCATTGTTGTTACCGGCGTGACTTCTTCTGAAGGACAACAGACTCGTCGTCGCAGTCGCTGCTGTTGTTTGTGATTTAACGATAAAACAGTCAGTATAAAACGCAAACAGAGAGCGAGGAAAACGCCCTCTCTCTCTCTCTCACTCTCCGACGTCATCACACAGGCGAAAGAAAAAGAGAAAGAGAGAGAGAGAGAGAGAGAGAGAGAGAGAGAGAGAGAGGGATTGGATTGGATTGAGGGCTGCGTGTGCGTCTCGATGACACGTTGCCGATTTTGTGGGATAAACTAGTATACACACAGAGAGAGAAAAAGATGCCGATCGCGCGTCGAGTACAAAAAGAAAGGGAACGCACCAGCACCGGTTGAAGCTAACATGATGATGACGATGTCGAATGCGTGCGATCAAGATTCTTTTTGTGACGCTTTAGTATACAGCAGGGACAAAAAGAGATAAAAGTAAGAGTATAGGGGAAAAGGCGAAAAAAAAAGAGACACGCACGAGAGAAAAAGTCACACGCAAAGAGAGATGCGAAAAAAAGATGAAGTCGCGGCGGCGGCTCGAGAGAGAGAGAGAGAGAGAGAGACGATCAGAGGAGAGTTTCCCACAGCACAAATTCTACTACGAGAAACTCTCTGATAAGAAAAACGCAACCGACTACACACGCGTACTGGTACATATTATTTACTAAACTTTAATAAACTAAAACACGTACGGCACCATAGCTTTCCGCCGTCTAGGAAACCCTTTGATTCGGTTTCGATACCAAATCAAATGGTTCTTGGCCTCTACGCTCAAGTTTCCGCAAACCGCGAGGAACATCAAAACGCTCGACGGCGAAAACCGAAGCGCGACGCACAGGCTGAAATACAAAACGCACTCGAAAAAGTAGTGCGGGCAAGCGACTAAGGAGAACAAACCGGAATCGATTTGCGCGTATTGGTCTTTCCTGTCGGTTTGTAATCGAGCGTTGCGGAGTAACACGTGGCACTCGTATTGTTTCCAGTTGGCGCAGAAGAAGAGGAGAGAGGCGAAGAGAAACTCGACTTTTCTTTCTCCCGCGGTCGTTCTTCCCGCGCGACTATTTTTTAAGCTCAAAGTAGCGCACACGTAATACAGTAAACCGAGAACATACCCAATCGCGTGCATTTTCGCTTTTTTCTTGTTCACTTTAACGAATAACGATTCCATCAACCGTCGCGTGACGTGGAACTGAAACAAGACGCTCGCGAGAAGCTCGCCGCTCGAGTCTCCCAGAACCGCCGTCGCGAACGAAGACACATCAACGATATCTCTTTTCGATTGAACGCGCTCCAGCAAAACGTGCGCGTTCCACACGGTACCAACGACATAAAAATGCGTAAACCACGCGTGCGGGACGTTTAGTAACTCGTATAAATTTCGTCGTCTTTTCGTTTTTGACGCGTCTCCGTCTCTCGTCTTGCCTCGCTTCGCCGTATCTCGCACAAACTTTGAAACGAACGGAACGTTCATTTGTCCCAACACAGACGCCGCGATGAACGCACACCAGAAATACCGAACATTTTCTGCCGCCGACGC
>Ga0181561_10000692_pt1 | contig 28813 bp, 27 predicted proteins | sample 011ome_19_FD_133760 | JGI IMG/M metagenome (GOLD analysis project Ga0181561, IMG submission 133760) | Coastal salt marsh microbial communities from the Groves Creek Marsh, Skidaway Island, Georgia - 011510BT metaG (megahit assembly) | ecosystem: Environmental > Aquatic > Marine > Intertidal... | reverse complement strand
GAAGATCTGAATGTTGTGGTTTTTGGCACCGGCGGTATGTCCCATCAGATTCAGGGGCCCCGTGCCGGGCTGATCAACCAGGACTTTGACAAGGCCTTCCTGGATGCTCTGTCACAGGACCCGGAAAAGCTGACACAGATTTCCCACCTGGAATACATGCGCGAGGCCGGCGCAGAAGCCGTGGAGCTTGTCATGTGGCTGGTCATGCGCGGCGCACTCGGTGACAAGGTAGAAGAGATTTATCGCTTCATGCATGTCCCGGCTTCAAGCACAGGCGTGGGCCATATTATTCTGGAAACGCGTTAAAGCAATCTGAGCTGATTCAGTAATCGTCTTCCCGGATTACCTAGATGACCTGCATGGTTCTGCCGACATTATTCAGCAGCCTGACACCATCATCTGTGACAAAGGCACTGGCACCAACCTTGACCTGCGCCATTCGTCCCATCCGCGCTCCCGGCTCAAAGCTGATTGACATCCCAGGCTCAAGAACAATATCTGCACCAAGTGGATCTGCATAGGAACCGATGGGCTGGCCTATTCCGACAGGACCTGCCAGCACAACAGGTCGCATGCCATGTATCACAGGGAAACCGTGCCAGTAACCTGCATCACTGACGACTTTTTCCATGGGTTCAAAGACTTCCCTGAAGGTGATACCTGGTCTGATGACCTCAAGGCCTGCTGCGAAACATTCCTGTGCCACCTGGTGCAGCTCCCGGCTTAAAGGACTGGGATCCCCGACACTCATACAAAGTGTAACCTGTGCGTAGCCACCAAATGCTTCAATCCCATATTCTGTGTTGATGACATGCCCCTGCTGGACGGGACCTGGCTGTATTTCCAGCGCCTTTACATCAGCGGTAGCACCATTGTGAATCAGGAATTCTTCAATCTGCGCACGAAATTGTCTGTCAGTGATACCCGGGCGCGTGAAACCCAGCAACATGTTGTGCATCTCTTCACCCAACTGTGCGGCTTTTTCAAAGGCGGCTATCTCTTCAGAACCCTTGACCATGTTTACTTTCGCAAATTCTGAGGTGACATCTTTGAAAGTCGCCTCGGGCAAGCCCGCCTGGACTTCACTCCAGACCGAATAGAGCATTAAGCCCGGCGCAGTAAATTCATTTAAACCAAAGATATTGTTTTCGGTGCCCACCACACCGATAGTGCTGTTGCCATGCCCCATCCCATTCAGGAGATCGGCAACTGCCGGACCCAGGGGCTCTCCTCGCTTGCCATACGGAGTCGCCCAGGCACCAGGTCCTGGCGACATACCGAAGGCTGCCGCCTCCCCTTCGGCCGGCAAAATGGCAATGCCATGTCCGCTAAAGGATTTGTTGGTGATGTACTGTGCATAGTGCAGGGTAAAATCACCACTCAGGTTAGGTACCACAAGACAGTCCACGCCCTGTTCAGTCATCATGACACGCAAAGCCGCCCAACGACGATCACGTTCTGCCAGAGTGTATGGACTCGGTGGTCCTCCAGGTTGCGCTTTAATTGTCTTTGGCAATGCCGTTGCCAGAGCACTTGCACCGACAAGTATTGTCGAACCTGTTAAGAGCTGCCTACGATTTACATCCATAATATTTGACCCAGTGTGATTAATTTTTTGCTAACAATAATTGTGTAATTGCATCGGCATGTTCAGTAATTGACGCCTCAGAATTTAAAGGCCTTTTTGTATACAACTCGTTTTCGGCTGGCACGATGAGTCGAAAATTCAGCGCACCCCGGAACACCATAACCAGAATTTTGATCGGGATATCCGGATTAACCACTTTTGCCTTCTGCATTCTTTTAAGAAATTTCTCAGCCAGTTCATAAAAAGGGGCAATATAAAGTGGATATATTCTTCTGTACCGATCACTGTTTTTCATCGCCTCACGAATCAGCACACGCATCAAGTCAGGGTTAGCCACTTGATGTGCTACCAATGCCCTAACCTGCGCCTTGAGCTGATCAGCCGGTGGCAGTGAGGCAGTTGCCTGTTCATGATGAATGCCCGCCTGCAAGGCTTCACGGGTTAAATTAGCAACTACCGCCTCCCACAGATCCTCTTTCGATCCAAAGTGATAACGAATTGACTGAAAATTAATATCCGCCTCTTCACCGATATCCCTGAGCGATGTACCAGTAAAACCATGATCTGCGAACTGCCGCGTTGCTGCACGCAGAATAATGCCCCTCGTCGTTTCCTGCTCCGATTCAATTTGTAGAGTCTGTGCAGATTTGGTCATCAGGTATTCCTTTTGCGAGATTTTTTAATTTTACACTTGTAAAAATAATTATTACAAGTGAAAATAATCCGGAATTGCTATTTCCATGAAGAAAACACAATGAAAATAAGAGCTCTGCTTGTACTGCTTCTAATACCCTCATTTTTGCAGGCCCAGCCGCCGGGCATGCCCCCTGGCATGGCTCGCATGCAATTAATTCTGCAAACCCTTGATGTGGATGGTGACGACACGCTTTCTACTGAAGAAGTCATGATGGCCAGTGAACGACTGTTGACCCCGGACATGGACGGCGATGGTGAACTTAACCAGCAGGAAATAGGCGCCCCACCACCATTGCCTGCAATGGTTCGACAACAGTACATTGTGCGCATCATCGAGGATGATGGCGACCTGCTTATTTCCGCTGAGGAACTGGCCAATGCCAGCCAGAACATTAAACGCCTTGATCATGATGGTGATTGGAACATCAGCAGCGAGGAACTGGGACTGAACAACCAGGGTCCTCCAGGTGCGCCCCTCCCGGACCGGGTGGTCCTGGTGTCCCGGACGGCATGGCCATGCAGATGCGGATGAACAGTTTCGAGGTAGAAATCACTGGTGATATTTTGCCGGGCCAGGATAACCGCGCCTTTGACGGTTATACCCTTGTCCATGATGCGGCCTACCAGCTGGTTAACGCCAATCGCACTTACCTGATTGATAACGAGGGCAACACCGTTCACGAATGGGCACCAGCTCCCTACCAGCCGGAAGGCGCCGTGGCATACCTCCTCGATAATGGCTTACTGCTTCGCACAGTCTCCAAACACGACTGGATGCACTCCGAGGAATTCCCGGTTGGGGCCGCTGGAACCGTGCAGCTGCTTGACTGGAACAGCAATGTCCTTTGGGAATACAGCATTGATCGCGTCGGCAAAGAGATTATTCATCACGACGTGGAATACATGCCCAACGGCAATATCCTGGCCATTGTCTATACGGGGTTCAGTCGTGAAGAAGTCGCCGCGATGGGCTGGGACGGCGTGTTTCCGGCAACTGCCGACATCATCTGGATGGATCGGATTGTCGAGCTGAAACCTAATCTGGAAGACGGCAGTACCGAACTTGTCTGGCAATGGAACACCTGGGACCACCTGGTCCAGGATAAATTTCCCGACCGGGCGAACTATGGTGATGTCACCAGGGAAGTCGGCAAGCTTGATGTTAATTACCTGCGTGACGGTTATGCCGGATTCATAAGTGGACAGTTGAATCATGTAAACGGTGTGGATTACAACGCCGAACTCGACCAGATCGTCCTGAGTTCAGCTGCTTATGGGGAACTCTGGTTTATTGATCACAGCACAACCATGAATGAAGCCAAGACAGATGAAGGCGGACGCCATGGACAAGGCGGTGACCTGATTTACCGCTGGGGCAATCCATTTACCACCAGGAATGGCTCACTGGATGACGCTACAACTTACTGGCAACACAACGTGCATTGGATTGAGGAAGGTCTCCCTGGTGCTGGCAACATTGCTATCTATAACAACGGCATGAAGCGCACGCTCGAAGGTAATCATAACGCGCAGATGTTCATGGATTTTGAAAACTCCTATACCGACCTGCTGGAAGTAAAGATGCCGATGAGACGAAACGGCAGTTACAACACCCGGCGTGAGCCGGAAATTGTATGGTCCTGGAACAGTGATGCCACTGAGGATTACTTCTCCCCCTTCATGAGTGGCTGGAAAAGACTGCCCAACGGTAACACGATTTTTGTCAACGCCCATAACAAGAACATTATTGAAGTAACACCCGACGGCGAACGTGTCCTTGATTTTCGCGTGCCCTGGAACGGGCGGATGTACCGGATATACAAGTTTGCCAAGGATGACCCACGATTTGATGGAAAATTTTAAAAGATAATAGAGGAAAGCCATATGCTTAACAGGCGACTATTTCTGCAGACCAGTTCTGCAACGCTGGCCTCACTGGCCAGTATCAACCCATCCCTTGCAAAAGGAAGAACCAGTAAACAGGACTCAGTGCTCGATCTTGTCCTGTTTGATGAGCGCATGGAAACCAGCAGGCAATTTGCGGATGACGCCGAACAAAATGGTTCGCGTACGTTGAATGTTGGTGATGATCTGAACGAGCAAGCTTTCGCCGAACTTGGTAGGCACTTCAGAAGTCAGAAAACTGTAATCGCGGGATACACAAAAACCCATACCGCCGCTTATGTACTCGGACTGGCCAGAGACTATGGTTATCAGCAGGTTCATTTTGCACAGCTTGAACCTGAAATCAGCCAGCTCCTGAAAGAAAACAATGCTGGCAAAGCCGGTGACGAATTACTGGTGGCCTGGGTTCTGGCTCCAATAGTTGAGAGGGTGTAACCATGACAATTCCAGCCGGATTAACACAGGGCCAGTTCGATAATGCACTTGGTGAATTCAGGGAAGCTGTCGGCAGCGACTGGGTGTTCACGATCGATGAACACATCGCCATGTACAAGGATTATTTTTCACCGCTCATGAATACGGATCTACAACCGATTCCGTCTGCTGCAGTTGCGCCGAAAAACGTTGAAGAGGTCCAGCATGTGTTGCGCGTCGCCAATGATTACAGGATTCCGCTCTGGACCATCTCCACGGGCAAGAACTATGGCTATGGCGGTCCGGACGCGAGGGTTAATGGCAGTGTCATTGTTGATTTGAAGCGCATGAATAAAATTCTTGAGCTCAACGAAGAGCATGCCTATGCCCTCGTTGAGCCAGGCGTCAGTCACTATGACTTATGGCTGGAAATCCGTCGCCGCGGCTATCGACTATGGACCGACGGCCCCTCACCTGCCTATGCCAGCATCATTGGTAATACCATGGAACGCGGAGCCGGTTATGGCCTGCTGGGTGAACGCGCTGCTGCCCAATGTGGCATGGAAGTCGTACTTGCCAACGGTGATGTTGTTCGCACCGGTATGGGTGCCAACAGCAATGCGGAAACCTGGCAACAATACAAGCATGGCTTCGGACCATCATTTGACGGCATGTTTTTCCAATCCAACTTCGGCATCGTGACCAAGATGGGAGTATGGCTGATTCCTGAACCCCCGACTTTCCGTTCCGCAGAAGTGTATGTTGAGAATTATGAAGACATCATTCCGTTGATTGATGTGATGCGCCCCCTGCGTCATGCCAATGTGATTGCCAACAGTGCCACGGCAGGTCCCAACAGGGGCGGTCATGTGGAAGGCGCCCAGGGACCAGGCGGTGGTCTACCACCGGGGCCTCCAGGGGCTGGCGGGCCTCCTCCCGGGCCCCCGGGCTGGCGTGCGAGACTGGGTTTTTACGGATACGACAGGGTGGTGGAAACCAATTGGGAAGAGGTGCAGGATGCCTACGCCTCGACAATTCCCGGCGTCAGCTTTCACTCGGAGAAATACACTGCGCCCTATAACCCGGACACCATGCTGACCGAATCAAAACTGGCCGCCGGCATTCCCTCTTTCCAGGAATCTTCCCTTTGGAATCATGGCGGCACCTTTGTCTCCATGGTCATGAATTTCACTGGCGAGACCTACTGGGATTTTATGCAGACCTACGATAGCCTGTACCAGGAATACGGCATGCGCTACATGGGCGGACCGCTGCACATGCACACACCGCGTTCAATGATGACCCTGGCAGGTGTGCCCCTGTCCCCAACTGATGCAGCTGCAAATCAACGGGCTATTGAATTGGTAGAGCGCCTGATTCAGACCTCTGCCGAAAAAGGCTGGTCGGAATACCGCACTCCACTGGTGTTTATGGATCACGCTATGAAGTCTTTTGATTTCAACAACCATGCACTGAAACGATTCAATGAAACCATCAAGGACACACTTGACCCTAACGGCATTTTATCACCGGGTAAAAATGGCATCTGGCCACAGGGAATGAGGGAGGATCAGGCATGAGGAAATTAACGCTTTCTGCAATCACTTTACTATGCACCCTGCCCTTTGCGGCGACTGCCCAGGAGTCGACGCTGGAAGCAGGAGAGCGCATTTACATGGCACGTTGTGAATACTGCCACGGCGAAGGACCCCAAAAAGGCGGCACCATGATGTTGCACCGACGCTATGGTGACAGCAAACCAGCCGTACTCCATATGAGGACTGATCTTTTGCCGGACTACATTCGCAATATCGTCAGAACAAACACACCTGGCATGACCCCTGTGCGCATTACTGAAGTCAGTGAGCAGGAGCTTGATGCCTTGATTGCTTTCCTGACCAGGAATAACACGAATTAATAATGGCTACAAAAACACAAAAAGTCATTTACTGGATTGCTACAGGTTACATGCTGTTTGCCATGTTGTGGTCTTTTGTGACCTATCAATTGCTCAATGACACCATTAACGGTCTGTTCAATGAATACAATTACCCGACCTATTTAATTTACCCCCTGGCGTATCTTAAATTGGTCGGTGCCCTTGTGATTATTACCAATCGATATGCCGACCTTAAAGAATGGGTTTATGCGACCTACTATATCAATATGATCCTGGCCTTTATTGCACATTTTGTGGCCCAGGATATGATCTGGCATGCAGTCCTTGGATTAATTCTGGTTCCGGTATCGTATCTGTACAGCAACAAGGTACGTGGATTACCACCCAGGAAACTTATTACTTCAGGCGCCATATGAACACCCCATCCTGTTACATGCGTAAAGTCCTGTTTCCTGTTTTCAGTCTCTCAATCGGCATTTCTGCATTTACCCTTCAGGCAGCGCCGAACATTCTTGTCATCATTGCTGATGACCTGGGCACTGAAGCACTGTCGAGTTACGGCATTGGTGAAGAAACAGCGGTGACGCCCAATATAGATAAGCTGGTCAGCCAGGGTGTACGTTTCGAGCAGTTCTGGTCGCAACCCAGCTGCTCCCCCACCCGCGCAGCCCTGCTCACCGGTCGCTATGCCTTTCGTACAGGAGTGCGCAGCCCACTGCGATTTCAGTGGGCCAACATGGATGCGCCGGTTCCTCAACTTCCAGAGAATTCACCGACCGAGCTCTGGTATGAGCCTATCGGACTTGTCGATAACGGCGAAGTTGCTGCTTTACGTCAGCCACCTCCACCACAACAATTACCCAGAGGACCGCGTTTGGATGAAATCATGCTCCCCCAGGTGCTTGGTGCCTTACCTGATCCTTATGCCACTGCAGCCATTGGCAAATGGCACCTGGCAGATCTGTTTAACGGTGATGTCAATCATCCCAACCAGTCCGGTTTTGATTATTACTCCGGAGGTCTTTTTGGCGTGCCATCAAGTTACTTTGCCTGGCGTCACCTTGAGAATGGTAAGCTTACAACCGAGACCGGTTACTACGACCAGCGTGTCAATGATGATGCTATTCACTGGATAGCTGAGCAAAAAGAAAAGCCCTGGTTCCTGTGGCTCTCTTACAGCAATCCGCATACACCGGTTCATCTGCCACCCACCGAACTCTTGCACAGCGAGGCAAAAAATTTGCCACCTGTTTTTGAAGGCGAGGAAAACAACAGGGCCTATTTTTACGCCCAGGTGGAAGCAATGGATACGCTCATCGGGCAACTGCTTGAAAGTATTCCACAGGAAGTGAAGGACAATACCTACGTGATTTTTCTGGGGGACAACGGCACTGTATCCTGGGACAACCCTTCCCCTCCAAGAGATCCACAACGCGCCAAGGGCACTGTGTATGAAGGTGGCGTCAGCGTTCCGTTAATTATTGCAGGTCCCGGTGTCCCCGAAGGCAGGACAGCCACCCCCCTTGCCCATGTTGTGGACCTCTTTTCTACAATTCTGGACCTCACCGGTACCGACCAGGACACTGCTTTGCCAGAATCACTGGCCATTGATTCAATCAGTATCGCCCCACAAATTTTTGACCCAGATATGCCTGGCCAGAGATCCTGGGTATTAACAGAGGGTTCGCTACGGGGCCAGAACTGGACCGCTATTCGAGACAGCCAATACAAACTGGTCATCAGTGACGACAGGGAAGAATTTTACGACCTGCTCAACGATGCCAATGAAACCAATATCCTTTCTTTACAGGGCCTCATGGCGGAAGCCCGCACTGCCTATAACACACTCAAGTCTTTACTTGATACCATAGTGAATTGAATTCTGCATATTCAGCCCTCACAACCAGGTAAAAAACAACAAACCCATCAATCGCCATCCTGTTGAATTTTCTTATTTTTTGCATATTCTCTCTCTGCCACAGAACATGATTGAGAAGCCCATGCAGGTTTTGTAATATGGTTCGATCGTGGCACATGTCGTTTGTAGCGCTACAGAATCCGGGCTGCTTTTTTCCATGAAGCATCAGCCCATAATAATTGTAGGTTGGGGGGCACGACGTATGAGGGTCAATCTCATTTCCAGAAAAGCCATTACCGCTTTTCTAACTTTAGTATTTTTGTTTTCTCAGTCAGCCTGGGCCTCCAGCCCACTGGCTATGGCAGCACGCACCAATGACGTGAACCAGTTCCAGGAACTGATCCGTGCTGGCGAAGACGTGAATCTGCCTGAGCCTGATGGCACAACTCCGCTGCTATGGGCTGTTTATAATTTAAACCTGGATATGGTGCAGTCATTACTTGATGCAGGTGCCGATCCCAATACACCCAATACGCTTGATATCACCCCCATCCTCATGGCGAGCCGTTATGGCAATGCCGACATGATCGAAGCCCTGCTTGAAAGTGGCGCAAGTCTTGATCAGTCCGGGCTGGCTGTGGAGCCACTGATCATGGCAGCGGCACGTGCAGGCAGCAAGGAAGCAGTCAAGCTGCTGCTCAACGCCGGTGCTGATCCTGATGCCACTGAGCCACTGGATCACCAGACAGCAATGATGTGGGCGGCGGCCGAAGGCCATCTGGACATTGTTGAAGCCCTGCTGGATGCCGGCGCAAATCCTGATTTGAAGTCTCGTGTGAACGCGCTGACTGAACGCAAAAATGCTGATTTCACCACTGGTGGATTTGCAGCACTGCACTGGGCCGCACGCAATGGCGATCAAGCCATGCTGGACCTGCTGGTGGACAATGGTGCGGACATCAACATCACCAACGGCGACAAGGCATCACCGATGATGCTGGCGATTGTGAATGATCGCTTTGACCTCGCACAGCACATGCTTGAAAAAGGCGCAGATGCGAATGAAGGATCACTGTATTACGCCACCATCATGCGCGATGGTACAACGGACTGGTTGGCTATGGACGGAACCGTGTTCCGTGCCGATCATCCAAACGATATCAATGCCCTGGAATTGACCGAGCTACTTCTGGATGCCGGTGCAGACCCCAACAAACCATTCATTGGCCAGATGCATAATGCTTCCATGTGCTGTGACTATAAGTCCAATCAAACGCCTTTTTACCGTGCTGCCAAATCTGCCGATATTGCCATCATTAAACTTATGCTGGCCCATGGTGTCTATCCCAACGGGAAGCCTGCCTCTGAAACACGCCAGGTAGGCATTGATGGTGAGGAGGAAGTGGTGAGTCAAAGCGCACTCATGGTAGCCACTGCCGGTGGTAAAGGTGTTGGCAGACAGGGCGGCCCCAATGACCTGCGCTATGGTCCACCACCCTACCGTGAAGAAGGCTTGCGTGACACGGTGCAGGCAGTAATGCTCCTGCTGGAAGCAGGTGCCGATGTGAATGTGCCGGGCCCCGACGGCCGCAGAGCCTTGCATGTGGCAGCCAAGGAACTGGAACCGGCCATTGTCCGGGCACTGGTGGAGCATGGTGCTGAAATCAATGCCGTCAATGACGATGGCAAGACTGCACTCCAGGTTGTGGAAGAAATGGATCGTCCTGAGCCCACGCCGGGTTTCTACTTTGAAGAACCCTCAGCATGGCCGGAAGATATGATAGCTCTGCTGACCGAGCTTGGCGCCACGCCAACCCAAGAATAAATAACTATAAGAAGAAAGACTCTCATGAAAAAATGGATGACACCGGCGGCATTGATTACTACATTTGCCGCCTTGCCGGTGATGGCACAGGACTACGAAGAAGCCCTTGAGGAAAGCTGGTCTATACTCGATTCCTACTGCATGGAATGCCACAGCTTTGATGAATTCCGTGGCGGCCTTGCACTCGAAGGTATGGGCCCCCAGGATGTGAATGCCAACCCCGGTGTTTTCGAAGAAGTCCTGCGAAAACTGAAGATTCACGCCATGCCGCCACGTTCGCAACCGCAGCCCGATCTTGATGACCGCAACAAGTTCATGGCAGCCCTGGAGGCTACACTGGATGCTGCCGCTTTTGCCGACCCTTATGCCGGTACGACCACCATTCATCGCCTTAACCGGGAAGAATATACCAACGCGATTCGCGACCTGCTGGGAGTGGATCTTGACCTGTCAGAATTGTTGCCCAGTGATGCAGGGGGCCATGGTTTCGACAATATTGCCGAACTGCTGCGTACCTCCCCCATGCTGCTGGACCGCTACATGACTGTTGGTATGCGCGTAACTGACCTGGCCCTGGGTAACGAGGAAACACCACTGAGTGTCACCAGCTACCCGATACCCTTTGATACCACCCAGGAAAAACATTTGCCCGGCATGCCCCTTGGCACACGCGGCGGTGTTCGGGCGACCCATTACTTCCCGGTGGACGGTGAATACATTTTTTCTGCACGACCACTGCAGGGAGTCGCTGAGGGATATTTCGGCATTGAGGGACACGATATCCCCCACGAATTCCTGATTTATATTGACGGTGAGATTGTTTACACCAGTGAAGTCGGCGGCAAGGAACAGCATGAAATCAGTGTGAAGGAATTCAATGATGTTATTCCAATCGTTAACGAGAAACTGAAATCTCCACAGATTCCTGTCACCGCCGGCCCCCACGAAGTCATCTTTACCTGGCGCGAACGCATGACTGCCGAACAAAATGCCTGGCAACCCGTGGATCGCGACACCCTGGAAATTCATAACACCTCCGGCATGCCACGACTGGAAACTGCCCAGATTGAAGGTCCCTACAACCCTTCCGGTGTCAGTGAAATGGCGACTCGCGAGAAAATCCTGGTATGCCAGCCAGAAAACGCTGCTGAAGAAGCAGATTGTGCCAGGGAAATCCTGGCTAACCTGGCCCGCAAAGCTTACCGCCGGCCTGTAGAAAATGATGATATTGCTGCACCGCTGGCTTTTTACGAACAGGAACGCGCCAGCGGCATGGACTTCAATGCAGGTATCCGCACTGCCGTCGCCCGTATGATCGTCAGTCCTTTTTTCCTGTTCAGGGTAGAAACCGATGCGCCTGATACAGCACCTGGCTCTGATCAGGCACTCAGTGGTCTTGAAATGGCGTCACGTCTTTCCTTTTTCCTCTGGTCCACTGTTCCTGACGATGAACTCCTGGCACTTGGAGAAACAGAAGAACTGACTGCACCTGAAGTGCGCCAGGGGCAGGTGGAACGCATGCTGGCCGATCCCCGCGCCAATGCCTTTGTGCAGAATTTTGTCGGGCAATGGCTCACCCTGCGCAACCTGGAAAAAGTCGCACGTCCCGATATCCAGATGTTCCCGGATTTTGACAACAACCTGCGCCAGGCTTTTCGTGAAGAAACTGAACGCCTGTTTGCCTACATCCTGAGAGAAAACCGCCCGGTCCATGAATTGCTAACTGCAGAATATACTTTCGTAAATGAGCGCCTGGCCAAGCATTACGGCATTGATGGTGTCTACGGAGCGCGCTTCCGCAAAGTCGATGTTGAAGATCCCAATCGATTCGGCATCCTTGGACATGGCAGTATCCATTCACTGACCTCTGCCTCCAGCCGGACCTCACCCATCATGCGTGGCAAATTTATCCTGACCGAGCTTTGGAATAATCCACCACCGCCGCCATTACCCAATGTGCCTGCACTGGAGGCAAGTATTCCCGAAGGTCGCCCATCTACCGTGCGTGAACAACTGGAAAGACATCGCGCCGACCCGGTCTGCGCTGGCTGTCACGACCTGATCGATCCCATGGGGTTCGCCCTGGAAAACTTCGATGTGGACGGATCCTGGCGTGATTTCACCAAGGAAGGCCTTCCTATCGATGCCTCCGGTACCTTGCTCGATGGCACTGTTATTGAAGGACCGGTACAGATGAGGGAGGCACTGGTTGCAGATCCCGAGATTTTTGCCGGCACAGTGACCGAAAAACTGCTGGTGTATGCCCTGGGCAGAGGCCTGGATCCGCGGGATAGGCCTATTGTGCGCCGCATCGTAAGGCAGGCAGAAAAAGACAACTATAGCCTACAGTCACTAATTTTAGGTATTATTGAGAGCTATCCATTCTTGATGCGGACCAATAGTTCAAGAAGTAGCATCAATAGCATCGCTACAGTAGAGAATTAACGAGGGGAAAACGCATGTTTATAACCAAGAAACATCTGAACCGCAGAACACTTCTTAAAGGGGCAGGTGCTGCAGTATCACTGCCTTTGCTTGATGCCATGGTACCGGCTGCTACAGCCCAGTCTTCGACTGCTGCCGCAGAAAAACTGCGCTTTGGCAGCGTTTATGTGCCCAACGGGATTTACCCCGATGACTGGCATCCGGAAAAAACTGGCAAGGATTTCGAATTAAAGCGGGTGATGAAGCCCATGGAGTCCAACCGGGAATTCCTGACTACGATCAGCCGAATGAAGTCTCCCGAAGGTAACCAGGACATGGGTGGCATTCACATGGGCGCCAGTTCAGCCTTCCTGAACGGCCGCGGCCCTCTCAGTGAAAACGGCAATTTCAATGCGCTGCGCTCCGCCAAGTCTCTCGACCAGTACATTGCCGATGTCGTTGCTGGTGACACGCCACTGCGTTCCCTGGAACTGGGTGTCGAGGATATGGGGACTTCCGCAGGTGCCTGTGACAACTATCCCTGTATTTTCTTCAACACCCTGTCCTGGGCTGACGACCAGAGCCCGCTGCCTGTCGCAATCAGCCCACAGGTGACTTTCGAGCGCATGTTTGGTGATCCCGGCACTGCAGAACAGCGTCTGCGCCGCCTTGAAACCAAGCAGAGCATGCTGGATTCCATTTTGGATGAATCCAAGCGTCTTGAGCGTATGCTCGGGGCAAGCGACAGCGCCCTGCTGGATGAATACCTGACCAATATCCGCCGTATCGAAGGCCAGATCCAGAGACTCTCTAGCCGTTCCGGCGTGATCGCCAATGCCGAAGCTGGCCCTGTTGGCATCCCTGAAGATTTCGATACTCACATGACACTGACCTATGACCTGGCACACCTGGCATACCAGGGTGACATGACTCGTGTCTTTACGTTCATGACGGGTCACGAAGCAACTGGTCGCAGCTACGCCCATGTTGGTGTTAACGAGCCTCATCATAATGTCTCACATCATAAGTACACTGAGGAAAGCCTGGACAAGTATGCTCGCATCACTACCTACCAGGTTCAGAAGTTTGCCGAGTTCGTTGAAAAGATGAAGAACACACCTGATGGTGATGGCAGTCTGCTGGATTCAACCCTGCTCTACTTTGGCGCCGGCATGAGTAACGGTGTCGCCCATGATCGCCACAACGTCCCAGCCATGCTGGTGGGTCGTGCCAATGGCCGTATGGAAGGCAACCGCCATCTCCAGGCCCGCGAAGATGAGCCGACCTCCAACCTGCTGCTCGGCATCGCCGACCTGATGGGTGCAGAGCTCGAAACTATCGGCATCGCCGATGGCAGATTCCTGCTCTGATTCAAACGCAGAACGAATAAAAAACCCGGCAATAGCCGGGTTTTTTTATGTTGCTAAAAATTCATTATCCACGCTACCACCAGTACCTGGGGAACCGTCAACAATGGCAGAAAAAGGGCGGTTTTCATGCTGCGCGTGGTTTCCTTAAGCACCATGATTTCGGTGTAGTCCGTGGATACGCCGGTCATCAGGAAAGCAAAACCATTACCCGGTGCATCGGCACGGTTTAGCAAATCCGCCGCGATGGGTGTGGAGCCCTCGGAGCACACTTCCATGATAGTTGCCACTAGTACAGTGAGTCCCAGGCCCGCGAGTGTCGGCCCAAAATATGTGCTGAAAGACTCAGGAGAAATAAATGCCCGCACCAGGGAAGCCAGCAAAATGCCAAACAGTATCCAGCGCATCACCATTCTGGATTCCTTTATGCCGTTCATTAGCATCTTGCCAAAAAAGGACAGGCTGTATGTAGTCTCTTTCATCTCCTTTGCTACTGCTTTCCAGAAATGAAAATCCTCAGGCAGTTCCACTACCTGGGGGTTGGCAGGCAAAATATCTCTGCTCACCAGAAAATCAAAACAAAGACCGGCAATGATGGCGATGAGCATCGACAGCAAGATGAACAGCAAGGTCCACTTCAATCCAATGAGGGCAATCAGCACCAGCGTCAGTGAAAATGAATTCCAGGGGCTAGCAACAAGGAAAGCTACCACCTGGCCAATTGAGGCACCGCGCTCATAGAGCTTGGCACCCACCATGAGAATGCCATGACTGCACAAATCCAGCAGCAGCCCGGCGGCAGTCGCCCTGAGTATGCCGTTAAAGCCACGGTTCACGCCCAGGATGGACATCACGAATTCGCGTGGAATCCTTGCCAGCACTGCAATCATCAGCACGCCAAGCGTGATGCCCCACCACATGGTATTAACCAGTTCAAAAACAGAATGCGAAAGTGTGCTGTACCAGGCTATAAATTCAGTTGTGGACGGTAACAGCAGTTGCTGAAAATAGAGAACGACAATGCTGACCAGAGAAATCCGCAGCAGGTAATCAGGCTTTTCAGGGGGTGGATGACAGCAGTGGTCAGCCATACTCAATACCAGAGCCGCAGGCCCAGAACAAAGGATGACTCGCTGTTATCCTGGCCCGCCGCCCTGAGCATGTCGGCTGTCTGCCCATAGGATTTTTCCCAGGCCAGTCCTATGTAGGGGGCAATCTCCCGCTTGATTTCATAACGCAGTCGCAATCCCATGTGGACCCGGTTCAAACCCTTGCCCACACCAGTCTCCAGGTCATCGCTAAAGGCATAGTTGAATTCCATCCTGGGTTGCAGGATCAAACGCTGGGTAAAGCGCAATTCATATTCCGCTTCAAGTCGGGCACTGGCATCACCTTCATCACTGAAAAAAGCCGCTGCATCAATCTCGAACCAGTAGGGTGCCAGCCCCTGAAATCCTAAAACGGCATAATCGCGGCTGGTATCCGGTTCGAAATCATGTCGAATGCCAGCCTGGAAATCCCAGAAGGGTGAAATGGCATGACTCCACAGGGCCTGTAATTCAAATTCCTCAGTGTCATTATTTTCACTATCGTAATGACCCTCAGTTTTCAGCCAGAGCTTATTGATGTCTCGCCCAATCCAGCCCTGGGCTTCCCAGACCAGGCTGTTGTCGCCATCATGCACCTGGTTTTCCAAACGTTCGCCGATCACCAGGGTGTTGATGGAGTCACCATGCATGTTTTTCACCATAGCGCTGGATGCGGCCATGGAAGAATCTTCCTGGGCTGTTGCTAACTGCGTGCACAGGATCAGCATGAATGTATACACCAGCCGTGTCATGACATGTGATCCCTGACCGACACCACCTGCATCATGCCGGCCTTCATGTGGTAGAGAAGATGACAGTGAAAAGCCCAGTTGCCCGGCGCATCAGCGGTGATATCAATGCTCATTTTTTCGCCGGGTTTTACGACAATGGTGTGCTTTCGCGGCTTGTGTGTATCCTCGCCGGTGACCACATCGAAGTACATGCCATGCAGGTGAATGGGATGCGGCATCATGGTGTCGTTAACCAGTGTCAGCCGAAGTCTTTCATCCTGGTGAAAAATAATCGGCCCGTCGACTTCTGAATATTTAAGCCCATCGAAGGACCACATGTAGCGTTCCATGTTGCTGGTCAGGTGCAGTTCCATTTCCCTGCCTGGTTCACGCGTGTCAGGATTGGGCGCCAGGCTTTTCAGGTCGGTGTAGACCAGCACGCGGTGGGCTTCATTCTCGAGACCCAGTGGTCTTTCATGCAAGCGGTTAACGGGATTCATGGCCACGTTCATTACCCCCGAACCCCTTGGATGATTGTGCTGCTGCATTTGCATACCATCCATTGATGCCATTGCTTCCATGCCTGTCATGTCGGGCATTTCATGATTCATTTCAGAGTGGTTCATGTGCTCCATACCTGACATGTCATGATTCATTTCAGAGTGGTCCATGGACATACCACCACCCATATCCATTCCCGGCATATCCATCCCGGACATACCCATGTCCTTCATTGAGAGCGTTGGTCTTGGGCGCCGTGGCGGTATATCAGCACGCATACCCTGCCCGGTTGCCAGCGTGGCCAGAGCATAACCGGAGCGGTCATTGGTCTCGCACATAACCGTATAAGCATCACTTTCCCCAGGCTCAACGATCACATCAAAAGTTTCCGCCGTGCCAATCTGGAACTCATCGGTTTCCACCGGCTGCACGTCCAGACCATCCGCCTGCACAACTGTCATGGGCAGGCCTGGAATGCGCACATTAAAAATTGTCATGGCAGAGGCATTAATGAAACGAAGTCTGACTTTTTCACCGGGACGGAAAAGCCCGGTCCAGTTTTCCGCAGGACTGAAACCGTTTGCCAGGTAGGTATAGGTAGAACCGGTAACATCAGAAATATCTGTTGGGTTCATGCGCATGTCGCCCCACATCAGGCGGTTCGCCATCACGGCATCATAACCCTCAGCTTCTACTTCCCTGAAAAAGTCGCGCAGCGTACGCTGCTGGAAGTTATAGTTATCACTCATTTTTTTCAGCTTGGAAAAAACCCGCTTTGGATTTTCAAAGGTCCAGTCGGACAGCAGAATGATATGTTCGCGATCATAGACAACAGGATCATCGCCAGCCGGATCAATAATGATTGGCCCGTAATGCCCTATCTGCTCCTGCAGCCCTGAGTGGCTGTGATACCAGTAAGTACCAGCCTGTTTCAAAGGAAAGCGGTAGGTGAATTCTCCCCTGGCAGGAATGCCCGGAAAGGTCACACCGGGCACACCATCCATCTGCCAGGGCAGAAGAATGCCGTGCCAGTGAATAGAAGTATCTTCATTCAGTTGATTCTGAATTCGGATTGCCAGGTCATCGCCTTCACGCCACCTGAGAAGCGGAGCAGGAAATTGACCATTCAGTGTAATGTGTTTGGCCTGCTTTCCTGCAATAGCCCCTTTTGCATGCTCAACGGACAAATTGACCTGACTGCCGGTGATGGCACCCGGCAATAAAGCCTCTCCGCGACCGGATTGCGCCCATGCAGGCAGGAAAGACTGGAATCCCAGGCCTGTACCAAGCATTAAACTGCTTTCAAGAAATTTGCGTCGGGAAAACGCTTGTTTGCGGATGATCATTTTGTTTACTATATACCCCCCAGGGGTATATAGGCAAGGTGCTCAAAAATGCTGAAAGATAAAGATAGTACGGTCAAACGGCTGAACAGGATTGAAGGTCAGGTTCGTGGCATCAAGCGCATGATAGAGGAAGAGCGATACTGTATTGATGTGCTGCAACAGGTGCAGGCGATCAAGTCTGCCCTGTCCAAGGTGGAGGACGCCATACTCAAGGATCACAGCAATACCTGTGTTGCCAATGCGATTGCGTCAGGCAACGCAAAGCAGCAGCAGGAAAAGTTTAATGAACTGGTCGACCTGATCGGTAAGTTCAAACGCAGTTAACAGGTTTATTCTACTTGCAGATGTCTAGGCAACAATTAATTGCTTCATACTGCTCAAAACCTCTTAATTCTCCAATTATGCTCCAGAGGCCCACGTCAGCATATCCCAGTCCTGAGGCACATGAATGAACAGGTTTGTTACCGAGGTTAACACCCTTGTCACGTGGCCCTTACCGGTGATGTCCTCAAGATAGACAAGATCGCCCTGGCCTATTTCCCTTCGGGTGCCGTCAGAAAGTTCAACTTCCAGGTCGCCGGTTAAATTGATGGCAAACTGTTTTCGCGGTGCTGTATGCCATTCTGCAGCGTTGGAGTCATTGCGTTCATAGGCACTCGCCGTCATCGAGGTCACCGGTATTTCTCCGGCTGTGTTTTCTATCTCGACAATATCCGAATGCGACTCGCCATCAGGCGTGACATACACATGGATCAATCGCGCCTTGAGTTCCTGCTGCTGACCCAACGCTGAAGACGCCCCCGCTGCTGCTGTCATTGTGGCTAACGCCAGTAATTCCCGTCTTTGCATTTCCCTCTCCTTTTCCCGTTATTGTTTATTTTCGAGTGATGGCATCACTTTGTGCATCATTGAGAAAATTAATGCCATCCCACATGGCGGCAGTCAGCGCAATGATGTGCTGTACCGTAACGCCGTGATAGGTTTCGTAAGTGACATCCAGCGCACTGGATGCAAGATTCAAAACACGGGTATAAAGACGACCCGTGGGTGTTTTTGACCCGAAGCGGGGAGCACTTTTAAACGTACCCGCCTGTTCCAACTCACCAAGTGACACCATCACCTGTGTAAGATTGGTGTAACGATCTCCTTCCATGGCAAAAGACACTTCTATGGCTGCAAGGGCAATCTCATCCGCACTTGCGGATTCCGGACTCATTCCTTCAGGCAGGGCCTGCAGAATTGCCTGCTGTATTGCCGCGTCATTGGCAACCTGGGCCATGGACTGAAAAGACAACAGGCTGAAGGCAGCAGCGATGATTAATTTTGCAATGTCGCGCAGCATGGTACTTATTCGTTCCCCAACAGGCTGTCGATAAAGTCCACCGTTTCCTGGTGCCCCATGTACTCAGCCAGGTCTCGCGGGGTGTAACCGCCAACATCCCTTGCACTGAAATCGACACCCTGCTCATACGCAAATTGCAGTGGTTCAATCCAGTTCGCCTTGGCAGCGCCATGTGCCACATTCTGTCCATTGGGTCCTGTGTAGTGAATATCTGCCCCGGCATCCAATAGCAGCGCCATGATTTGCGCTGCCTGCTCCCCGGTTTTAAAGGCACCAGTAACAGGCGTCTCCATGAATATGCCATACACATGCCAGACGCCGGCTGCAGTCAATATTGGCGTGACTTCGTAAACGCGGTTTTTCAGATTCACCGCGGCATCGAACTCCAGCAGCAATTTCACGGCCTCTACATCACCCGCCTTGGCTGCCTTGTGCAGTGCTGTGGCGCCGCCACTAAGTACACGGGAGTCAGGGCTACCGTCGGTATAACCCCTGTCATTGCCGCGAAACGGCGGTTCCTTTTTCAGTGGCATATCCGGGTAGGCGCCTCGTTCAAGCAACTGCCTGGCAATATCCAGCGCTGTCAGTTTGTCTGTAGACGGCAGATCGCCCCGGCGGCTGCTGGGCACCCTGTTCAGATCGATGGCGTTATACAATGCCGTTCTTCCCCACCAGTCAAAGCGGCGTACATCCGCACCGCGCTCTATCAGCAGGGCCGCCGTATCGTAGTGCATATTCAGCGTCGCCATAATCAATGGTGTTTCCGCCCACAGATCGGTCAGGTTGATATCGGCTCCACCGTCCAGAAGGGCTTCAGCACAAGCCTTGCAACCTTCCCTTGCGGCATACAGCAGCGGTGTATAGCCGCCGTAATCCAGGGGCTTGTTGCGCGGCTCTGATGTCACCCAGCGCGGCCAGTCATGATTCTTGCCCCGTGCATTCACGTCAGCGCCGTGTTCAATCAGCAGTCTGACCATTTCCGGCTGACGTTGGGCAGCAGCCCACATGAGCGCAGTCTGCCCACCCCAGTTTTCCTTAGCGTTCACATTGGCACCGTGATCAAGCAGCAACTGTGCTGTATCCAATCGCCCTGTTCTTGCCACGGCCATCAACAATGTCTGATCCTCGGCATTGGGTGATTCAGGGTCACCGCCAGCCTGAAGAAGGCTTTCCATGATGGCAAAATCCCCATGCTCTGCCGCAAGGCTCATGGGCGTTGCCCCGAAATCATTGGCAAGGTCTGGATTGGCCCCGGCTAAAAGCAACTGCCGGGTCATGGCGAGATTCCTGTGATAGACAGACCAGTGCAGTGCAGTCGTGCCATCGACAGATAGGGTGTTGGGATCTGTCCCTGCTTCGAGCATGACAATGGCGGCATTGAGATTGCCGGCTTGTACAGCATCCGGCAAAGAATCTGCTGCCCGGACACTGGCAGTCATAAGCAGGAAGGCTGTGAGGAATACCAGAAGGCACTGGCAAAAATAGGAAGCCCTGACTGACATCGTGTTTCCCCTAAACGTCCTGGAGGATGCCAGTGCTGTTACCCAGGGACTCCACATCCGGAATGCCGGCACGCTCAAGAATAGTCAGGATCAGGTTGGCATGGGGCGTGTTATCCGGATAACGCAGATGCTGACCGCCACGAATCCGGCCATTGCCACCACCGATAATAGTAGAAGGCAGCGGGTTGGCATTGTGGGCATTGGAGTCGCTCATGTTGCTGCCGTACAACAGAATGGAATGATCCAGCAATGATCCATCGCCGTCCGGTGTGTTGGCCAGGCGATCAAGGAAACGGGCAAAGATCGTGGAGTGATACGTCTGGATGACAGCACAGTCATCCATCTTGGCCGGGATATAACGATGATGGGACAGCGGATGGTAGGCATCCGAAATACCAATCTGGTTATAAGTCAGCATGCTGATCTCCGCTGACATCATCATGGAAACAACGCGGGTCAGTTCCGCTTCATAAGCCAGGGCGGCCAGGTCAAACATGAGATTGATATGGGTTTCCCAGTTTTCCGGTACACCCAGTGGCGCATCGGGAATGTCCACGCCAGTGAAATCCTGCTCACCCAGTTTCTGCACCTGGCGTTCAACATCCCTGACTGAATCCAGGTATTCATCCATGCGCTGGCGATCGGCACTGCCAAGTTTGCCCGTGAGGGATGATGCACTTTCCGATACCAAGTCGAGCAGGCTGAAACGCTGGTTCATGATTGATTCGCGCTCACCGGCATTATCACCTTCACCAAACATGCGGAAAAACAGTTTGCGGGGATCATGCTCCAGGGGCAGCGGTTGGGTACGAGTACGAAATGAAATGGTGGAGCCGTAACCACAACCCAGCGTCGCATCACAGGCACCGGCACTGGAGGCTTTAACCTCGGTACATAATTCGATGGAGGGAAATGGCGTGTCCTGGCCCAGGTGCTGGGCCGCTATCTGGTCTGCGGAAATACCGTAATTGGGATCATTTTCATCCACACTGAAAGGAGATGCACAGCTCAACCAGGTACCCGGCGAGGTGGCATGCACCCCTGCCCCTTCGGCAGCCGTGTTGCGCAGGTTACTGATAATGGTCATCTGATCCCTGTAGGCTGCCAGGGGTTTCAGGATGGGGGTAATTTCAAATTCGCTACCGGTCGCAGAAGGCGTCCACTTGTCCATGATGGCGCCATGGGGGAAATAGAAAAACCCGAGTTTCGGGCTGGGCGTGGCCGCTGTCTGGGCAAGTGCAGTGCCAGCCGGCACCATGGCATCCAGCAAAGGCAGACCAATAGCAGCCCCCGCGCCTTTAAGAAGTGTCCTTCTTGAGAGATGTTTCTTGCTGATAAACATGATGTTTCCCTCTTTCAGTGACTATACACCAATACAGTAAATTTCTGACCAGTCATTCTCAATATCGGGTCAATGGGCCGCCAGGATTTCATTTTCAGCCTCATGTTTCATCCTGAACTGGGCACTCTTAACGATACCCATGACGATGGATGAAAACCGGTAATCCTCCATCGACGCCTGGCGCACGATTTCTCTTACTGCCGGCATATCCTGGTATTCAATCCGGCGTCCCAACCCAAAAATCATGAGCTTTTCAGTAAAGGTCTGCACAAACTGATCAGGCCTGGACAGTATTGCCTCGCGCAACTCCACCGGCCCCGTGACAATACTGCCATCCGCCAGGACACCTGCAGCATCAATAGGCGTTCTGGCCATCCGATCTATGTCGCGCCACCGTCCCACGGCATCAAAATTTTCCAGGGCAAAACCCAGCGGATCGATGACACCATGGCAGCTGTTACAGGAAGGGTTCGTGCGATGCTGTTCCAGGCGTTCCCTTACCGTTGAAAAATCCTGGCCAATCTCAATTTCCACAAAACCTTCTACGTCAGGCGGCGGTGCAGCCGGTGGTGTCCCCAGGATATTTTCCATTACCCAGGTTCCTCGCAATACCGGGGAGGTTCTGTTGGGATAGGAAGAGACCATTAGTACCGCCCCTTTACCCAGCAGTCCCCACCGTCTTTCATCCTCCAGTTCGACACGGCGAAAATCACTGCCGCGAATCGAGTTCATACCGTAATGCAGGGCAAGGTTTTCATTCAGGTAAGTATGATTCGCCCTGAGCAAATCCAGCACGCTGCGGTCTTCACGGAAAATACTTTCCATGAAGCGCAGTGATTCCTCGGTCAGGTCTGCACGAATATTGCGATCCACATCCCTGAACAGTCGGCCGTCAGGCGTATTATTTTCAAGCTCTGCAAGACCCAGCCACTGGAATCCGAAATTATCAGAGACATTCTTCGCGCGGGGGTCCGCCAACATCCGTTTCACCTGGGCTTCCAGCACACCAGGATCTTTCAGGGCATCATCAGCGGCCACTTCCAGCAGGATTTCATCGGGTAAAGAGCTCCATAAAAAAAAGGACAAGCGGGAGGCCAGTTCCAGGCTGCTCAGTTCAAAGGTCGCACCGGGCGGCAGGGCTTCCGGCACGGGTTCAATGCGGTACAGAAACTTGGGATGGGCCAGGATACCCGACAGCGCAAAACTGATGCCCTTTTCAAATCCACCTTCCACAAGACCCGATTCATACAGGCGCATCAGCAGATCAGTATCCTCATCGGTCAGAAAGCCACGGAAGGCATCGTAGGCCAGACTGGAAATAATCTGTCGTGCACAGCTGCCTTCTTCTGCATCCGCATCCGGATGACAGGAAAATATTCTATCCCGGCTGGGTGTGTCGCTTAGACCTGTGGCATTTACAGGGCCATAAATTTCAAAGCCTCTAAGTACTGCAATGTCATCCTGACCTTTTCTTGGCGTAAGCTGCTGCAAGGGACTGTCGGATTCTGCAAAAGAGCGATGCAGGAAAAATACTGCAACCTTGTGTGGACCGGCCGTTGTTGTCACAGGGATATTTCTCAGGCGGGCATTCAATGCATCCAGGGCCGGCGCCCTTAACTTGTCGAGACGCTCTGCCTCTTCCATGCCGCCAATGGTCGTTTCGAAAAATTTTTTGCCATCGATGGTGGCAACCAGGGTGTGCTCATGTTCCATCCCGGCTGTCGCCAGGCCGGAGGCCATGCTGGCGATATTGAGCTGGTAGTCACCGTCGCTTGGAAAATAATGCTCGATAACTGCCCCGCCACGGGAACCCAGTGGCAGGCCTTCTATGTGAAATGACTGGCCCCGGGGTGAAAAGGAATAGGCTGTACCGGAAGGGCGGGCTGAGGGTGTGCTGATGGCCTTTTCACTGACAACTCTGGCCGCATTGAGGTACTGATCGATAAATACCGGGGTAACCTGCAGTGCAGTGGCAATATTATCGAATCCGTCTTCTGCGCCATCCACGGGCAAGAGAAAATCCACATCAATCTCCAGGTTCAGCAGATCGCGGATGGCATTGGCATATTCGGTTCTGTTCAAACGATGGAGGAGTTTTTCACCAGGTATCTGTGTCTGCCGCGGCTGGTCCAGGTTTCCTTCCAGCCAGGCAACAAAGGCATTGACCCGGTCATTGCCGGGTTTGTCCTGGCCCGGTGGCGGCATCAGACTGCCTCGCAGCTTACGTACAACCTTTTCCCACACCTCAGCTTCTTGCGGAATTGAATCATGATCCATCAGATCCAGGGCAAGACCACCGCTGAAATCATCCAGGTTATGGCAGTCAATACAGTAGTCTTCCAGAAGCTGCCATTGCTCTACCGCCTGGCTGTCGAGCGCCTCCTTTGCTGGCACAGGAGGTAATGCTGTGACTTCAGCACGGTTGTCTGACACCTGTTGAGCAGGTTCTGCGGAGTCATTACAGGCAGCAAGCAGGCTTCCCAGGAAAAGGATTCCCGGAATTTTAATGAGCTTGTTTCTGTTAATGCCGCTCATGGAATATTCAGTATCCGGAAATTCTGCGGGTCCCTGACACGCCACTGGAAACCCTGGTAGGCCAGCGAAAGGAAATGGGTCGGGTCTCCCATTAAGTCATCAAATTCAGCTGTCGGCGTTTCCTCAAGCACGTCATCAATGCTTGAGCTTCTAATGAACGCAGCATGCAGGCGATCAAAAATAGTCAGGTACATCTGGTTCTGAACCTTTAATTCTTCCAGGTTCATCACGTCCCCGTAGCCGGGAACAATGGCAGTGTTGTCAGTAGGCACTGTCAGCAATGAAATAAAACTGTCCAGCAGCCCGCCGATATACCCACCGGTCCACCAGTCAATTTCAGGCCAGCGACCATTGGAGACCAAGCCCCCGGTAGCCAGGACATCCTCGTTTTCAAAATAGACCCAGATATCACCATCGGTATGGGCATTCCAGATAAACCCGATATGAATGGTCAAATCCCCGATTACCAGGGTTTCATCATCCCGGAGAATCCTGGTGGGCAAGCCTTCTTCAGCCAGCGGCTGAAAAATTCTGTCTGACCAGCGTTGCCAGACTTCGGTACTCAACCAAAGCCAGGTGTTTTCATGAGCGATGATTTCAACACCTTCTTTTCCCAGTGGCACGTTGGCCCCTGTTTGATCTTCATGCCAGTGGGTATTGATCAATGCACGGACGGGGACACCGGGAAAATGTGATTCAAGCGTACTGCGTAAAGTGCCATACCAGCTTGCATGACCTCCATCTACCAGTACGAGTCCTTCACTGCCCTGCACAGCCAGCACATTGGATTGTGGCCCCTGTATAAACAGGACATTGTCTGACAAAGGTCGGGACTGGATTTGCTGTGACTGGGCGACGGAAATTGATACACACGAGAAGGCCAGCAGGATAAAGCTGCTTACCGAGAGCCAGCCAGGGACAAGCCCCGGGGCGAGGAATGGTTTGTATCTCTTCATGGTTTGTGAGAGCTTAACAGGTTCATTTGAAACTAGACTTGAAAACTCAGAGTGTTATTTAATGCCTGTTAGTCTTGATAAAAGATTTTTATCACATTTGGGTATCCAGGTGTCTGTTTTTGGCAGAATAAATAGAGGAAAAATTATGAAATTCAGCGCCAAGCAATTCATTTCTCTCGTTTTTTTAATTCTTGGAGCATCAGCGACATCAGTATTGGCACATCACTCTCTCGTGGGTGAATTTGATACCTCTGTCCGCTTTGAACTGACCGGCACTATCACCGACCTGGACTGGACCAATCCTCACATCTGGCTGTACATGGATGTTGAAGATGAAAATGGTGACGTGGCCAAGTGGGAATGCGAAATGGGCTCACCCAACCAGTTGTTCAGACTTGGATGGCGCGAAAAGGATCTACCAATCGGCACAGTTATCGTTGCCCAGGCCAATCCAGCTCGTGATGGCTCCAATACCTGCAGCACCCGCGTGATTACGCTGGAAGACGGTACCCCAGTATTTTCCCGAACCGGCAATCGCTAAAAGAGAGAACGAACATGAAATCACTGAAACTAACTCTCACACTGACACTGGCTTTTTGTTTTTCCTCTGTTGCGGCGCAGGATGACAATATCCCCCGCCTGTCCAGCGGCAAGCCCAACCTGAATGGCGTCTGGGAATTTCCCTATGTGCCGGACATGGCACGCAGCAACAATCGTAACCAGTTCGGACCGGGAGAGCTTCCCTTTACCGAGGCCGGACGACTGAATTTTGAAAACTATAATTCAACTGATGGAGATTACACCGGTGCCTGCCTGCCCTTCGGGCATGTCCGCTCCATGAATTCGCCAAACCCGGTTCAGTTTATTCATACTGACACAGACTTCGCCTATCTCTTTGAAGTGAACACCTGGCATCATGCCTTCAAAATAGGCGGCACTGACACCAGCGACCAAATGCCGCCAACCTGGTATGGCAGCTCCCATGCCCAATGGGATGGAGACACGTTGGTTGTGACAACGAAAAACTACAACGGCAAAACACGCCTGGATACTATCGGTCATCCACACAGTCACAAGATCACTGTGACCGAACGCTTCTCTATGCGCGATGCAAACACGCTCAATTATGAAATCACCGTGGATGATCCCATCTATTATTCCGAGCCCTGGAGTAATCGCCGGATATTCACGCGCATGCAAAGTGATTTCGGATTACTGGAATATTCCTGCAATGAAAACAACAAGGGATTCTGGGAAAACCGGATCAAGTTGCCTGATTACGATAACTGGCATACCTACGATGTAGAAGACTGATACTTTTTATACCAAGCCAGATATCGCTCAAAAACTTCGCATAAAAAAAGGGCAGATACCCGAAAGTATCTGCCCTTTTTTTAATTTTTCACTGTCAGTCAGTGGCGAAACAATACAGCAGTCCCGCACCACCTACTTGAACCAGGGCTTGCTGGTTGCACCCCGGTGTTGCATGGGATGAATTCCAGGGAGATCCCGGGGTAGTAAATGAATAGCGGTCGCCATGGCCTACCCAGGCACTGCCTTCATCTCCACTTGTCCAGTTACTGCAGGTTCGGTCTTCTCCCGCCGGGAAAGCCGTACCATCAATCTGCGTACCCGTCAGGATATCGTGCTCAGTGAATTCAGGATTGCCGTCAATCCTGGAGGCAAACTGATGTCCGTTTTCATCACGCGAATGAATCCAGTTCAAATTGGAATTGTCGTAATGCAGACTTTCAACACTGGTCGCCATGACAACGCCCTTGGCATTGGCCCAGGGGCCACTGCCTATCCTGTCCCTGGCATTGACTGCATTTGGGCCCTGCGTGCTCAGGTATGCTGCCCAGGTTCGTGATGATCCGGCTTCTTCAGCCAGTGCCTGGCAATGGGCATCGGCACCTGCGAGCCCGCCAAGATTCGCACCATCACCCATGCCGCGGCTGGTCACAAAGAATCCCATCTCCGGCAATTCGGCACTCTCATCTGGTTGTGCGGCCTGGAGCTGCATACTCAACATTGTTGCAGGCACTGCCAATGCAAGGCCTTTAAATATCGTTTTCATTTTCATGTCATCCCCCTTCTTGTTATTAGCTAATAATGAACCAGTTCTTGAACAGTTATATATTTTTTTAGTCTATGAAATCCAGTATTACAGGCCTGCCCTGATCATTTCGATACGATTTCTGTTAGTTCCGCCATCCCCATAACCTACCCTGGACGCTGAACGCACATGGATTACCCCCTCATTGGCTGAAAAGAAAAACTCGACATCATCTACAAAGCCCATGACCGGTGTACTGAACGTATAGTGAGCATAATTTTCATCAAGAGTATGCTGTTCTGTATTGTCCTGTGAATCCAGGAAAGCTATCAGCTGGACCCAGGTTGATCCATTATCCACAATAGGCGCAATGTAATGGCTGTCACTTTCCGGCACCTGGCTTGAAACGCAATTGGGTGATTCGGGACAGGGCAATAACTGACCATTGTCATGGCCGGAAGGCACTTCCATCGAACGGCTGTTAACTGCCTGGACATACAGCATCACCTGAAAGGCAATGACGAGCACTGTGAGTACAATGAATATTCCCATGAGTATTTTCTTCAGCATAATTTTTACCAGGACAGTTTCCCCTGAAAGTTTGTCTTACTTTCCGAAACCAACCTTTTCAAGTGTAAAGACACGACTATAATTGTCTTGTGCAAAAAGGGATATAGCCATGTTTGACGACCAGACCCTCAAAGATCGGAATAATTTTCTGTTCGAAAACCAGATGGTAACGCTAATTGCTACATGGTGCACTGCTCAGCTGGACGGCACTGGACTCGCAGGTCTATCATAAAGAAGCGATGAAAAAACCTGTCACAAATTAGTCGAATTGATTGAAAAGGTCCTGATTTAATCTCATGAATTCATCTCCAGTAATTATCGCCGGTGGTGGCATCGGCGGTCTCAGTCTTGCTTTGACTTTTCATCAGATCGGGGTTCCCTGCCTGGTTCTTGAAGCTGTTTCCGACATTAAACCGCTTGGGGTAGGCATTAATATTCAGCCCAATGCTGTGCGAGAACTGTACGAGCTTGGCTTTGATGAAAAAGCCCTTGATGCCATTGGGATTCAGACCCGCGAATGGTGCCTGGTAGGACTTAATGGTAAAGATGTCTATTCAGAAACCCGTGGATTGTTAGCCGGGTGTAAATGGCCACAGTATTCCGTCCATCGCGGCCATCTGCAAATGATGTTATTCGATGCCGTCAAAGAGCGATTGGGGCCTGAAGCAATACAAACAGGGTTGCGTATTACGGGGTATCAAAATACTGATGATGGAGTAATTGTCAGTGCAATCGATTCGGCTGGTCAGACAAAGGATTTTTCTGGGGCATTACTTGTCGCTGCAGACGGTTTGCATTCGGCGGTAAGAGCCCAGATGCATCCCAATCAACCTGAGATTCAATGGGGTGGCGCAATAATGTGGCGAG
>Ga0181561_10000691_pt1 | contig 28818 bp, 23 predicted proteins | sample 011ome_19_FD_133760 | JGI IMG/M metagenome (GOLD analysis project Ga0181561, IMG submission 133760) | Coastal salt marsh microbial communities from the Groves Creek Marsh, Skidaway Island, Georgia - 011510BT metaG (megahit assembly) | ecosystem: Environmental > Aquatic > Marine > Intertidal... | reverse complement strand
TCGATGTTTTTGATGAAGAACTCTTCATCTGAGGCATCAGTCGTCCACAGCGCCGAGCTCAGACCAAAGGTGGTCTGGTTGGCCACTGTGGCGGCCTCTTCACGGGACGACACTTTGTAGACGCTCGCGACCGGCCCGAATGCTTCTTCCATCACCAAACGCATCGACGAATCCAGTCCATCGATAATGGTGGGCTCGTAGAACCATCCGGCGCGATCGGGCGCTTTACCTCCAGTGAGGACCCGAGCTCCCTTGGCGACTGCGTCGTCGACCAGTTCGGCTAGTTCGTCGCGACCTTTCGCGGTGGCGAGTGGTCCGATCTGAGTCGACTCCTCGAGTGGGTCCCCCACCACCAGCGCAGCCATCTTTTCAGTGAACTTTTCCACAAAGTCGTCGTACACGTCTTCGTGCACGATAAAGCGCTTGCCGGCGATGCAGCTTTGGCCGTTGTTGTTCACACGTGCGGTGACGGCAACGGAGCTGGCCTGGTCGATGTCGGCAGACGGCATCACGATGAAGGCGTCGGAACCTCCCAGCTCCATCACGGCTTTCTTGATGTTCGTGCCGGCGCGTCCAGCGACGGCCCGCCCTGCAGGTTCGGAACCGGTGAGTGTCACGGCTTTGATGCGACGGTCATCGATCAAACCCGCCACCGGGCCTGCCCCCGTAAGAACCGTGGTGAACGAGCCGTCGGGGAATCCGCCACGTGTGAACAACGAGTCAAGGTACATCGCCGACTCGGGAACGTTCGAGGCGTGCTTGAGCAGACCCGTGTTTCCCGCCATGAGTGCCGGGGCGGCAAAGCGAATGACCTGCCACAGCGGGTAGTTCCACGGCATCACCGCGAGAACAACACCTAGGGGCTGGTAGCGCAGGTAGGCCTGCCTGGCTCCCACGACCGACGGGTCATCGAGGGGCTCATCGGCGAGGAATTTCTCGGCATTGTCAGCATAGAAGCGCATGTTCTTTGCGCACTTGAGGACCTCGCCAACCGATTGGGTGATGGGCTTACCCATCTCCACGGTGATCATTCGGGCGAGATCGTCCACCTCGGATTCGAGAATCTCGGCGCTCTTCCTCATCCACTCGGCGCGATGGGCGTAGGTGGTGTGGTGCAAAGCTTCGAAGGCCGCCTGCGCCTTTGCCACACGTGCTTCGACTTCTTGGGCGTCGTGTTCCGCAAACTCTTTGACTGTTTCCCCGGTCGCCGGGTTCACCACTGCAATTGCCATCTGACTCTCATTCCTTTGCGATGCTTCGCAATTAGGTAGGTGGTTCTGTACTCAAGCATTTCGACATCGGAGAGTCTCAATCGATACCGATGCCAGCGCGTCCCAGTTTACGGGGCTGGAAAGCACACCCATGGCTATGGGCGGCGGCAAATCGCAATATGTCCGGTGATCCAGGGTGCTCGAATCAATTGTCGACATGTTTTCACTCTGGAGTAACCCGATGCGCTGGCTCGCAAATTGTCCCCAGGCCACCCTTGCCCGTGACAGTAGAATGGGCACGCTGCGGGAGTGGTGAAATTGGCAGACACGCAGGATTTAGGTTCCTGTGCCTTCGGGCGTGGGGGTTCAACTCCCCCCTTCCGCACCAGCGACGGTTGCTCTATCCCATCTGGAATAGCACCAAAGAAAAGGCCATCACAGCCATACCCGCCATCACGCCGTATATTGCTAGCTGGCCACTGCCAAACTCCCGCGCGGCGGGAAGCAAGCTGTCGATTGCGATGTACACCATGATTCCGGCAACTATTGCGAAGAGAATGCCGAGCAAAGAATCAGAAATATAAGGCTGCAAAATGGCATAGCCAATCACCGCACCCAATGGTTCAGCAAGGCCACTTACTACCCCTAAGGCAAAAGCCCAACTGCGCCGATGCAACGCATAAAAAAGCGGAATCGCGACCGCAATACCCTCGGGAATGTTATGAATCGCAATCGCCGTTCCCACACTGAAGCCCACGGCAGGGTCATCAAGAGTGAGGAAGAACGTCGCGATACCCTCAGGAAAATTGTGGATGGTGATTGCCAGCGCAATAAGCAGGCCTGCTCGAAGAAGTTTCGAACGCGACTCCTCCACCTCGAGGGGCAACTGGCCGCGAGGAAGCCGTCGCTCTTCCGAGCGCGGCATCGGCAAGTCGGGCAGGAACCGATAGAGCAACGCCATCAGCACTAGCCCCGCCAAAAAACCAATCGAACCAAGGGTCATCCCGACAGAAGTGTCGCCAGCCCCCAAAAACCCCATGGCTTTAGGCAGAATTTCCACAAACGAGACATAGAGCATGACACCGGCGGAAAAACCGAGCGCCACTGCGAGAAAACGGTCGTTGGTGGCCTTCGCGAACAGTGCGAGACCAGAACCCACACCCGTCGAGAGGCCCGCCCCGAGCGTCACCAAAAACGCGACGAGCAGGGCAGAATCCATACCCCGAAGCCTAACGACTGGAAGTTGCTTAGCGCTGCGCGTAGCGGCTCTTCAACACCGCTGCCAGTTCCTGAAACGCTCGACCGCGATGGCTGATTGCGTTCTTCTGCTCAGCGGTGAGCTCCGCGGCCGTCACATCGTGCCCATCGGGCTGAAAAATCGGGTCGTAACCAAAACCCCCGGCACCAGCAGGCGCAGTCGTCACAACCCCAGGCCAGCGGCATTCACCCGCATCCTCTCCCTCACCATCCACAACAGCGGCGGCACAGACAAACTCCGCCGCACGGTCGGTTACACCGCTCAGGCGCTCGAGAACCAGCTCCAGGTTCTTGGTGTCGTCTCGTTCGCCGCTGTAGTGGGCTGAGTCGATCCCGGGTTCGCCGCCCAGGGCGTCAACACATATCCCCGAGTCATCGGCGATGGCGGGTGGTCCTCCCTCTCGGTAAGCCGCACGGGCTTTGATGAGAGCGTTCTCCCGAAAGGTGGTGCCATTTTCGACCGGCGCGTCTCCTACTGGTTCAACAAGGTGAATTTCCGGCCATACATCGCGCATAATCGCCTCAACCTCGGCGCGCTTGTGCGCGTTGTGGGTGGCGAAGATGACCTCCACTAACTACTCAGGCTCTCGCGTTGCAGTGTCACCAGTTGAGAAATTCCGCCCAGAGCGAGGTCCACTAGTTGGTCGAGCTCCTGCTTGGAAAATGGCTGGCCCTCTGCTGTTCCCTGCACTTCCACCAGAAGTCCCCGACCGGTGGCCACGACGTTCATGTCGGTTTCGGCGGAAGAGTCTTCGACGTAGTCGAGGTCGAGTCGTAGTTCGCCATCAACAATTCCCACGCTCACCGCGGCCACATGGTCGATAATCACATTCGCCGACTCGGGAACGTGACCTTTCGCCTTTGCCCAGGTAATCGCGTCGGAGAGTGCAACAAATGCCCCCGTAATGGCGGCGGTGCGGGTACCACCGTCTGCTTGGAGAACATCGCAGTCGAGAACGATGGTGTTTTCACCGAGGTCGGGGTAGGACACCACGGCACGAAGAGAGCGGCCAATCAAACGGGAAATTTCGTGGGTGCGCCCGCCCACTTTGCCTTTGACCGCCTCTCTATCCATGCGGTCATTGGTGGAGCGGGGAAGCATTCCGTATTCGGCGGTGACCCAACCCCGTCCTTGCCCTACGAGCCAGCGCGGCACACCCGGTTGAAACGAAGCGGTGGCGAGAACTTTGGTGTTACCAAAACTAATTAGGGCACTTCCTTCTGCTTGAGCGCTCCAACCGCGCTCAATGGTGACGGGTCGCAGCTCGTGAGCGGTGCGGTCGGTACGTGGCATGGGGCGTCCTATTCGCTTTCTGACGCCGTGGCGTTCACGGCGTCGATAAATCGGTCTGCTCGATCCTGATAATCACGGTACTGGCCGAAACTGGGGGCGCCTGGCGAGAGAGTCACTACGTCACCGCGATTAGCGATTGACCGAGCAATACGAACGGCTTCCACCATGCCGTCAACAGGCTTCATTACCGGCCAATTCGAGCGCGGAATACCGGCTTCGTCGAACCAGCCCTGGATGGTCATCAGCCACTGCGGGCCTGAGTCGGGCAAGCCAATCAGACCCGCGATTGGGTGGGAGAGAATTTCCTCTTTGAACGCTGCATCGTCCACGCCGCGATCAAACCCGCCAATCAGCGCTACCACCCGACGGCCTCGCAACGACCGCAGTGCCATTGCGAGCGCGGGCGGGTTAGTGGCGAGTGAATCATTGAGGAACACGATTCCCGAGGGGTCGGGCACTGGTTCTAATCGATTGGCGAGTGGTGTGAAGGATTGCAGGGCAGCCGCCACGGTCGCATCGTCGAGGGGAATCACTGTTTCCGCTGCCAAGCACGCGAGGGCGGCGTTCCAGCCGTTGTGGACCCCAATGAGCGAGAGACTGCTCGACGAGACCACAGTCTGACCGTTGTGGGTGAGCGACCACTCCGAACCGACTTCCTTGACGCTCCACGAGCTTTTCTCATTAAGCATTGTCATTTCGACTGACGGGTGACGCTCGGTGACTGCATCAACGAGCCGCTGCTGGGTCCCGTTGACGATGACGTGGGAGGGTTTGTGACCGACGATATTGAGCTTGTCCTCGGCATAAGTATCGAAGTCGCCGTGCCAATCGAGGTGTTCTTCAAACAGGGCGGTGAGAACAACGGTGTGAGGAGACTGGGTCAGACTGTGACACTGGTAGCTCGATACCTCCGCCACGATCCACTCTGCCTCTTCAACGTCCCATAGAGGGATGCCGAGGTTTCCACCCAGCGCCGCATCAACACCGTGAGCGCGCAAAATGTGGTGTGTGAGGGCACTCGTTGTCGACTTACCCTTACTGCCGGTAATCCCAATGATCCGGTCATGATGGCGGGCAAAAAAGAGGTTTGTGCCAGAACTCAACGCAATTCCCCGCTCGGCAATACCTCTCACCAGTGCGTTGTGGCGCGACAGCCCCGGAGACACAATCGCCGCCTCGGCGTCGTCGGGCAAACCAGAGCCATCAGCAGAAACCACCAGTGGGATATCGTCCCCCCACTGCTGCTTCCAGGCCAACGCCGCATCGCTCATGCGCTGGTCAACAGCAATGAGCCGGGCCGAGGGGACTTCTGCTCTCAGCATTTTTGCCACCGCGAGGCCCTCTCGCGCGACCCCGACAATCAGGACCGTTTTGTCGGCTAAGTCCTCAACGCAGAGATTGGGTCTTTCAGCGGAGGGCACCCTGCGCTCCCTCATATGCCTTTGGGATGAGCGTGTCGACCTCGTGGAAGTCAAAGACGTCGCGCTCTATTTCGGGGTGGGCGTCTGTCAGCCCCGTTATCGTCTCGAGGTAGTGGGCGACGACTTTGTGGTTTTTCCAATCTGATCTTCGCGCCGTGTGGCTCAGCGCCACCATCGACTCCGCCTCGGTTCCCACACACTCGAATGGCTTGTGCTGATCAAGGCCCAAAAGCGCATCAAATCCGGGAATCTGTTCGGCCTCATTCAGCACGTCGCGACCAAAAATGTCCCGTAAAGCATGGGGGGAAAGATACGTGGAGAGTACGAGGAAGATGAACCGGCACTTATCGCACTCACCGCACCACCCGGTTTCCGCCCCGGAGAGCGTGAAGGCCCTGTTACAGCTCGTTGCCACGCGGTGATAACGCGGAACAGTGGCAAACATTCCAGCAATTTTTAACTCGCTAAAGGGCCTGAGTAGCGAGAAATAGTGCTCTGGGCTGAGCCCTGCCTGCGGCCCAATCACGTACTGCAGTGCTTTCTCGGCCTCAAGCGATTTTGACCACTGGTGATTCACGGGCCAGCCCTCCACCGTGACGGTGGGGTCGGATGCCGAGTGCTCATTCGACATCACCACCGGGCCAGAGTTGAAGATGCGGGCCTGGGTGAGCGCAATGAGCGAATTCATCGCGGTAACAGGGACGTGGCCATTCAATGCGCCCTGCTCGTTGAGGTCCAACACTCTGGAATCTATCGTGCGCCGGGCGGTAATAAGAGGGTGTCCACTTGCTCGAGCAACCCGTTCGATGATGTCGTTGGGGTTCACCGCAAACTGCATCGGGTGGAGCCTCGCGCGCTGAAGCAATTCCACTGAGACGATGGAATCTTTGCCGCCACCCACCGGGACCAATGGGTCACCCGCCTCCTCGCGCCAAGACTCCTGCGACCACGGCTGTGCCAATTGCGAGAGAACAACAATCTCGGGTGTCAAAGGCCCCTCGAACCCGTTTCGCAACGCAAACTCGGCCATCCCGTGTTGCACAACCAGCCGGAAGTACTCCACGCCCGCCTCAGTGAGGCCCTCCGCCGCAATCTCAATGCGCGAGGGTGCGGCGAGCTTGTAATAACTCAAACCTAAGACCGCACCGAGTAACACCAGCAGTCGGGGCACGCGCGCCGAATCGACCTTTTCTGGATGGCAGGCGGTGAATCTCAGCTGCTCAACGAATTCCTCTGAGGGGGCTCCGTCGCCGTGCAACGAGTAGTGGAATGTCGCGGTCGAAGAGTCCTGATCCCACTCGACACGGTCGTAGCGGAAAACGCGATAGGCCGAGGGGTCAAACGCCATCGCTGTGCGGACACCCCCTTATCGACCCTCGCAGAGAGCCCACGAGGACACCCCAATCTTAGAGGAGCGAGTCTCTCGTCTTTGCTACCACGCGCGTCGATTGTGCTCCTGAGTCACCAGTTCCTCAAGGTCTGTCAGGCGCGACATTCCGGCCATTGGTTTCGACATTCGATGATTTCCTCGCAATGCCTCTCGGTGGTCGTGAAGGAACGCCCAATAGCCCGCGGTAAAGGGGCACGCGTCATCTCCTACACGCTTATCCGGTCGGAAGGGACACGATTGGCAGTACTGCGTCATCTTTTTGAGGTAAGCGCCACCAGAGAGATAGGGCTTGGTGGCGACGACCCCGCCATCCGCGTGCTGGCTCATGCCCACCACATTCGCCGGCATCACCCAGGGGGTGCCATCGACGAAGGCGTCAATGAACCACTCGTTGAGCTGGGCAGGGTTGATTCTTCGCTGAAGGGCGTGGTTTCCCAGCACCATGAGGCGGTTAATGTGGTGGGTCCACCCTCGGTCGCGCACTTCCGAAATGACCTGTTTGAGACACGCTGACGACACCAGATCGGGGTCAAGTGTTGCTAGCTCGGGGGGAACGGGCCCCTCGTGGTCAAAGTAATTGGACTGCTTTACATAGTCCTCACCCATGTGCCAGTACAAATGCCACACCCAATCTCGCCAGCCAGCGATTTGCCGCACGAACCCTTCGACACTGTTGAGCGGCGCATCACCACCGTGATAGCGCTCGAGCGCTGCATTGATCACTTCGCGTGGGTCGAGCAAACCTAAGTTCATCGGCACACTCAGCAGCGAATGCGCCATGGGCCAGTCCCCCGGCATCGCCGCATCCTCGTAGGGGCCAAAATCGCTCAACCGATGGTCAAGAAAATCCTCCAGAGCAGCGAGCGCTTCCTGACGGGTTGCGGCAAAAACCCGCGGACCATCACGGCCGATGAACGTGGCCTCACCAGCGGATTCCATACGGTCGAGTTCTTCCCGAACCCACTGGTCAATGTCATCCTCAACCGGCCACCGAGGCTCAGGCAACCCCAGCGTGGTTTGACCTTTAGGAGGCGGCTGGCGATTGTCGTGATCGAAGTTGAAGGCACCGCCCTCAGGCGATACTCCAGAGGGGTGAGAGGTGTCTGGCACCATGAGGATTCCCTCACGGACCCTCACGTCTCGGTAAAAGGTTTCCATCAGCATCTGGCGCGGACCGCGGCCTTCAGCCCACCTCTGAAACTGTTCCTCGGTGGTCACAAACCCCCGAGATGGCAGCACTTCGACGGTCGCCGATTGAGAAAGCTCCGCCACCATGTTTCGTAGGCCGTAAGACGTGGGGTTGATGACTTCGATATTTCGCCCCCGCAGCACCTCTCGGTAGCTCTGCGCCTGATGCCACTCCACCCGCTCCCCCCACTCAGCAATGCGGTGGTGGAGGGCACTGAGAATGAGGTGAGCTTTTTGGCGGTGAAAAGGACGGCGCCGAAATACCCCGCGATTGTCGACTACGAGGAGTGGTCCTCCATCGTCAAAATGGGGGCCCAACTGATCGGGTGTGAGAAACCGCTGCAAGTTCCCCGCTGACATAGGGGAAGTGTAGGCGCCTGGTGGGGCAAAAGGCTGGGGCGCGGGTGTTTGTAGGCTGGGAGCATGTCGACCGCATTGCTCACCGACCACTACGAGCTCACCATGCTCGATGCCGCCCGGCGCAGTGGTCGTGCGTCGCGTCGAAGCGTTTTCGAGGTGTTTTCTCGGCGCCTCCCCGGCGGTCGCCGATACGGGGTCGTGGCCGGCACTGGCCGGCTGATTGACGAAATCGAGCAGTTCCGATTTGGCGACGACGAACTCGTCTTCTTAGAACAACGCAGCATCGTCGGCCCAGACACCCTGGCCTGGCTGGCCGATTTTGAGTTCGGCGGGACCATTCGGGGCTACCGCGAAGGCGAACTCTATTTTCCCCACTCGCCCATCCTTCAAGTGGAGGCAACGTTCGCTGAAGCGGTCGTGTTAGAAACTCTCATTCTCAGCGTGTTGAACCACGACTGCGCCGTAGCCACAGCCGCGAGCCGCATGGTGGCAGCGGCCGGCGATCGTCCGCTAATTGAAATGGGTTCTCGTAGAACCAGCGAACACGGTGCGTGGGCGGCCGCGAGAGCGGCCGTTATTTCGGGTTTTGGGCACACCAGCAACTTAGAAGCGGGTAGGCGCTTTGGTCTTCCTACCTTGGGGACCGCGGCCCACGCTTTCACTCTGCTCCACGACTCTGAGTCAGAGGCCTTCGCGGCTCAGCTCGACACATTGGGCCAAGACACCACGCTTCTGATCGACACCTACGACATCGAACGCGGGGTAGCCCGCGCGATTGAGGCGGCGGGGCCCAATTTGGGTGCAGTCCGCATCGATTCGGGTGACCTCAGTGTGGTGGTGGGAGAGGTCCGAGCCCAACTCGATGCTCTAGGAGCCACATCAACCCGAATCGTGGTCACCAATGAACTGGACGAATTCACCATTGCGACACTCCGCGCCACCCCGGTGGACGCGTTTGGTGTGGGAACGGCCGTCGTGACGGGATCGGGTCACCCATCTGCGGGGCTCGTGTACAAGCTCGTTGCCCGTGAAAATGACGTTGGAGAGATGATCTCGGTGCAGAAAACCAGCGAGGGTAAAGCGAACCGCGGTGGTGAAAAAGTGGCGTGGCGAGAAGTGGCACACGGCAAGGCTGTATCGGAGCACGTGCACTCTGGGCCGGTGACCCCACCCGAATCGGGCAGGAGCCTTCAGGTTACCTATGTCACCGAAGGAGAGAGGTTGGTGAGTACCGATCCAATCTCCGTCACCGAAGACGCGCGTGCTCATCACGCATCGGTGATGAGCGAACTGCCCCCAGATGGCTTCCGTCTCACCCCGGGCGAACCCGTCATCCCCACGCTCCTCAGCGACGGGATTTAGGATTCCTTCATGAGTGAACCCCTCGAAGACGTCGGCGGCGTTGATGTGTTAGACCGCGAGCTCGAAAAACTTCTCAACGAAGAACAAATCGAAGAGGGCGACCACGAGCGTTTTTCTCACTATGTGAAGAAGAACCAGATTCTCGAATCGGCGCTCACCGGTAAACCGGTGAAGGCGCTGTGCGGGAAAATGTGGACTCCAGGACGGGACCCAGAGAAATTCCCGGTCTGCCCGACCTGTAAAGAAATTTACGAAAAGCTGAAGCCCTAAAGCTCACCCAGGGTCACGCGAACGGTCACGCTTTGGCCACCGCGGACATAGGTCAGCGAGGTTTCGGTTCCCGCAGGCAGTGTTCTCACCTGGGCCGTGAGGTCGATTCTGTTCGTGATGGGGCGCCCATTGAATTGGGTGACCACATCTCCAGCGCGCAATCCTGCAACATCAGCGGCGCCGCCCGGGGCAACAGAATCAATCAGCGCCCCCGACACCACTGCTTCCGGGTTGAATGCCGCGTCCGTCACGGTCGCACCGAGAAGACCGTGGCTCGCCGTGCCCGTGGCAATCAATTCGTTGGCAACTCTCATGGCGTAATTCGAGGGGATAGCGAAACCAAGCCCAATACTTCCCGCACCCTGTGCAGACGTCGAGTTCGACGCGATGGCGACGTTGATGCCAATCAACTCACCCTTGGCATTTAGAAGCGCGCCCCCTGAGTTACCCGGGTTGATAGACGCGTCAGTCTGAATCACCGGCAATGACACCGAGGTGTTCGAATTGGGTTGACCGAAGGGAAGGTCGAAGTCAAACTGGCCGGGGCCATCTTCTGTGTCGGACGACCCTACGGTGATGGAGCGGTTCAGCGCTGACACGATGCCGAGGGTCACCGTATTTGCCAAGCCCAATGGTGCTCCGATGGCGACCGTTTCGTCGCCGACATTTAGCGCCTCAGAGTCACCAATCGAGATGGCTGAAAGTGGGAAGCCCGTGTCGATTTTGATGACAGCGACGTCCGAGACGGGGTCAGTGCCAATGATTTCGGACGACCATAGGCGTCCATCGCTGGTCGATACCCGAATGGAGGGATCAGCTTCCTGGCCACCGACTGTGACAACGTGGGCATTAGTAATGATGTAGCCGTCTTCAGTGATGATGACACCAGAGCCACTACCGCCGGCCTGAGAACCCGACACATCGAGCGCGACAATGGAAGGCATCGCCGCGGCCGCCACACCGGTAATAACTGTCGCATCGGTTGAGGTGTTGACAGTGACTGTTTGGGGTGCTGAAACACCCTCGGTGACGAGGCCCTGATCAGTCAGTGACCACACCGCAAAAATGGTTCCCGAAATTCCCCCGATGCCGCTTGCCGCGAGCACGAGACCGACGAGGGCAAGAACGGTAATGCGAGTCGACCGCCGGTTAGCCTTCTTCTTCTTTTCCTCACCCTGGGCGATGGCGTCGCGGATGCCGGAATAGCGAGACTGGTGGAACGGTGAGCCACTATAGGCAGATGGCGCCGGTGCCGGCGCCGGCGAAGTTTCGGAGACGGCTGGTTCAACACTTGATACCGAGTCCGCGGGTGTTGGTGACACGGGGGCCTGCGCTGAATCTTCAGAGCCTGCATCCGGCGAGGTGGTCTTTTCCTCTGACACGTGGTGGTCCTTCCGACGAACCTCAGTGTGGCGCTCGAAGCTTGGCAAAGCCTTAGCGAACACTAAGGCGAAGCGGAGATAACCCCCAGATTTTTCCTGGAATAAATAGCCTAACGGCCGTGAAGAAGAGGTGAGACGGTCAACACCTCGATGGTTTTGTCCGCTGCTCGCGCTGACACGAGACCGTCAATATCGTCAAACGAACCTCCCTCAAATCGAAACTCTGCGCGATAGTCCAACCGTAACGAGACCGTGTAGCGACCGGGAGATCGGTAGCGGTGGGAGGTGGGTGTCGGCGAAAACTGAGCGGCTGCCGGTGCACCGGGGCTCGAAAAGGATTGGCCTGAGCCATCGCCGTAACTCCAGTGGTAGGCAACCGGAGTAAACCGGACCACCACGGGCCAGCCCAATAACTCTCCGCTCACCCGATGACGGGATGCGGCGGCATACAGATTCACCGGCAAGGTGGGAAGTGACCAGGCGTTGGGTTGAATCACCAGTGAGGGTGCCTGAGGTCGAAAACCCTTCATTTGGGACGCATGAGTAGGTGGTGTCGGGGGGTTATTCGTGTCCGCCACGCTCTGGGGCTGTTTCGGCGGGGCTTGCGCTCGGCATAGTCCTGCCAATCTCACCTCACATTCGGCACTGCCCAGTTCAGCCTCCGTGCGGATAGGCGGCGGAGACCACCATCCCGAGCCACCACCCACGTGGGTTGCCGAATCGACGCTTCCGGCCGTTCCTTCGCGAGAGGTTGAGAGCCCCACGCTCACTTCGGACCCGTTGTTAGTGGTCGTGACAGAAGAACACTCCCCCGCGATGCGCTCACTCTGGGCGCAATCAGCCCACGCAGGAGAAGATGATGCACCCCACACGACGCTGATCATCAATGTGAACCCGAGGAGCGAGGAGTGGACTAGTCGACGCCGCCACACGGGTGTGCCCCCATCCAGTTCTCGGTCGAGTCAATGCGAAGAGTCGACATCTCCTCGCCTCTAAGCCACACCAGAATCGGCTCGCGAAAACCTCTGTGCGCCTCGTAAGTGGAGAGAAATTCCTCCCATGCTTGTGCTGTGGCCTCATCAGGAGTCTCTGGAGCAGTCGCCCCCTGCAACCATTGGAGGAGATCTTCTGGTGGTTCGGGCGAATTGCTCGGCACCACGAGGACACCGGTCGAATCCACGCACAGGAAGACCGCAACTTCGAGTAACCCGTCACGATCGATCCTCACGGATTGCACTTCGAGACCATCGAATTTCGTCTGGCCGATGGTTCGAATGTTTCGCAGTCGATACTCGTCGAATCCTGCCTCTTCGCGGGGGTACCAACGCGTGGTCACCACCGTGTGTATGCGCGCCGCGCCTTCGCCTCCGTCAGCACCTATCTGGTCGGTGAGTTCCAGATACTGCGCGACGACACGAGTGGCATCATCCTTCGCATCCAAGGGGTGAACAGACGGTACCGGCCGCTGAGATTCCTCGAGCGAAGCGGGTGTTGGTGCTACCTCAGCTCGCGGACTATTCAGTGGGGTGAGCGACGCGGGAGAACACGCTGTCAGGAAAAAAGGGAAGTGAAAAGGAGCGCACGCACGACAGCAGGCTAGAAAAACTGACTTCTCAGCGGGGAGACTTCTCCACACCCCTACTTTTTCCAGACCACCCCAAAACGGCGGGCATCGCGCATCGGGTTTTCTGCCCGCACAGCGTCAATCTCATCAATCGACACCGTGGCCACGACGGAACCGGGGGCGTCACCCGCTTCGCTCAAAATCTCACCCCGGGGTGACACGACCAGACTGTGGCCCACGCCGTGAGGAGCGGGTTGACCCACGGCGACAATGACGCACTGCCACTCGATGGCCCTCGCCACCACAAGGGCCCGCCACTGCTCCACCTTCTGGGGACCTGGCACCCACTGGGCGGGAATCACAATCAGGTTCGCTCCAGAATCGACGAGGCGCCGAGAAACTTCGGGAAATCTCAGGTCGTAACAGGTTTGCATTCCTATGCGCCACTCACCCAAGGCCACAATCTCCGGGTCAGCAATCGCCGCTGCCGAGAGCCAGTCTGACTCGGTGTGGCCGAAGGCGTCGTAGAGGTGAATTTTCTGGCTCACCCCTACCACTCCGGTGTCGTGCACACACACCAGTGTGTTGTGGGGTTTGCCGGAGGACGAGCGCTCGAGCATCCCGGCAATAATCAACATTCCCTCCGCTTGATCGGAGAGTGCCGAGAGCGCATTCACAAAAGAACCGTCGAGTTCCTCCGCCCGGGATACCCATTCTTCGCCGTGTTCGGGAGCGAAGGTGTGGGAATACTCCGGAAAAACTGCGAGGCGTGCCCCCTGCTCTCGGGCGTGACGAATAGCCGAGGACATCTGGTCGAGGTTTGCCCCGGTGTCGAGACCAGGCTGGAACTGCGCGCCAAACACCCTGAGTTCTCGGGGGTCGGATGCCATACACAGAGCCTAAAGGCTTGTGACGAGTCCGGCTCGGTAGTCTTAGCCAAGGTGTTCAGGCACAAGCTCGAGGAGGGTGTGGGTGACTACTGCCGATCTACCGCACGAGAGCACGTTCCTCGGTCACCGGGTAAGCGCGACGTCGATTACGGGAAATCGTTCTTTGCTCTACTTCGACGACCAACAGACTCCCGCTGTTGAGCGCTCAGCCGATGCCCGGCCGAGCGAGTCGCCAGCCGACACCGCCACGATGAGGCGTGATCCGCTCACGGGCGAATGGATTTCGGTAGCGCCTCAACGCAACCAGCGAGCCCACCTGCCCAGCGAAGAGGCCTGCCCCCTCTGCCCGCAATCAGACACAAATCCGTCGGAGATTCCCGGCCCCTTTGACGTGGCGGTGTTTGATAACCGCAGCCCCTCGTTCGGACCCTCTGCTGTCACCGCCCACACTCTGGCGCATGAGGGATTTGGAGATGAAGTGCCCGCCGTCGGTCGCTGTGAGGTGGTGGTGTTTAGCTCGGACCATCGCGGGAGCTTTTCGCAGTTGGGTCGTGACCGGATTGACACGGTGATAGAGGCCTGGACTCATCGCACAGGGGCTCTGAAGTCACTTCCGGGCGTGAGCACGGTGTTTCCCTTTGAAAACCGCGGCGAAGATATCGGCGTTACACTTCACCATCCTCACGGACAGATCTATAGCTACCCCTTCATTCCCCCGCGCACCTCGCAGCTCCTCCGCTCCTCCCACCAGCACGGGTCCGGCTTCTTTCGGGACTATCTGGAGTTCGAAGCGGCGTCTAAGCGGGCCGTGTGGAGAGGCGACAATTTCACCGCCTTTGTCCCCTTTGGTGCGCGATGGCCCATTGAATTCATCGTCATGCCTCACCGTGATGTGGCTGACTTCACGGAACTGGATGACGGCGAACGCGCCGAATTAACCGACGTGCTTCCCCAACTAGTGGGCGGGGTGGATCGCCTTTACGATTCAGAAACCGGCTACATCGCCGCCTGGTACCAAGCACCGAACGGCGTCAATGGAGACGAATTCCGCTTCCACTTCCGCCTCACCTCTCCCCGGCGGTCGGAGAACAAGATGAAGCTCCTCGCCGGTTCAGAGACAGCGATGGGGGCATTTATTTTGGACGTTGCACCAGAAGAACAAGCTCGGCGACTGCGCGAAGTACTTTGATAGCCTCTCAACAAATACGACACTGTTGAGGCCCGTTTTGTTTACTGAATCCGTCCGCCGCCGCCACGACATCATCGATTCGCTCCGCTCGGATCCGCAGGCCGACGTCGCCATTATCGGCGGAGGCATCTACGGAATCTCGACGCTTCGTGAGCTGGCTTTGGCAGGCGTCAAAGCCATCCTGGCCGAGCGCGGTGACTACGCCGGGGGTTCTTCGGCCAGTTCGTCTCACTTGATCCATGGGGGAATTCGGTATCTCGAAAACGGTGAGGTGCGTCTTGTCAAGGAGTCTCTGATCGAGCGAAACCGTCTGCTCGATAACGCACCCCACTACGTCAAACCCCTGGGGACAACGATTCCGATTTTCTCTACCTTTTCGGGAATCGTCGCAGCCCCACTGCGACTGCTGACCCATAAGGCCTTCTCCACCAACGAGCGAGGCGCAGTGCTGATCAAGATTGGCCTGGTTCTCTACGACCTCTTCGGTCGAAAGAACGGGACACTCCCCGCTCACGAATTTCATGGCAGGAAGAAATCACTGAAGCATTACCCAGCGATGAATCGGGATGTCCTTTACACCGCGCACTATTCCGATGCCTGCATCGAGCAGCCCGAGCGGCTCGCAGTCGAACTCTTAGCCGATGCACTAGCAACTGGCGACCACGTTCGATCCGTCAACTACGTGGAAGCCGTATCGACCACGCCCGAGGGCGAACTGGTGCTGAGGGACCGCCTCTCTGATGCGACTCTGACACTGCGTCCCAAAGTGATTGTCAATGCGTCAGGGCCGTGGGTCGATCTGACCAACCGCGCCCTAGGCCGCAAGTCGAACTACATGGGCGGGACAAAGGGCTCACACATTGTGGTCGACAACCCCGCTCTTCACGACGCTTGCCGAGGACGAGAAGTCTTCTTTGAAAACAACGATGGCCGTATTGTCTTGATCCTTCCGTTGCTGGGGAAAGTCTTGGTGGGAACAACCGACTTACCAATCGACAATCCAGGCAACGCGTCGTGCACAGAAGAAGAGATTGACTACTTCATTCAGCTAGCGGGCCACGTGTTCCCCGACATCCCAATTGAACGCTCGCAAATTGTCTACCGATACACCGGTGTGAGACCACTCCCCGCCGCAGGCGATCTCACACCGGGTGTCGTCTCGCGTGACTACCGAATCACCATCGACCAGGTCGGCTCCACTTCAATGCTGAGTTTGGTGGGGGGAAAGTGGACAACCTTCCGAGCCCTGGGCGAACACCTTGGCGAATCCGCTCTCGACCTTCTCGGCCGCACTCGAGAGCACAGCACCATCGACACCCCGATTGGCGGCGGAGTCGACTTCCCGCGCACAAACACCGAGCGCTCCCAATGGATTGAGCAACACTGCGGAACCCTCAGCGCAGAGCGGATGGACCAGCTCCTCTCCCGCTACGGCAGCACAGCCGCGAGTCTCGCCGCCGAAATTGGGGACTCTGCTGAAACGGCCTTGAAGACACTGCCGGGGTACACCGCCCAGGAAGTACTCTGGCTTGTTCGACGGGAATGGGTCGCGACTCTCTCTGACCTGACACACCGGCGAACTCCGCTGGCCTTCACCGGTCAGCTCACCTCAGCTGCTCGTAACGAATTGGCGAAACTCGTCGGTACTGAATTGGGGTGGTCCGCTCAAGAGCGCAGACAGCAGGCCGCGGCCGCCGCATCGGGTCTTAGCGATTAGTCCACCCAGTCCAGGGACTTCGAGATCGCTTTACGCCACTTCCTCATGTGTTCGTCTCGATCCTGATCTGACATCTGGGGAACAAAGCGGCTCTGTACTTCCCACAGCGAGCGCAACTCATCAAGACCCGACCACAGGTCCGTGGCCAGGCCAGCTGCATAGGCCGCTCCCAACGCCGTGGTCTCTGGAACCTCGGGCCTCACCACGGGAATACCGACAATGTCAGCCTGGAATTGCATGAGCAGGTTGTTCGCCGTCATTCCACCGTCCACTTTCAGCTCAACAAGCGGCGTGCCGGAGTCCGCGTTCATCGCATCGAGGACCTCGCGCGTCTGAAAGGCCGTGGCCTCCAGCGCAGCACGTGCAATATGGGCTTTGGTGATGTACCGAGTGAGTCCCACGATCACTCCCCTCGCATCGGAGCGCCAATAAGGAGCGAAAAGACCACTGAAGGCGGGTACGAAGTAGGCCCCACCCGAATCCTCCACGCTCGCCGCAAGCGTCTCCACCTCAGCGGCCGAGGAAATCAATCCCAAGTTGTCTCGCAGCCACTGGATGAGTGAACCGGTGACTGCGATCGAACCCTCCAATGCCCAGACCGCCGGACCCTCGGAGAGTTGGTAGGCCGGAGTAGTCAACAACCCATGGGTCGACACAACGCGTTCGTCACCGGTGTTGAGGAGCAAGAAGTTACCGGTGCCATATGTGTTCTTGGACTCTCCGGGGGAAAAAGCCGCCTGGCCAAAGGTGGCCGCTTGCTGGTCTCCCAAGATTCCCGCCACAGGAATCCCCGCGAGCGTTTCGCCCGCTGCGATTACACCAAACTCAACGGAGGATCGGCGAATATCGGGAAGCATGGACGAGGGAACTCGAAACGCGTCGAGAAGCTCAGCGTCCCACTCCATCGATTCGAGGTCGACCAAGAGAGTGCGGGAGGCGTTGGTCACGTCGGTCGCGTGAACACCACCAGTAACGCCCCCCGTGAGATTCCACAACAACCAGGAATCCATGGTCCCAAACGCCAAGTCTCCTGCTTCTGCCCGTTGACGCACCCCCTCGACGTTGTCGAGAATCCAAGTGATTTTGCTCGCCGAAAAATAAGTGGCGAGCGGAAGGCCACTCTTCGTGTGAAAACGTTGGTGGCCGTGGTCCCCGGCAACTTCATCGACGATGTCTTGAGTGCGAGTGTCTTGCCACACGATGGCGTTGTACACCGGCTCACCAGTTGAGCGATCCCACACCACAGTGGTTTCACGCTGGTTGGTGATCCCTACGGCTCGAATATCGGAGGGCAGCAACCCTGCATCTTCTAAGGCTCCATCGATGACCACACGAATGTTGGCCCAGATTTCCTTTGGGTCGTGCTCTACCCACCCTGCGTGGGGGAAGATTTGTTCATGTTCTCGCTGGCTCGAGCCAATAGGTTGGCCGGCGCGATCGAAGATAATTGCCCGGGTGCTCGTGGTTCCCTGGTCAATCGACACAATGTGTTCAGACATCTGACTCCTCGTTGGGTCGCTTCGACGCCATAAGCTTAAACAGCTGTTCTGTAAGTAGTCGATACCAGGCGTCGCGAGCCACTAAGGCTCGGGGTCTCAATAGACTGACAAACATGTCCGCTGCAGAAAACCATGAAAAGCACTCCTTTGCCTCTCGATTGAATTGGCTTCGCGCCGGGGTGCTTGGGGCAAACGACGGAATCGTATCAATTGCCGCCCTCGTGGTGGGTGTCGCGGCGGCGACCAACGAGCTGATGCCGGTGCTTATCGCTGGTGTTTCCGGGGTAGTGGCGGGAGCCATTTCCATGGGTCTTGGCGAGTACGTGTCGGTGAGCTCTCAGCGCGATAGCGAGCGCGCGATCATCGCTAAAGAGCGCGCAGAGCTCATCAGCCAACCTGAGCACGAGTTGTTAGAACTACGCGACCTCTATATGGCCAAAGGTGTGAGCAAAGCAACCGCACTCAAGGTCGCAGAAGAGCTCACTGCCCATGACCCCATCGCCGCCCACCTCGACGTCGAATACAACATCGACGAACAGACGTTGACGAACCCGTGGCATGCCGCTATTTCCTCGGCACTCTCATTCATCGCCGGGGCGATACTGCCCATGGCAGCAGCGACCCTGTTGAGCGCCGATCTTCGCATCGGGGCCATCGTGATTGCATCGCTGGTTGCTCTTGCTGTCACCGGTGGCGTGGGAGCCAAACTCGGCGGCGCCCCCATCGGCCCGGCTGTGTTGCGCGTAACCGTAGGTGGAGCCCTCGCCCTCGCAGTGACCTGGGGAATAGGAACACTGCTGGGAGTGACCGTCGTCTAACGGCACAGCAGCCGGGTTATTGGTTGCGGGGGCAGGATTTGAACCTACGACCTCTGGGTTATGAGCCCAGCGAGCTACCGAACTGCTCCACCCCGCGGCGTGGAACCCACTGTACCACGGGGCAGAACCAGTCGGTTTCGGCCTACTCGCTGAAGGCCAGGGCTCGCTCGAGGGCGTCGGTGAGACGTCGGTCTGCCTCGGCGGCAGCTACCAAATCGTTTGCCCGGTAGGCCGCTTCGCGATCGGCCAGCGCAGCCGCCGCATCGCGCAACGCCTGGTCCAGACTCTCCTCGATAACCGTTCCTTGCCCTTCATCGACGGGCTGCTCGGCCGGCTCGTCGGCAGGCTGCTGAGGTTGTGGCGCGGGCGCAGCTGCTTCGTCCTCGGTGGCCGTCTGATCGACGTCGCCCGCTTGGGCGCCCGAGTCTCCGCCGAAGAGGCTATCCAGCGCCTCGTCGAGGGTCTCCTCAAAGGCAATCTTGTCGCCGAAGGAGACAAGAATCTTTCGAAGCAACGGGTAACTCGTGTCACCGGTAGACCGGACGTAGACCGGCTGCACGTAAAGCAAACCGCCACCCACCGGAAGCGTGAGCAGGTTTCCAGAAATCACCTCGGTCTGGCCTTGGCGCAGCAAGTTCAACTGCTGACCCACTTCGGCATCCGAGTCAAACTGTGCCTGTACCTGGCCCGGACCGGGAACCGTGGTCTGCTTGGGTAGCGTCAACAGCGTCAGTTTCCCGTAGTCCTCTCCGGCGTCCGCGTTCACCGCGAGGTAACCGTAAATCACGTTACGCGTCGCATCACCGGTGGCGCGAGGGATGAAGGTGGAATACAGCGAGAACGCTGGAGCGTCCGAGCCGGGAACCTGCATGGTGAGGTAGTAGGCCGGCTGAAGGCGTGGCGCTGCGGGGTTCGACACCGGGTCGTTCGGGGTCACCCACTCGTCTTCTGAGGAGTAGAAGGTTCCCGGGTCGGTCACGTGGTACGCACCCAGCACACTGCGCTGAATTTTGAACAGGTCCGAGGGGTAACGCACGTGATCGAGCAAGGACTCGCTCATCTCGTCCTGGCTCTTCACCGTCGCCGGGAAGACGCCTGTCCAGGCCTGCAAAATCGGGTCCGAAGTATCCCAGGCATAGAGGGTCACTTCGCCGGAGTATGCATCGACTGTCGCCTTCACGGAGTTGCGCACGTAGTTGATGGTGTCAAACGCTAAATCGGGAGCCGGACGGTATGTGTCGGCAATCGCTTCTGACACGTTCAACGGTGCGGAGTAGGGGTAATCGGCAGTGGTGGTGAACCCGTCGACCATCCAGACAATCCGCCCATCCACAACCGCCGGGTACGGGTCATTATCGAGCGTGAGGTACGGCGCCACTTTCTGCACCCGAAGTGCCGGGTGACGGTCGTAGAGAATCTGCGACTCGGTATTGACCGCATCGGAGAGGATGATCTGCTCCGACTGGAACTTCAGGGCATAGAGAAGTCGGTTGAACAGACACCCCACCAGGGGACCGCCTTCTCCTGTGTAGGTGTAGGTGGCGTTGCCCTCGGTTCCTTCACCGCCGGAGGGGTAGTCGAGCTCGAGCGCGGGGGAACCCTCGGGGCCACCCACTATCGAATACTCAGGCGAATTTTCGCCGAAATAAATCCGGGGCTCGTACTCACCGAGGTTCTGCGACACCGGAATACCCGATTCGAGGAACTTCGGCTGTCCATCTTCGGTTCGCTGGTTTCCATAGGCGGCGACAAGACCGTAACCGTGGGTGTACACGATGGTGTTGTTGTACCAACTCTGTGAGTTCAAACCATCGAGGTTGAGTTCACGGGCGGCGAGCACCGTGTCCGTGCGCTCTCCGTCGACTTCGTAGCGTCCTACATCGAGATAGGTCGGGAAACGGTAGTACTGACGGAACTGCTCGAGCTGGCTAAAGGCATCCGTGACCAGAGCGGGGTCGATGATGCGAATGTTCGCGGTGGTCACCGCGTCCGCGCGCAGAGCGCCCGCTGAGGCTTCCGTTTCTGCCTGGTAGGGAATTTCCACTACGTCGCTCAAGCCATACGCGTCTCGAGTGGCTTCGATGTTGCGTTCGATAAAGCTCGCTTCAAGAGTCCTTGCGCTGGGGTCGACCTGGAAGCGCTGAATCAACCACGGGTACGCCTGGCCAATCACCAGGTTTGAGACGATGAACAGCGCGGTTCCCACAATCGCGGGACGCCAGCGACCAATGATGGCGGTGATAAAAAACGCGATCGCGACGAGAGCGGCGATACCGGCCAAAATGGCACGCGACGGAATGGTCGCGTTGGCCTCGGTGAATCCCGCACCAAAAGCGAGGAAGCCAGAGCTGGGCGATACCAAGGCCGCATACTGCTGCAACCACAGCCCCAGCATCTGCACGAGGAAGTACAGACCACCCAGCACGGCCAACTGAATGCGCATGACGCGAGAAATCCGTAACTCACGGCCATCCACAGAGATTGCCCCATACAAGAAACCCGTCGCCGCCGCTGCAATGGCGGAGATGATGACAATGGAGCTGAGGAAGCTCACCACGGAGAGGTAGACCGGGAGGTCAAAGACATAAAAAGCGACGTCCAGACCAAACTCTGGGTCCGTCGCGCCAAACTCGGTGCGGTTGAGCCACAACAAGTATTGCGGCCAGGAGTTCGCGGCCGCCAGGCCGGCAAACAAGCCCAAAACAGCCGGAATACCGAGCATCGCGAGACGACGCAGCGGGTCGATGAGCTGCCGGTACCGATCGAGTTCGTTGGACAATCGGGCATAGACCGGACGGAATCGATACGCGAGATCAATACTCACACCCACCGGGATGGCCATCGCCACGAAACCGAGAACGAACATGGCGGCCGTCGCAAACCACTGCGTCAAGAGCACGTCGAGGTAGCCCAGGTGATCGAACCAGAGCACTTCAGTGTAGAGAGACGCAAAGACGAAGAAGGCGGCAACGATGGCCGCCAAAATACCGACGGTGATGCCGAGAGTCAGCCTCGAACGGTTTTGCCCTTGCGGGGTAGTTTGGGACACGAAAGCTCCTGAATTTGGCCGATAACGTTCCGGCTCAGTCTACAAACCCCTCGATGTCGGGCCCTGTGATTCATCTGAGGGTAAAGCCGACAAATTCTGACAACTCGGAAGCTCCTCACCAAGGTGAATCGACTCCAACACCGACATCGCATCCTCCAGGGTTCGCACAGGAACAATGGTGAGGTCACGAATCTGAGTGGAGACAACCGCGTCACAATTGTCAGCGGGGATGAGGAACCACTCCGCACCTGACTGTGCGGCACCGTAGGCCTTTTGCGCTACCCCACCAATCGGGCCCACATCCCCTGCGGCAGTGATGGAGCCGGTGGCGGCAATCACGAAGCTATCGGCAACGACTTCTTCGGTGAGACGCTCCACCACACCGAGTGCAAAGGCGAGACCGGCGCTCGGACCACCCACGTTCTGCAGCTGAATACTGATATCGATCGGGAATTCGTACTGACCGGAAACCAACACGCCAATCGCGGGGAAGGGTTCGGGGCCCTCCGACATTCGAGGAATGACCTGCAGATCTCTCAGGACACCGCCGCGGTCGACCACCAAGTCCAATGGTTCTTGCACGCCATTGTCCGCGATGATTTCGCGCAAACGCGTGACATCGCCAATGTTTTCCCCCGCGGCACTCAGGATGATGTCGCCCTCGAGAATGACCCCCTCACTCGGGCCACCCTCCAAGGTCGCCGCCACGTCGAGATAGCTCTGGTAGGGAATCTCGAGATAGCCCAACGCGGCTGCAATGGCTTCCTGCTGGGAGTTTTCCATCTCCACGGCAGCAGCTTCACGGGTTTCTTCGTAACTCACCCCAGGAGGAAACGCGACGTCTACGGGGGTAACCGAACGTTGGGGTGAGAGCCACGCCGAAATCACATCGAGCCACGAGGGCAAATTGTCGGGACTGCCCAAGCGAGTCACGGTGGTCAAGCGAATTTCGGCAAATTCTGGGTATTCCGGCTGGTCTTTTACCTCGATCAGCGCAATTTCTTGATCATCAACCGTGACGCTTCCCAAGGTGTCGTAGGTGGGGCCCGGTTGACTGATCACATACGGCGCTGGCAAGGCAGTCAAACCGAATGCTCCCACGAGAGACAGTGCCAGAAGCGCCCACCCAGCTCGGCGAGAACCCTCACGAACAACGCGGGTGGGGTCAGAGCCCGAAAATACGACCACGAACGACCTTCCTCCCGCGTACCCGCTCAGTGTAGTGAGCAGAACCTCGTGAAACTGTGGGGTCGCGCCACAGGCGAACAACCTCAACATCGCCGTGTGACACGGGTAGCGTTGAGGTCATGGCGGAGCCTGACGAACGCGAGGAACAGTCCAATCCCGAGGATTGGATTCGCGACGCTGTCCAGAAAATGTTTCAGGGCAACCAGGGCTTCGACCCCGAGGAGCTCGCCAAAGCAGCCGGTTTCACCGGCGACCCTGCCCAGCTTCAGGCGATGGTGGAGCAATTTGCCAAAGGTATCTCTGGAGCCATCAACAACAGTGATCAGTCTGCGCGTGACCACGCCGTGTCGGTTGCCGCGCAAGGCGCAACTTCCGTCGACCCGGCCCGGGCTGAAGCACTCGCACGGGCATTGGGAACGGCCGCACTGTGGCTGAACTCGGCGACCGAATTCGCTGAACCGGAAGGTCGGCCACTCCTTATGAGCCGACAGGATTGGGCGCGCGCCACGTTGCCGGTGTGGCAAGAGATGGCCGAACCAGTGGCCAAGGCGCTGGCGGAGGCCATCGCCAACCTCATGAAAGAACAGGGTCCGGAAGAAGTTCGAGAGCTTCTGGGCTCGTCCTCCGTGTTGGTCTCAATGACCACCGGCTTGTTTAAGCTCCAACTCTCCCAGGTGGTCGGGGGTTTGGCAAAGGAGGTGCTATCGGCTGGTGACATTGGCATCCCGCTTCTGCACGCATCGAGCGAAAACGATGTTCGCTCCGGCCTGGTGCCACAAAATATGGATGCTTTCAGCGAGGGGCTCGGGATTCCTGGAGATGAGGTCGACTTGTACCTCGCCATTCGAGAATTAGCGCACCAGCGCCTCTTCCGTCACGCGAGGTGGCTGAGAAACCACGTGCTGAGTTTGGTGAGTGATTTTGCCCGCGGAATTCATGTTGACGGTGACGCCATCATGGACCTGGCGGAATCGCTTAATCCCAATGACCCTGACGAGATTTCACGCATGCTCTCGAGTGGAGCGTTGCTGCCTGAGAGAACCGAAGCGCAAGATCGAGCGCTCGAACGGTTAGAAACGATGTTGGCCCTAATCGAAGGGTGGGTGGACCACATCACCCAATCCACTGCACACCTGCTACCTAACTCGGTAAAAATCGCCGAAGCTATTCGGCGGCGGCGTGCAACAGGCGGCCCCGCTGAACACGCTTTCAAAACATTGGTCGGATTGGAACTGCGTCCTCGTCGACTGCGTGAAGCGTCAGCGCTGTGGGCTGCGATTGACGAACAATATGGTTCCGATGCGCGCGATGCGTTGTGGTCACACCCCGACCACCTTCCGACCGAAGAAGACTTGGATCAGCCCGAAAATTTCCTCGCGCGAATGAGCGGGCCAGCGTCCGACGAGAGCGATGTGGACAAGTTTTTGGACAACCTCTTCGGAGACGAGAACCCACCCCCGTCCTAACCCTGTGGACAGAGCGCACTGTGAGGTGGCTCGAAGAAGCATCCTGACGTCATGGCTCACGATGTCTATCGAATCCGCACATCCCGACCGGTGTTATGGCGCACGCCTTCCTCTGTCCAGGTGGGGGTCGATGAGCCTGCATTAGTTGTCGACAACATTCCCGACCAAGCAGCTCCCCTCATTCATGCCCTCCAATCAGGGGTGAGCAGCGTTGGATTCAGCCTGCTCGCTCAACAGCTGCGGGTTCCCTTGATGACCGCGAAAGCGCTTATCGAGGACCTCTCTCCTGCCTTCGAAAAAGACACCACACCAAGGCTCCCGCGGCTCATCGTGACTGGTCATAGCATCACCAGGCGCATCGTGGCCGAAACTCTCTTTGGCTGGGGGCACCCCACCACTCTGGCAACACGCCCGCGCCCGGGCCATTCCACGGCCATCCACCTGCTCGTCTCTGATTACCTGATCGACCCAGAGTGGTTGCCGATTTATGGATCGGGCCGTAGCCGACACGTGCCCCTCGTGTTCTCTGACCGATCAATCACCGCTGGCCCGTTGGTGGTGCCCGGAAAGACCCCGTGTTTGAGCTGCCGCGAGTTGCACATCCGAGAAGTCGAGCCCCATTGGCTGTCTCTGGGCTCGCAGCTGTGGGGCGAACAACCCCCGACGGCAACTGAGCCCCTCTCGAGACTGAGCGCCGTGTTGGTAGCGCTCGTGACAGGCCACTTCACACTGCGCAATGCCGACAACTCCAGCCACTACCCGGTCGCGCGCTACTCGATGGATACGGGTCGGGTCGAGGTCACCGACGCGGCTTTTCACGTCGAGTGCCGGTGCCGGGGGCTCTAAGCAGACACACCGATGCGTGAGAGAAAGGGACTCATCTGTCTCTCCGCGCCAGAACCCGCCTTCGCCCGCCTCGCCCAGCTCAAGGCAAGACGCTTCCGCGCTCGTGTGAGGGCGACATAGAACAATCGACGTTCCTCTTCAATTTCGCTCTCACTGACGGCGTAGGAAATGGGGAACTGGCCGACCGAAAGTCCCACCACGAAAACCACCGGCCACTCTTGACCCTTTGCCGAGTGGACCGTCGCAAGGGTCACTGAGGCAAGTGAGGGTTCATCGTGGAGCTCCGCTCGGCGCGCCAACTCCTGCGAAAACTCCTTCAGTGTTTTCCCCGCGGGAAACGCCTCTGCGAGTTCCCTCAGGGCATGAAGGTCCTCCCACACCGAGCGCGCCGCTCCCTGGTGCTCCGGTTTTGACTCCGTATAGCCCAAGCCGAAGAGCACATCGTCTACGACCCTCAATAGTGGACCGCCGGTATTTGCAACAGCGGCCCCGCGGATTTCCATCACGGCCCTCTTGACGTGGGGCTGATCGAAGAAACGAGTTCCCCCTTGACTACGCACTGATATGCCTGCCGCGCGAAGCGCGCCCTCGGTGAGGAGGCTCTGCGCGCTAAAGCGGTGGAGGACGGCGATATCTGAAGGGGGCACGCCCTCAGATACCAGTCGGGTCACTTGCTCGGCCACCCAACGCGCTTCGTCGTCGTCTGATTCCAAATGGCCTAACACAATGGGGCTGCCATCGTCCTCGAGGGGGCGCAAACTGAGTGCTCCCGGCATGCCCTCCACAGTGATGTTTGCCGCCTGGATGATGTCTTTGCTGGAGCGGTAATTCTGATCGAGTTGGATAACCCGGGCGTTGGGAAAAGCCTCGGCGAAGTGAACCAGATAATCGCTGGTTGCCCCTGCAAAACTGTAAATCGTTTGACTGGCGTCGCCGACCACGCAGACATCGTCACGCTCACCCAGCCATAGATCGAGCAGTCGCTGCTGAATGGGTGAAACGTCCTGATACTCGTCAACAACGAAGTGGCGATAGCGCGTGCGAATACGGTTCGCAATCGAGGGCTCACTCTCCAGCATTCCTGTCGCCGCGAGCAAGACATCCTCGAAATCGATTCTTTTGCGCTCGTCTTTGATGACCTCGTAACGGCGCATCACTTCCACCATCGTGAGGAGGTCAATTCCCCCCGGTAGCGGTCGAGAATTCTCCACCGACACCTGCTGATAGTCCTCGAGGGTGTAGGCCTTCAGCTTTCGCCATTCAATTTCGCCCGAAATATCGCGCAGAACAGCGGCGTCAACTTCGATAGAGAGCGTTTCCAACACGTGGGAGACCACACTTGATTTTGACGCGATGATGTCAGGCAAATAGCCGTCAGTGAGTTGCGGCCAAAAGTGCTGAAGCTGCCTCAGCGCAGCAGAGTGAAAAGTTCGGACCTCGACATCGTCCACTCCGAGGGCGCGAATCCTGCCCGCCATCTCTTGGGCCGCTTTCTGAGTGAAGGTGAGGGCTAAGACATTGTCGGCCTGGTAGGGACCGTGCTCCACGCCGTAGGCGATACGGTGGGTAATCGCACGAGTTTTCCCTGTTCCCGCTCCGGCCATAACACACACGGGCGCATCAAAAGTGGTGGCGACAAGACGCTGCTTCTCATTGAGGCCCTCAAGCACGCCCTTACTCACCACTGACCCCCATCGGGCAACTGAGCCCCATACCAATGCTCGATCATGGCCCTGGCGATTGAGGTGCGTCCGGGAAGCACGATATCCCCCACGCTGTGGGCGAGCTCGTCGCGAGTAAACCAGCGCAGGTCGATAATTTCCGTGCCGTCGGGGGTGAGCTCTCCCGATGCCTCGTGGTCGAGCTCGGCATGGAACCCCACCATCAGCGACGCGGGGAACGGCCAAGGTTGCGACCCGAGATAACGCGGGTTTTTCACAACTAGCCCTGACTCTTCAAACACTTCCCGGATTACGGCGGCTTCGAGCGACTCCCCTGGTTCCACAAATCCCGCGAGGAGCGAGTAGCGCTGAGACTCCCACATAGCGTTACTGCCCAACACCAACCGGTCCTCACGGTCGGTGACGAGAACGATGATGGCGGCGTCGGTGCGGGGGAACACCTGCGAACCCGAACCCTCATCGACCAACACCCACCCGGCGCTCTCGGGCAGAAGTCGCTCTCCAGAATGCGGAGAGTGGGCGTGTGAGGAGTGCCAATTCGCGACCGCAAGAGCTGAGACCAACACCCCGGCGTCACGCTCATCCAAATGATGCCCCGTGGTTCTCCCGCTCACCCAGCGAGTAAGGTCGGGCTCAATGCTCGGGGCGAGATCATCGGAATACACCGCCGCCACGATGGGGATGTCTGCACCCAGTGGGTCACCCTCGAGGGTTTTACCCAGATACACCCTCACTTCAGGGGTTGGGAGCCCCTTCGTGGCGCGGTAGTCGATGTGGAGGGTGTCGTTGTGGGTGGTGAGAACCTCGCCCTTCCACACGCACACTACTCTCGTGTCCTCTCGAGCCCACAGCGACTCCACAAAACCAGGAATCTGGCGTGACACGGCATCACGATTGAGGCGAGTGCGCGACAGGGGAAGTCGGGGTGTGAGAGACACGACACTCCCTTCTGCACTCGCGTGAGTGTCCGGTGTGGCAACGGTGTGGCCCGTGGGCTCCGGCCTACCCTGGAAGGCATGACCCACCTGTCCCTCATGTTAGCGGCGCGGGCATCAGCAGCAGTTCCCGGGCTCACACTGGTGAGCACCACGGATCAGTCTGACGAGCGACGACTACAGGCTTTGGCGACAGACACCGAATCGCGCGCATGGGTAATCGAATTACCCCGAAATGATGAAGAGGAAAGCCACGCTCGTGAGCGGATTCCCGCTTTGAGGGCAATGGGCGATGGACTTCGCTCCAGACTTCCCTTTGGGGTTCCCCGCGTACACGGGGATGCCAACGTGAAGGGACGCACGCTCACCGTTGCCGAATGGCTCCCGGGGTTTCGGGTGCCGGCACAAAAAGTGACCCCGGCTCTTGCTGCCGCGTTTGGGCACGCAATGGCGGGGCTTCACTCGGTTCCCGCGAGCGCGCTCTATGACCAGGGTCGACCTATCAACACCGCGAACGAAGCCCAGAGAATCGCTGTAGGAATCGTCGATCGAGCCGCCCAAACGACTCTTCTCCCCCAATCTCTGCTCAGACGATGGGAAGCCGCATATGAAGACCCTGAGCTGTGGCAATTTGAACCCACCATCGTTCATGGCTCACTTCGACTCGACGACTTCTTGGTAGAGGGTGAACGAGTAACGGCCATTACAGGTTGGCGGTCGTTACACGTCGGTGACCCAGCCCGAGACATCGCCTGGGTAACGGCACCCACGATGAAAGAAATTGCCCAACCCATCGAAACGGCGTATCGCTCGGCACACCCCGCATCAGACCGTCGGCTA
>Ga0181561_10000690_pt1 | contig 28847 bp, 36 predicted proteins | sample 011ome_19_FD_133760 | JGI IMG/M metagenome (GOLD analysis project Ga0181561, IMG submission 133760) | Coastal salt marsh microbial communities from the Groves Creek Marsh, Skidaway Island, Georgia - 011510BT metaG (megahit assembly) | ecosystem: Environmental > Aquatic > Marine > Intertidal... | reverse complement strand
CCCTCCTGGGCAAAAGGCGATCCGTCATAGAGAACGAGGGTAGCGCCACTTGCTAGTCCCGAGACCAGCCAGTTCCACATCATCCAGCCACAGGTCGTGAAGTAGAAAAATACATCGTCCGCACTTATATCGCACTGCAGCTGATGCTCTTTAAGATGTTGCAAGAGCGTTCCGCCCGCGCCATGCACGATGCATTTCGGCACCCCGGTCGTGCCCGAGGAATACATGATGTAAAGCGGATGGTCGAAAGGAAGCTGAGCGAACTCGAGCTCGGTTATCCCACGGTGAGGCAGCAGATACTCTTCGAGCAACCGACCATCGGGGAGTGTCTCGATGTTCGGTTTCGACTCCAGCAGCGGCACCACCACCACACGCTCGATACAAGGCAGGCTTGTCATCAACGCTTCCACCCGATCCAGCACCCCGTGGGGTTTGTGGTTGTACCAGTAGCCGTCCGTGGTAAAGAGCACCTTCGGCTCTGCTTGACCAAAGCGGTCCATGACACCCTGAAAGCCAAAATCAGGAGAGCATGATGTCCAGACGGCCCCTAGACTCGTTGCCGCCAACATAGCTATCACTGTTTCGGGAACATTAGGCATAAAACCGGCGACTCTATCCCCAGCCTTGACGCCCGTTTCGCGCATCGCCGCCGCCAGCTGCGCTACCTGGCAATAGAGTGCGTCGAAGGTTATCTCCCGGCGCGTCCCATCTTCCAACAGCCCAACAAGAGCGACACCCTGATCACGACGCTTGAGTAAATTCTCGGCGAAATTGAGCCGCGCCTCGGGGAACCAGCGAGCACCCGGCATCTTGTGAGCGTCGGCCACGACTGCGTTGCCCTTGATCGAGGCAACGACGCCACAGAAATCCAAAACCTCTGACCAAAAAGCTTCAGGGCTTTCCACAGACCAACGGTGCAAGCTTGCATAGTCGGGCAGCGACACGCCGTGAGCTCGCTCTGCTTGTTTGGCAAAGCGACTGATGGCTGCCGTAGCAACCCGCTCCGATGAGGGCTCCCAAAGAGGCTTCAATGGCTCTTTCATAACAAGAAGAGTGTCCTTAGCGATCTTTCGTCAGGGTTCGTGCGTCAACGGTCGTGCATCGACTCGCGGCGGGTTCGAAGCGTGTCATGCGCGTCGAGATTCGACAATGCAGAGAGACGATCATGGGATGGTGCATCCACAACGGTTTGATCTCGCTTTGGCGCCGCTCGTTGCGACCCTGCTTCGGGTCCGGGCCTAAACTGAAACAGCACAAAAATAAGCGCGCCATAAACAATAAGGATCTTCCCGACAAGCGCATAGATCACGGTGTCGGGGTGTACTGCTTGCAGATAATCTGCGATATCCTGATACAGCAATGACGTTACCCCAGCAAAAAGCAGCACCGCCGTGATACGAAATACCTTTTGTTTGTATTTACCCAGAAAGTAAAGCAACGCTGAATATTTGATCATTCGAAACACTGACATCTCAAATGCCTATGTTGATGCCCAGTAAAAGAGCCGCGACACCAAACCCTTTCCAGCCAATGCCTGACCAAATCTCGCGCTCTTTTTCAGCGACCAGATATTCGAGCTCATCATCGGCATAACTCGCCTCGGAACGCCCGGCATGAATCATATCCTTGCGCACCGCGGCGATCGCGCGATCGCGCAGACGTTGCCGGAGTACCTTGGGCATCCGAAGCTTGCGTTGTTTTTTTTGTTCCATCATCCAAACCCAGAGCTAAGAGATCAAGGACGCGGCCAGTATAGACCCGCCGACAAAAATAGCGAGAGCACACAGGCAGCGCTTTCTTTGGTACCGTAGTCGGGAGATTGCCTTCAGGTAATGGCATAGGGCGACTCGACCTTGGCAGTCTCCGCCAATCTGTGAAGCCTGATAAAACCCGTCATTCGCCTTTGTGGGGGAGCAGCACATTGAAGATCGTAGTAGCGGGAGCCACAGGGCTCGTCGGGCAAGCGGTGGTGCACGCGGCCCTTGATCGGAACTGCGAAACCATAGCAATTGGCCGCAGATCCAGCACCCTAGCAAGTCAGAACATCGACGTAGATTTCCGCAACCTCCCCGAACTTCCGGCGGCGGACGTTGCCATCTGTGCCCTCGGCACGACCATCAAAAAAGCTGGGTCGAAGCGCGCATTCAAGGCCGTGGATTACGATGCAGTGATGGCGTTTGCCAATGCTGCGAAAGCTGCGGGGATCGAGCATTTTATTGTGGTTACCGCCGTGGGCACCAACGCGGACTCTAAAGTCTTTTATTCTTCGGTGAAAGGTTTGGTGGAGCGTGACTTGGAAGCGATAGGGTTTTACCGACTCGACATCGTGCAACCGGGCCTTCTCATCGGGGAGCGAGCCGAAAAAAGATTCGTGGAGGAAATACTCCAAGGCGCCGCTCCCGCCATAGATTTTTTTATGCGGGGCCCCTGGCGGCGTTACGCCAGCATTACAGCTGTGCAGCTCGGCGAGATCTTAATCAACCTTGCTGAACAGACGGCACCGGGATCGTTCCGCCATACCCAAGCCAACTGGTCCAGGTACGCCGAGTAAACGAAAACACTCGGCAAGGAGCACGTTGCTTCGACGAAAGCACTTCAGTTTACCGTTCTCTTGTACTAGGGTGCGGTTATCTTGAGGAGATCGGCTTATGGGCACCATCGAATGGATCTTAGGTTTTGTCGCGATCGCGGCACTGTGGCTTTTCTTGCGGGCCTTTAAAAAAGGCGTTCGTTACTGGGCGCAGTCCTCCCCCGGACACGAAGAAGACTAACCCCCTGCAACTGCTTAAGGTCCTCATGTCCTTGTGCCCAAAATGGTTGCTCGCCACCCTAGCCTGCGCTATTTTTTTTCTGGCCGGGTGCAGTCAGGTTGTCGACAAATCTGGTCAAGCGCTCGAGGCCCAACTTGGTGCCACCGAGCCGCCGTATTTTCCGCAGTGCGTGGCGCGAGAAGACGGCACCTTCCATCAACGCCGGCTAGATCGAACAAATTCATTTCGAATCGACACCGGTAAGTCGCCCGTCATCGACGATAGCTGTGCTGAGACCGAACCGTAACGCGCCTGCAAGACTGAGCGCACGAGAACCCGACCCTTTCGTGGGGCCCATCATTTCGCCAAGGTAACTAAGGTCTTGGCGCGAACTCGTTGTTTTTTGTCGGCATTGAAGCTGACGCAGTCAGCATTTCGGTTCACGGTGGCTTCAAACAACCTATCAAATGCCATGGAGTAACTGTTATGAAAAGCTTATTAGTTTCGTTGATCGCCGTGCTGTTGTTGTCTGCGCAATCGGGCGTTGCGGAGGAAACCGCAGAAGGACCGGAGATGCTTGGCTTTTACCACTTTTATGCACCGGACCCTGGAGCTGTTGTTGCTGCCATGGATAAGTTCTGGGCATCGGATTGCGGCAAAGAGTATCCCGCCGAGGTCGCGCTCGCAGCAGAGGTCTTCAACGGGGGTTACGCCTCGAGCCACTTTGTCTTGAACACCTTCCCCAATGCAGCCGCACAGGAACAGGCGGCCAGTATTCTTATGAGTTGCCCCGATGGCAGAGTGTTTCTGGAAGACCTTCAGTCCGCCGGAGTTGTTCCCACTACACAGTATCTTGGCTTTCACGCTGCCGAGGGCGGTAACTGGCGCGAGGATATGGCTTTTGCCAAATTCGACATCGTTGTTGAGGGGCAAAATCAAGGCCTTTACGTAGGCGCCTGGCAAAAGATGATGGCTGGTGTGCTTGAGGATATCGATGTGAGCTCTTACGGCATTGGTGCGGTCGTCTTTGGCAACGACAAGTTCAGTCATTGGGTCTATGTCGGCGCTCCAACCTCAACCGCATTGGCCGCAACCCAGCAGGCGTTGCTCACGCATCCTGACTTTCAAACATTTTTGAAAGAGGCCGGTGGGTTACGCACTAACGTCAACACTACGCTGGTACAAATTTTAAAAGGCTACTCACATGACTAAGGTGTCTTGACCTAGAGGGGTGTCGCCTTAACGTGGCTACCCCACTGCAAGAAAAGACAACACAACCTAGCTTCAAAACGAAGCCATACGTTAAACAAAGGGGAGAACAATGAAACACTTATTTATAGCATTTCTGATTGGTTGGGCGGGATTTACTTTGGCGGAGGACGCAGCCGAGCCCAATTGGTCCAAGTTCCAAGCTAACTTCTATTTTAAATGCACGGTTGCACCCGACTGTATCCAAGCCTATGGAGATCTGATGTCGGCGCCAGAAATAGAAGAAAATAAGTTCGAAGCCGCGCTTTATGGAATGGCTCACAACGGCTGGGACGATGCTACTCATGTCATGCGGTTTTACTTCAAGGATGCCAATGAATACATGAAAGCAGGGCAGGTTTTCTCATCCTCCCCAGCCATGGCGAAGTTTTTGGCGTCGGGACGCGAAGCAGGTAATGAGGCTCAGTATCAAACCCTGACCACCCATACCATCATGGAAGGTAATCCCATGGGAACAAGAGCAAGCCTGCGCTGGAGTATTAAAGTTACTGATCCAGCTACTTTTGTTCCCGCTTGGTCCAAGATGGCTGCGGCGCTGGCAGAAAAGCCATGGGGCGGTAAAGCATACGGTCTGCAGACCTACTACCTCGGCAATCTAGGAACCATAACCCACGACATCTGGGTGGCGTTTAACTCCCCGGCGGAAGCGCTCGTATTTTTGGAGGAATTTCCCAAAACCTCAGAGTGGCAGTCCTATAACGAGGATGTGGTTGGCGCGGTAAGCCTGGTTCGCTCTTACATGGAAATGACAGCCATCAGTTTGAACGAGGACTAACATTTCGGGATTCCTTATGCCCGGGTCATACAAGGGGCTTTCTGTCAGTTCCCCGCAGCAAGCCCAAATTGCTCAGTCAAAACTTTGATAGGTTTTCACAAGAGCGTCTTGGTGGCCCGGCCTTAATACCTCAATTAAGTGCAACGGCACGTCCCCTGCATTATGAATTCTGACCTGAGTATTACGGGGTATGACGAAGCCATCATCTTTTTGAAACAAAACCAGCGAATCTTTAAATTCCAGGCCTAGAACACCGCTAATTACGATGCCTCTCAGTTCATAGCCCAAGGCCACAATGGGCTCTGACCAACCGATTGGGGCCAGCATTTGATTCAAGCCAAGATCTTGATCCGTCGAATAATCTAGAATGGTCCGCTCGACGTTATCCTCAATTTTTATGGTTTTGGGCGTGACAAGCCGAGTGCTTTCAGCCGGTAACTTTATCGAGGTCATCAACAAGCTAAATAGTATTAACCACTTCATTTTCCTGATCCACAACCAGTTCTTCTCCGATAATAAGACAGCAAGCCTCCACTGGAAATGCTCAGATGGGACGCTTCGTTTAACGGTGGCCATGGAGGTGGATTCAAATCATGAGTACGACTACCCACAGATCCCGTTGAATCTGCAACAGCCGACAACCTTCTGGCTCAAGGTGCGTGTATAGCTTTATCTCTGCAGACAGAACCACCTTAAAACGACCATCACAAGCGGAGAACGGTACGCCTAAAAATGAGCAAGTCCGCCCCACGGGAGGGGCCAATTCCCGACAATCAACGCCAGATAAACTAATCCTGATATGCTAACCACCCATCCATCAGCACTGGCACGCAATATGAAAGCTGAACTTCAAGAAGTGATGAACATGTTGCGGAAGCATCAAGGAGCGATCGACTTCAGTAATGCGCCAATAGCTGAACGAGAAGAGCTAGCGACTGATGTGGCAGGCATTATGGATGCTCTATTCGAAGTGATGAAGAAACTACCCGATGAGTAATCTAGGCAAATATATCTTCCCCAAATCGAGCCTATTGCACGTAAATGCCAGGTAGTCCGTTGCCGAGTTGCCGCCCGAGATATCAAGACCGACTGATTTACACAGAGATATTCGAGAGCGAATGGAGCTGGCGAGAGGAATCGAACCCCCGACCGGCTGATTACAAATCAGCTGCTCTACCTACTGAGCTACGCCAGCGTCGGGATCACAAACACGACCGTGTTTATGAGGAGCGCGATTGTCCCGATATCTCGAGCCGAGGTCAAGTTATGGCGCGGAAACCGTGAGCTCAAGCCCTTCAAGTACAAGATGCGGCCGCCATTCAGCGCGCACTCCGAGATCGAGCAGCGCCTGACCATCGCCGCCGGTCAGTATGGACCCATAGTGGGGATAGCGCGCTTGAAGCGATGTAACCGCCCCTACCAAGGCCGTCCAGGTGCCGGACACCACGCACGCGGCGGTGGACCGCCCGGCCTCTAAGCTTGTCGGCTGGATGTCGTCGTAGCGAATACGCTGGGTATCACGCCGTAACGCTGCCTCCATCAGTTGGCTGCCTGGCATGATGAACCCGCCCTCGTGTTCACCCTGTGGGTTGATCACATCGCAGGTCAGCGCCGTGCCGGCATCGAAGACCAGCAGTGCTTCGCGGCGTGGCACCCACGCACCTACCAATGCCAACCAGCGATCCACTCCCATACGATGGGGTTCTGTGTAGCTGTTTTTAATGCCAAAGCCCGCCGCCGGGGTCTGACAAAATTCCAGGCTGCCGGTTACCTTGGCGCTAATAGCTGCCGCCAATTCCGCATTGAAGCTCTCATCGGCGACGCTGGCTATTAAGATCGTATCCACAGCGAGGGGCTCGGTGGTGCTCGTGTGCCAATCTCGATCCATGGCGATCGCCGTGATTTGTTCGACGATGGCCTCAGGGTCTCTGGCACATCGCTCGACCACGTCAAATCCCGACCCGCCAACACCAAGCTTCGCCGATGAATTGCCGACATCAATGAATAGGCTTTTCATACCGGTTGCTCCTTTCTAACCGACGCGTCACCGGCAAAAACCGGCTCGATTCCCTCGGCCGTCCGCAGCAGCAATGCCCCGGTATCGTCTACACCACAGCCAACGCCGGTCAATGTTTGTCCCCCGCTAATAGTAACGGCCACATCCCGCAGCAGGTCCCGCGCTTGCCATCGCTCGCGCCAGGCACTAAAACCACCAGCCTCCCAGGCCTGCAGCAAATCAACCAACGCCTCGATAACGCAGGCCGCCACATTGTTTCGCGGCACATCGCGGCCCACATGGGAGCTGAGATCCGCCACTGGCTGATCGACCTCTGTATCCAGGGGCATGATATTGAGACCGACACCGATCAACACAAGCGAACGCTGTTGACCGTCGGTCAGTGTCTCGACCAGCACTCCGCCGCATTTCCGGCCGTCAAGATACATATCATTGGGCCACTTCAGCTGCATGTCGACACCGAACACCTTTTCCAGGGATTCCGCCACAGCGGCTCCCACCGCCAGGCTTATTCCAGCGAGACTTCTGGGGTCAGGGTCGCAGCTCCATGCAAGGGTGAGCGCCAAATTTTTACCCTTGGGGGTATGCCACACCCGCCCCAGTCGCCCCTTCCCCTGTGTTTGAGATTCCGCCAACAAAACGTGGCCGTGCAACATGTCCTGCATGGCGCGTTGCCTGAGCACCTCATTAGTCGACGTGACTTCTTCTGCCACCTCGACAACAACCACAGACCGGGTGCTAGCGGCTAATCGGGTACTTAACACCTCCACGTTGAGAGGATCAGTGATCGCAAACATGCGCCGGCCACTCCACTCCTGTTCTCGCCTCACCTGTTTTTATAACCGCTCTTTCAACCACGGCAGTCCCAATCAATGCGCTGTCGCTAACCACACCTCACGACCCTCCTGTAGGCGTCCGGTCAAACGTGTATGACGGATATCCAAGATCACGCAGGCCAACTCAAAAATCAACCGCTGACGTGGGCCGCCGTTCCGTCTAAGCTTCACATCATGAGCGACGAAAATTCCAGGCCAACCACCCTCGCAGCAGCCCAGCCCTCTGCTCTGCAGAGAAATACCCGCTTGATCGCGATGGTGGTTGCGCTGGCCGCCGGTATCATACATGTGGCTGGACTTTGGTATGCATCTCTCGATGAGGGACTCCTTCTCGACGCGGGTCGAGGAATGATCTTGATACTCCTCAGCTTGGGCTTGATGGGAACCGCCCGCCTGAGTCTGGTGCTGTCAATCCTACTTGCGTTGACTGGCTTGGTGACCTTGATCGCCAACCCGGTGGGTGCTCGGCTTGTCAATTGGCTAGAGCTGATGCTTCTGATTTCGGCCGCGAGCGCGCTCACGCTCCAGCTGACAAGGTCGTAAAGGCCGTGGCGCTGTTCTCCGAGCCCCTAATTCTGTTCACCGCGCTGCTGTGCGGCATGGCCAGTCGGGCACTTGGTTTCCCGGCACTCATTGGCTACCTCGCGGCGGGCTTTGTCCTGCATGAACTCAACCTCGAGGTGGGGCCAGTGCTGCTAACACTGGCCGACATCGGGATTACGCTGCTGCTGTTCACCATTGGACTCAAGCTAGAGCCCAAAAGATTGCTGGCCGCACAGGTCTGGGGATCCACGCTGGTTCATATGGCGATAACGCAGGCGGTGATGCTGCTTATTCTGCTCGGTCTGACGCATTGGCTACCGGCTCTTGCACTGACCTGGCAAAGCGCTGCCCTGATCGCTTTCGCTTTGACGTTCTCAAGCACGGTCTTTGTCATTCAGACCACCCAAGAAAGAGGTGAGTTGCAATCCGATTACGCCGTACTGGCGATTGGCATACTGATCATTCAGGATTTGGTGGCGGTGGCTTTCCTCGCCCTATCAGCGGGCAAAACGCCACAGTGGTATGTGCTGGGCATGCTGCTACTTTTTCCCTTGCGACCACTCATACTGCGGCTCCTCAGTATTGCCGGCTATGGCGAATTGCTGACGCTGGCCGGTCTGGCGGTGGCAATAGGCTCGGCACAGGTTGCTGAAGCCGTTGGTCTCAAGGGTGATCTCGGCGCCCTTATTGTCGGTGCGATTTTGGCAGGGCACCCCAAGACAAAAGCATTGGCGCACAACCTCATCCAGCTCAAGGATCTTTTTTTGGTCGGCTTTTTCCTGTCGATTGGCCTTGGTGGTTGGCCATCACCGCTGCTCATAGGCGTGGCGGTTTTTCTAGGGCTTTTGGCGGCCGCGAAGCCGCTGCTGTACTTCCCATTAATGACCCGTTTTCACACCACCCCGCGAACTGCGGTTCTCGCGGCGGGTTCGTTAGCCAATCACAGTGAGTTTGGGCTAATCGTAGTGTCGGTTGCGGCGGGGCTCGGTTGGGTTGCCGCCGACTGGAGCGCCGCGCTGTCAATTGCCGTTGCCGTCAGCTTTGTGGTGGCCTCTCCGATCAGCCGATCAACTCATGACTTTTATCGACGACATCGTCATCAGCTTTTGAAGTGGCGCTCGGGAAGGCTTGTCGACAGCTACGAATCCACCGCCGATGTTTCGATTATCATTTTGGGAATGGGGCGTGTCGGCACAGGCGCCTATGAAGCCCTCGCCCCGCGTTATGGCCATCAGGTTATGGGGGTTGAGGCATCGCGCACAAAAGTCGTTGCGCATGTAGATGCCCAGCGACGTGTCATTTGCGCTGATGCTTCGGATCCTGATTTTTGGTCTCGCATCCAGTTTGCCAACCTCACACTGGTGATGCTGGCACTGACCAACCACCCCGAAAATTGTTTGGTGGCAGAGCTCCTACGGAGCATGGGTTATCGAGGAAAGATCGCTTCGATCGTACGCCATGAAGAGCATGCGGAAGAGCTCTCTGAGCTCGGCATATCGGCATTCAATCTGTACGGGCAAGCAGGTACCGGCTTCGCGGCTCATGTCGAAGAAGCGTTGTTAAATGAACCACCCCCATCCCCTCGGAGCCTTAGCCAATGAAATGCGCCCCCGAACAAACCATAACTGCCGTGTGTTATCAGAGTCCTGTTGGTCCGCTTGTGATCGAGGCACTGCCCACCGCCCTCACCGCCATTCACTGGCCAGACCTTAAGGCCAATTCGGCAGGTACGGCGGAAAAGCATGCTCTGCCCACCCTTTTGAAAAAGACCCTGTCGCAATTAGATGAATATTTCGCGGGGACGAGAAAAGCGTTCGACCTACCGATAGCCCCTGCAGGGACCGGGTTTCAAACACAGGTGTGGCAAGCACTTGGAGACATTCCCTGGGGGAACACGCTGAGCTACGGACAAGTGGCGCACAGTATCGAGAAACCCAAGGCCGTGCGCGCCGTGGGCCGCGCTATCGGCGCTAACCCCATACCCATCATCATTCCCTGCCACCGGGTTATTGGGTCAACCGGAGCGCTTACCGGTTTCGCCGGCGGACTGGAGCGCAAAAGGTGGCTGCTGAAGCACGAAGGCTACTCCATTATCTAGCGGTAGAGTCTCCCGACGCTTGAAATCGTCAGGCGTTTAAGTCGGGAATCATGTCGTCACGAAGACGTTCGATGACATCCTTGAGTCGCAGTTTCTCTTTTTTCAATCGCTGAATGAGTAGCTGATTCTGATAAGGCTGGCTCTGCAGGTCGATAATTTTCTCATCGAGACTGCGATGGCGGGCTTGCAGTGTCATGAGACGCATTGCGGGCGTCATCTCATGATTAGCCGCATCGCTGTTGTTGCCGTCTCGCATAGTCCGCTCTCACCTCGCAGTACCGCGCAAATTACCCGCTGGGCGCATGTTCCACAAGCCGCCCAGCTTATAAATCATGTTCCAGGGCCAGTAACAAAGGCAACCACTGCTCACCCCCTCGGCTGGTCGCAATAAAACGCCGAACCAACAGAGAGTCCCGTGAGTTGTACTGAATGGGATTTCCCCACAAATCGACCACAATCCCGCCGGCGGCCCAGACGAGGGCGTCCCCTGCCGCCACGTCCCACTCATAGCACGGTGAGGTGCGTGGATACACATCGGCGCTGCCCTCAAGGAGCGCACAAAACTTAAGTGCCGAGCCCGCGTTGTGACGGCTTACCACCTTTCCCGTCGTCTCCAGGTGTGTTCTCACGGCGGCAACCCGATCGGGGTGGTGCCGTTCGCTCGCCAAAAATCGAATGCCCTCTTCCGGCATTGGCTGTGCTTCAAGTGGCGTCAGCGCTAGATAATCCACTCCTTGGCAACGCCATAAGCCCACCGTAGGTAGGCCCAGATAGCAAAGACCCTCCATAGGCACAGCAATGACCCCGAGGACCGGACGGGAGTCACGGACAAGTGCGACATTAATCGTAAATTCACCGGTGCGACCAATGAACTCCTTGGTGCCGTCGAGGGGGTCGACCACCCAGCAGGCTGGCCATTGCCTTCTGGCGGCAATATCGGCCTCCGGAGACTCCTCGGACAACACCGGAATATCAGGGCTTAATTGCGCCAGTCCCTGGCTGAGCTGTTCATGAGCCGCCTTGTCAGCAGCAGTGACCGGACTTTTATCTGCCTTGCGCTCCACAGAGACCTTCTCAGTCTTGTTATAGTGACTCAAGATCGTGTCACTGGTACTGGCCATCAGGGACAACAGCGTTTTGAGCGCGCCAGGCTGCAAGCCCAAGTCTGTTGAAAACATGGGCGCGGCGGGCTGGGTTAAAAAATCGGCATACATGAAGGAAGAGTAACACTGACAATGGCACTGGTAGTGGCGAGGGATCGAAAAATTCAGTCCATAGATTGGGCACAAATTAATACCGTGCTCTTGGATATGGATGGCACCCTGCTAGACCTTCACTTCGACAACACCTTCTGGCTGTATACCATCCCACAGCACTATGCATCTCGGAATCAACTGAGCTTGCAGGAAGCGAACGACTACCTTACGCCAATCTTCAAAAGCCAAACTGGTAAGTTGAACTGGTATTGTCTCGACTTCTGGTCGTCCACCCTCGGCTTTGACATCGCGTCCCTGAAGCGTGAAGTCGCCGCCGGCGTCAGCTGGCGACCCCACGCCGAAACATTCTTGCGGAGACTTCGGGCGAGCCACTGTGAGGCAATTCTCATTACTAACGCCCATCCCGACACACTCGCCATCAAACTGGACCAGCTAGCCCTCGGTCCGTGGCTCGACAAGCGCTTTACATCACACGAGTTTGGCGCACCCAAGGAGGATCCAGCTTTCTGGGTTCACCTCCAGCGCAATCATCCTTTTGATCCAACGAAAACCCTGTTCGTTGATGATTCGGAACACGTTCTCGCCGCCGCGGAAAAGTACGGCATTCACCACTTGGTTACCCTGCGTCAGCCCGATAGCCAACAGCGACCGAGAACAAGCACCCGCTACCCATCAATCCAACACTTTGATGAGATATTTGCAGGACTCCCAGACCATGCCTGAGTCATCCGAGCGCAACAAGGTACGGGTCGATAAATGGTTGTGGGCCGCCCGGTTTTTCAAGACACGCAGCCTCGCCAAAAGTGCCATCGAGGGTGGCAAGGTGCACCTCGAGGGTCTACGCGTCAAAGTCAGTAAAGAGCTGGCGGTCGGTGATCAGCTGACGATTCGGCAGGGCTGGGATGAAAAGGAGGTGGTTGTCGTCGCCCTGAGCACCGAGCGGCGCAGTGCCCAAATCGCCCAAACACTCTATGAGGAGACCCCCCGTAGTTTGGACCGACGCTTGCGGGAGCAAGCCGCGCGAAAAGCCGCCGGATCAATGGCGAGACCAGATCATCGACCCGATAAGCACGCTCGGCGGGAGCTCAATCGCCTGCGTCGGTTTAGCTATTCAGAATCAAATTCCGACTGAGGCCTGCTTGACCCCTGCCTGAGATATGCACTTTTTATTACCGAAAGAGCGTAACTAAGCTTGGATACGGCCCAGCGTCACACGATTCCTACCGCCACTCTTACTCGCATACAACGCCCGATCCGCAGCTGCTATCAATTCACTAATGTCGCTACCTCTATCGGGAATGTAAGACACCACACCGAGCGACACTGTCACGCAGGACGCGACTTTCGATTCGCTATGGGCAATGGCAGCAGCCTCAATACGCTCCCTGACTAGATTCGCCGTCTTCATCGCGTCGTCGCTCTCCGCCCCAGGGAGAACCAGTAAAAACTCTTCGCCACCCATTCTTATCGCCGCTTCTCCAGCGCGACCCGTCGTAGAGATGAGAACTTCGGCTATTCGCTGAAGCACTCGGTCACCTGAAGGGTGACCATAGGTATCGTTATATTGCTTAAAGCTGTCAACGTCGATCGCAACCACTGCCAACGAAACATGTGTTCGCTTGGCGCGCTCGAGCTCTAGCTCTAGTAGCTGATTACCGCCCCGCCTATTTCGCAAACCCGTTAGCTCATCAACGGTTGCTATCTCAGCTAATTGATCCCGCAACTGCTGAAGCTGAAAGTTTCTCACTTTGAGATTTTCGCTCAAAGTAGAAAATTCCTGATTCATCGCCTGTCGCTCAAGGTTTGATTTTGTCAACTCACTAAATGATTGGCTGACCCAATAACCCACAAATAACAACACGCAGGTCAGACCCACAAGTGATAATGACATCAGTGCATTAAAAGGGCGTTCGTCGAATTGCCAAGAGAGTAAAAAAGCAATAGGAACGAGTGTAGACAACAACCAGCATTGATAAACAATCCGCACGGCTGAAATTACTGCCATCGTGGTGACTGCCATGATGGTGACAAGTAACAACAGGAAGTAAAAGCTCATATCGGGTAGCTGGGGCTCAAGCCAAATCACGCTGAGTGCCCATGCACCGCCATTGACCACTGCACCCACAGTCAACTGGATTTCGGTGCGCGCAGGCCGATCTATGAAGCTTTTTTGACGCATCGCGCGACTAATCTGAATAATTTGAAGAGCGCTAAGCAAGGACATTGCCATCCCCCAGCCGATCAGTAATTGCGTGTCTACTTGAAACCAAACCAACCCAAAAACAGCGAAAACGGCCAGCATTTGCACACCGGGCAGGCCGAAGCGGCTATGTCGCAGCTGCTCCGCAAGCAGCAATGACTGGAGATTTTTTAAATCGACTTTTTGTTGATAGAGCATCCGAAAAACCTGCCAAAGACCCAGAGCAGTCCACCACCGTTTTGAGCAGAGTACCACCTGTACTACTATGCTCACCACAGGCCACCCAATGTGTGCTGGAAGCAGGCAAGCCGATGGAAAAAGAATACCCGAAACTTGGCACCCTCAATATTGTCCTGATTGTCATCGTTTTATCTCTGCCGCTCATCGCATTGATGGCAAAGCAACTCTCGATAACCACCAACCCGTTATCAAGCGATTGCGGCGACGTCACCCGCGAACTTGAGGCGCAGGACATCGCTAATGCTGGAGCTACCGGGTCAATACTTATTCTGGGACGAGATTCGCTGATTCGATGGCCTCATGGCGCCAATTCGCCCTGGCAAACAGATGCCATGATCAAAGCCTCACGCCTGTTACATCCAGCGGCGGTCGCAGCCTGTTTTCAGCGACTGGTCGCTCATTACCAGCCCACCACAACCCTACTACTACTCGAGCCACAGGATATTCTCGCCGGGTCAGAGCGGACCTTGATGGCTTTGGAAGCTATCGCTGCAAGCCGCACCTATTGGTCATCCTCACCGCGATTCGTGGTGGCCCTCCCGTTTCGGGGACCCCGTTTTCGACCCGGGGCGTCGCAGTGGTCACAATTCGAGCAGGCTATGAACGCTATCGAGGGCTTTTCCGGGCTCGAGATACTCGATCTAAACAGTGCGCTACTTGATGACAGGGGAGCACCAGAAGCTGATTTCTACTGGCCCGATGGCAAAACTCCTTCGCGAGAAGCGTACCAAGCGATCTTCCCCATGCTGGCTCAGGCGCTGGGGTTGAAGTAGGCAGAAACCTGATATCGTTTTCGGCGATGAATAGGGTATGATCGAGCGATGATCGAGACGTTTCCTCAACACAAACCCCTAACACCGCTGCTGGAAAACGTTCAGGCCGATCTCGCTGCGTTGCGATCCATGTCCGAACAGGATTTGGTACACCTCGCCGACGAAATCCGTCAGTTCATGTTGTATTCGGTGAGTCAAACGGGGGGGCACTTTGGCGCGGGACTGGGCGTTGTCGAGCTCACCGTTGCACTTCATCACGTGCTCAACACGCCGGAAGATAGAATCGTCTGGGATGTGGGCCATCAAACCTACCCTCACAAAATCATCACGGGGCGTGCTGATCGCATGCACACGATGCGACAAGCCGGCGGCCTGTCAGGATTTCCAAAGCGGACAGAGAGCGAGTTCGATACCTTTGGGGTTGGCCATAGCTCAACCAGCATTTCAGCCGCGATGGGCATGGCGGTGGCCGCGGGTCGGCTGACCCCTACCCGGAAGGTTGTCGCCGTCATCGGCGATGGCGCAATCACTGGCGGCATGGCTTTCGAAGCGCTTGCTCACGCGGGTCATGTACGACCCAACCTGTTAGTGATCCTAAATGACAATCAAATGTCGATCGGGCACAACACCGGCGGTCTGGCCACCTACTTCGCAAAAATATGGGCCAGTCCCACCTACATCTCGTTTCGAGAAGGCTCCAAACGCATTCTTGAGCACGTTCGTACCGCTTGGGACATCGTCAAAAAAACCGAGGAGCAGATGAAGAGCCTGGTTGCACCAGGCATGATGTTTGAAGAGCTAGGCTTCAATTACATCGGCCCCCTCGATGGCCATGACTTACCGCTGATGGTCCAAACTCTCGAGGCGATGCTGCAATTACAGGGACCGCAGCTATTACACATTCGTACGGTGAAAGGAAAGGGATTCACCCCGGCCGAGACCGATCCGGTCGGTTATCACGCCATCAACAAAATTGAAGCGAAACCTGCTACCCCAGCGAATGACCGCCCCAAACCGCCTAAATACCAAGATGTTTTTGGACGCTGGCTTTGCGACTTGGCGGCGAAAGATGGGCGACTCATTGGTATTACCCCGGCCATGTGCGAGGGCTCGGGCATGGTGCACTTTTCCAAAGAGTTCCCAGATCGCTACCACGACGTGGCCATTGCCGAGCAGCATGCGGTGACGCTCGCCGCCGGTATGGCATGCGACGGACTGAAGCCGGTGGTCGCTATTTATTCCACTTTTTTACAGCGCGCCTACGATCAACTGATCCACGATGTAGCCCTCCAAAATCTTGACGTCACCTTTGCCCTCGATCGGGCAGGACTTGTCGGTCAGGATGGCGCAACACACCATGGTGTCTTTGATTTAAGCTACCTGCGCTGCGTGCCCAACATGGTCATTGCCTGCCCCTCGGATGAGAATGAATGCCGACAGCTGCTCTATACGGCCTATCAACATCAGGGCCCAGCAGCCGTTCGCTACCCCCGTGGGGAGGGCACCGGTGCGCTGGTCGAAGAGACTATGACAGAGTTGCCTATCGGCAAAGCAGTTGTAATTCGCGAGGGCAAGTCAGTCGCTCTGCTGAACTTTGGGGTGTTGCTGACAGAAGCGAAAGTAGCCGCTGACCGGCTCGATGCGACGCTGGTCGATATGCGGTGGGTAAAGCCCCTCGACGAAGCGACCGTTGCCGCCATCGCCCGGGGGCACGATCTACTGATTACGGTCGAAGAAAACGCCCTTGCGGGGGGCGCCGGAAGTGCTGTAGCGGAATTTCTATCCCGCGAGAAAATCCGTTGTGAGCTTCGCCAGATTGCCATTCCCGACAGCTTTATTCATCACGGCTCGCAACAACAAAATCGCATCGCCGCCGGCTTGACGGCCGACGACATCATTCGGGCCGCGCAACCGCAGGTGACCCCCGTGCATGCCGCAGTGGGCACGAATTAGCCCACCCGTTGATCGACCGAGATAGCCGGAGAGACCTGTGAGTAAGGCGAAATCCCCGACACTAAAACAGCAGATGGATGAGCTCGCAGCGGTGATCGAAAAGCTGGAGGATCCAGAAGTGTCTCTTGAGGATTCGCTGGTGCTCTACGAGCGTGGTATGTCCCTTGTCGGTGCTGCAACCCAGGCCCTTGAGGCCGCCGAGCAACGAGTGGCAATGATCGGCGCTAATGATGAGATCCGACCGATCGATTCATGAGTGCCGATGCCGTTGATGCCTCTGTGGTGGCGTGCGCCGATCCTCGTCTTGCTGAGGCCGTCCAGTACGTATTAGCAAATCCCGGCAAACAGCTGCGATCACGCCTGACGCTAGAAAGCTGTGAACTCATTGCCGGTAAGGTGATACCCGCCGCCCGCACCATTGCCACAGCGATCGAGTGGCTGCACGCCTACTCGTTGGTCCACGATGATCTGCCGGCAATGGACAATGACGAGATGAGGCGGGGTAAACCCACAGTGCATGTCGTCTACGATGAAGCCACTGCCATTCTGGTGGGTGATGGCCTTCAGGCGGCCGCCTTTAGGCTGATTGCTAACGAAGTCAGACTCTCAGCCGAGGCGCGCATTGATATTGTGGCGCTCATCAGCGCTGGCGTAGGCTTCGGCGGAATGGTCGGCGGACAGGCACTCGATATGGCTGCGGAGCACGCGACGCTGAGTGTGGCGTCCCTGCAGCAAATCCATGCGCAAAAAACCGGCGCGCTCATTAAGGCGGCGATTTTGGCAGGCGCCCGCTGCGCCGAGGCCACTGAAGAAGCCAACCAAACCCTTGCCAAATTTGCCGACTTAATTGGACTGGGCTTCCAAGTGGCTGATGACGTTCTCGATGTCACCCAAACTACCGCTGCCCTCGGCAAAACAGCGGGGAAAGACCAAGTCGCCGAAAAGTCGACCTACGTCAGCTGTTTGGGACTCGAGGGGGCGACCCAGGAGGCAGAGCGTTTACTTCAGGAAGCGCTCACCTGCCTCGATTACTTTGGCGAAGCCGCCGCGGCACTGAGAAGCACCGCTAATACGATGGTGAAACGTCAGTACTAGCGCGTCGTAGGTTACAAAGTCACCGCAATGGCGGCGGCGAGTACGGAAGCCGTCACCGTGCCCGCCAACATCCCGGCGGCCACATCATCAACCATCACACCCCACCCGTTCTTGAGTCGCCGATCCAATAAACTGATCGGCCAAGGCTTGGCAATATCAAAAACTCTGAATGCTAAAAAAGACACAGCGGCGAGAGCACCGGGGCCGATCCACTGATTCAGCAGGTAAAAAGGGATAGCGGCGGCGACAAGCATGCCTACCACCTCATCAATGACGATAGCTCCATGATCGACTTGACCCCAGGCGGCACCCGCAATACCCGCGGCCCAAGCCCCCGCTATCAACAAGGCCAGCCCAATCGACAGCACCGCGACGGGCGGGCAGCCATACAGTAATGGCAACACCAGCGGGAGTGCCGCCAGCGAGCCTATAGTCCCAGGCGCCTTGGGCGCGTAACCCGAACCAAACCAACTGGCGAGAATCAGAGCGAGCCGTGTCGTTTGCGCTGTCAACTGATGTGTCACCATGTTATTCGTGCGGTTCTCTGGCGGCAAAATGATCGAAGCCGATGATCTCTGCTTCATATCCCGGGCAGTGTAACCCATGAGCATCGGTGAACTCCCCGACCACAGTGATACCTGAGGGGATAGCCACCGTCGGCGGGAAGGCTATGGCTAACTCGTAATCATCACCACCAGTTAATGCCCAACGAGTGGCTTCTTTCAGGCCTCGCTGACGGGTCGTTAGCGAGAGGGGTAACTGATCCGGATTTATATGCACACCCAAACCCGAGGCCTCCGCCAATCTGCGGGCATCTAGGAGCAATCCATCGGAGATATCCATCGCTGCGTGGGCGTTTTCAAGCAGCCAATCTTGCCACTCAAAGCGCGGCGTTGGTTGAAAAAAGCGAGCGTTCAAAAAAGACTCGTCCTGCTCACTTAAGGTCTGGCGGTCAGGTAATTCCCCTGCCAACCATGCGAGGGCGCAGGCCGCATCGCCCAGAGTACCGGTGACACCAAGCAAGTCCCCCGCCCTTGCCCCATCGCGGCGCACACAACGCCCACTGGGAACCGTCCCCATCACCGTCACCGATAGGGTGAGGGGGCCTCTAGTCAAATCACCTCCAACGAGCGGCAATTTCAGGGTCGCGGACGCGTGCCCCAAACCCTGCGAGAAACTGTGCAGCCACAAATCATCGATCTCGGGCAGGGTGAGTGCCAACGTCATGCTCAGAGGACTGGCCGCCATGGCTGCAAGATCACTGGCCGCCGTAGCGACAGCGCGATAAGCGATATCCTCAGGAAACGCGTCGGGAAAAAAGTGGTGGCCTGCCACCTGAGTGTCGGTCGACACAACAAGCTCGTGTTCCGGGGGAAGGCGCAGCACGGCGGCATCATCGCCCACTCCCAACGTGACTGCCTCACCGGCACCAAACGCTGAAAAGTAACGGTAGATGATCTCTGCTTCGATGCTCACAGGAACCTCAAGTAATGTCGAGAGCCCTTAGGGCTTAACGCTTTCGATGGCGCAGCGGGAATTTTTGGCGCCCTCCACTGGTTAGACCTCAGCGTTGATCTCAAGCTTTCGGAGTTCGTGGGCCACCTTGTCCAATACGCCATTCACATAGCGAAAGCTTTCTGTCGCACCAAACTTTTTAGCCAGCGCGACAGCTTCATTCAGCACGACCTTATAGGGGACATCAATACGATCTCGCAATTCGTAAACCCCCATTCGCAACAAGCTGTGCTCTACCGGATCAAGTTCTTCGATACTGCGGTCGAGTTTGCCTCGCATCACATCGTCGAGGGCACCGGCATGGGCTACGACGCCACTTAAGAGGTCGCGGTAGTAGTCACCATCAACGTGAGTAAAGTCATTGTCGATGCGAAACTCCGCCTCTATCTCGGCAAGCGCTGCACCTGTCATAGACCACTGATACAACCCCTGCAACGCAAAATGGCGCGCGCGCCGACGCTTTGCGGCGAGCGCGTTGACTTCACTCATTTGCCGTTGAGTGCTGCCGTCAGGTTGACCATCTCCAAGGCACTGAGTGCGGCTTCCGCACCCTTGTTACCTGCTTTGGTGCCAGAGCGCTCAATAGCCTGCTCAATCGAGTCGACCGTGAGTACACCAAAAGCGATGGGTTTACCTGTTTCCATTTGCACTTGCGCAATTCCTTTGGTGCATTCGCCAGCAACGTGCTCAAAGTGAGGAGTACCGCCACGGATTACCGCACCCAGTGCAATAACTGCATCACAGTCTTTTTGAGACGCGACTTGTTTGCAAACCAAGGGTATCTCGAAGGCACCGGGTACCCGGACAATGTGCAGCTGATCGTCACCAATGCCGTGGCGCTTCAAGGTGTCCACGGCGCCTGCCAGTAAGTGCTCGACGACGAAGCTGTTCCAGCGCGCTACGACCAACACATAACGTCCTTTGTTGGCGCTCAGCGCTCCCTCGGTAGTTTTAATTCCCTCGATGCTCATGGTGATCTCCTGTTCCGATGGAAATTAGTCGCTTGCGGCGATGAAATCCACCACTTCCAAGCCAAATCCTGCGAGCGCATTGTACTTCAGCGGCGCGCCCAACAGTTCTATTTTACCCACGCCCAAATCATTCAATATTTGTGCTCCAAGGCCAATCGAAGCATATCCGCTGGTTTGGCCCGGCGTTTCTGCGGGAGGCCGCCCCAACAAGCGATCGATGCCAGCCAAAACATCCTCCGCCGACTCAGGGCGGTCAATAAGCACCAATGCGCCGCGCTCGCAGGCCGCGATCTCCGCAAGGCTGTGTTCAAAACGCCAGCTGACCCGGTCCTCGAGGGTGGTTCCGACCAAATCGCGCAAAATCGAGGTAACGTGCACCCGCACCCGGGTAGGCTTTGCAGCATCGAGTTCTCCGTGAGTCAATGCCAAGTGCAACCCGACAGAGTGAAGGTCGCGATAGGCATGCAAATGCAACCCACCATGAGGTGTCGAGACCACACCCGAGCGCACGCGTTCCACCGTGCGCTCATTGGCGAGTCGATAATTAACCAGATCAGAGAGGCGCCCAACGGGCAGTTGATGACGCTCCGCAAAAATAGAGAGTGCAGCCCCTTCAGCCATATTGCCTTGGTCGTCGAGAACATCGGTGAAGACCGCAGCAGGAAATAATCCCGCTAGTCGCGCGAGATCGGTGGTTGCCTCCGCTCGATCTGCGCGGGTGAGCAGCCCGCCGTCAGCCGCCGCTATCGGGAAAATATGCCCCGGCTGCACCAAGTCCGCGGCTACCGTCTCAGGGGCAACCGCAACACGGACAGTGCGGGCGCGATCAGCGGCTGAAATGCCGGTCTCAATACCCTCGGCAGCCTCAATGGATAGCGTAAAGGGCGCTGAGTCATTTTTTCCCTCCACCATCATGGGTAAATTGAGAAAATCGCAGCGGGATCGCGTGAGCCCCAAACAAACAAGACCTCTCGCCTGTCGCGCCATGAAGGTGATGTGCTGCGCCTCACAAAGCTCGGCCGCCATGGCGACGATCCCGGTTTCGGTGCCACCGCTGTTATCGAGTAACAGCAGAACCATTCGACCGTGACGGAGTTCACTGATCAGCGTGTCAGGATCTTGATAGGTCCAGCCTTCACTCATCAACGTACCCTGCCGCCCGCAAACTTTCCAACGTCAGACCCGCACCAACACTGGCTTGATCCCCTTGAAGCAAGCGCTCCAAATACCTGGCGATAACATCAACCTCGAGATTGACTCGGCTCCCCACCTGATAATCGGAAAAAGTGGTCTCCTCGTAGGTCTGCGGAATAATATTGAGATCAAAATCTGCCCCGCTGACCGAGTTCACCGTCAAACTTGTGCCATCGACCGTGATGCTGCCCTTGTGCGCAATATATTTAGCTAGCTCAATGGGGGCTGTTATCACATAGCGCCAGGAGCGTCCCTCGCGACCCACCGCTTTGACTGTACCGACACCGTCTACATGGCCGCTCACGATGTGTCCGCCCATACTGGCGCTGGGTGTCAGTGACTTTTCAAGATTCACCCGGTCCCCCGGCGCGCGATCACCCAGGGTTGTTAGTTTCAGCGATTCGAGAGACACGTCCGCCCAGTAGCCATCGCCTGGGAGCGAGGTCACCGTGAGACATACGCCACTCGTGGCAATACTATCCCCAAGCTGCACATCGTGAAGGGGCAGCGCGCCCGTTTTAATGCGAAGCCGCAGGTCTCCGCCGCTCGGCTCCATGGTGGCGATGCTGCCCACCGCTTGAATAATTCCCGTAAACACAACCTAGTCCTTCACTTCGAGGCTGGCCATCATACGCAGGTCAGGGCCAATCTGACGTATATCCCGATAAGCCAATCGGACGCCCTCAAGTAAGGTATCAAACGCTAGATCTACCAAAGGTCGGGCCGATTTACCCAATAGCAGGGGCGCTTGATAGATCACCAACTCATCAATGAGGGAGGCGCGCAGTAAGGCTCCGGCCAGGGTTGGGCCACATTCCACCAGAACTTCATTCATGCCCTCTTTGCCCAGACGCCGCATGACGGCGTGTAAATCGAGCAATCCTTCGGCGGTGCGAGCTATGGGTATAACTCTGGCGGGTGCTGGCACGCTGTTGCCTTCGGCGGTCATCACCCACAGCGGCGCGCGCTCGTCAAGACAGCGTGCGGCGTTGGGAAGCCGAGCGTTGGTGTCGAGTACGACGCGGGTGGGTGCCCGGGTAGTGGCGCGAGTAAGTGTTTCCCCCGCGAGACCCAATTCTTCAGCCCGCACCGTGAGGGAGCAATCGTCAGCTAAAACAGTTCCAATACCGGTTAAAATCGCCGAGCTCTCCGCTCTCAAACGCTGTACATCAGCGCGAGCTTCGGGGCTTGTGATCCACTGGCTCTCACCCGAGGCCATGGCGGTTCGGCCGTCGAGGGAGCTGGCAAGTTTAAGTCGAACCCGGCCCCAACCCCGGGACATACGAAGCAGAAACCCTTGGAGCTCGGCCGTGATTTCAGTCGCATGGATCCCTGTTATCACAGAAATACCTGCGTTCCGGAGCGCGCGAATGCCCGCGCCGTTCACTAACGGATTGGGATCCTCAACCCCGATGATGACCTCGGCAACACCCGCACCAATCAGCGCCTCGACACAGGGGCCGGTTTGACCGGTGTGCGCGCAGGGCTCAAGCGTGACATAAGCGGTTGCGCCCCGGGCGAGTCCACCCGCCCGCACCAAAGCCTCCACCTCCGCATGATTGCCCCCCGCAGGTTGCGTGAAGCCTTCAGCAATCACCGCGCCCTCCCGCACCAGGACACAACCCACATGGGGGTTGGGAGAAGTCCAGTAGCGGCCCAGACGCGAGATCTCAAGGGCTCGAGCCATAAAATCAATATGCATCTGAGCGCCGGTTGCCAATACGGCTCGCCCCTTGGATGCAGCCGACCCATCGCTGCCAACGTTAAAATCGGGCACGGTCATCAGCCCTTATCCGTGGGCTCTGCCTCAAGCCGCTCTATCGCGTCTCGGAACTCTGACAAATCCTGAAAACTGCGATACACCGATGCAAACCGCACAAAAGCAACCTGGTCCAGCTCCTTCAGCGCCACCATGACCATTTCACCCACTTCACGTGAAGGGAGTTCGCGCTCCCCCGTGGCCCTAAGACGGTGCATGATTTGAGTTATTTGCTGCTCGATGGCCTCAACAGATACCGGCCTTTTCTCGAGAGCGCGGCGGAGACCACCTCGCAATTTTTCCTCATCAAAAGGCTCACGACTCCCGTTTTGTTTGATGATGCGCGGCATCACCAGCTCGGCGAGTTCATAGGTGGTGAAGCGCTCCTTACAGCTGAGGCACTCGCGACGACGACGCACTTGCCCGCCGTCAGCGACGAGACGCGAGTCAATCACTTTGGTCTCATCCTGTGAGCAAAAAGGGCAGTGCACGGGTCAAAACCGCTAGCGTTGGTATACCGGCAAACGCCGGCACACCGCCAGCACCTGCTCGCGAACCGCCGGAATGACCGTTTCGCTGTCCCGGTTTTCGAGGGATGCAAGCACATCACAGATCCAGTGCGTTAGAGCGGCAGTCTCCGCTTCTTTAAAGCCCCGAGTGGTGATCGCCGGCGTCCCCAAGCGCAAGCCCGACGTCACGAAAGGTGAGCGGGGATCGTTTGGCACCGAGTTTTTGTTGACCGTGATATACGCCTCGCCCAGCGCAGCATCCGCATCCTTGCCGGTGTAGTCCTTGCCAATCAAGTCGAGCAACATCAAATGGTTGTCAGTCCCCCCCGACACGATACGGTGCCCGCGCTCCATAAACGTGGCGGCCATGACCTGTGCGTTGGCGACCACCTGCTCCTGATAAGCGACGAATGACGGCTCCATCGCTTCTTTGAAGGCCACCGCTTTGGCTGCAATCACGTGCATCAAGGGGCCACCTTGCGCGCCCGGGAAAATCGCAGAGTTCAGCTTTTTGTGGAGGTCTTCGTTTTCTCGCGCGAGGATGATGCCACTTCGAGGACCGCGCAGGGTTTTATGGGTCGTCGAGGTCACAACATCCGCATGCGAAATCGGCGAGGGATAGACTCCGGCCGCAACCAGCCCCGCTACGTGCGCCATATCGACCAGTAAATAGGCACCCACAGCGTCCGCTATCTCTCTGAATTTGCTCCAGTCCATTACCCGACTGTAAGCTGAAAAGCCACCGATGATCATTTTCGGCTTATGCTCAAGCGCCATCGCCATTAGCGCATCGTAGTCAATCAACCCTGTATCGTGATCAATGCCATACTGGACCGCTTTATAAAACTTGCCAGAGAAGCTGACGGACGCGCCGTGGGTAAGATGGCCACCATCGGCCAGACTCATTCCCATCACGGTGTCGCCGGGCTGCAATAACGCGTGATAGACCGCGATGTTAGCGCTGGATCCTGAGTGGGGCTGAACATTGGCATAAGCCGCACCGAACAATTGCTTGGCTCGCTCAATCGCCAACTGCTCGGCGATATCCACAAACTCACAGCCGCCGTAATAGCGCTTGCCCGGATACCCCTCGGCGTATTTGTTGGTCAGCACGGAGCCTTGCGCTTCCAGAACCCGAGGGCTGGCATAATTCTCCGACGCAATCAGCTCAATGTGCTCTTCTTGGCGCTGCGTCTCCGAACTCATGGCCGACCACAGTTCAGCATCAAAATGGGCAATCGTTTGCGCCTCGGGGTTCAAATAATCCGACGGTAAGTTGGCGGCTTGGTTCATAGCGAGTTTCCCAATTTAAGAAATAAGTCGTGGAGCGGTAGCCGAGGAGCCCTAGACTCATGGCCGCCTGTATAAAGTCGGTATTCTATCGCAATGTTACCGGCGCGGTTAGTACCGGGCGTAGCTTGAGAGATCACGTCCTTTTCTGGTCTATACTCGCGGCATTGAGGCAAATCGGGTGTGTTGATGGCGATCACGCGAGATAGCGCTAGGACCCTGCTAACCATGAGATTCCGGAATGAACACTGAGCTGACATTGGGCTGGCGAGAGTGGGTCTCGCTTCCAGAGTTGGGTATCACCTGGATTAAGGCCAAAGTGGACACGGGTGCGCGAACCAGCGCCCTGCACGCCTTCGAGCTTGAGGCGTTTAAGCGCGATCTTAGGGAGTGGGTGAGATTCTCAATCCACCCCTTGCAAGGCGCCTCGGACCGCGTCATTCAGTGCGAGATGCCCATTTTGGAGCGCCGGGAAGTGACCGACTCTGGAGGCCATCAGGAGAATAGGCCGGTCATCGAAACCGATATCCTGCTCGGGGGTATCTGTAAAAAAATTGAGCTTACCCTGACCGGCCGGGACACTATGCGGTTCCGGATGCTACTGGGTCGGACCGCCATGCGACCAAATTTACTTGTATATCCATCCCAATCCTTCAAACTCGGCGGGTCTTCAAAGCAGCCACCGGAGCCTGTGTGAAAATCGCGGTCCTTTCTAGAAACTCGAAGCTATACAGCACAGCCAGGCTCGTTGAGGAGGCACAAAACGCCGGTCACGAGGCCCGGGTGATCGATACCCTGAAGTGCTATATGGATATCACCTCGGCAAAGCCTGCGGTCTGGTATCGTGGGGAAAAGCTCGAACAACAGGATGCGGTGATTCCTCGTATCGGGGCTTCAATTACTAACTATGGCACGGCAGTGATACGCCAGTTTGAGATGATGGACACTTACTCTCTGGTTGGCTCCATTCCGCTCAATCGATCTCGATCAAAGTTGCGGGCATTGCAACTGCTATCGCGCAAAGGTGTTGGCCTTCCCGTGACGGGCTTTGCTCACGACGTCCATAACACACGCCAACTGATTCAACTTGTGGGAGGTGCACCGGTTGTTGTCAAGCTGCTGGAGGGGACCCAAGGGCGCGGCGTTGTTCTCGCAGAAACGGTGAAGGCCGCTGAATCCGTCATCGATGCCTTCATCGAACTCAAGGCCGATTTTCTCGTGCAAGAATTTATCAAAGAAGCGGGAGGCAGTGACGTCCGCTGCTTCGTGATCGGCAAAAAAGTGGTTGCCGCCATGGAGCGAAAGTCCGCGCCCGGTGAATTTCGCTCCAACCTCCATCGAGGTGGTACCGCAGTTCTCACCAAACTCACGCCTTTAGAACGTCGCACCGCAATAAAAGCGGCGCAGACGATGGGGCTCAATGTAGCCGGGGTGGATATCTTACGTTCTTCCCGCGGCCCCCTAGTCATGGAAGTAAACTCCTCGCCCGGGTTGAGGGGCATAGAAGAGTCAACCGGCGTGAACGTAGCCGCCAAAATAATCCAATTTATCGAAGATAACGCGCATACCGGCCGATCAAGAAAACAGGTGAAGGGGTAAGCCCCCATCAACGTCTAGAGTTAGTAACGTGAGCAAACGCTATAACGACCCTTTTGTCATTGGTGGCACCGATATTTTTCCTGGCGAGCGACGCACCGTCGACATTCACGTAGCGCCCACGTTTAGCAACGACGACCTATCCATAGAGATTCAGGTCGTTCGCGGGGCCAAACCCGGCCCCGTCCTATTTGTCTGTGCCGCCATACACGGCGATGAAATCAACGGGGTCGAGATCATTCGCCGAGTTCTCAAAACCGTCGACCAAAAACGGCTGGCCGGCACGCTTCTCGCGATCCCTATCGTCAACGTTTACGGCTTCAATACCCACTCCCGCTATCTACCCGACGGGCGAGATCTAAATCGATCTTTTCCCGGGTCGGCCGGCGGCTCGTTGACCGGTCGACTGGCAGATACCTTTCTGAACGAGGTGGTGGCCAAATCGACCCATGGCATTGATTTGCATACAGGGGGGAGGCATCGCTCCAATTTCCCGCAGATCAGGGCCGTGCTTCGAGATCCTGCCGTGCGCGATATGGCTGAAGCCTTCGGGGCTCCGATCATCATTGATTCAAATATTCGCGATGGATCACTCCGAGAGTGCGCAACAGACATGGGAGTACCCGTCATCCTCTATGAGAGCTGTGAGGCGCTGCGTTTTGATGAGGTGTACATTCGTGCTGGCGTCAAGGGCGTGATTAACACGATGCGCCACATTGGTATGCTGCGAAAATCCCGCTCCAAAAAAGTGAAGAAACCCATCGCCAGCAAAACGACACAATGGGTCCGCGCGCCGACCAGCGGCTTACATCGCATATTGGTCGCGCTGGGTGCTCAGGTGGAAAAAGATCAGGTCGTCGGCATCGTTGCCAACCCTCTTGGCGATGACGAAACCGAAGTTCGCGCGCCCCTAGCGGGCATTGTTATCGGTCGCTCTAACTTGCCGACCGTGTATGAGGGCGACGCGCTATTTCACATCGCTAAGGTATCTGCTCGTACCGAATTTGAGTACGAGGAGTTTCATGAAGAGCTCTTACCGTCGGACTACACCCACAAAGATGATGACCCCGGCACTGCGCCTATTGCTGGATAGGCCGTTGCTGTTTGATAAACTGAAACGCCAGGGCCTGCTAGACCCCGATTACAACGAAGATGATTGAACATTTTTTTTAAAACTAAGCAAGGTTTGCAATTTAATACAGGCTTGGCTATTTACTAAAAGGAGTTTTCGGTGGCGCAGTACGTCTACACCATGAATCGGGTCGGAAAAATTGTTCCGCCCAAACGCGAAATTCTCAAGGACATATCACTGTCCTTCTTTCCGGGCGCAAAGATCGGCGTCTTGGGTCTTAACGGCGCCGGCAAATCGACCCTACTGAAAATTATGGCTGGTATCGATTCCGATATTTTGGGGGAAGCACGGCCACAACCCGGGATAAATATCGGCTACCTGCCCCAAGAACCACAACTCAATCCTGATAAGGATGTGCGGGGCAATGTCGAGGAAGGCGTGCAAGAGGCAATTGATGCGCTTAAAGGGCTCGATGAGATCTATGCCGCCTACGCCGAACCCGATGCAGACTTTGATGAGCTGGCCAAGCAGCAGGCGCGCTTCGAGGATGTAATTCAGGCGACGGACGCACACAACTTGGATACTCGTCTCGATATTGCCGCCAACGCCCTGCGCTTGCCACCATGGGATGCCGACGTCGAAACCTTGTCCGGCGGTGAACAACGTCGAGTTGCCCTCTGTCGCTTGTTACTCTCCGAACCCGACATGCTGTTACTCGACGAACCCACCAACCACCTAGATGCCGAGTCGGTGGCCTGGCTTGAGCGCTTTTTAGAAAGTTTCAGTGGCACCGTTGTGGCGATTACTCACGATCGTTATTTTCTCGATAACGCAGCAGGCTGGATTCTTGAGCTCGACCGGGGTCGCGGCATCCCCTATGAGGGTAATTACTCGACTTGGCTAGAGGCCAAGGAAAAACGACTTGACCAAGAGCAACGAACCGAAGCCGCACATCAAAAAGCCATTAAAGCCGAGCTCGAGTGGGTGCGGTCTAACCCCAAGGGTCGACAAGCGAAAAGCAAGGCACGACTTGCCCGTTTCGAAGAACTCAACTCACAAGAGTTTCAGACTCGCAATGAAACCAACGAAATCTATATCCCCCCGGGACAGCGACTGGGGGACAAGGTTATCGAGGTGCGTAATCTTCGGAAAACCTTCGGCGATCGTTTGCTCTT